>Ga0247723_1000098_pt1 | contig 53311 bp, 51 predicted proteins | sample MSEWelMarce5H_FC_FD_189079 | JGI IMG/M metagenome (GOLD analysis project Ga0247723, IMG submission 189079) | Subsurface sediment microbial communities from gas well in West Virginia, United States - MSEEL Well Study Marcellus 5H_FC | ecosystem: Environmental > Terrestrial > Deep subsurface >...
GAACGATCCCCAGGATCAACCCGGCAGGATAGAGTTGGAATTCAATGATCGTTTGCAGTGCGAACGAGTTCTCAAGACAATGCGTTACGATTTTAAATTCAAAAGTTTCAAAGTGGAGGGTTCATGTCAGCAAAAACAATCTTGATCATCACAGATAATTTACCGGATCAGATCAATGGCGTTGTCACAACATACAAAAATATCGAAGCGTGTGCGGTTATGGACGGTTATCGGGTTGTTTACATTACTCCCGGGGACTTCAGCTACATTAGTTGTCCTCGCTACAACGAACTCAAGATTGCCTATCCGCGGGCGATGGGCAAGAAGATTGAGGAGATCAATCCGGATCATATCCATATCGCCACCGAGGGTCCTATTGGTCTGTCTGCTAGAAAATATCTTTCAAAACGTGGTTATCGCTACAATACTGCTTATCATACTAAATTCCCTGAAGGACTCAAAAAACTTTTTGGAATTCCTGAAGCCCTTACTTGGCCTCTAATACGTTGGTTCCACAAACACTCAGGCAAAGTATTGACCACAACTGATACCATGGTACAAGAGCTAAAGGATCATGGGTTTGATGGTGAACTAGTTTCTTGGACTCGTGGAGTAGATCGCAGCATATTCAATCCATCATCGCGAACACAATCACGCCGTGGCCCGGTATTGTTGTGTGTGAGTCGAATCAGTCAAGAAAAAAATTTAGATGACTTTTGTAAACTAGATTATCCTGGTGCAACAAAAATCATGGTGGGCGATGGGCCATACCGAGAAGAACTAGAACGTCGTTATCCTGATGTGCATTTTGTAGGATTCAAAACCGGAGAAAGACTGGCCACATACTACGCCAGCGCCGATGTGTTTGTATTCCCCAGTCAATGGGAAACATTTGGTATTGTGATGATCGAAGCCATGGCCTGTGGCACACCTGTTGCGGCTTATCCATGTCAAGGACCATTGGATGTTGTTGACCCTGGCATTACTGGATACCTTAGTTTAGACTTAAAGCATGCCGTAGACGAATGTTTGAAATTAGATCGTGTCACTGTGGAAGCCGGCAGTCATCGTTGGTCATGGCAGTCTGCCTGGACAATCTTCCGTAACAATTTGGTGGAATTGATGTAGATTTTGTAATGCTGTTGTAATATTAATGTGTTTAAATAATGACTGCAGAGCAACATTATCTGCTTTACTTTTAAGGACAACTTATGAAACGACTTATTGCAGCCGTATTGATCTCACTAACAGGGGCGGCATTTGCAGCAGATTTAACAGGCGCTGGTGCCACATTTCCCTATCCAATCTATGCCAAATGGGCAGAAGCATACAAATCAGCCACAGGCATTGGCCTAAACTATCAAAGTATTGGATCTGGCGGTGGCATTCGTCAAATCAAAGCCAAGACAGTGGACTTTGGTGCCAGTGACATGCCTTTGAAAGTAGAAGAACTCGAAAAAGAAGGTTTGATGCAATTTCCAGCAATCATTGGTGGTGTTGTTCCAGTATTCAACCTTGATGGTGTACAACCTGGTGAATTGAAACTGACCAGTGATGTAATCGCTAATATTCATCTAGGTAAAATTACCAAGTGGAATGACCGAGCAATTGTTGAACTCAATCCCGGTGTTGCACTACCAGCATTGAACATCACTGAGGTACATCGTGCAGATGGTTCAGGCACAACATTTATTTGGACAAACTATCTGAGTAAAGTAAATGCAGATTTTGCTAAAACAATTGGTGAAGGTTCTGCTGTTAAATGGCCTGTTGGTGTGGGCGGCAAAGGTAATGAAGGTGTGGCAGCTAACGTTCAGCGTGTCAAAGGCGCCTTTGGTTACGTGGAATATGCCTACGCTAAGAAAAACAAAATTGCGTATGCACAATTGAAAAATCGTGATGGTAACTTTGTACAACCAAGTGATGATACATTCAAAGCAGCAGCAGCAGGTGCTGATTGGAACAATGCTCCGGGAATGTATTTGTTACTGACAAACCAAACTGGCCGAGATTCATGGCCAGCAACTGGTGCTAGTTTTATCATAATGCACAAACAACAAGCAGATGCTTTGACTGGTCGTGCTATTCTAAAATTCTTTGATTGGTCATACAAGAATGGCAGCAAAATGAGTGAGGAATTAGAGTATGTACACATGCCTCAAGCAGTTATTAAGTTAGTTCAAGATAACTGGAAAAAAGAACTCAAAGACCCAAGCGGTCAGCCAATTTGGAAGTAACACACTTGACATCCACCAACACATTGTAGTATAGTGTTGGTGGATTATTCGAAAGGAAACCTTAATGAAACAATTTAAAATACTAACAGCGGCGCTGGCAATTGCCTTGTCGTTTGCTGGATCTGCGCAGGCAGATGAATACACAGATACATTGGACATTCTTTTGCAAAAAGGAATTCTCTCCAAGCAAGAACACGCTGCTAAAATTGAAGCACACCGGGATCGTTTGGAAAACAAAGAATTCCAAAAATCTAGAATTGACAAAGATGTCAAAGACAGCAACAACTATCGACTAAGCCGTGCAAATGACGGCGCTGTCATGGAAAATGGTCTTGGTATCAAATCAAAAGATGGCAATACCACAGCACAATTTACTGGTCGTATTCACATGGACTACAGAAATTATACTCCAACGTATAGTTCTGGTCAAAGCACTGACCCATATCAAGACACACTAGAAGTGCGTCGTGGACGTTTTGGTGTACGTGGACAGATTGCCAAAGATTTTAAATATCTGCTCTTGGCAAACTTTGGTAACGACGTTGGTGCAAGTGCTACCACATCAACCATTGATGAGTTCTGGGTCAACTATGCTGCTGTCACAGAAGCACAATTGCAATTTGGTACATTCAAGATGCCTTTCAGTCTTGAACAATTGACCAGTTCCAACAACATTGACTTCATGGAACGCAGTTTGATTGGTAACACTGACGGCGAATTTATTCCTGCCAAAGAAACTGGTGTGATGTTACATGGTATTCCTAAACAAGGATTTACGTATGCCGTGGCATTAAGTCGTGGTCGTGCTAACAAAAGCACCGCAGTTGACGGTGTAGATGTTATTGGCCGTGTAACTACAAACATTGCTGAAGTGATTCAGAACAAAGACTTTGTGGCACACTTGGGCGCAGCATACAGCACAGGCAATGTCAAAACCGGAGTTGCTCCTGCCAGTGGTCGTACTGAAGGCCGCAATCAGAGTGCATGGTTCACAGGGTCATCAGCATTAAGTGGTGATACTGCACGAACACGCCAAGGTATCGAAGCAGCATTTGCTTGGAAGGGTTTAAAAGTACAGGGTGAGCAATTCAATTTCAACTATGATCCTACTACTGGTACCGATCAGGAGATCAAAGGTCACTATGTTCAAGCAATCTATAACATCACAGGTGAGAATCACAACTACAAAGATGGTACATTTGGTTGGATCAAACCTAACTCTGCTTACACCAGTGGTGGCCGAGGTGCATGGCAAGTTGGTGTAAGAGCCAGTGAGTTCAATGCTGAAGACATTACTGTAGCAACAGGTAAGGCAAATGTAGCAACGTCATTGACATATGGTGTTACTTGGTTCCTGAACGACAATGTACGTTTGATGGCAAACTACGTTGACACCAAATTTAACAAACCAGTTGGTACATCTGGTGCCCGTGTAGATGGTGAACAGGCAGTTATGCTTAGAGGTCAGATTAGCTTCTAATTTATGAAATCGGGCGCAAAGATTGGGCGATCACTGGAACCCGTAACCAGTAGCAACACAGGACTCTTAGGAGTCCTTTTTATTTGCACTAAATATCATTAACTTAGCCGATAATTATGAACAACACAACCCCCACAAATATGGACAACAAACCCCCCACAAAACTAGACATCGCTGAACGCATTTTTGACAATGTGTTGAGATTGGCTTGGCTAGTTTTTATCATTAAAATAGTATTCTACGGATATTGACATGCGCAGGCGCATAGCCTTGTTTGTACACCAGCCCCGATGTTCAGTACAGAGCGGCAACGGTGTCATACGAGCTCTTGAGCCATACTATAACTTCAAACTGTTTACTCGTCACGAACTAGAAGATGACTTTTTTGACGATGTTGATATGGTTTGTTTTCCGGGTGGTATAGGCGATTCGGACAGTTACGATTTCCTAATGCGGCAACATGCCCAACGTATACGCAATTTTGTGGCCGGTGGTGGTAGATATCTAGGTATTTGCATGGGTGCATACTGGGCCGACACAGATTATTTTGGATTATTAAATGACGTACGGGCCGTGCAATATATAAAACAGCCTGACACAGACACACGGCGCCCGCATGCCAAGCACATCTCAGTAACCTGGGACAATCAGCCCACAAACATGTATTTTTATGACGGTGCTGCCTTTGTAGGCAACAACAACTTTGAAACTGTAGCACGTTATGCCAACGGTGACGCCATGGCCATTATACAAGATCGTGTGGGATTGATTGGGTGCCATCCCGAAGCCGATCAACATTGGTACAATTACTATACATGGATGCGCAGACAATGGCACGGCGGGCAACATCACTTGTTGCTCAAATTTGTTGATGAGTTAATGCAACGGTAGTATAATATTTTTTTAAAAGGAGAAGTCAATGAGTAATCTTAAAGGTAGCAAAACAGCTGAATGTCTCAAAGAAGCGTTTGCCGGTGAATCAATGGCAAATCGTCGTTACTTGTATTTTGCAAACGGTTGCGATATCGCAGGTGAAAATGATCTAGCAGCATTGTTCCGTAGCACAGCCGAAGGTGAAACAGGACATGCACATGGTCACATGGAATATCTAATCGAAGGCGGTGCAGGCGAACCCGGAACAGGACTTCCAGGTAAAACACCACGTGAAATGCTAGAAGCAGCAATTCATGGTGAAACACACGAGTACACAGATATGTACCCTGGTATGGCTAAAACGGCTCGCGACGAAGGTTTTGATGAAGTCGCTGATTGGTTTGAAACATTAGCCAAAGCAGAACGTTCACACGCCAATCGTTATGCCAAAGCATTAGAAAAGTACAACGCTGACAACGCCTAATTGAAAAATTTGGTCACAATGCCCACTTAGTGGGCATTGTCTTGATTTTGTATTGATATTATGTTATAGTTAAATACTTCTCTATAAGGAACAACAATGTCAAATCAAATTGATCAACATGGATTGACCAGTCAGATTGCAGCCAAGCGTGTGGGAGGACTATTTGATTTAGTTCTAATTGCTAGTCGTAGAGTTAGAGAACTAAAATCTGGATATGCGCCACACATAAAGCCCGAACGTCACGGACACAGTGTCACTGCTATCAGAGAAATAGAAGAAGGGCACATTGGTAAAGAGTATCTATATCTCAATCAGGACCCTTCTGTTACGCAGAAATCATCTAAAGGAATCAAATGAAACCAGGTAAACACTTTAATCTATCAAAAACTACCAAACGAGTAATGGCAACATTACTTGGTGATCAGAAACATGCATACAAATCAGCTATGATACAAGCCGAACTTGCAGCAGCAATTCAACCACGTCGTGAAAAACGCCCACAGGGAGCCACAGACAATGGATCATAAAGTCGCAGACATTGACCTAGCGGCTTGGGGTCGTCGAGAAATTGCCATTGCCGAACAAGAGATGCCGGGCTTGATGAGTGTACGTGAAAAGTATCGTGACAGCAAACCTCTCTTGGGCGCACGTATTACAGGCAGTCTGCATATGACTATCCAGACTGCAGTATTAGTTGAAACACTTATTGATCTTGGCGCTGAGGTACGTTGGTCAAGTTGCAATATCTTTTCCACACAAGATCATGCAGCAGCAGCATTGGCTGCACAGGGTATTCCGGTGTTTGCCTGGAAGGGCGAAACCGAAGAAGAGTATTGGTGGTGCATTGAACAAACTGTACGCGGCCCTAACGGTTGGACACCTAACTTACTGTTAGACGACGGACATGATCTCACTTCCTGGGTACACGATCGTCATCCTGATCTATTGCCCGGCATCATCGGAGTGAGCGAAGAAACCACTACAGGTATTCACAAACTCATCGAACGCATTGTTGCCGGTACATTGAAGATTCCTGCAATCAATGTCAATGATTCAGTGACCAAAACAAAGTTTGACAACCTGTATGGTTGCCGTGAAAGTCTAGTTGATGCGATCAAACGTGCTACAGATGTAATGATTGCAGGTAAGACTGCAGTGGTATGTGGATATGGTGATGTGGGCAAAGGATCAGCCCAGGCTTTACGTGCATTGAACGCTAGAGTATGGATCACTGAAATTGATCCTATCTGTGCATTGCAGGCAGCCATGGACGGATATGAAGTTGTGACCATGGATCATGCAGCTGGAATAGCCGACATCTTTGTCACTGCCACAGGCAACGTTGATGTAATCACTCGCCATCACATGGATCGCATGAAACACAATGCCATTGTGTGTAACATTGGTCACTTTGATAGTGAGATTGATATTGCTGGTTTACAGGACTTGGCCTGGGAAGAAATCAAACCCTTGGTAGACCATGTGATATGGCCTGATGGTCGTAGAATCATTGTATTGGCTCGAGGTCGATTGGTAAACTTGGGCTGCGCCACAGGACATCCAAGTTATGTAATGTCAAACAGTTTTACCAATCAGGTATTGGCACAGATTGAGCTGTGGACTAATGCAGAAAAATATAGCAAAGCAGACATTTATCTTTTGCCAAAACATATAGATGAGGAGGTTGCTAGGTTGCATTTAGCTCACGTTGGTGCTACACTAACTACACTAACACAACGACAAGCCGACTACATTGGTGTAGACATTAATGGACCTTTCAAACCAGAGACATATCGTTATTAATATGAGTAGACTCCAACTTTTGCATAGACCCTGGGTAGTATTTGATCCCACAGACAAAAATCATCGCAAGTATTACGCAGACTTTGTGCGTTATAGCACTTGGGGTAGATGCCCTGTGCGATTCTTTGTTGATGATGATTCAGGTGACTTAATCACAATGATTCAGCGTAAACTAGTGGATTATTATGTGGGGCAAGAGTTCTTACGAAAGCGCAGTAAATCCCTGGTACTAGCAGATTAGCAACATTGTTAGCAAAGCAGCAACCAAAAAGCCCTTGTAAATCAAGGGCTTTTTTCTATTTGACCAATAATACTCCATTTGCTATAATAGATGTATAGTAGTTAATAAGGAGCGAATCAAATGCGTATTGCTAAAACTGTAACCGTAAATGTGCGTATCCCAAAATTTGAATCTGTATGCCGCGAAATGTGGAGTGGGCGAGAAGGCGATTTTACTACTGCAGAATGGCGTGCAGTGGGCATCGTTAAAAAAGATGCAATTGCTCGTACCGTTGCGGATCCAGTAGTTCGCGAAAAATTTGATTTGGCAATCGCTAGATTGATGGCTAAAAAAGTAATTTGTGAATACGATTTTTACGCAGAGAATGTTGCGTTTGACATAATTGATAAGTTGCCTAAGAAACACTGGATTTCAGTTGCAGGAGACGCAGCATGGGAGTTGCATTATCCCGAAGGCATGTGATTTTGTTTGACACAAAATTCGTCAGCTAGTATAATATGTGTTCAATAGTTAAAAAGGAGAACATTCGTGTCAGAATCCCGCACAGTAACAATCAAGCAAGTCCGTAAATGTATCACAAAATCCTTCAATGTCAAGCGTCCCATCTTTCTCTGGGGACCTCCGGGTGTTGGCAAGAGTGATGTAGTTGCCCAAATCGCCCAAGACCTCAACGGTTTCATGATTGATCTTCGCTTGGGGCAGATGGAGCCCACAGACATACGAGGCATTCCTTTTTACAACAAAGAAAAAGGTGTGATGGATTGGGCACCGCCCATTGACTTACCCAGTCAAGAACTAGCAGATCAATATCCTGTGGTAGTTTTGTTCCTGGACGAACTTAACTCCGCAGCGCCAGCAGTGCAAGCCGCAGCCTATCAGTTGATTCTCAATCGTCGTGTGGGCAAGTATGTACTGCCAGACAATGTTGTCATGGTTGCAGCAGGTAATCGTGAGTCAGACAAAGGCGTTACGTTCCGTATGCCTACTCCGCTTGCTAATCGTTTTATTCACCAAGAGATCAAAGTTGATTTTTCTACTTGGCAAGACTGGGCTACCAACAACAAGATTCACAAAGATGTTGTGGGTTATTTGAGTTTTGCCAAACAAGACTTGTATGACTTTGACGCCAAGTCTAGTTCACGTGCCTTTGCTACACCACGTACCTGGAGCTTTGTCAGTGAGTTGTTACACGACGACGACACGGACGTTGAAACTTTGACCAACTTGATTTCTGGTACCATTGGCGAAGGACTTGCTGTTAAATTTGCAGCACATCGCAAAGTTGCAGGTCGCATGCCCAAGCCCGAAGAAATCCTTAGTGGCAAGGTCACTACACTTGACGTCAAAGAAGTGTCGGCGATGTATTCGCTGGTGATTTCAATGTGTTACGAGCTCAAGGATGCAGTTGAAAACAAAGCTGAAGATAAGAAATTCCATGCCATGGCTGATTGCTTCTTCCGCTACATGATGGATAATTTTGAAACTGAGTTAGTTGTTATGGGCGCACGTATTGCATTGACTACGTACAATCTACCGTTCCAGCCTACTAAACTTACTCACTTTGACGAGTTCCACAATCGTTACGGCAAGTACATTCTACAAGCCAGTGCCACTTAATTGTGGTGCGTTGATGCAAGGGTCTCCGGGCCCTTGCTTTTTCTTTGTAGATCTGCTGTGGCGCAGTGAATCCCGCAGTCCCAGAATGCAGCATGTCTAAAAGGCACAATGTGAGCCGTGATGCCGTATCGTTGCAAGGCTGTGAGCACTGTGTCATCAATACAGTTCACTGCCACGTTGTGACGATCTAGTATCAGCATATTGATTTCAAATATAGTTTCTTCGGGAGTTCCGGTCCAACTTGAAAGATATTGATCTAAGAAATTTGACAGTGCCAAGTCTGCGTGACTGGTCCAGGTTTGATGTGTGCGATTCAATCCCCAATCTGTTTTGGCCAATGTTTCACTTACATAAACAACTTCGTGATCGGCAAAGTATGTTTTATAAAACATTTTCATAAGGTCCGGACGTTGATGGTCAATCCCGCTGACGATCAATCCAGGTGTTGGAATAGTAAACCAACCATCAACATGCCCGGTTTGATAAAATCTAATAATTTTATAATCAGGAAACAATCGTGCAGCCACAGCCGGATCAACATCGCGACTTATGCACAAACGGTCACCAAAATAATGAATATTGCTGCCATTGATAGTGTCAACATCAACAAACAATCGATTGTCAACAACCAGAATGTCATCCCTAGGAGAGATTGTGGGTCGCTTGGTTAACTTAGTAGAATCTACCTTGGGTCTTGAAACCGTACAACCTTGTTGAGTTAACCAATTGGCAAGACCGTCAAGATCTTCGTGTGTTTCAAGTAAAATTTTTTCCAATACAGTACGGGCGGAAGAATCTGTGATCCAAGGTAAATTAAGATGTGTATGACAAGTTCCAACCATTACTTGTTGCAATCTTGCCCAGGGATCTGTTATTGAATACATGGAGTTATTTACTGTGAAAACTACCAAAGTCAAACGGAAATTTAGTCCCTACACTTCAACCGAAGTAATGCGGATCAACACCTTGTGCAACCAGGAATTTGGTAGATATGGTGTTCGTTGGGGGTTTGCGCATGCCAACCCCGATGATGCTTCTATTGATGCTTGGACCCTAGAATATTGGTTTAAAGACCCCAATGATGCGTTGATTTTTGCTCTCAAACACTTGGAATCCGTTTGACCAATAATCCCACTTGCGTTATAATAATAAAACAATGAAGGAGAAACTATGAGTAAAGGCACAACAGAAAACACAAAAGAGTTAGCAAAGAAATTCGCTGACTTAATTGGTCCCACTGATTCAAAGATTGATCGAGAGGTGAGAGAGCAATTGATCACTGCTCGTGTTGGCTTATTGTTGAAGTCTAGTTTCTTTGGCAATCTTGCAACACGATTGAAACTTGTCAACGCCGACGAGTGGTGCTCAACTGCAGCCACAGACGGCAGAAACTTTTATTACAATAGTCGTTTTGTCAAAATGCTGCGACCTAAAGAATTAGAATTTTTGTTTGGTCATGAAGTGCTGCATGTAGTTTATGATCACTTTGGTCGCCGCATGAGTCGAGATGCGCAATTGTGGAATGTGGCCAATGACTATGCCGTCAATGGTGATCTTGTGCGACATCGTGTTGGTGAAAAGATTACTTCAGTACCATGTTTGTTTGACAACAAGTATGATGGTATGAGCTCAGAAGAGATATACGATCATCTCTACGAGAACGCCGAAAAGATTAACATCAACCAACTCATTGACAAATTACTTGATGATCACTTGGAAGGCGAGGGAGCAGGCGAAGGCGAGAGCGACAAGGATGGCAAAGGTCCCCCCAAACTCACCGACGAAGAACGTCAACAGATCCGTGATGAGAGCAAAGAAGCCATATTGAGTGCAGCACAGGCATCAGACGCCGGCAACATTCCATCGGGCGTCAAACGCATTATCCAAAATCTCACTGAACCTAAAATGGATTGGCGTGAGTTATTACGTATGCAAATGGAATCAACTATCAAATCAGACTACACTTGGATGCGGGCAAGTCGCAAGGGCTGGCATATGGATGCTGTGATGCCTGGTTTGAAAAATGATGAGATGATTGATATCTGCGTGATGCTAGATGCTTCGGGCTCAATTGAAGAATCTATGCTCAAAGACTTCCTTAGCGAAGTGCAGGGTATCATGGATCAGTTTGGACAGTTCCGTATTCATATTGCTACATTTGATACTGAAGTGTACAATTCACGAACGTACGACAGCGAAAACATGGAAACCATGTTAGATTATGAAGTATCTGGTGGCGGCGGCACAGACTTTGACTGCATCTTTACCTATCTCAAAGAGAATAACATTGAACCCAAACGTCTGATTGTGTTCACAGATGGGTATCCATTTGGTAGCTGGGGCGACGAAAACTATGCCGACACGCTGTGGATTTTACATGGTACCAAGACTATTGTCCCGCCCTGGGGTCAATATGCTTATTATGAAGAAAATGAAGTACATTGAGCAATTTCTCCAAAACACCGCAGAAAATAAAATCTGCGGTGTTTTATTGATTAAATATTTGCATGGATACTACTACTACCCCCAACAACAATTTAACCGTACAAGACCTCGTGGGTTTGAAGTCTTGCATTGAAGTTGCCTGCAGCCGTGGCGCTTATCGTGCTGAAGAAATGAAATCAGTGGGCGAAGTTTTTGATCGTCTCTCTGTATTTTTGAAAGCAATCGAAGAACAAGCCCAACAAGTTCAAGATGGCACTCAAACCGAAGCACCAACTGAGCCAGAAACGGCCCTTCAAGGAGAGTAATATGTTTTTAAAGCATATTGGAAAACACAACGACCGCAAGGTTGCTGTAATATTTAGAACCATTCCCGGAACGGAGCACATGTGTTTGGTAATTTACCCTGACACATTGCCTGCGCATTGGCATGATTCTATTATGAAAGTACTGGAAAGTGATGTTGGTCAACAAGCCGAAGAACTTGCCGACGCATTGCATCGTAATCTGCTGCCAGATGGTAGAAACATTCTTGAGACTTTGCATCGTGAAAGCATGATGAAAAAAGTCAATACCGAACACGTGATCATGACTCCCAGTACTGGTAATACAATTAGACTTGACGAACTCAACAAGATTCTAGCTGAAATGAAACTTGGCGAAGGTGCTCGTAGAAAACTAGCCGAGGTAGATGCCAATCGCGGAATGGTAGACGCTCCTACAAAACGTGCAGCCGAAGCAGCATACAAAGCAGGACGAGAATTAGGCGCACCACCCCCACCTAGTTCGCAAGCTACTTCTACTTCGTATCTCAATGATCATGACATTGCCGACAACATGTTGGTGCAGGCCAAGCGCATGGAAATTGAAGCCAAGGGATTGATTGCCGAAGCAGCTCGCATGAAAAAAGAAGCTGAACGCATGAACCCAAAAGCAAATCCCAAGGCCGTTGTTCGTGAATCAACCGCACCTGTGTCAACTGCGGCAGCCAAGACACGTGGTCGTCCAAAGAAAGCAAACGCCGCACATGAAGCTCAGTGATGATTTTCTCGAGAAGTGGGAACACATAATTTCAGGTATTGATGAAAAAACTGCTGTTCCCCTTGAATGTATCAAAAAAGTTATAATCAAAATAGAAGGCCGGCGTCAGAAAACTATCAACTTTCACACGCTGAAGAAACAAGGCCTTGAGTTAGAAGAAATTGAAATTCTCATAACCCGCCAATTAGCCGAGCTTGGCGACGAAGTGCAAGATATTGAATTTGTACTGGACGTCAATGCTGTGGCTGAACTGGTGCAACCCGAAACCAACAAAATTTTAAGCGGACTATAAATGAACGTAAGACTTATTTCTTCTAGTGAGCCCACGGCTGAACTTGCTGGCATGGGCATAGGTGATGCACAAGAACTCATTGCCTATTGTGCTCGTGTTTCAAATCCCAGCAATCAACTCAACACTGAATCAAGCGAAAAACTCATACGTTATCTGATCAAGCATCAACACTGGAGTCCACTTGAAATGGTATCGGCTTGTTTAGAAATTACTACTACACGAGACATTGCCCGGCAAATCTTACGTCATCGTAGTTTTAGTTTCCAAGAGTTCTCTCAACGCTATGCTGACCCAACGAAAGATCTTAATTTTGTATTGCGCGATGCACGACTACAAGATACCAAGAATCGTCAGAACAGTATTGAAAACAATGACCAAGAACTTGCGCACGAATGGAAAATTCGTCAGATGAATGTAATAGCTGCCAGTCGCGAAGCTTACAAGTGGGCAGTTGATAATGGTATTGCCAAAGAACAAGCTCGTGCTGTATTGCCCGAAGGTATCATGGAAAGTCGACTGTACATGAATGGTACCTTGCGCAGTTGGGTACATTTTATTGAACTTCGCAGCGGCAACGGTACTCAAAAAGAGCATCAAGAAGTTGCTGTAGCCTGTGCCAATGTAATCGCAAAGGTATTCCCAATGATCCAAGATCATGTCTAAACTGTTTATTGGTAACGTTGATACCTATCTTGCAACGATTGCTAAAAAATATGATCAATCTGCTGTGCTAGCCACTGATCAAAATCTTCATACATTTTTACGAGAATCCAATCTAACATTATATACATCTCTTGCTGATATAGGTAACATATCAAATCTCAAAGCTTTGTGTGATTGGGCTGATGAAATATTTTATAGGCCACCTGCCCAATGGAATTCAGTTGATGAACAGCATTATACTGAGTGTGTGCTAATAAATGCGTCAATTTACAAAACTGTTGATGGTATTGAGAGTATTGAGTTTCCGTATAAGTTTTTAAACGACATAACGTCCGGAGCTCCGCGAGTGTCCAACCATTCACAGATGTGGGCAGTGGGTTGTAGTATAACCCAAGGTGTAGGGGTAGAATTACACGATACTTGGAGACACCTACTGTCAGCTGAATTAAACTTGCCTTATACCAATTTATCAGTACAAGGCAGCAGCATACTATGGCAAAGTGATCAAATATGTCAAAGTGATATCAGATCCGGCGATGTTATATTTTGGGCATTGACTTCTCATTTACGATTACCAGTTATCAAACAAAACAACGAATTATTTCATCTTTGCTCGGGCGGATATCAAATAAATCATTTGTTGGCTGCAGAATTTCCTCCAGATTTACTTGACAACAACACACTGTTGTATCATAATGTTATGGCTATACGACGAGCCTATAACTTCTGCGATAAGCAGGGAGCCAAATTGCTGATACTTGGGGTGGCATATGATCATGTCAGCCTTTACCAATATTATCAAGTGCCTGGTTATCAATACTGTATTAGTGTGTTGGATGGATACGTAGATCATGGAACAGATAATCAACACCCAGGGCCAAAGCAACATCGGATATTTGTAGAAGAGTTTAAAAAAATGTATAGAGAGTTCGTTGATGGCAATCGCATTTAACAAACGCTGGCCCGATCAGCTTCCGGAACGATTTAAATTTTACGATAATCCCAGGACCACAGTGCGCACACGAAAAGTTATTTTACATGATTTTGCAGTTGGTGATGTTGAAGATCCCATGCTCTACGCTTCGTTGCCAATTCAAGAATGGCAAAGGACAGAAAAAGGACAGTGGTGCATGGAAAACTGCGAAGGCGAAATTTATTTTTGCAGTAGGCCTAACCCGGAAAATTTTGGATACCACGTTGCCTTGCAAGGCGAGATGACCGAACAAAACTATACATTCTTCAAGTTAAAGTGGCCAAAATGAAAGTGCTAGTTACAGGTGGGCTTGGGTTGATTGGGCACAATACAGTGCTTCATCTAAAACGCCTTGGCCACGACGTAGCCATCATTGACAATCTCACTGACTATGGCATAATCCCAAAACGAGAACTTGATTATTTGCTTCAGGAACGTCATAAAAAACTTCCGTTGTCGGTACGTTGCTACACCAGCGATATTACAGATGCAGCCACAGTTGATCATATCATTACCGGTGAAATGCCTGATGTTGTGATACACATGGCCAGCTTTCCCCGACAAAAGGTTGTAAATGCCAATCCTGCTCAAGGAGCAAGAGTAATGATTGAAGGATTGATCAACTTGCTGGAAAGCGCATCAAAGACCATATACGTCAAACGATTTGTGTACATTTCAAGTTCAATGGTCTACGGTGATTTCCGAGACGATGTACGCGAGGATGCCGTGTGTCGTCCACAGGGGCAATATGGTATAATGAAACTGGCCGGTGAAGACCTGGTTAAAGACTATGCACGTCGCGGCGGGCTTGACTATACTATAATTCGCCCCAGTGCTGTGTATGGACCGTTGGATGTTGAAGATCGTGTTATATCACGATTCATGATGCAGGCCTTGCGTGGCGGTTGGTTAAAAGTAAATGGTGCCAACGAAACCCTGGACTTTACCTATGTTGATGATGCCGCCGAAGGCATTGCTAATGCCAGTTTGGTTGACCAAACAAAGAATCGCACGTATAATATAACAAAAAGTCATTCCGTGACACTATTGCAGGCAGCTGAGATGATTGTCAGCATAGTAGGGCAAGGTTCTATTCAAGTCGCGGATCGTGATTTAGATTTCCCCAGCCGCGGTGCATTGAACATTGATGCTGCACGTCGTGACTTTGGTTACGATCCCAAAGTTGATGTTGCCGAAGGATTCTTATCTTACTACAATTGGTTAGCTTCTAGTTCACACTGGCAATGAAAGATCACAGCAATCCGTTGAGTAGGCCTTACAGTGTTAGACTAGCCGAACAAGGATTCATTCACAAAGTTGTGTTGCCCCTTAGCATTGATCCGTATACATTAAATGATTTGAACATTTGGTTAGACGAGCGTGGTGCCAAAGTCAAAGTAGATTTCATAATGAGTTCTTGGTGCTACTATTTTCAAAATGAGCAACTAGCAACCATGTTTGCGTTGAGGTGGTCATGATTTATCGAGCAAAGATACCAGAAGCATGGGCAAGAATGCAATGGTGTGAACAAACATTTGGTGATCACGATATTCGTTGGTGACGTAATCGAGGCTATCTATTCTTTCGCCGTGAGGCGGACTATATGTTATATTTGTTGAGGTGGTCATGAAAATATTAGTTGTCAGTGCTCATCCTGACGATGTAGAGATTGCCTGTGCCGGTACTCTCAGACGTTATCAAGAGCAAGGTGCAGAAATCATCAGTGTGGTTGCTGTACAACCCAGCACCGAAGTCAATCCCAAACGAACCACTGCTATTGTAACCAATGAGCTTGCGGCCAGCTATAAATTAAGTGACTGGGATCTTAGAATATTGCCCACTCCGCTACATGCCGGTGGTCGTCCAAATCTTGTAGTTAATAATGTAATCATGACTCAACTACATGATCTGTTGGAGTCATGTGACATTGCAATTATTCCCAATCCTGAAGACAGTCATCAAGACCACAGAGCTACCTATGAACTGGCCTGGCCTTATGTAAAGAAGCATGCTCAACAGACTTGGTTAATGCATAGTTGGCCTTATTGCCATGACTATCAACGCACTGCCAACCATTACGTTGGTATTGCCGATCAATGGACATTCAAGCGCCAACTGTTAGAATGTTACGGCAGTTATCTATCCCAGTCAGATATTGCGCATATCTACACTGCCAATCAATATTGGGCACAGAAGAATAGACAAACGCTTGCTGAATGTTTTACAATAGTGAATTCTTATGAATAAAATCTCACTATTTCAAAATCAACGCAACTGGTCAGCTATCAAAACTCGTGTCTGGGAGTTGACTAACATTGCACACTCAACTGGATTGGCGCAAAATTCAGAACTAGTCACTGCCCTTGAATCAAAACTGGCCGAACAATACGGAAGACAGTATTGTGTGACCACTGCTAGTTGCACTGACGCATTGATAATCGCATTGTTAATTTTGGATTTGCCAGTGTCAAGTAAAATTGCTGTCAGCACCATGACATTCGTTGCCAGTGCTCATGCCATTACACGGGCTGGACACATTCCCGTTGCCATTGACGTTGATAAAAATTGTTGCATTGATCCTCAACGACTGGTTAGATGTGACGCCACCATGGCAGTTGATATATTTGGAAATATGAGTGATTGGTCAATGCTAGATCAATTAGATCGGCCTGTAATTTGCGACGCTGCGCAGAGCCTAGAAAGTCACAACGGCACCAAGTGGAGTGTGCAACAAGGCATGATTGCTTGTACTAGTTTTGCTCCTAGCAAACCTATCAGCAGTTGGGGTAGTGGCGGTGCATTATTCACTGACAGCGAAGAAATTGCACAAAGCGCAAAACTTCTGCGACTACATGGCAAGGCACGTAATAGTGATGTCAGTATTCATCCTGGAATGAATAGTATGATGAGTAGTTTTGAAGCTGCGTGTGTGCTGGCCGGATTAGAAATGCAACCCATCTGGCATCAACGACGCACTGAAATATCGCAGCATCTTATTAAATCAAGTCAGTATGAAAGTGTAATGGATCAAAATTTATCACAGCACTCATACAGTAAACTGGTGTTCCGCAGTGAAGATCGTGATGCAGTGAGACAACGACTTCTTAATCTTGGTATTGAAACTGCAGTGCATTATCAACTACCAGTGCATCAAGAACTACCTCATGCGTCGTATTGCCCACATGCTGATCAACTCAGTAAAGAATTGTTTACAGTGCCTAACCAACACACGTTAACTGACAGTGAAGTAGAACAGATAGCCAAGGCATTGCAATGAAAATATTAATACTGGGCGGACATGGATTTATTGGACACAATGTAGCAAGACAACTTATTACCCAAGGTCATCATGTTGATATTGTTGACATACATCATCAATATGGTGAGTACAAAGATTGGGAATATCAACCTGTTCTTGAACAGCGCATGGAGTTCATAGGACCGCATCCGTCATGGAAAGTCAATGTCTGTGAAGCTGGACAATTGCGTGAGATATTCTCCATGGTCAAACCTGATGTTGTCATTGATCTTGCCACATATCCCAATGCCAAGATGGTGAAGAAGAATGTAGTTGATGCTACAACTAATATGATTGCAGCCACTGCCATTGCCTTGGACCTGTGCGTGGAATTTAATGTTCAACGTTTTGTACTGGCCAGTTCATCAATGGTGTATGGTGACTTTGGAGGCAACATTCCCGACGAAACTGCTGACTGTAACCCATTGACGCTGTACGGAAGTTACAAATTACAGTGTGAGCGTATGTGTAAGATATGGCAGCATGAACATGGATTGGAATACAGTATTTTACGTCCCAGTGCCTTGTATGGTGTGCGTGATATGGTAGTGCGTGTGATCAGCAAAATGACTGTGGGTGCTATTACAACTGGTAAAATCAATGTTAATGGGCCTGACAATCGATTGGACTTTAGTTATGTCACTGATGTTGCAGCGGCATTTGTTACGGCTGCTGTGCATCCGGCTGCTGCCAATGAGATTTTTAATTGTACAAGAGGACAGGGAAGAAAGATTATTGAAGCAGCAGAACTAATTGCAGCAAGGATTCCAGCTGAGATTATCACACAACCACACGATGACTTTTATCCTAATAGAGACACACTCAACAGTGACAAATTAAAAACCATCACTGATTGGAATCCTACAATATCCCTTGAATCAGGAGTTGCGCAATATCTAGATTGGTTTGTGTCTCAGAAGTTTGTTGATCAGTTTTAGCCCACAGCTGGTATCCATGCCGGCTTTCAAACCACTGTTTTAACCAATCCCAGTCAAAACTTAATTGCAATTTTTCTAGGCGTCCGTTGACTTCCACATAGTATGCCAAGGCATCCCGCGCACCTTGCAACACCCATTCAGCATTTTCTCCTTCAGCATGAGTACACCATGTGTCTAGACGATATTGTATTTCTACATCAGCACCAAAGTCAACTTCACGCTTGAGTTTTAATACTTCTCTAAATGCACTGCGCCAACTTATCCAAGGATCAGTATTGAATTTTGAGATACTGGCAACTATAGGTACGACTTCATGCGCTGAACTCAATGTAAAGTCCAGGCCAGGTCGTGTGTCCAGTGTGAGTTGACGATTATACAAGTTAATATTCATAGCACCATACTCCAATCCGTTGACTGGATTACGACTGTGAAAAATATAGTGCTTGGGTTGCTGCATACGATCAGGTTGGAAATCAAATTTAAATGTAGGCAACACTTCTGTTTTGGCAAACACAGCAAAAAACCAAGGTGTTTCACTCATAGCGGCTGCTGCTTTGTATGCTGCTTCACGACCAGTTACCCCATCGCTGCGTCGTGCCCTAGGGCACAGTGCTAAGAGGTTCTTCCAATTATCTTCGGCCATGGGTTCACCATTGCTGATGAAGATAACATCTTGCAAACGATCTTCCACAAGGTTGTTGTGTGTCTTGTCTATATAAGGATAGTCATAGAGTTGTGTTTTTATCATTGGTACTGCCGTCTGTGGTACTATAACTGCTGATGCACCTGCACTCAACGGTACAATAGTTTTAGTCTTGCTGCGCCATAAGTTAACTTCGGGCAAAGGAACATCAACATTGGTGCAAGTGAATATTTCCAAGGGTGCTTGAAATTCGTGTTGTTGTATTGCTGTGATATGTGTGTCGTGTTGGTGCCAGTTTACCGGAATGTGATAGCGTGGTACTACAATATCCTTGACGAAGTTTAATGAATACCAATCTAATAATTCCACATCACCAAGCCGTTGCCGAGCACTGGGCACATGCATATAAAACGTATCACCAAAACGTTGTTGACCACTGGCAAATACGTGCAGCATGTCCGCTTGCCAAAACTCAGGATGCCATGAAAAATCAAAGTCAGTGTAATCGCATACGCTGCTGGTGATCCATACCCATTCACTAGTTGCTGCGGCGGCAATACGTTTTAATGTGTCAAGGTAATTGTCAACATATCTCACACGTTGTGTGAATTTAACTGTGGGAGATTCTGGATTGCCATGGTCAACATACACAATGTCAATGCCGGCTTTTCTTGAGATTTGGGCATGATTGTAATTGGTATCAACAAACCCTTGTTTGGGTACTAATTGGGTACCGCCATCTTGTTGCCACTGACTGGGCCAAACATGACGTTGATCGGCTTGCCAGGGCACTGGTTCCCAAAGAAAATCAAAGCCAGTATAGTCCGATAAGTAGTTGACTATCCAAAAAAACCTAGTACTACTTTGAGCTGCTGCATCTTCCAAATCCTTCGCTGGACGCTCGTGTGGAAACAAGTTGGGCTTGCGATCAAAATAAAATACATCAAACATGATTAGAATTGACGAGATTTACAATCATACTTTTTGGCCATTCATAAAAAATAATATACCCAGAACTCGTATGTGGTTCTGCGATCCCCCGGGCCATGTTCAGTTAGATGATCTCAAGAACTATGCACCGCCAGGCAACGAGTTCAATTATATATTTGTGTTTGATCAGGAGCCATTGAATTATCGTAGAATGCAACCCTTACTGAAACACATCTATGCCAGTCAAAATAATGTATTGCGGTGCCCAGGGGCTGGTGTAATTATAACTAGTGAACATAATAGTAACATAGTAGATAGAATTTGTCAAACTTATGATTGGCACCAATTTTACTACTTTTACAATGGCTGGGCGGCATTGGATTGGTTCCGAGGATACAATCGAACATTTTTAGTTTCTGATCCTGTCAGTAGACAAATCAAACATACATTTATATCTCCCAATCGCATATTTGGTGGCGAGAGGCGACACAGGCTTGTTATGTTATATCATCTATTCAACGATGGGCTTGCGCATAATTTAATAAGTTGTTCAGCAGTATGCCCAGCTGAAGGCGCAGCAATTATGGATGCTGCAGAAACTCTGGCCAATCGTTATTCCAATGTTGTAGAGGTTTTTTCGCAGCAACAGTTTCCAATGCAATTCACCAACGAAGCCAACGTGCCATCTTATCAAAGTTCTCAACTTGATTTGTTTGATGAAACCAGCGAATGTTTGCTGTATCTAGTTACTGAGACGGTGGGGTCAGGGCAACGACATCATCTCACAGAAAAAGTATTCAAACCTATATGTCTCAAAATGCCTTTTATGTTGGCCAGTACTCAAGGAAGCCTAGCGTACCTACGCAGTTATGGATTCAAGACGTTTGGTGACATCTGGGACGAAAGTTATGATGACGACCCAGATGATTACCTAAGATTAGAAAAAATATCAAAAACACTGCAACAACTAGACGCACTGTCGCAAAGTAAAAAACAAGAGTTATTTGAACGTTGCTTACCTATTATAGAACACAATTATAAACATTTCTATGATGGTGGGTTTGAAAATATACTGTGGAACGAACTGCAAGAGATGTTAAATGAAATCAAAACTAAACTTAGTATTTGATCGTTTTGTCAACAATCGACCATACCCCAATCTAGCGCCTTGGCAAGATCTCAGCCAAGGATACAACCACTTGGGCAACGAATATCCATTTGTTGTTCCTCTACGATTGTTATACTATGCAGAAGACCATGACTTTCCCATTGACGTATATTCAGTCAATGACATATTACCTGCAAAATGTTTCTATCCTGTAGGTATAGGTTTTTTTAGTTTCAGTGTTGACTACTTTTCGTTAATGCCGGCTGCAACATTAGATCTTGTCAGGCAAGGACGTATTGTTGTGTTGTTCTATTATCACGAAGGTGACAACCCCGCACATGAAAAAACTAGGCTTGATGAATTGTGCCGGCTTCACAATCTCAGTACTGAATGTTATAGATTTGTCAGTGGCAACACCACTGCCAGTAATGTATTGGGATTCTTTTACTTTCCTGATCATGAGCTGTTCTACTGGCGTGCCAATAAAAATCATCCTGCATTAGTTTGGAACAATCAGCCACGTAGTCATCAATTTACTCTACTGAGTCGAACACACAAGTGGTGGCGTGCCAGTATCATTGCCGATTTCCATCGTGCAGGCATGCTCAAACATGCCTTTTGGAGTTATAATACCATCAGCATTGATGACAACCGCAATGAAAATCCCATACAAACTGATTGGTTTCCTGGTTTAGATCAATACATTGATCAATTCCTTGCCAAAGCTCCGTATCAATGTGATCATTTGGATTCTGATTCTCACAATCGTCATCATATTGTTGTCAACAAGCATTTCCGAGAAAGTTATTTTCATGTTGTTCTTGAAACTATGTTTGATGCTGATCAAAGTGGTGGGACGTTTCTCACAGAAAAGACGTTTAAGCCTATCAAACACGCTCAGCCATTTGTGTTGATTGCTCCCCCAAACAGTTTGGCTACTTTACGATCCTTGGGATATTACACTTTTGATGATCATATAATCAACCACTATGACCAAGTACTAGATAATACCCAACGTTGGATCAATGTTCGAGCCGCTATCTCTGCATTGCTGACTCAAGACTTGCACCGTTGGGCCGAAAGATGCATGTATGCAGTTATACAAAACCAAAAATTATTTGTAGCATCAAAGTTTAACCGTTTAAATAAACTATCACAACAACTCAATGACTCCATTAATTAATTCATTTTCCAGCTGGCAACCGTTAGAAGAAGTTATAGTTGGTCGAGCTTACGACCCTGACTACTTTGATTTTATAGACAATCTACAAGTTCGCAATCAACTACAACAGATACTTGCCGAAACAGCTGAAGATTTAGATAACTTACAACGCACCATTGAAACCTATGGGGCTATTGTTCGTAGACCATCTTTACCTGACAAACACTGGTTTCATGAAAATCAAATACAAAATCAAGGTGTTCCGTTGCCCCCACTCACTCCAAGAGATTGGCAGATAACACTAGGCAATAAGTTGTTACGGGTGCTGCCCATGGATGACCTTAACACTATTTGTCAAGAATACGAAACGCAACAACCTGGGTCAGTTGTTAATCCACATGGTCGTTGGGGGTGGGATCCAGACTGCGTACTAAACGGTGCATCAGCAAGTTGTATTGTGCGTGTGGGTCGTGATGTATTTTTTGATAACAGTGATTTTTTACAACCAGATCAAAGTCGTTGGATCGTTGACAATGTATTAGGCCCCGAGTACAGAATTCACGAAGCAGTAACAGACGGGCACGGCGATGCTGTGTTTGCCATACTCAAACCTGGTGTGATATTGTCAAGTAAGCATGATGTAAATTTAAACTTTGAACAAGACTTTCCCGGATGGGACGTATGTAAAATTTGGGATTCAAGTATTTGGGCTGCAATGGAAATAGGTAAATTCAAATACGAAACCAACCCGGGTGCATGGTATGTACAAGGACAAACGCCCACTGCTGAGTTTACAAACTATGTCAACACTTATCTCAACAAGTGGACTGGATATGTTGCTGAAACAGTATTTGATGTCAACTGTTTGGTATTAGATGAAGCGAATGTAATCTTCAGTGCCTATAACAAAACAGTGTTTGACTTCTGCAAACAACACCATATCAACCCCATAGTCTCTGAACTGCGTCATAGTTACTTTTGGGACGGTGGAATAAGTTGCTGCACACAAGACATTAGACGTCGCGGCGGTCTTGAAACTTATCTTTAACTTTCAAACTTGTGCCAGTCATCGTCAGGGCCAGTGACTTCTTCAGCAGTTAATGACAGTGGCCAATCCGGAGGCCAAGCCACTACGCTAAACAATGCAGTGTTTTCAAATATGTTTTCTGAATTCTGCATGAAGTTCTTGGGGTTGTAATTCATACACTGCAGCCAATACAAGCGATAATCAAATTGTTTTAAGAAATGCCAGATTTCACCAAACTGTTCGGTTTCGTGTGCTTCATACACAATACACGGCACTGATTCGGCAATTTTTTTCTCGCAGCCCAACAACACATCAAGCTCGGCTCCTTCTACATCAATTTTTAACAAGTTAGGTATAGGGATATCAAGATAGTCCAATGCCATCAAATCTACTTCAACTCCGCGATTGCGTTTGGTTGACATTGTTCCATAGTTGCCAGGTTCTTCGGGATTAAAATCTTCAATGGAGATTTTTCCAAGTGCATTGCCAATGGCAGTTTGTCGACAATGTACATTGGTCAGTCCTTGGGTATTTTGTTTCAACAAAGAATAATTATGAGGATTTGGTTCAAACGCATAGACTTGAGCGCCACGAGATGCAAATGCTGTGGAATATACTCCTATGTTTGCACCCACATCGTACACTGTATAACGTTGATCAACCATCCAAAGTAAAAAATTAAGTTCAGTTTGCCCGTACTCACCGTACATTTGTAAACTACGACCTATGACTTCGTCATTATTATAGTAATAAAAATTATCTCTATAGCGAGTTGTAACGGAAGAAATCATTAACTTAGTACCTTTACTTTATATAAATTTTCAAATCTATCTGCATCGCTGCGATCATTGACCATTGGTTCACCTCGGATGTTTAAACTTGTGTTGAGTAGCATCGGGCAGCCAGTTAGTACAAACCACTTTTCTAACAGTTCTCTGATTCCTGAACCGTCCTTTGGAACCGTCTGTACTCGACTGGTGCCATCAACATGACAGATAGCAGGAAACAGGTTAGGTACGCGACAACGAGCGACTGACTGCATATAACGGCTATTACACCACCCAGGGCTGAAATCAAAGTACTGATCAGCCATCTCCTCCAGTATAACAGGGGCGAAAGGTCTAAATTTTTGTCTGCGTTTAATTTCATTTACACGATCCTTTATATCCGCGCCACGTGGGTCTGCTAATAAACTGCGGTTCCCCAAAGCACGTGGACCAAACTCAGCACGACCACTAGCAACACCACAAATACCGTCAGATAATAAACTATCAAGTAGGGATGCAACCGGATATGGTCCTGGTATATTGTGGCCAAGATAAGCATTGACCCAATTAAGGCGACCCCCATACTGAAGTGCGGCAGCACCAAGGCTGCTACCAGCATCACCAGGGTTAGGCATAATCCAAATATTTTCAAAGTATTCACCAAGGTTCCTATTCGCTAAACAGTTAAGGGCAACACCGCCCATATAAACAAGATTTGTGCTCCAGTTAAAGTCATTGGCACGTTGCATTACATTGTATATCAGTGTTTCTGCTAATTCCTGTGTGCCGGCAGCAATGTCTGTATCCTGTGCGTATCCAAGATAATCAGCCACAATGCCGGTATGTAAGTTTTCTTTAAACAGAATATCAATTTCGTTGTGTACAAAATGATGACTAATAACATCCCCAAGATCACGTTTACCATATGCACTCATGCCCATTAAGATGTATTCATCTTCGTTGGGTTTAAGTCCCACACGTTGAGTCATGGCACTGTAAAACAGTCCTATGCTATGTGGATACCGTTGTCCCCATAGTTTTGTATACTTTGCCCGACCGTTGACATATTCAGCTCCCCAGATACTAACCGTGTCCCATTCACCAATAGCGTCTATCACTACCACTGTGGCACGATCAAAAGTACTGGTTTGAAATCCTGCTGCTGCATGACTCAAATGATGATTGAACGACTTTATTTGTCGGGGTTTGTTGGGTAGCCACGGAGTACATTGATCGCGCACAATACTCTTGGCTGACAACTTGTTCCATTCAATACCTTGTCCACTGTACCATTGTCGTAATTGCTTTGCCAATGGGCGTTCATAGTACGCTATGGTATCAATATGGTAGTCGCGAATCTCGTACAACAATTCTTGACAAATGTCCGAGTCGTTTTTTACTTTACTGTATCGTTCACTGTGACCGGCAAATAGTATATCACCGTGATGATCTACTAGACTTATTGCAGCATCGTGAAACCCTGCTGAGATACCTAGGATATTCATTTGTATATGAACGGATCTCTTTTACGAAGTTCGCGCAGTTTGCGGCGGTAACGGATTTCTAAACGAATCCAATCCCACCATTTTTTAAAAAAATTCATTACAAGTTCCTTGAACTGTGTTTGTAACCTGGGCGCAACATGTCAATTTGTAATTGATCGTAATCACTGTCGCTCCAGACATAATCATACGTGGCTTTGTGCCCGTTGACTTCCACTGAATATATATCCAGATGCTGCTCCAGTAGTCGCCAAATCTCTTCCCAATTCTCAGTGCCAAAACTTTCTTTCAGCAATACTTGCCCAATTGGTAAATGCCCAAGACTCAGTGATGTATCATTCTTATCAAGACCGTTGTCTTCTAACCATTGATAGAACGGTGCTATTTCTTCAAGCCACCACTGTTCACGATTGTCTACAGTACGACCCCATTCAATATCAAACTCACCAGAATAGTATTGTAGGTGTGTTATGGCTTCACATACTGTTTCTGTTAGTATTGGTGCATGTTCGTCGCGCCAGACTTCAAAATACGTTTTACCAATCTGACACCAATGCATATACACTGTTCCAAAATTACGTTGGTATCCATTGTCAACAAAGCCCTGACGGTGTTCGTCAGTTAATGTATGTCTAGTGGCGTTGAGCCAAGTTGTGATTTGACTGGGTCTCACCCACGCAGGATCACGTTGAAGTTTACGACGACTTAAAATTAAACTTTCAAGTTCGTGGCAGATATTATTGAGTTGTCTAATAGCAAATTTTGTTTGATCATTGGCACTGCAATAAAATGTACTGAGATTTTCTACTGTGCCTTGTAATCGTTCAAAGTGATTGTGCAACGTGTTAAAGGTTTCATGATTGGGACCAAGGTCTTCTGCCACACAAATTTCTGGTGTATAGACTTCTTTGATTTGATAGTGGCCACCAAAGAAGTTGTTGATCTGCGTAATATATTGATTGAGACGTTGGCACAAGTATTCAATTGTTCGCGCAGTGTGTGGAAATCCCAAGAAACAAAAGTTTTTCTCCAACATCAAATTTTGATCAATGATGTTTTCCAATGCTTGAATCCAATCTCTTGCCAACTGATTATCAGCAGGTTGTATGTAATAAGACAAGAACTGTTCCTTGTCTAAAGGATTACGTAAAGTAATTTTAACTGGGAATAGCATTCCACCACTCCGCTACGTCTGGTCTACGACTTAATATTTTACTCATTGAAGTTGGGCTTTTTCTTACGCTTTCAATTTTTTCAGTGTACTTCTTGCCTTTTATGATACCAGCTTGATATTGATCCGGCCATTGTTCTTCGCATGTTGGTCTTGTGTTGACTTGTTGTAAAACTTCACGCATTGAACCTCGTGCAGTTACCAACAGTTCGTCGACCCAGGGCTCCAACAATCTTCGCGGTAATATCAATGGACTCATCATTACATCCGGACTAAACGCAAACACCGTTTTGGCCAACACATCAACTCCGAACCCATCGGCCATTTGTTGTATTGCATCTACTTCAAACATACCCGGCAACGTCAATGTAAAATCAACACGCATCTGCCGAGGATTGGTTTGTATGCTTACTCCTTGTTGGAAGTTTTTGAGCCATTGATTGTAGTCAAGCCCGGTTCTAATGTATTCTCCAATTTCCCCGGTGCCGTCAATGCTCGCGCACATCTGCCAATCGCGAAGATGAACAAGAATATCATCAAACAAATTGATACCGCCATAGCTGACGCGACTAAGGTTACTGTTATATCTTGCATAAACACGTTTTCCATCTCCTAATTCTATAATGCGTTTCATGTACCGCCAATGCTGTTCAAACATCAATGGTTCACCGCCCACCCAATAAACTTCTTCTACTCTGTGTTCTTCAACTGCTTGACTAAATTCTGCTTCAATTTGTGTGTCTTGAAATTCTGTAATTTTTTCTCTGACCTCAGGTAGCATCCAGTGATTCTGTGAATTATTCCAGTCAATCATCTTGTATTGCCGTTGTTCACTTTCCCATGAACTACTCAACATGTCACCACACATACGACATTTGAAGTTACATAAATTACTGAAACGGTAATCCCAACTCCGAGGTTTCATAGTCGTTGATCCATCGGCTGCAGTGTTGTCCATGGCTTCTTGATATTTGTGGCCAAACAAATGCCAAAAGTAATCACGGTAGACTGATGTGTTTAGTAGCTTTTTATCACACACTGTGCATTCTGGCATCTCTTCTCCGGCCATCATGCGACGACGTACATCGCGCATATGATCGCTGTTCCAATGTTGTTCTAATGTCAATGGAATATATTTGCCTGTACCTGCACCACTGTCAACATATTGTCTAAAGTTTTGTGCTGGCTCGCGACTTGCGCAGCACATCCTGCGTTCAGTTTGCGGCGAAAGATAGGTATGTACCCAAGGTGCCATGCATAATGTTTCAGGTTTCGTCGTCATAAGGTCCATCGTAGTATAGCATTGTTGCCAGCAATGGCGCAACTTCTTTCAAGCGTTGGTTGCGTAGTCGATCAAGACGTTCAATTTCATCAGTCAGTGCACCACCACGCCCGCAACCCATATATCCCTCTCTTGAATACATAAAATCAATTATTTTATCTCGCTCATCAGCATGTTGATCAACAATTAATTGATTTTGTAAATGCTTTGCTATGTTGTCTTTGACTGGTTCAACCATGTTGGCAATGCACCACACCGGAGAATCATGTAGATAGTTCCAATAAACAAAGTCCCAAGGAAACAAACTAGCCCAGGCTGCAATTTCATTGAAGTACGCAACATTCCAAATGCTTATAGTACAGCACAATTGTAATTGAATGTTTTTGCTGTTGCGACGCAGTTTTCTAAATTTATAGATATTATCTTGTACTTCTGTCCACCGGGCACCACTTCGTTGATATTCAAATCGCTCGCCTAGGTCGTCAATGCTAAAGGCAATTTCAACTAGCTTGAAATGCGGCCATAGTGCAATGCCACGTTCAGGATACTGTGTGCCATTGGTGTTGTAGTGTATTTCAATGTTGTGAGCCACACCACGATCCACCAGTGTCTGCAGGAAATCAAAGTGTTCAGCAATCATAAATGGCTCGCCACCTGTAAATTCAAGGTAACGTATTTGATCAGCAATATCACTAAGTTGTTGCCAGAACTCCGGGCTTTCTCTTGGCCAACGTCCTTCACGTAACATCTGATAGGCATAGGTCTGCTTGCGTTCTAATGTCATTACAGTGCCTACTTCTTCTGAGGCATAGGTACTTGAACTCCAAGGGCCGCATATACGACATTTGAGATTACAGATGTTGCCTAATTTGAGATCCAGAAATATTAAATCTTTAGAATCTTCAGTCCACTCTGTGTCAGTGACTATGTGTTTGAGTCGATTGAGAGTGTGCTGTCGCTTGGAGGTTCCTCCTGAGTCTTCGATAACCCAGCAACGCTCACACGTTGATGGAAGTTGACCTGCAATGAATTCCTGTCGGAGTCTTTGCATGTAACTGCTATCTCGTATTTGATTGAAGGTCGAAGTTGTAAGGTGGAATTTGTTGTTGTCGTCATTTACGATCTCATCTTTAGCTAAACAGCATGGGCGTACAGTCCCCACGGGACTAGTTTCCAAACTCATCCAAGGAAGAATACAAAATTTATCGTGGGGTATCTGCATTTATTCGTTTGAGTTCAGGTATAACTTCAAATATATGTTCACCACGTATGTTATCAAGTTGGCGAGTACGGTCAAAAAACTTTGATTGCAGAGCTGTGTTATCCTTGGCCATCATAAAATTTATAGCTGACTCAAATCCCACTGTGGCTCTTTGCAATGGATCATGTGGGCGTAACCACGCCAAATGCTGTTCAAACTTGTCTTGAAGTTCTTGTTTGTATACTGCGCCAGCAATGTCAATTCTGTAAAAATCAGGATCCTGGAGAATGTTGACATTCAAATCCTGATGTCGTATAAAGCCACGTTCAACCCAATCACGATGAAAGTCAGGCAAGTGCCAGGCATTCATTATACTCAATGTGGGAGAAATGTAAAAATCAACCTTGGGACAAATACGCATCATATCAAGGCGATTTTGTTCTACTTGCTGCCAGTCAGTACCTTTGCGAATGTACTCTGCATACTCTTTGGCCCCGTCCAAACTTGCACCAACACTGACGCTGTCAAATAACTTCCAATACTCAAATACACTTTTGTCTTTGAGTTTGGTATGTGTAAAATTAGTATTGTAAATTAGTCGCACGTGAAATAACTTACGTTGAACTAGTTCTTCTAAGATATTGTAATGCTCTTCCATGAGCAATGGCTCACCGCCGGCAAAATAAATCTGCTCTACATAGTCAATGTGCGGAAGTAATTGATTCCACATATCGGCTTCGTCGCGTCCGGCAATGTTTAATACTTTGTGATTCTTTGCCCAGTCTGGACCAGCTAATTTGGCTTGATCTTGATACCATTGACTTGAGAAAATATGCCCACAACTACGACACCGTAGATTGCATAGATTACTAAATCTAATATCCCAGTATGCCATTTCAAACTTATCAACACGGCCATCAACATCAGTGCTGTCAATTTTATGAATATGATGTCCATGATGTTTGTTAGCACCTTGGCGCCCACTGCGAAAGCCTGCTGATTCTTGTTCATAACAACGAGTACATGCTTTACTACGACGATCTGACAGCATGTTTTGTCTTAACTGCTGCATGGGTTTATCATTCCAAATTTCTTTTAGAGTGTTATTTTTACACGATCCCACAGATGTTTGCATCTCACTGTAACAACAAGGATAGGTTTCCCCTGTAGGGTATGCATGCAAATGAATCCAAGGGTAAATGCAAAAAGTCTTTGATTCAGTTAATAGAGAACGTTTGCGTTCATCTAACTCATCAAGAGAAATCTCAACCGGGTCAGAACTGTTATACTGATATTGACTCATACCACTCTTTCAAATTAGGAAATGTTTCTGCGAAGTTCTTGCCACGGCGTTGATCGTACTGTGCAAAGAATTGCTTGAAGTCATTTCTCAAACTGTCTAGATCAAATGCTTCGCTGTGTGGTGTTTTAACTACGTCAAGATAATCAACAAGACGTTGCATGTGATTCCATTCATGTTCATGCAAGTATTCGCTATCTTTGTGCCGGCTCATGAAATCAACCAACTGCTCTTTGTACTGGGTACGTAAGTTGTCAGGTAAAATTAATGCTGATTGAAAACTTGGAAACCGCAATATATTTAATGTAAAACTCACTGCATCTCGTCCGTAGGATAATTTCCAGTTGACTATGCACTCAAGAAAGTCCACTAGGCTATCTAAACACAAAGCATTGATGGTACACATAATATGTAATCCACGTAACTTGTGATCAATTTGATTGTCTAAAATGAGTTCTACAGTATTAGCCCAATCGTCCCAAACCAATCCGTCTCTAATATACTCTGCATGACTTCCGATAGATTCGTTACTAGTATATAGGTCAATGGGTGCGTCCACACTATTAAATAAGCGATCGATATCAACTTGTGTTCCTAAATTACTGTTAATTGCCAATCTTGTTTTACTTTTACCTTGATTAGTTCGAAACCAATCAAGTAGTTGCCAAGTATACCCTGACATCAAAGGTTCACCACCGGTGATGCGTAGTTCGTCTAGTGTTCTGTGAAGGTCTGATTCCCACCACTTAAAAAACGCTTCCACATACGGATTACTCTCGCCAAATCTATAAAGTTGACTATTGTCATGAGTATGAGTAAAGTGATTCCTACCGTCTGACAGTAAATTAGTATAGGGTCCATTGTCTCTGATATCTTTAACCCATGTTGAACTGAAAGCAGGATTGCAGTAAGAGCAAGCGAATTGACAAGTACGGTCAAAACTAATTTCAAGAGTGCGAAGGTTAATATCTTCGGTGTATGATGCTTTGTACGCATTATCTAAATCCTCTAAGGGATAAATTTTACTTTTGTATACACGATCACTTATGGCATCGCGGTTCATATCTTCAATCTTCCAGCAGTATTCACACCCTGCTGGACGTTCGCCGCGTTGCATCATTGCACGATCTTGTTTCTTTTGATCGGTATTGTGCAGTAACCGAGGATTGTCGCGTAGTTTATTGATGTCTACTAAATGTGCCGGAGGATGATGGCAACTTGTAGTCATGCCTGATCCTAACCAAATAGTCGCATTGTACCATTTGGCTGCACAAAAACTTGCACTCTTGGTGTCAAGCACCTGTTGTTTAAACTCTAAGTCCGTCATAGATTTTTATTAATTCATTGGCAATATGTTGATGCCCTTGCACGTTGGGATGACAATGCCCTGGCCTAACATAAAGTTCCAAAAATTTCTTTTGTAGATCCCATTCAGCATCAGTCAATGCCGGGCCATCACTATCAACTACTGTGCCTGATTTGTTGTCAACAAGTGGCATAATAAATTGTGCAATACATTGTCCCCTTGGCACTAGCCATGCAGATTTGGGCACTACTGTTAACATAGAGGTTAGTTCAGTAGTGAACAAATTGGCCAGGTAACATTGAACACCCAACTGTTGGCACCATAGCCATAATAAACTTATTGTACAATCGTAATTGTACAGCCTTTGTGGCTGCGTGTCAAAGTATTTGTACCATTTATCAGTGTAGGAATGTACATTTTTATTGTAATTTGGTCCAGGAATAATTTGTTCATGTATCTGGGCATCGTTAAATCTTGAAGTTCGATGACTGGGACTCAAACAAAAAAATACAACATCATCCTGTTGCAACTGATGAACAATGTCGTTGAACTTCCAAGGAATAATATCTGGACTTGATCCAGATTCTCCCAAATTAACACATTCAACTCCATAATGGTCACTGAACAACTGTGCGAATACATATTGACTTCGTTGATCATACGGCACTGTGAGCTCTAACTCATCGCCTATTAACCAACTGTCGCCGAACCAATAAAATTTCATTATGCTACCCCACAACTCTTTAGGAACTCTATGAACTTTTTGGGGAACTCTTTGCGTACCTGTCCTCGCATATTCCATAAATGCTTTTGATTGTACTCGCACACAGGCCTTGCTGAGTTTAAAAAACTTTTAAGATTGTTGTCGCTGCTGCAAATATCTTCGACAACTGCATTTATTCTTCGGATGCGATCTAGGTCGTTGTCTATGGTATCAAAACTTTCATCAATGATTTTGCCAAATGTCCGGAATCCTATGTTCTGCATATCTCTATAGTATCCAGCATTGGCGACAGCTATCCAAGGATGGCCAATTGCAATAGGCTTCCAGATTTTTTCAGTTCTGAAACTATAAGGATAGCTAAAAACAGTTTCTGTGACCACACTAAAATAAGTGTCAATGTATGGTGTTGGATGTACGTAGACCTCACCCCAGTCAAATCCATTGCCATTGTTAAATAGGTCTGCCTTGGCAAATTCTCCAACAGGAGTAGTTGTTAGATTATTTCTATAACGAGGAACCTCATAACCAGCATCAAGATATTTAATTGGCATGTCTTGCTGTATCAAGTCTTGCCCTTGATGCATCAAACGAAATGTTTTACTGGGACGGCTTCCTGAATCAAGGTTTGTCCAAATAGCTTGATCCAACAAGCCACTTATTCTAAAGCTCTGCAGTAAAAACTTTCTATGTGGTCGCAGTCGTCCGTTTAGAAACAAAAATTTATAAGGTTTGTCAACAGTGTCAAAGATATCGCTGGTATATGTGTACAAACTACGATTCTCAGGAATGTCAAACATCTTTGGCAGAAAACTTTCGTATTGTAGATAGCGGTAACAGGATTCCATGTCTCCACCACCTATTAACAACATTCGTCCTTGCTTGACAAATTCATCTAAATGTAAATTTACAATTTGTCCTTTGAGTGTATCTGACCCTTCGGTGGGATTACTGAGAATTATTAACGTTTTACCTTGTGCAACTGTGTCTCTAACTTTTTCAATATTATGATTGACTTGCGCACGCCCAAGAACATATATTGCATTGTCAACTACTTCTGTTTTTCCAAAGTCGTAAATTTCTACATCAGTGTATTGACGTATCAAATCACTGATCTCTGAAAATCCATCAACAAATAGTTTTTTTCTACCAATCATTTGAATAATCTATCTTTAAATAAACGCTGTTCTTCAGCATAGGTGTAAAATCTACTTTGATTGTGCAGTAGATCTGGCAGCATATCTGTGTATAGTTGCATGAGTTGATCAGCAGTCAATGTTGTTAGGTATTGTATCGCTTGTACAATTGATTGATGGACTTCATCCTCGGTGATGTTTTCAAGCTCAATACCCGGGAAGTAATGATTGAAAGTTCTGAACCCGTTGTCGCGCAACCACTGATATGTTCGAATATTGCCGTTGATCAAGAACGGGCGTAATCCAATAATTGGCTTCCATTGGGTTTCACTTACAAATATATCATCCCAGGGATAGAACTCTGTGGCACCTATTACGTTTAAAAAGTGATTTTGCCAGACTGTCATGTTGTGCAAACTCAACACATCATGTGGGATTCCAAATGTATCTTCGCCGTTGTACCAATGTCCATACTGTTGATAGTCTTCAATACGTTCACCGATATTAAAATATAAATTATTGTCATCGCTGTGGTCGTACACTTGATTTGGTTTTCCTAGGGTAACCACTCCATGTCGCATCAAGTCAGACTCTATCAAGCACTTTACAAAGTTTACTCTATGCTGTCTTGGTTTGCGATTGTAGTTACAGAACACCCATGTTGGACGTTGTAACAACAATTCATCGTTGCTGTATTTTTTAAAGCAGTCAGCTAACACTGGGGCAAAGAAATTATAATGATACTCAGTATCAAAGTTTCCAATTTTATATACAGTTGGATTGCCTAGCTTTGCTGCCATCTGAGATATCGTATCAACAGTGATCATTGCAGGATCTACAGTGGCCAGCAGAAACAAGTTATCAAATGTTTCATTTAACTTTTCAAACTCCGGCCAGGCATAGTTGGCAAACTGTGGACCAAACCATGTGGTGTTGATTACTAGATTTCGCTGTGCTTTGAATTTTCGCTGCACTTGATGCAACAACGAATCAACACACTGTTCTTCATAGTGTCTCCATAACCATGTGTCAGGAAAGGTTAATCCTATGTATTTCATTTGGCGTGCATCTCACATTCTTTCCAGAAGGTTGTCATCTCCGGAAAGGTTTCTAAAAAGTTGGTGTTGCGGCGACGATCGTGCTCGCCGAAGAAACGATAAAAGTCTGCTCGTGATGAGTTTATTTCTACAGCATCTTGTGGTTCACGCATCCAATCCAATGCACGTTGCATACGTTGTACTTCATAATCTTTGAACCCCACAAAGCTGCCTTCAGGCATGAGATTTTGCTGCATGAATTCTATATGTTGCTCCATGCGCCGTTGGTATGAGGCAGGTAGTATTTGTAAACTTTGCCAGCGTGGTTGTCTCAGCAATGGCGTGTCAAACCACACACGTTGATATGTACGGCTGTGTCTAGCACGTAGTTCTAAAATATAGTCTAGCAGTTGATCTAGCCCTGTTACACTGAGATTGTTGAGTGTGACAATAAATGTAAGGCTGTTGCGATTGGGTACTTCAGTGAGATATTCATTGACATGATCCAACATCAAATTCATGTCAAGTCCGTCTCTAATGTATTCGGCCTGCGTCCAATCACCAGTATCAACACTGACATACTGCATAAAATGTTCAATTTGTGTGTTGCACAATTTTTTAACGTAATCAAGGTAGCGTGAAAAAACATGATGATCAACACTGAAATTTGATGTGACATTTAAGTGCAGGTCCATCTTGGGCAATGCCAACACATAGTCAAACACACGATATGTGTTTTTATCCAGCAATGGCTCACCACCGGTCATGCGAAAATGTTTTAGCCTTGGGTATAACTGAGGCCACCAACGCCAAAATGCTTCTACATAAGGGTTATCTTCGCGAACAGGTATAGGCTTACGACGCCCGTTAAAATGACTCGGCTCATTATGAGGGACTCTAGTAGGATAGGCCCCATGTCGGTTAGTTTCGTCGGCCCACGTTGAACTATACTGTGGGCTGCAATAGCTGCACTTGAGATTGCAAACGTTACTAAAATTAACTTCCACATAAGTAGGTATGACATCTTCGTCTCCGGTTAGGTTTGTTAGGTCTATCTCAGCCCAAGGCTCGCCACTGCGGTAATGCCGGTCTGACAAGTTACCCATGTCCTCTTGTGTCCAACAGTAACTACACTCATCTGGACGCTCATTGCGTAACATAATCTTGCGCTGGGCTTTTTTATAAGGTGTATTGTGTAATGCACTGGGATTGTCTGCTAGTAGTGTGGCATCTATCTCATGCAAGGGAGGATGATAGCAACTGTTGGTCATGCCCGTGGTTAAGTGCAAACTCACTTGACGCCACTTGGCATAGCAACGTGCAGGTCCAAGGGTATCCTGCATGTGCGTGGCTGCGTTTAAAAAATCACTGCCCATGTCTGACTCTCAAAAAATCATCTTCGGTTAATGACATAAATGTTTGATAGTTGTGTTCTAGGATATCTGTCATTTCAGTATACATGGTATGTAATTGCTGTGGGGTTTTTGATGCGATAGATTTGATGACTTGGATTATTTCAATTGGTTGATGATCTGCAGGATCTTCGCTGTATCCTTCGTCCCACCATTTATCAAATGTTTTAAACCCCATGAGCTTTAAGTTTGAGAGAAAGTTTTTAGGACCTTGCACTATAAAAGGAGTACGTAATACAATAGGTCTCCAGATCTTTTCAGTGCAAAAAAATGTTTGTCCTGTAAAATATGTTTCACAAACAACTTCAATAAAAAATCTATTGTAATGTTCTGCAATATCAAGGTGATGATCAAGCAGTATTGGATACGATGTTATCGTATCTAAGTACATTGGCGTACCAAGTAAGAATTTACAGGCTTTTTCAAATGCCGGTTTACCATAGTTATATAATAAATTTTCTAATCCTAAGTTGTTACGGTGGAACTCATTTGAACAATCAAAGTGAAAAGTTTGCAATGATGAATAGTCGGCTACCACCGATGACAATAAAAGTCTTTCGGCATTACTACGCCCTATAAAAATTCCAAATGTCCTGGCATCCTGATCCTTGGTAACAATTTTAGTACCCAATCGTTGTGTACTGTCAACAAAATGCATAGGCGGTTGATAACGTACATTTTTCCAACTCTCTTCCAAAGCATTTGAAGTTTGCAGAATCAAATTTTTTGCTTGGGATTGTTCTAACATTTTATCAAGTCCAAGACTCGCAGCACAAGGTCCTTCGGCTGCTAGATCAACAATGGCGTTGTCATCAGCACGTAAAATATCACTGACAACTTCTTTAATATTCCATATGCGACCGTCGCTGGTCTGAACAGTGATAAAATTAGACATTACCTTCTCTAATCATTATACCACGATTGCGCCAATTGGATTGATAGTGATGTTTAAAGAACTGACTTTCACCTGCCTGTGTATAATGCATAGGCAAGTTTAGTTGTGTGTGCAATTCGTCAGCCATTCTACCAGCCAATGTGTTGGGTTCTTGATATTGCACTGACTTCCAAAGGTCTGCCAACTCATCAAAATTCTGTACCTTTGTATAGTCCCACTCAGTGAGCATGGTCATGTAAGTGCCTTGTCTGGCACCTGCAATAGCCCACTCGCCGTTTTCTATATCACGGCCAATGTTGTGCCAAATAGTTAAGTTGTCTAAGTTACGTTGTGCCACACGGTCTTGGAATTCACTGACAGTGGGACGGCGTCCGCGATCCAAACACATCTTTACACCTTCACGGAAACCAGCACGCCAGGCCTGAAAGTCAGTGGCATTAATATGTGTGGTACTATAACAATCATGCATGGCCCAGTATCGGGGGTGAAAACAAAATTCCACAGCAGTTTCATCGGAGCCATCCGACGCCTCGTGTGTTTGCATGTTCAAGGCAAACTCCCGGGTCCAACAACTTATACCGCCGTTGCCATACATCAATGCGTTAACGTTATTCCTAGCCCGCCAGCGAAATACACAGTCCCGGTTAGTATCATCCAACTCCAATGTACAGGAAAAAAACTCAATATCAGGAACATTGTCCCCGTCAACAAGCACAAACCGATCAGTGGACGACGCCATCGCTGCCGCTTTGTGAGCGGCGTCTGACCCTTTAATACCATCCACTCGTCGTGCCCAGGGTACCATGTTCCGAACATGTACCCAATTCGTCTCAGCATTTGGTTCATCATATGTTAAAAATATGCAATCTAAATCTGCAATATCAATTTTCTGAATCATAAGTTTTTACTGCCCATCGGTTAGGGGAAGAGTCACTGACTATTGCCACGTCATTGGGATCACACGCAAATCCAATGTTGCTGGGTACTAGTTTGCGACTGGTGTTTATGCTGGTGCGTATCAGTTGACCATCACGCACTCTTACATAACTGCTGGATTGAAAATAAGTTTCTTTGTCAATGTCAATGTAATTACCTGGTAAATCTTCCATGCTGTAGAATAAGGGTAATCCTTGATCATCGTAATACAGTCTATAGAATATTGGGTGCGGCTCAGGCGCAGCATGTAAAATATTCCAAAATTCTTCAGGTGTCATGATTGCCAGTCCTTGATATGATAGTGAAATGCTCCCCACTGCGCTACAGTTTGAATACGCAAGGGATTGTTTTCCCAAACCAGTTCACGTGTCCAATCGTCAGTGCGAGTGTTGATGATATGCTTCTTCATGTGAACTATTTTTGGATAGCTGGCAAATGGCATAGTACATTTGTCCACCCCAACAATTTGTGCAGCCATGGCGTATACTACATCAGTACTGGCTTCTTCATCGGCAAATTTCAATAATTTACGATACTCTGTCCAGTTTTCAAATATTGCACGTACTAATTTAAAAAATTCCTTGGCTGTGTCACTAACCCGCCAATATGTTATGGCATTGTAGACATCCGGCAAGTTGTTTGTGTCAAACAATTTTCTATAGAATCTTGAGTGTGCAGGTTGATCGTAATAATTTCTGCAGCCTGTGCTGATACACACATCACGATGTTGCAACATCTCCCACCAATGATCAATTGATGATGCAATCAACATATCAGCTTCAAGTTTTATGGTTTGACGAAATGGTGATGCTTGAAACATTTGCCAATCATTGCACTGTTTGTTATCTCCAGTGCTGCAATCACCATGCGGCAACGGAATCACGTAATCAAACACTGAATCTGCACAACGCCGTAATGTCACCACAGCGATTTTTGCCTCAGGCTCAAACTGTTTTATGCTGTGTGCCAGTTGTTGCGCACAGCGCACATAGTCAGTAGATTCGTTGTCAAGCGCCGGTATTAGATACCCACGTTCAGAAAGGATTGGCAACTATGGCTCCTAGATCTCGTTTACACATAGCGTGAAAATTAATTCCTCGTAGAGTTATGTATTTTAAGGTACCTGTGCTAGTGCTGTATTCAATCCGATAATCATCTTTGGACATTTGTGCTAGCCGATGCTGTGGCAACACCGATGCCATCTGATGTCGAATTGAATCTACTTTTAAAGTGTGCCCGCTATAAATTCCCAAGGCAATGCTCAATGCAAAGTCATTGCGATATGTGGGACGCGATATTTTATAGAGATCACGATAATGTTGCCAGTTGTCACGCACCATCTGCATTGAGTCAAAGATGTACTGAGCTGCTGTGCTTTTCTTAAAAATCATCACAGTGGCCCACCACATGGGAAAACTATGTTCGCCAAATACGTTGAGACTTGTAAAATCATTGGCGCCAGTGACATCATAGGCTTCGCGGAAGCACTGAAAATCCCGGTCAAGTTCCAATGATACCTTTAATACATCGTTGGCCACAACAAAGTCAGCATCAACAACTAAAGTCCGATCATAAGGTGTCAATGTGTAAGCGTCCATGCGATTGGTATTGTACCAATCCACTGTTGCACCAATATCTTCAAAATGTCTTGCACCAGCTTGGGGCTTTTCTACTACAATCACGCGATCAAATTTATCGTAGACATTTTTAAGATTGGGATCAATGCAGTCAGTGACCAATGATGTTGGTATGTCAAGATGGCGCTGAATATTGCTGGCATTCCAAGCAGCCATGGTCACATAGTCAATTTCAGCATTGTTAAATGCAAATATCAACGCACCTGTTGTCATCGCTGTTGACTCAATTGTTCAAATTCAACTAACCAAGCCGTCATTTGCTCTTGCCACCGTGCGGCAGCTAAGTTCCAAAGTTCTTGTGTTTGAATTTTAATGGGAGTTTCGTAGAGATCAAGCAGCACTACTTCAGACTTATCGTCAATGCGACAGTTGTTGAGCATAGACAATAAATCTGGACCAGCACGCCACATGCCGCCACAATAGGCAAATAGCATTTTGGATTCGTATTTTTCTTTTAATACACGACGTGCAGCTTCGTGATTAAAACGGGCGCGGCTATGTGATAATAAGTCAGTTTCCATCGTGTTATTATAAAGGAAGATTAGATAAAAGTAAAGGGCCCTAAGGCCCTTTTTGTTATCAAAATAGTGTATTAGGCAGTTGTTGCTGCGACAGTTGGGGTTCCCCAAGAAGCCGAAGTTAGATAAGTTGAACTAGGTGGAAAGTACGTTACAAGAGTTGCTGGGCACGTGCCAAAACTAGCTCCACTGGGTGCTGTTCCGCCGGACACTGTGTCGCCTTCGGCATTGAACCAAGTTGTAGTTAAATCCAATGTTGTTCCGGTGTTTCCTGTTTTGGCTTGAACTTGAATATAGTTGCCGGTGTATGGTGATGTATCTCCAAACTGTTTGTAGATAAGTGTATTTGATGTTGTAAGTTGGTACCAACCAGTTGTAGTTGTTAAAGTGTTTGGTGTTCCGGTTCCGCCTATTTTGGTTGTGCCTGTGTATGAAACGCCAGCGATTGATTGAGTGGTACTGTTAATTCTTCCAGAAATAAAAATTGATCCGCACAAAGTCTGCGCAAGATCGTTAAATTCTGGATCTCCCATGTTGCCTGTTGAACTTTTACCAAATGCTATTTTAACCAGTCCACCGGCATTGAAAAAATAACGAGCTGCATTGGCTGAAGCAAATGTCACAGTGTGAGTAAAAGTAATTGAACTGTTGACACCAGTAATATTATTAGTTTGTCCGGAAGTTCCTGACCACGATACATATTGTGAACCTGATGCAGCAGCATTGCCGCGATTGGTGGAGATAGAAGTTAAATCAGCGTTGACATTGGCCAACACAGCGATAGTGTTACCGGCCACTGGTGCTGTACGACTAGTAATAGTAGTGCCAGTCTGACTACCCATTGCAGAGATCTGATTTACTAGAGTTGCCCATTGTGTTGCTGTGATTGTAGCAGCTGACGACACTGTGGTCAATGCTGACTCTCCCCATCCAAAATCACTACTACCAGTTGACCAAACACCATTGATGTTTGCACCGCTGTTGGTAGATATGAACCCATTATAATCTGTGGCTTCAATTAATCCGCCTGATGAATATGTCATTACTTTGTCCTTACTTGATAGTTACTATGGCTTCTACCATACTTTCATTTAATTCTACTTTGGATACTAATGCGCGACCAATGGTATTAAAAGCTGTGGCTTCACCAGGGAGTGCTGCTCTAGCTAACCCATTTCCGGCGCTGACTAATCGATCGCCTTTGTTAACTAGTCCAACACAGCGTACTGGCACTCGGCCAGTCATTGCAACGGGTGGGTGTGTATCATCTTCGCCAGCACCACCGTTCATTAAGAAAGCTGCTCGCGTACTTATAACCCCAAACACGTTTTCGCTTAGTTCGTCAAGAGATTTGGTAATTTCTTCAGTGCCGCCCAGCTCAACCACTGTTCCTGGGGCATATTCAGTGTCAGCTGCAAAACGTTCAGCAACGTCAGCGTAAAGTGCTGTGGTAGCTGTTGCAAATACACGATTAAAATAACTTGAGCTTGACCCAATATTACCCACGGCATTGGTACCTATTTTAGTGATACTTGATAAACTAATTCCACTAAACACCGGAGAAGTATTGCCAAAATTAACTACACCATTGGCACCATCTAAAACCATGACTGTGGTATTAACGCCGCCGTCATTGACTACCAAGTTAACGTTGCCATCTTGAGTTTGATTTTGCAATGTTACAGTAGTACCTGCCACTGAAGCTTTAAAGTCGCTGTTAGACCCAACGGTTATCCCGGTATTGTTTAAAACACCCAACGATACTGCCATTGTTTGGCCTGACCCAGTAGTGCGAATAAAGCCTGAACTTGCAACACCATTTAGCAACACTGCGTTAGCGGCTGTGCCTTGGAACAATGGAGTTTGTGCTCCAATTGTGCTGGCCAATGTAATACCAGGTTTAATTGTTGTGAATCCCGGAATTCCAGCACCGGCAGGTGTAAACTCAGCATCTTGTGATACCGTACCAACAACTGTGTCAGCAACGGTGAGTTTAATTACTGTATGAGTAATACCTGCTGGGGTATCAGTAATCAGTGCAGGGATAGCACCAGTGGTGCCTGTTCCAGCACTACTCTGTGGGCCAACTAGAATAAATGCCGTGCCATTGTAAACATTTAATTGTTGGTTAGGAATATCATACCATAAGTCACCAACAACATTGCTAGTGGGTGCAGTATTGGCAGCAGTGGCAGCGGAAATAGTTTTAAAACTAGTTCCATTGTACACTTTTAGTAAGTTACTGCCTTTGTCCCACCAAAGTTGTCCAGTGAGTGGATTTCCTGGTGCAGTGACACTGGCAGCATTTTCCAACAAATGGATAAAGTTACTATCCAGGAACTCGCCGTAACCTGCATAGTTTTTACCAACTAGCACCATGTTGCTTGATGTGTTGATAGTACCATCTGCAATAGTTGCAAACGGGGTACCGTCAGTTAAGTTAATCTGGTAAGCCATTTTTTATAACCTGTCCTTGTCAGTTATTTATTTGCATAAAATCTACCCATATTTATGCATTACTGCTGAGGGTAGTCAGCGTTTGTATGCGCAGGGTATAGTCAATTTGTATCTGTCTGTTCAAGCTCTTTTGTACCGGGTGAAAAATCACGTGGGTAATCAATCGCAGATCAGTGGCAGATCCATTCCATGTTTTAAGTCCAAGTTCGTCAAACACATATTCACCACTAAAATTGGTGCTGTTGTCAAACGCGGCTTGTCCAGCTGGTTCTCCGTAGTCTAATAAACAAGTTACTAAAATATCAGTGTAGAATTTACCAGGAGTGTGTAATACTGTCATTTTGTTATTGATAGGATCAGCATTGTCTACACTGCTATCATCAACAACCTTTTGGTATGTTTGATTGTAAAGTGTGGCATTTTGACCCACTGTATTTGGAGGCAAGTATGTGATGACCCCAGTTGGGTCAACTGAGCTACCGCCATTACCAAACGCCATCTGATAGATATATCCGGTGTTTCTATCTGCTAGGGTTTGAGCCATGCTTACAGATATATTTTCGTAGTGAATTGCGTTCTTTTTATCCACAAGCACTTCTTTGGTTTGCGGATCAGTGATTTTAATAAACCCTTCAATCTGTACAGGTACTTGCATTATGCTCGACCCTCCACAAATATTTCTTTGCTCTTCGGATCAAAAATACGCATAAAAGCATCTACCTGCACCGAGCCGCTTTCATTGGGGCGTCGTTCAGGGGTTGGTTCAACTTTTTCTTCAGGTTTATTTGGATTTTCCATGATGTATTATTTACCTAGTATAAAAGGGGCGGATTAAACCTGTCCCTGTAAGAATCTTGCAGCTGGGGTAAGTTGCACTTGCAACGGAGCACCATTGCTGGCAGTGTCTACACCTGGCTCATACCACGACAATCCTTGAACTATTCCAATTGTAACTTGTGCCCCTTTTGCTGGTGGGTCATAAAAAGTAACAGTGGCTGGACTTGGTGATGTCAATACATATTGGGTTTCAGGTACCGGTATACCGCCCACCAGAACTCTCAATGCTTCGGTATATTCAGTGCTGTCAATGATCAACAAATTAACATTGGGGGCAGTGAACACAGTTTGAGTTCCATTTGCCATGATATTTGTATACACGAATTCATCTTCGTATCCTTGTTCAAGGATACTCTCACGGCCCATGGCAATAACCTTGTCTCCTGCATAATGATTTGCTGCTGCGGTACCAGCGGTTCCTCTTAGAAGCCCTGATAATGTATTGTTGTTAACATCTCTATATCTGTACATTATACGCTCTCCGTTTATAGTTACTACTCCCCAAGCGTTTTGAGTTAATACTGGTTCTCCGCATGCGCTGGCATTTTCAACATACACAATATCATCATCATATGCCAGATACTCGCGTAATACAGTAGTAGTGCTAGGTAAGATTCTGTAAGTTGCCTGCAACCCACGCATATCTTGGAAAATACGGAATGCCATAGGTTCTGGAACTGTAAAATCAGTAAACAAAACTGCTACTACTACGTCAGTTGCTGAAATAGTAAAATTAAGTGTTAGAAATGAAACAAACTCAGTGCTAGTAATTATATAATCAAGACCGTTAAACAATCTGCGACCATTATAACTAACAATCATTCGTGCTGGATTCTGATTGCCTTGATTTAGATTAAAGTCATTGTAGCTTAAAATAATACCTTCGCTGTAGTCATAACTTCCTGCTCCACCAGTTGTTGAGCCAAACGAAAATGGAAATTCATCAAACGTTTCAAAATCAGTTCCACCTTCAGAAATTGGCCCAACCCAGACTAGTTGTACAATATCTTGTTCGCTGGTGTCATTCCAGGTGGTTACCGCTATCTGATCTCCGGGTTGCAACCCAAATGAACCTGATAGTCTAAATGTTATTTGATCATCTGATATAACATAATCAGCTCTAGTGTTTACACACACCAATACACGGTCGCCAACTGCTGGAACATAGCTTAATAAAATTGTTCTTGGGCCAAATCCGTCCCACGGAACCACTGTGAAATCACTGCCTAGTATCTGTGCTACGTCATTGACATAGACATGAACTTCGTTGTCAGCTATAAGACCTTGACTGTAGCCCCCACGCTGAGGCATTAAAAATTCTGCACTTGATCCGTCGCCACTCCACTCAATTCCCTGTGACGGTCTTGCCATCAACCCGTTTACTGTAACATAAGCGTTGTCAATGTTTGACCCTTGCAAACTGTTGGTCAACGTGTAGGTTAGTTCTGATGAATTAACCAATGGGGCTATTGTTGACACTGTAATATACTGAGTGACAGGTACGCTCCAGCTATTCTGTGGTGTCTCGTATCCCATTACTGTTAATTCAATGAAATCAAAGCTGGTTAAAATTATCAAGAAGTTAATTTGTGTTATCGTGCCAGCCAATTGTTCATAGGTATAATCTACACCCTCGGTCAATAAAACACCATTTACAAAAATAACTAATTCATAAATTTCGCTATACTTAACTTCAATTTCAAGGCGATCACCAACTTCAGACCCATCGTAGTTGGCACGTAACAGCTGATTTCCTCCGCCCATCTGATATACGGTTATAACAATGATGTCTGACAATACTGCACCACTGGAGTATACAGTCACAGTTTGATTGATCCAGTTAATTATGTAATCAGTGCCAAGCGTTAAATCACGACCTTGTGAGGCATTACTTACACGAACTGCACTTGGATGCAATTCCTGAATGCTTAACGGCTCTCCAATACCACTCCAATTAATAGTAGGATCAAGTGGATTGTACTCTGCTCTCAGTTGCAGTATGTCAAATCCAAACCCATATCCACTCCAATCTGAACCAGGTCTTGTAAACACCTTTAAATCAAGTGTGTCAAATTCTTGTCCAGGCACTAATTCTTGCGGAGCATGACTTGAGTAAGTATCAACAAATGCACCGCCACTGACATTGACATCATCTGGACGAGTGCCAAGATAGATATCAAGGAAACTGCTTTCGTATTGCGCATTTAGTATCGTATCGCTGTAGGTTGGACGACCTTCTGGCCCAAAATCTAAGTTATCCCAAGGTGTGATATCAAAAGGACCATGGTCAAATCCAGTGTCGTATTCAAACGGTACACCTGCTACCTGTACGCCTGGATAATCAACTCCGTCAATTAACAACGGCAATTCTCGTCCTGGTTGATTGACTCCGGCAACATAATAGCCCATAGTACGATCAACACCACTAAGATCGTTGATTGGAACCAAAGTCCAGTCCGCGGGATCAAATGTTGGGGTATTGACTCCAGTGCTGTCCGGACTATTTGCTGCCCAAATTCTAGCAGCAAATCGCACTAATTGTCCGTTGTCAAACGTAATGTTGGGTTGCCATTGTTCTATATTGGTTTGATATTCGCAGCGATCAAACTTAATAGTAGTAAAGATACTACGCACCAGGCCATTGCCCATGTAAGCCACTGCTCTAGCACCAGTGCCATTACCGCCAGTGATAGTGACTATGGCTGTGGTTAGATAACCCAAACCAGGTGTGTCCAGCACCACACTAGTAACTTCTCCAGCAGAGTTGATACGGGCAAATGCAGTTGCTTGTGTGGTTGCAACACCTGTAATTGTCACTGTGGGTATTGACGTATATCCTGATCCCCCATTGACCACTACAATTTCTTCAATTGATAATTTATAATTGTCAAACCACTGATTGTAAGGACTGGTTTGCCAAATAATGTTATTGCTGGTTCGATCACTAGGGCCAGTTTCAGTGTCACTGAGAATTGGGCTGACGTATTGCGGAACTGCCAAATCAGCATCATAGTATGCTGGTAAGTCAAAGTCTGCTATGTCACCAGCAAAGTCATCAAATCCATTATATTTCAAATTAAATTCTCTAATTTGAACATGGTAAGGTTTGACTTCATTGAGATAGTCTTGTACAAAGTCTTGATTATCCCGTCTATAAGTTGGATACGGTAATAGTTCTCGAATGTTGTGTTCTACATCAATCAAACTGGTTTTTGTCAGCCATTGCGGAGCTAACTGTTCGGTTAAGATGTAATTTAACATCAACACTGTGATTGTATTTCTATCAACCAAGAGATCATCAATCAGCAGTTCCTCATTGATGCTTTGTATAATTTTTCTAGTTTCAGTCTGCGGTGTTTGATCAAAATACTGTGCATCAAAAACTTCGCCATCAAACCCCAATTTACCCTCAGCATAATTCCAAATTCCGTTGGATATTTGAATGGTACCATCTTGTAACCCAACTCTATTCCAGCCAGTGACGTCAAGCTGATAAATCTCAAATTTTCCTTCACCGTTGCTGGTGACCAATACCACAGTGCCCACTGGGACATTGAGCGCAACAAGTGCAGCGTAGCTTGGGACTTCCTGACTTGGGATAGTGGTGCGATTAAATCCTGGCGCATACCAATCAACATAACTCCAATAGGCTTTGGTATCATAACTCTGAACTTTTGTCAATACCAAATGCCGTAGCAGTGTTGCTGCGAGCTCAACTGTGTATATTGTCCAGCGTCCACTATTGTTGCTGTCACTTAGAACCAAATACTTGTACCCCAATGGTACAATTTGAATATTTTGCCAGCCTAATTCTTCAAGGTTAGCCACTGCTTCGTTCCAATTACCAGCCTGTGACGGAATTGGCTCTTCACTGTTTAACAATGTCAGAGACCGGCTTTCAGCAATTGGGTACAGTGCTAGTATAGCATTGGTGTGTTGTATGTAATTCTGCAATGCAAGATAGCGGTTGACAAACATTGATTGACGAGGACGGAACTGTACTCCATATCTTTCCGCCGGACTCAGTGTGACGTCTGGAACTGCGCTACCCTGAGTGTCAACACCGCAAAAACTATCTTGTAATTTTCTATACAATGCGGGAGTAAGGAAACTTGCGGGTCTTCCTTGTGCCAATAATTGAAACTCAGTGTGAACATTGTCATCGTTGATTTGTCTATCAAACTCCACGTGAATAATAGTATCAAATGAATTCAAGTAGCTTTTACTGTTGTAAATGGCAATGCAACTTGGCGTTATTGGTGCCATGAATGGAATACCACTGGCAATTGGTGATGCGATATATTGCGCAATCACCTCAGCACTAAGTGTTTTGCTGGCTGCAGTATTGACTGATGGAATGTTGCGTACCCAGTAGAAATATTCAGTAACAAACGCACCAGCACTGTTTAGTAATGAGCCCACTGAATAACTTAAAATTGAACGTGGGATACCTGGCCCAGTGTAATCAGCCGGTGGCACATCGCTTTGAATCCATTGATACACATCTACTCTACTGCCTGGGAATATTTGCCCCCAACGTCGACTGGCATAGACGATATCATCTTGTCCTGGATCAACAAATCTCACAGTAGTGGTATCCCACCATATCTGCCCTACTTTTGATGCTCCCCAGACATTGCCTTGGTTGTTCACCAACCCAACATTGTAGCTTGCTGGATCAAACGCACTGATAAAATCAATATTTTGACGAGCAACGCCTAGGATTTTCCCTTGCAGCGGATTGAAGAAATCTAAGAATTCTGTTCTAGCACTTTGTAACCGATCATATAATGTAACCGAGTTAAGTGAATAAATGTTTACTGCCGGCGCTTGAAAATGCTTTAAAGTCCAGGACTGGGCTTGAGTAGGGTTTCTAAAAGCAACCAACGCACCATTGTTGTTGACTGTATCAAATGCAGTGCCTGGTGCACCCACCATTAATGATGTGCCGGTATAATTGACACTTGTGCCAAATAAACTATTGGTATCTGATTCGTTGTAATATAATTGTTGCCCATACACATAAGCTCCAGGATTCAGTGCCGAATCAGCTGCTGAAGAAAGATATTCAAATTGATAAGCAGCACCAGCCTGCGGAAGATCTGTGTAAAAAGCTGTGCTTCCTGCATCAAAGAATGTGTCACCACCATCAAAGGTGTCAATAATATGTGGAGTGCCGTGTGGAGCACCAACAATGAGATCTAGGCCTTGCGTTGCCAGCGCCGATCCAAATTCTGAACCGTCTTTGACATAGGGATTTGTCAGAGTTTGTGTATATATGTAGGCTTCAAATCCCAAGGCATTGTAAACACTGGCAGCGCCAGTTCCAATAGTGCCCGGGGATACCAACAATTTCTGATAGGGAGTAGCCGCTAATTTATTGATCAAATCAATAGTCAACAATCCAGTTGACGTTGATGCGGCTGCTATAACGTTTGGAATTTCTGCGCTGTTAATGGCCAACACCAGCCCTGCTATGTTGTTACTTGGTGACGCAGGAACTGCGACCTCGTAGTTATTGATGCGCAGTGTGGCTCCGGCTGTCAGTGCAGGCGAAGCAATTGTACTTGTTATGGTACCATACAAACGTGTTTGATTAACGTTGCTTTGAACACTGCCAGCTTGAGGTAATACTATACTGTCGTCAGGTGCTCCGACAATGGCAGTACAATCAAACAGTCCATACACTGTGCTTTTACCAAAACTATCACGCTCGGATATATCATTGGATAGAATTTTTTGCACTTGTTGGAACTTATTGGTGTCAATATCAACAGTGTTTCCAACAGTCAAGGGTTGATTAATCACCAATGTGGTGGCAATGTTGGTGTAACTTCCGCCAGGGTAATTGACTGTAAATGTATTGGTATTGTTTGTTCCCCATTGAGCAGTGTTGTTTAAAAATACACCATTTACGGCCACAGAGGTTGGAAAATTTAAATTACTGTTTAAGGTAAACGTAGGATTTTCAACCTGTGCGCTGCTGACTTGGAATCTCTGAATACTTCTGTCAAACACATAGGTTGCACCTGCTCTATATACACCATTGACATTTTCTTGTGGACATCCAATTAATATTTCTGATCCGTCAGTATTGGTAGACACTGAATGTCCAAATCTTGCATCAACATTTAATCCTGCTACAGTAATTTTTCCCACATAGGCATAATACGTTGCGGCATCAACAAAAATTTCTGCCCCAGCTGGTGGAGATGTCACAAACACCAAATCATAATCATTAAGAGAGCTATCTGGTAAGCTGCTGTCAGACTTTTCCCATTCGTAATCAAGTTTAGGCCGTTGTATGGTACCGTTTACTACAACCGTAAATGAATCAATATTTTGTGCTGTGAAGAGATACTGGCTGATAGAAAATCTATCTTGTGTAGACAGAGTTGATCCTGTCAGTGTAAACTCTGTAATATTGCCAGCAAATGACACTTCACTCACAGTAATTACACAATCATTAGCAGGTGTTGACCCACCTAATTGTGTTCCGTAAATAGTTAAAGTATCACCAACACTGTAGTCTGACCCAGCTGACGCTATCGTAACTGAATATACCCCGCGAGTAACATCAACATTAAATTTTGCATTTATGCCAATGCCGGTTGTAATATTGGGAGTGAGATTGGTGTACTGATAAAAGTCAAGCTGTACTCTTGTACGACGATAAATGACCACTGTTTGATCTGTGCCCAATGCTCCAGTAAATGTCACCGAAGTTAAACTAGCATTGTAATCTACACCTAACTTTTGTGGCGTATCGTTAAGATATACATCTAACTGTTCAGGGTTATCATATTGAATTCCAGCAGTGCTGAATATTCGATTGGCACCGGCTGTGATATAAGTCAAGTATTGTATTGGAACTGGAACTTGGCCATACACATACACCGCATTCACTGCCGGTGCACCAACATAAAGCCAACGCTCATTTCTACTCATAGCTACACTATAGCCAAACTCTGCAGGGCCTGGTTGGTCCATTGCCAACAGAAGTTGAGAATTTACAAAGGACTGTACTTCGCCATCATAATACAAAACACTTGCGTATCCAATCGCATTGCTGACAGGCGCACCCGCAGCCCCCCAGGTATTATTGCCAATTGTAACTGCTGCACCGTATCCAGAAACTGCAGTGGCATTTAAACTTAAAATTGAGCCTTCTGTGAACAATCCAATGGAGTTAACACTGTACTGATATACGGCACCGGTGCTTAAAAATGGTGCAGGAATTAGAGCAATAGTGTTGTTCTGGGTTTGTGCAATCGAATACGCCCATCTAGAATCTGCAGTGCGAATTGGCAGCAGATACTGTGTAAATGTCCAAGGATCTTGTTTTTCTAATACTTCCCAATAACCATCACCAGCATTGTCAACCCAGATCAAAGAGTTTTTCTGTAGCTCGTTGATGTATGGCAAATCAATTATGTCACTGGCTTGTGCTACTCTAGCAGTTTCTAATTTAAGACCAACACCTGCACCAAGTACAGTGGTTTCTGGGGTATTGATAAACTCATAGATGATAGTAATTGTTGTGAGTGATGGAACTGAGAAAACCGTGTATACTCCATTGATGCTGCTAGAGAAAAATTTAATGATGATAAGATCATTTACTTTTAGATTGTGTTGGTCATTGAATGTGACAATTGATGTACCATCAAGATTATCAGCGACTTCAACAATAGCGCCTGGAATGTGAGTGCAACGGAATACTCCCCAGTCATGGTCGTTGATTTTTGCAATCCAAATATTAGTCCCAACGCCAATCGTTGACAGCGAGGCATTAATGGCATCTGGATTATTAATATCAAACAGCGTGAGTGCGACATCATCAAGATTCACATAGCCGGCACTGGGTAAATTAATATCAGTGACTGGAGTAACTGTAGTTGGTAAAATATCAGTGCTGGTGATCTTATAACTTTCTCTCCATAAGTCATTTAAAAAGACAGTTTGATCTGCTTGTGAAAACTCAAAAGGTTGTATGATTTGTACAGTGCTGGGATTAGATGTCAGCAATGCTTGATTGAGCCTAATATCAAAGAAACTACGATTGGCCTGTGCACCATACACCCCTTTTAATATTGCCCAATTCTCATAAACGGTGTATTGCGCTGCTTCTTTACCAAAGTTTGCATCACCAAACAAATCTATAGCAAATTTTGTGCCCTTGGAACCCAAGAATTGTTGGTACACATTGAGCTGACTGACATCGTCAAGATTCAATGCTGTCATATACTGTCGCGGCCTAAATCCAATAAGTCCGTAACTCAACAAGTCTTGATCTCTTTCAAGATTAGTGCTGATAGTGTTATAACTTTGTTGAATTTGATTGGCTTTGTTGGCTAGATTAGGCAACAATCCTTTCTGAATCTTGGTGTAATCACTGATTAACCAATCATTGAAATCAAATTCTTGTTTGGGTTCTACAATAGTTGCTGCACTGTAATAGTTGTTTTTAAAAGTGACAATCTGTCCTTTGGTGTACTTAACATCTGGTGCCCATTCTTTAACATTGTTTTGATTGAGAATAAACCCTTGCGCATCCAGCTGTCCGTTCCAGTCGGTGGTTGTGGCTGCTACCAGCAATAATCGACCTTGTCGAGCTGCTGTGATAGGATTGTAAATCAAGTCACCAAACACACTGACATTCTTAAGAACAACAATGTGTTCGTAGGCAGTGAATTTTAGATCAATATAATTGATAGTTTGTTCGGTTTGGCTAGTTACCTTGAAAGTGTTATCGTAACGATCAACCACAAGATCACGTACTGCCAACCGTTGACGATTTTGATCTTGCAATATAGTCTGCACACCACGCTCAATAATGCTATCAACAATGAGTCCTGGTCGTGTGACCATCAATGTTTGTGCAGTGGGATTTAGATTGATAATGCTACCGGTACCCCAGCCCTGGTTACTCCAGTACAAAAATTCCTGGGCCATTTGTGCCCAGTTTAACGTTAATCCATTTTCAACATCATCAAAGATCATACCACGTGCTGACATCAATGCACCGTAGCTGAGAATAAAATCACACACTGCAGTTTCATTAGTGAACACATAGCCATAGGGCACTTGCACAATATCATTGCTATAGGTCACTGGCACTGTGGCTGTGGTATTGCCAGCAGATATTGTAACTCGTGGACCAGTTGGTTTGCTGATTAAAATTTCAAAATATGGGCGTAATATACCGTACCCAAATACATTGTAGCCATCAGGTACACGTTGAACAATAATTGAACTATAGACAATATCATCTGATGGTTGATTTTTGTACAAGAACAAGTCATAGCTGTCATCAGGCAACAGCAAACTGGTGTTCAAACTGTTGGGGCTGGGCTTTTCAGTGTAGACTTTGATGTATAGTTTATCTGAAAAAGAAGCCATGCGATACGCTAATTGTACCCCTAGGCCTTTAAGATTTTGTTTGAGTACTGTGGATGTGGAAGTATTGCCTAGATAGGTGTTGTAGTCAACAATCCAGTTTACATAACTGGCTTTGCTGACACCATTACCGTATAGCTCAATGGTGTTGGCATCAATTCTGTAACGTCCATCATAGAGATATTGCCCAAGTGCAGTGTCGTATTTGTATAGATCACGGTCAACAAACAATGAAAAGAATTTAGCAGGTTTGGTCAGTGCGAACAATCTCATGACTGCGAACGGGTAACTTGAACTAGTTCTCCAGGCGTTTTCAACTGGACCATCGTCGCCAATTTTCCAACTGCGTTGGAATGTAGTACGAGAATACAATCCAACTACACTTTCCAACGGAGGTACCAATGTACCCTCGCTGTCAACTGGCAAGACTTCTGTTAATTTAGGTCTAGCATACTGTGGGAGAATATATGCGCCGGCTGGGTCAGCCACACGGCCTAGACTTAGGTCATCCCATAACACTAAGTTACCCGATGTGTATGGCGCTGCCC
>Ga0247723_1000099_pt1 | contig 52855 bp, 51 predicted proteins | sample MSEWelMarce5H_FC_FD_189079 | JGI IMG/M metagenome (GOLD analysis project Ga0247723, IMG submission 189079) | Subsurface sediment microbial communities from gas well in West Virginia, United States - MSEEL Well Study Marcellus 5H_FC | ecosystem: Environmental > Terrestrial > Deep subsurface >...
TCTTTGTGATGCCTACTGAAGCCCACAATTCAACCTGATTTTCATTTAATGGAGTTGTCATATTACCTTTTTCCTATCTTTATTTTTTCGGATATTCTAATTACTTTTGCTTGTACATTTATATTTTTATCGGCTATAGGTCTCCCTGGTGTTCTGCCGTTGAAGAATGATACCATGTTGTAAACATCCTCCCTGTCATAATACCGCCAATTCTTATAACTTTCACAAGATTCACTAAATTTCTTTCCGCCTGGGATAAGACCTTTTTTTTCATACTTGCGAATAGTGTCTGATCTTTTCTCAACAATCTTTGCAACTTCGCCAATTGTATAAATTCTATGCATAATCAACTCTGCCCCTTCATAGGGCATGACCATCTCTTGTTTACTTGTTAAATCAGTTACTAAAATTTTATTAAGATTTTTTGTAATTTTCTTAACTTTAACAATAGTGTTTGAATATTTATAGAACTTATTTATGACTATTTTGGTCTGCAAGTTCATACCGTTCCTCCAGCTTTTTAAAACCTAAAGCACCAAGTATTTTGTTGAGTTTTCTTACTTCAATATCAACTGATGACGAGCACTTAACGCATGTCAAGTCAATATAATTTTTTTGAAATGCGTAATACTGTGAACCAGTGAGCATTCTCCCTGAACAGTTTTGACAATAGAAGCCTGTTGCTTTCACCATATCAGTCTAACCAGCAGTTATACTCCGCTGTCACCATTCCTTTCTCAGGGTGCACGAAATAGAGGGATTGTGAAGGTCTACCCACAGCCGCTAAGACTTCCGCAGCGTATGTATTAACCGATTCAGGGCTACCTGAAATTCTTAACTGTACGGTATTGAATGTCATTTTAGTTGGCGTATGGAAATGACCAATATAAATGTCATCAAAATCTTCATTCAATGCACCGATCTTCCAACCGTAAGCTTTCTTCTGGAATGAGTAGAATGAAGACAAGCTACCGAATTGATCGCCATGACAAAGCATCGCTTTGTAATTGCCAATCTTGTCAATTGCGTACCAATGACGCTCACCACGACCATCAGGAATCTTAAATTCAATTCTCTTTTCATTTTCAAACATCAGCTGAGCAATGCGATAGAGCATTCTGTCACCGTTGGTCTCAGGGTCATGATCTCTTCTTGCTCTACCACCGATAGAGCCATGATTGCCAATCACACCAACAAATGTAACTTTCTCAAAGTTTTCAAGCATGATATTAATAAAGTTCTTGAGGATTCTTGGACCATCAACTGTGATTTGCCTGTACAAACCACCATCAACTAAGAATGACTGACCTGGGAATATCAATTCACCTTCAATAATGTCACCCAAAGCCCAAATTCTAAGCTCACGAACTGGGTGATCTTGTCTTTGAATCTCGGTAAGATTAATGATCTTCTCAGCAAACTTGTAGATTCTTTCTTCACACACTTGTGAATTGTAATCGGGAGTGATTTTAGCAAGTTGCCAGTCAGCAATGACCGCAACGGCTACTTCTTCCCCGTTCTTTTTCTTACTAAGAACTGGCTTTGGAACTGGCTTGTACTTATTGTCAGCCATGTCATCTCTTACAGCTTGATAAACTGCATTGACTAAATCATCACTCTTTGTTTTTAATTTATTATATTCCTGTTGGAGTCTTGTAAAAGAGACTCTCAACTCTGGGTCTGAGACTGGCTGTTCACCAGTGATTGGATCTTTCGGCACTTCAAATAAACCTTTCTGTCGTCTATATTTGCAAATTCCAGTACTGTCTATTGACTTACGACAGTCTTTGTCTGCGTATTTGTGATTAGCTGTGTTCGGTTCAAACTCTTGGTCGCAACCTTTTGCTTCGCATATTTTCATAAGGTTAATTGTACACCAAATTCGGAAAGATTTGTGCAAAAACCGTTTATTTTAGAATTTGTTTCTTCTTTTTTTCTCGTGTTTCTTGATTGCGTTTGTTCATATTCTCACGCATTTTCTCACGATGACTATCACTTGGCTTCTTACCTTCTCTATGCACAGCGCTATGTTCTGGAACTGTGCATAAGAACAAATTACTTACACGATTGTCTACCTTTATTTCGTTAATATGGTGAACTGTCTCCCAAGGCTGTAGAAATCTACCTAGATAGGCTTCAAACACAGTTCTATGCTCATACACATAACCTTTAATATTAAAGGGGTGATCTTGATTAAGGATTCTTATATAGCCTTTATCATCTATGTACTTTCCGCCGCCATAATTAGGATTATGCTCTCCAGAAACGCTTCTAATTGCCCACTCTACATCTTTTCTTTTAGATGCTAGCTCTCTCATAACTAGATGCTTGCGCCAACATCTTCAACAATCAATTGCAACTTCTCCGTAGCTGTTGGGTTAACAGATATCTGCGGGGCGTTAGTGCTACCTGATGTTCCAAATGTCCTCTTTACTGATGCAGAAAATGACTCGGCATTTAGCCCCCCAGCGCTTTCCATAAATATGCTATAAGTACCAGCGGCTAATCTGCCATAATCTGCCTTAAATGTTTGACCATTAGCTGCAATGTTTGCATTACTGGCTGTGTTATGAAAGATGTGCGCAGATTGAGAAAAGACCCATTCCTGGATTGGTGTAGTAGCGCTATACCCTGACTGCACATCCTTCCAAACTTGCAAGGTCAATACAGAATCTTCCGCACCTTTGCTGTACACAGTAAAACCTGGGAACACCACTGTTACTTTATAGTAACGATTTTCATTGATAGTTACTCTTTGATCAGAACCGCCCACTGGGTTTGTGAGTGCAATAATTGAAGTAGCGTTGCTGCCAACATTTGATACAACATTATTTGTTGTCAGCTCTGCGAATTCAAGTATGCCAGCTGGTTTTGAGTCATTATAGTCACGCACTTGTTCTATATTCATAGACATTTGCGCCATTCTGTCTGAGGACAACGGGGTTGCATCAGTCCAGGAAACAAAGGAGTAATTTTCGTAAGCCATTTACCTATTATACCTCAAATAATGCGTTTTGCATAAGAAAACCAGTTAACTGCGGCATATCTTGTTCCCGATGTTATTTCTCTTACATTGTGAATATAGGTAAAAGCTGACGGGAAAACTAATACATCGCCAGATCTTGGTTTATAGAATACATCAAAATTTGGGAACTCAATTTCTCCCCCTTCGTAATCTTCATTAAAATAGACAATAGCCGACACGGTTCTGGAGTGAGCCGCACAGTCATCCATGTGTGTTTTAAAAAAATCACCAGAATCATATTTGAGGATTTCCCAGTCATGTTTTTTTTCTAACCTGTCCATAGAGTGGATTCCTCTATAGTCCTCTATTGCAACAGTAGTTGATTTTTCAATTTCTCTTTTAAACACATTTATTGGATCATCCTCATGACATGATGAAGCTTTGCCCATAGGGTACACTTTCACTTTTCTTGAATTCAAATCCATATATGGGCTTTTATTACTAGAAACAACCCTCCCGTATTCAAAAAAATTTTTAATGTTTGTGTTTATAACTTCATAGCAATCAGACATCTCTTGAAAATTATAGACATGAATCCCAGGGGCAAGTTTTTTTGACATATCACCACTTGGCAAGTGGACATGTCGCATTTTGCAATTTAGTTTTAAGTTTCATAAAACAACCACACTCTTTACATTGAGTAGTTATTTTTAATAAACTTGGACATGTTTGACATATAGCAATTCTTTGGGCTGCTAAATCATCGGAAGCCTTTTCTGAACTAGGGTTTACAATATCCCAAGGGCGAGTTTCGCCTAGACTTTTCTTCCATTCTTGATACGGTGTCATGATTAGAATTCCTTTTCAACATTATAAAACTGATCAACAAGTTTATTAAGAAAACCCGCTCCAGATTGATTTGCTTCTACATTTTTATACATATCTGGCACAACTAAAGCTGCCCTTTCAGACCTTGGCATTGCAGCAAATTCTGCTGGAGTCATCCCATACCTATGGGCTTCGTTTGCAATAAATTCCTCCTCTAGATCAAGAGAGACTTTTGTTGCAATTCCTTTCCCTCTATGATCTGGATGCACCATAAATATAAAAGGGTGCCTAACGCCATCAGCATCAAAATATGATGCATGGACAGCAAGAAGCAATCCGTCTTCACCTCGGTATAGTGTCCAAATTAAATCAAAAGGGTCATTATTGCCGAAAGCACTGACGGATGTAATTGGAAATGTCATTCTTTCATAACCTGGATCGCCGTATTCTCCAAATTTGGTTTCCCAATTTAACCAGCTCTGAAAACCGCCTTCTGGCAGAGTTGGGACTTTTGGCTCCCAGACTGTTCTTTCATTCGCATCACTCATTATTGAATCTCCATTCTGAATATTATTTTATCATACCATAGCAGTTGGCTGGATTCCAGTCACAACATTATGCACAGAAATGACCAAGCTTGACTTCATCATACCAGCATTGCGCTGGAGGGCAACATGGCTCCACATGCGTTGGGCAAACTGGGCACCCCCCACCTGGGTTGACTGGATCAACGGTCTCAACAGTTGGGGAAACAGACCCAACAGATGGGGATGGACCAGAACCGCAATGTGTTAAGCATATCTGAGTTTGCCCATCAATAACTGCATAAATTTGAGTACCACTCCAATAAAATGCAATCTGATTTGCTGAATATGGATACACAACAGAAGGAGCTATGAAAGAATCTGCAGTTATTGTTCCAGAAGCTGTGATTCCATCTCTAGTGATTTCAGTAAAACGAGTAGGAGCATCGTCATCTTGAATAAGAAATTTTTCTCCCCTCATGCTGGCATAGACAACATGGTTATCACTAGGGGCTCTGGTAGCCACCAATATCTCTCCAGCAGGAACCCCACCATACGCTGCGTCATCAACTGGACCCATTGATATCCACCCAACAAAAGAATCACCTGTGTAAAGTGTAGAACCTATGACTTCAAATGAAGCTATTTTTCCCGATGTCGCTGTTATCCTACCTGTCACGGCTAGTCCTGTAGAAGGGCTGTACGCAAACCCAGGAGTAACATCGCCTGGATTTCCTACAATTATCGTACCATTAGCATTCCACTGATTGTTTGCATTGATATACAAAGCACCAGCAGTTAATGTACCTCTAATAGCAGTGTTTGAGAACACAGCAGAGCCCGCACTGGTTATAGCCCACCCAGATGTCCCTTGACTTGTGATAACACCATTAGCAGCGACAGTACCATCAAAATTTGAACTTGATATAACATTATTTACTAATACAATATTCGCTGCCAGCTCACTTGCTGTTACAGCGCCAGCAGAAATATTTACAGACTGAACAGAGTTTGGTCCCAATCGCACACCAGATGGACCGAGAATGTCTGTTGTTATAATGCTAGATATAACACCTTTTAAGCTGTCAAAATTTTTCTGCTGAGCAGCTTGTCTTGATGAATCACCTGTTTTACCAACTACAAAATCATAAATAGAGTACTTAGTTACATCAATTAAAGAGGAAGAAACACCGTCATGTTTGTGACCGCCTTGGAAAAAGAGAATAGAGTTTTCAGAAGTCCCTCTTGAAAATGGCATTAAACGACCTTCCTTATGACAATTGATTGCGTCAAAGTTTGCCCGTAAGAGAACTCTGTGCTTATTAGCCAATAGTCACCATTAATTATATCAAAAGAATCCATTGTAGATATTCTAATTCTGTCGCCTAATTGTAGTTTTGGAATTGGCAATATATTTAAGTTAAGAACTGGCACAGGGTCTGACATTTTAGAAATAATAAAATCAGCCAAACTTTGTGCGTGCGCAAGATCTGTAATAAATTCGTTTTCTATAACAATTTCTTTAAGACCGTATCTTCTTATATTGTCATCAAGAACCGCTTTCTGCTCTTTAACATCTCCAGTCCTATCGGTTACAATTACTGGGATACCAGCTATACCAGCAAAGTGCTTTTCTCCAGACAATGGATTTTCACCTTCTACATAAACAATATCGCCATTAGTTGTATTATTTGATGCAGCCAATATTAACTTAGCTCCATAAGGAGTTGGGTTATACTTAACTAATTCAATCATTGCTGGATTGACAGTAGACAAGTTTGTAATTAAAGGATTTTCTATTTTAAAAGCTGGAGCTTTGTCAAACAATAGGTCGTAGTTCTTTACTTCTCTCACCAAAGTGTTTGAGTTGTGCGATGCGGCAAATGTGTCAAACTGAGCTCTTTCTAAGGTCAAGAATGAGTTGCTTGTAGTGTTGCTATATTTAATAATTTCATTATCAATTTTTAAATAACCAGATTTAGCGAAATAAGGGTTATCTGTTGATAACACATTCATGCTTAAATCGTTATTTGCCATTGATGAAGACAACCTAGTAACACCCAATGTTGTTGGATCTTCAGCACGCCATAGGCTTTGCTTTTCAATTAAATTATTTGCAACTCCATTTACTTTGATAACTATCTTATTAGCTTGTAGTTGCACATTATAACTTGCGTCAATAATGTTTGAAGAATCAGAAAGTGTGTATTGAACATTTGCATGTTGATCTATTGATGACTCAAAGAGCCTATTAAAGTGCTCATACCTAGCTTTGTTATTTTCATCTATATACAATCTTCCAAAATCTGCAAGACTTATGTTGTCAATAATCTCCTGGACTGAAGCATCGTTGCCATATATAAAAGGCATCACTCTTGCTTCCTTCATCTGTGTTTCTATGTAGTCATTAGTTATTTGCTGGCTGGACAAGCACTTATTAAACACCGCAAATTCATCAATATAGAAACTTCTAATTGTTGTTGGTGCTACTTCTGAACCAGATGTGAATGCCGCTCCTCTACCACCAAAAGTCAAGCTTTTACCAGTGAAAGCAATCAAAGTTCCTGTTGTAGTTACAGTGTTAGCTAAGGCTCCATTTATGTAATACTTAATAGAATTATTTTTATATGTAACAGCAATATGATTGTATACAGAACTAGACAGGGCGGCGTTGCTGCTCACCGTTTGTGTTCCAGAACTTGTTTTAAACTTAAAACCATTAGATGATGAATTGTTAAAAAATTCAAAACCAGCATTTGAAGTTGCATTACTCCAATTGCTAATGTACTCACCATCGCTAGAGAAAGAGCCGTTATGAAATTTTGCATAAATCTGAATACTAAACTCTCCAGTATAAGAGCTAGATGATGTGCTAAATACATCATAAGATATATGATATGGGGTTCTTAAATAAGAGTTTGAAGCAAGCAAGACGCTTTTACTTGCACTGTCAGATACAACACCGCTTGTCTGTGATATTGCCACTGACCCTCTATAGATAGCGTCATTTCTTCTAGCCGATCTCTCAATCAAATTGATACCCGTAGATGGTGTCCATGAATTTGATGCAAAAGTTAAGTACGAATAGTTATTCTTGTTCCCAATTCTGTCACTTGCCACCATTGTGTAGCATTCATCTGCGTATATGTTATCCTGAGTTCCGTTGTATTCTCTACCCAAGGATATCTGGAACTCTTCGCCGCTTACATATTGCTCTGTAAAGAATTCAATTCTTAGCTCGTAAGGATTTCCAGCTGTCAGGTCATACTCATCAGAAAAAATGTATTCTTGAGTATTATTGCCAGAGTCAATAATCCTCCACTGATCAATGATTCTTACTTTATTCAGATAAACACGAAACCCACCTTTATTAATTCCAATTATAAAAGAATATGTTCCAGTATCAGATGGCACATAATACCCATCAAACACACCATTGAAATAGCCATTAACAATGACACCATCTTTGTCAGTAAATTCTCCATCAACAAAATCAAGAGCCAGTGTGTTACTTGAAGAAACCGCTGCCGATGTGGTTGTTAAAGATGGTGTTATGTAAGCTTTTACATCCAAAGCTTTCTCATATGTGCTTAACTCCCTATCATTAGCATCAAGCTTTATATCACGAACTGAATTCAAATCATTTTCTGGAACTTGAACAAACCTGGCTCTTAAGGAAGTTGAAACAATCTTTTGTGAATTAGCTCTGTCTATGCTGTTCTCATCAAACCCGTAATGCAAAATAGCATTATTCTTTTTATAAGTTTTTGTTGGATTTAGAAGATATTGAATGTCTTTTTTCGGAAAGTTGGTCATTAACAGAAGATGCTCAACAGCTTCAGCAACTGTTGAATCTTGCAACAAAAACCCTTTTGTTAACATTTTTTCTTGAGCAAATTTACTTCTATCCGTTAAGTTTGCACTGACCGTCATGCTTGATGATGACCCCTGCCATTCATCAACATAGAACGCACCATATGGGACATACTCGTAAACATCAAATCTCACAATAGAACCTGAGTTGTGAGCACGAGCTGCGGTACCACCAACTCCTCGCTGGATTATTGTAAATGTGTTACCTGAGCCCTTTGTTGCAATAACTATTTCTTTATTTACAGTGTTTGGCTCTATGGTAAGTAAATAATAATTACCAACACCACCTTCTGGAAAGTCGTTGACGCTGTTGACATTCCATGTTGTGCTTGAAGCTGTGATGTTGGCATTTAAAAGAGCGTCTACAAAGATATTATCAGCACGATGAATTTCCCATCCAGCATAGATATTGAAACGAATATCTTTCTTCATATACTTACCAAAAGCAGACGCAGAATTAAAAAGGTTAAAATCCTTTAAAGCATTGTCAAATGTTATTGAGGATGTATTACTACCACTGCCCGCAATCGGGAGACTTGTCTCATGGACATCCCTAACTTTTGAAACATTAAAATTCATAACATAATCAGTCATGTCCAGCCTGTATATCGGAGACATTTCATTTACTCTTACATAGTCATATGGGTTCTTTGTTGTATAAACTGTTAAAATAATTTTATTAATATCGTTTGACGCAATACCATCAAGATAATGTTCAAAAAAATAATTATCCTCTGGTATTTCTGCGTCTTGGTTGTAAACTAAATTAGTTGTGTTATTATAAGCTTTAACATTGTAAGCTTTAATTTGACCATTATATTCAGATGTAACAACTTTAATTAAATTCACTTTCCTTTCTGTAAAAACATATGTCAACAATACTGCGGATGTAAGCTCGTAACCGTTTAATGTTGAGTGAAGAGTGCCAGTGCTTTTAGTTGCAGATTCATAACCAAATTCATAATTCTCATCCTTTGTAGATGGAAGACAGTGCCATTGCCCATTTGCTGTGATTGTTTTACCATTAACATCTTTTGCATCACAAACCGCCCATGTAAATGCTTGGCGTTCTATCCCATTAATTGATTCATTTGGAGTAAAATAGAAATCCCTACCTCTTGATCTATTGAAAAGGTTTTCATTAGCAGAAAGTGTCCTACCATTAGATAGCATCCCAGTAACATTTAGATTAACCGTTGCTTCAGATTTCTGGGTGCAGGTGTCGTTGCTGCTGGCAATTTCAGTATTTGAATACTTATCCACATGCCGACTATCCAGCCAGTCAACTAAGACTAATGGCTTTACACTTTGGGATATGTCATTTATAGCGGTATCAAATGAATCTGATATTTCCTTATCATACAGCCCGTATTGAAGCATTTACACCTCTTCCAGGCTCATAGAGCAATCCCAGAAGTAGACATCATTAGGGATATCTCTTCTAATCAGAGTTTCGTTGTAATCTTTCACTAATACATTATAACTTGTTTCTGAGTATGGCGTTGTCCCAGTCTCATCCATATTAATTATCTTAAGGACATGGTGTCTTGGGTCTTCAGCGACTTTCTTTATAAAATCCCGACCACTATTGCCATCAACTGTGTAATTTATTGAATTCGGCAGCCATGACCAAGACATATTAAATGTACGCCTGCCTGCTCTTGAATTTGATTTGTAATACCTTGTTTTTCTATTATTCCAATTTACAGTTTCTGTGAATATCTGATCAACCCCCATATCAAGCTTTCTATTGTGGATTGTTAATGGTTTACCATCAAGCAAGACAAGTGTTCTATAAATGCTTGCATCAATACCGCTAGCAACATTTTGTGCAAAGACAATTGGTGTCTGGATAGCCAGAGCACCTACTTCTTGAAGAACAATTTGTATTGTTGCAAGAGATATCTTTCCAGCAACAGTCAATTGCAATGATGATGACAATACAGAAATTGCTTCAGAAATCTTAGTAGCGGCACTAACCAACGAAGCAGAGGCTGATGCGGTGACTGACGCTGCTGATATCTTGTACGCTACGGCAGTCAAATTTGCAGATGACGACAATGCAACGGCGGACTCTGCAATTCTCGTAACTGTTTGAGAAACATTCGCAGAAGCACTTGGAGAAGATTCCGAATACGAAAACTTCATCATTGATACAGCAACAGTTGTGTTGGCAGAAACGGTGACTAGCGCATCTTGTCTTTCTGTAGCTACAACAGCTGTTACTGATAGACCAGAGATCGCAACATCGGCATGGGCAATCTTGAAAGAGCTCACCAATGTATCTGCACTAGCAGACAGCACAATTTCTGTATCAACTATTTTGATCGTAGTTATTGTTAAATCTACAGTTGCTGATAACGCTACTTGGACATCAGCAGAGTCTGTCTCATTAAAATCAATACCACGATTAAATGGTTCTGAGAAGCTAAACCAACTTGCAGACATACTATCTTTCCGTCAATGTCAAAGAGACATCATAATAAGTACAACCAGTTGTTAAGTCTCTTCTCACCAAAGATTCACTATAAGAATCAACATAACAGTCGTACTCAACAAAACCAGCTCCTGGTTCTAATTCAACACCAACCGTTGCAAAAGCACTTGTGTTCGCAATTCCAAATAAAAAATTCCTAGCACTTCTATTGTCAACAGTCTTAGCAACTAAGTCTGGAAGATAGGACCAAGACAGGGAGAATTGCTTCTTATTTGTAGTATAGTATCTTCTTCTATGACCAGAGGCAAGGTCAACCTCATTAGCCGAAATTTGCTCAGACACACTGAATTTTCTATTATGCTCAGTTACTTCTGTTCCGTTTATAGTCATCAGATTGGATATAGACATTACAGACCCCTATTCAATCCATTATATGTGTTTATCACACGGCTTTCAAGACCAGCTGATTTCTGATTTCTTGGCAATACCTTTGTATTGTAATCTTTCATCATTCCGTTAAACCATTCTGGCTCACCAATGAAGTTGTCAACATAGATATTTACATTCTGTGTTGAAGAGCCGCTTGGCTGTGCGTAAGATGAGTTGTTCATGCTCACATTAGGCATCTTGATACTTGGTACAGATGGCATTGTTGGGAAGTTTGGCTTAGATAGTTTATAATTATTAAGTCTATCTAGTGCATCAGTACCGATTCTCTGTACTGCTTTATGGTTGATTACATACTCACCGCCATGCAAGATAGCTGGGATTCCCTGCTGAGCAGGACCGTATGTCATACCACCAGAGCCGTATGCCATTCCACCCTTCATGTACATTCCAACCTTTCCACCGCTGTAGAGCGTAGGGATCTTTGGAAGAGGAATAAAGTCTGTTACTTTCTTTCCTCCAATGTAAGGAAGCGGTATTCCCAAGATTGTCTTAGGGAATGCGAATCCGCCAAGAACATCAACAGCCCTATTGAACAGACCACCGATACTATTAACCACCAACTTGAACGCTTGCGGGATTGCTTCAATAGCAGCCTTGATAAAGTCAATAGCTCCACCAATTACATTCTTAATCGCATCTCCAATCTTAGAAATAATTGGCTGAATGAAGCTCCATACTGCGCTGAACGCATCTTTCAAACCGTTCCATACACTGATTACTTTTTCAATTACAAATTGAATTCCATCCCTAATCCAGTTACCAATTGTCTGGATGATGCCGACAATAAAATCTTTAGTATTCTTCAATACTGCAACAAAAATGTCCCAGCCTTTCTTTACTAGATCAATTGCGAATCCAATGCCAGACTTAATTGCGTCAACAATGAAATCAAATATCGGCTTGAGGTAGCTCCATGAGATCTTTATTCCATTCCAGAAGTTATCCCATAAAAACATTACAATATCAATTGCACCCTTGATTCCATTTTGAATAATGTCTACTATCAAACCAAAAATTGGACCAACCAAATCCCAGCCAGCTTTGATTCCATCCCATAGAAGTCCAAATACAAATTGAAGAGCTTCAACATAAGCCTTGATCACATTCCCTACAATGTCTGCAATCCAATCAAATACTGGCTTGATCAAATCCCAGCCAGCCATGATGCCATTCCATATACCCTGGAACAGCGATCCAAGGAATTCCACAACTGGTCCTAAGACATTAGAAATAATTTCTACCATTGCACTAAAGATTGGCTCAACAAAGCCCCATGCTGCTTTAATCCCATCCCATAGTAATTCAAAAGCTCTACCAAGAAGCTTTACAGCTGGACCGATCACTCTCCAGATAATTCCCCAGAGACCATCAAGTACAGGCTTTGTCTTATCCCAGCCAAACTTAATAATATCCCAAACTACACTGATAGACTTTGACAGAACATCCCATGCGCTCGTGACAACATCACGAACAAAATTACCAATCGTTTCCAAGACTGGGCGGATAGAGCTCCAGCCGCCAGTTATGATATCCCAAACAAAACTAATTGCATCGCCAAGAATTTCAAAAGCTTTTTTCGCAACAACACTTATAACATCCCAAGCTTTTGAAAACACTGTTCCAATCCAAGATACTACTTTCTTCATAACATCCCAAAGGAGCGGGAAGATCCAAGTTAAGTAATCCCAGTACAGAGATGCTGCTTTCTTTAATACTCCCCACACTGCTCCAAATGCTGTACCAATCCAAGATACTACTGTCTTCATAACGCCCCAAAGGAACGGGATGATCCAATTCAAATAGTCCCAGTACAATGAAGCCGCTTTCTTCACAACATCCCAAACCAAACCAAATGCGGAACCGATCCAAGAAGCTACAGTCTTCATAGCGCTCCAGGCGAAATCAACAGCCCAGTTCAGATAGTCCCAATACAATGACGCTGCTTTCTTTACGACATCCCAAATCACACTGAATACTGTGCCTATCCATGAGGCTAAAGTTTTCATAACGCCCCAAGCAAATGGGATAACCCAATTCAAGTAATCCCAGTAGAGTGATGCTGCTTTTTTAAGCACATCCCAGACAGCACTGAATGCCGAGCCAATCCAAGATCCAACTTGCTTCATGAGATCCCATACAGTGCCAATTGCATCTTTGAATGCATCCCACACTTTCGCAAGTATTGGACCAAATGTATCTTTCATCCAATTGAAGAATCGTCTTGCTGCTTCATACAAAATTACAAATACCGCAACAAATATCAACCACAATGAACCAATCTCATCATGCCACCAATCAATAAAGCTCTTAACTTTTTCATAAATAAAGTCCCAAGCTTTAATTGCTACATCTTTAATTATATTAAACGCATCTACGAGACCGCCAACAATAAACTTACCAAGATCAATAAGCGCCCCAACAACTTTCTTAATAACAAACCATGTGCTTTCAAGAACAATCTTAATTGTCCATGTTGCAACAATTGCAGCGACCAATCCAAGCAGTGCGGCTAGGCGAGCAAAGAATACAACGACTGGGTTGGATGCAATGGCTTTAAATACATCAAACAAAAGTTTGAACGGTGCAAGCAGGATGCTTAATATAACCTCACCAATTGGTTTAATAAATGAGATTATTTTTTCAAATACATCTTTAACTATATTAAATATTTTGCCAAATACATCTTTAATGAATTCAAACGAAACTTTAAACGGAGCAGTTATAGGACCAGCTATTGAACCAAAATCAAACCCATCAAATATACCTTTTATAAAATCAATAACTCCAGAAACAATATCTTTTATCTTATTGAAGATGTCTTTAATAATTCCAAATCCAACTTCAAATGGACCCGACAATCCACCTTTAAGGAAATCAAACGCCTTAATAATCAAATCAATTGCAATCTTTACTATTCCAACAATAATATCAAATGCAAGCTTGAATGCTCCAATAATAAGTTTGATTGGACCACCGATTCCAATTGTAAATAGCGCCCCAATGATCTTATAAATAAAGTCAATTGCTCCAGAAACAATATCTGCAACGACACCTACTATTCCAGCAGAAAGGTTGATAATCCAACCAATTATCTTAAACAATGGAACTTTGATAAAGTCAAGTGCGATTGAAATTCCACGAAAAAATCCGACTATTGCAACAACAGCTCCAGCAATTGCGCCAACAACACCCATCACTATTTTCTTACCAAAATCAATAATTGGACCAAAGAGTGAGTCAAGCACTTGCTTAACCGCATCAAACACACCAGTTATGAGATTAACAACTGGGTCTTTCAACATCTGGAAGCCAGTTACGAAGAAGCCGATTACATCCTTAAATGTATTATTGACCATATCTCTAAACCATTTAAATTTGATGTACATGTAAATGATTATTCCAATGACAACTCCTATAGCCGCAACGACTATAGCCATAGTTGCAGAGATAGCGCCAATCGTTGTTGTTATTGCCCCCATAACTGGCGCTACTGCTTGCAATAATAGACCAAAGCCAGTAGCGATGGTCATAAATACTCCTTTCAAAACAAAGAATCCAGCAATCACACCAACAGCACCGAGGATCGCTGTTTTTACAGGACCGAGAGCTTTTGCAAGATTCTTTGCACCTTCAATCAACATTCCAAAGAAAGAGAAACTCTTAGGGTCCATAGCAGAGCTAATATCTTCAACAGGCTTTCTCGCTAGGTGTTCTCCATATTTAACACTGATTACTTCCTTGCCCAAACTGTCATAACCGCTTCCGCCGCCTTTTGATCCAGAGTCGCCACCGCCACCGCCAGATTGTGATCTAATTGCTTCTATTCTTGCAATTTTTTTCGCAAGATCCTCAAGCTCTGGGAAAAGCTTATTGTATTCATCACTCATCCCAGCAAACAATGTTTTAAACTCATCATAAAGATCGCCCTTTAGAGCACGAAGTTTGCGCTTCATTTCGCCAATCATTGCTTCAGTAGCTGATCTACCTGCTTCAATCCAAATAGCATCTACATTTAGACCGCCCATGATTGTTGAAATTTTTGTGATAAACGGAGTAACTGATTCAGAAATTACACCTTCACTAAATGCTTGCTTAAATGCATCTGGCATACCATTTGCCATTGCATAGGCAGAGCCAAGAATTGAGCTCGCATCGCCAGTTCTTACTTCTGCTCCAAAGGACATCTTTGCCTGATCAACTAGCTTCTGCATTGTCATGCTAAACATTCCGACTGATGGATCAGTTGAATTCCTAATTATTGAAGGGAGTGATGTCATTGCAGCTTCAAATGTTTTGTTTATTTCTCCAGAGAAACCTTGAACAGCCCCGCCAATTTCACCTAGCAGAGCACTAAACTCTTCTTTTGTTGAGAAACCCTTGTTCAAAATCTTTTCAAGGTTAATATCAAATTGCTTTTGCATTTCATCAAATGATTTAGCCATGACATCTTTTTCACGATTAATAACTGCAATAGCAATTGATCTCTGTTGCTCCTGAAGCGTCTTTGCCCTTTCAGTATCTAAATTGGTGATATCCTTGCCAGCGGCTTGGTCTGATTTTCTAAATGAAAGATCAAGGGAGCGAACATCTTCAGTACGACCTTCGTACTTAGCTATCTTCCTTTCTCTCAAGTAGTTCTCTTTATCAAGAGATCTAGAACGAATCATTTCACGGCGCTTCTCTTCATAATCCATTTTTGCCGTTAATTCTTCTTCGGCTTTGCCGAGGGCTTCAATTGCAGAAATTTGCGTGTCAAAAGCTTTCATCGCTTCTTCTTTTTGCTTATCAATAGCTTCTTTATAATTTTCTGTAATCTTGCCTATTTGGTCATCAGCCTTTCCAAAGAAAGAACCAGTCCAGTCTTCTTTAAGGGAAATGAGTTTGTCTTTTATCCCCTTGGCTATCGCTTCACCCAGAGATTCACCAGCAGCCTTTGCACCTGGTGCGTTCTTGCCTGCACCGCCCAAAGTATCGTTCAGGGCTTTTTTAACATCAGCAGGGTCTGATAATTGTGATGCCAGTGCAGCATTAACATCAGCACCAATAGTTTCGCCGTATTTTCTAGCAATGGCTTTCTTAATCTTTCCAAATATATTTTCCTCTATGAAGCCAGCGCCTTTGCCTAAGCCTTGAGCTATATTGGTACCAATAGTTGTAGAAATACCTTTAACACCAGACTTAACTCTTCCAATATTTTTATCAAGAAGATGCGCTCCACCAGCAGCTGCGATAAGTGCCACACCAATGCCTGAGATAGCCAACGATGTGCCGCCAGTAAAGAAGGCAAAGGCTCCACCCAGCCCAATCAATAGTGACCCAAAGAATAGTGCGATTTCTTTTCCAAAATTCATTATGTACATAAATGCATCAATTGTTGCATTTAGAACCGCTTCAATCATAGAAGACAAAAGTGGTCCAAGTTTTGGGAGCAAATTAGCTAAGAACCCAAATAATTTTTGTAGTGAATTAAATGCTTCATAAGCAAGTGACAACAATAGACCTTTAAAATTCTTAATAGCTGAAGCATCGCCTCTAAACACGCCTGCAATAGTTCTCCCTAAGAGGATAAATCTATTGATCATTCTTGTTAGCACAGGGACAATCACTTCCTGCATATATCTCATTCCTGGACCCTTAGCAAACCTACTAAAGCCATCAGCTACAAATTTTACAAGTCTTGACAAAGTGTGCAGCGCTCCAGAAACAGCATTAGCACCATTACTTGCCTTGCCCAAACCGCCAAATTTACCAATCATCTCCATTAATGGTTTTGACAATGTTATAATCGCTTCTCTTATAGCGATCCATGCATTCCTAAAGTTTTCAACAGCTGCATTATTCTTGACCAACCCTGACTTCATAGACATAATAAAGCCAGCTATAAGGATAAACACAGGAGCTATTAGAAGCATTGCAAATTTTAATTTGATAGCCATTGTCAAAGTAGAAAATATTGTTTTAGTAAGGCTTGAAAAGATTGATCGTAATCCTCTTCCAATACCAGTATAAGCACTTGCTTGAACAATAAGTCTTTGCCACACAGGGAGTGTCCCTGCAAGACCAGCAGCTACTCTCTTCTTAGAAACAGCATCAAGCGCAGCACCAACGGCTTTCATTCTTGTTGTATGAGATGTGAATAAACCAGCTGCAGAGCTGGCGGCTCTTAGCGCAACAGTGACTTTATTCATTCCAGTAAATAGGAGGAAAGTCCATGCTTTTATAATTTTGCTATTTCTTAATGAAGCAATCATTGTTGAAAAAGCGGGGGCTACTTCACTCTTAACAACTGTGCCGAGTGCTTTCATGACAAATGCAGTTTCTGCTGCACTTGTCTTTATTGAATTCATTGACATTCTATTAACAACAGCAAGTGCTTTAAAAGCTTTTCCTAAAAGACCAGTCTCATTAATCATCACTCTTCCGCCAGACAATAGGAATGTCATTGTCTTAGCAAATTGCATTGACATGTCAGTGCCAGAGGCAACTGTACTCAACATTGTCTTGACATAAAGCTGTGCAAATTTTGTTAGACCACTACCAGCGAGTGAGAAGCCTTTATTAAATCCACCAGCGATTGAGCCAGTTATCATTTTATTAAATGAACTTATCTTACTCTTAACCTTGTCAAGACTGGACATATCCATGCCCTTGAATGCAGCCTTAGCTCCAGATGAAGCGGTAGCTGCTCTTGATGCAGCAACACTGCTCAAAACACGAGCACGAATATCTGCCGCTCTTGTTGCTGCCCTAGCTGCTCTAGCATCCTCCATTACAGCAGGAATTTTTGTTGGTGTTTTTACACCAGTTAATCTCTTAAGTCTGTCAAGTCTTTCATCAGAAAGAGGGACACCAGTTCTTGATTCAATTCTGTCTTTTAATGTCTTATAATTCTGCCTAGCTTTTGCTTTGACAACTAATGGGTCGGTGGCAGGGAGAGCCTTGGCTGCATCCTTAGCGACCTTTGCAGAGTCTTTAATCTTAAGATTTAATTTATCCGCTGTAATAATCTTCCCTTGGAAGATGTTTGGTCCTTGGAAGAAGTTCGGTCCTTTAAAGAAGTTTGCAAGTGAACTATCAAACTGCAATGTCTGCTTTTCAATTGCTTTAACAATTGCACTACCACCACTAGCAGACGCAGGAATTGCAGCAGCAGGAGGTTTTGGTCTTGGTGTTTTTGGAGCTTTAGGCGTACCAGCTGATCCAGCACCAGCTCCAGAAGCCGCACTAGATGCAGCACCTGTTAGTGCTGGCGCTACTGCAGCAACATCTGTAGTTGCTGCAACTACAGCCTTAGCCAGTTTCTCTGTTGCAATTTTTGCGTTCTGTGTTGCTGACGCAAGCTTTTCTTTTGCTGTCTTCAGTCTGCTTGTTGAAGCACGACCCAGCTCCTCAGCATTTGCTTGAGCAGCAGCTGCTTCAGTTTGTGCTTTTACAAGAGTATTTAATTTTGTCTTTAGATCTTTTTGAGCGGCTTGGACTTTTACACCATTTGCAGACGCAAGTTGCTCTGCAGTCATTGTTGCAATTTGGCTTTCTAGTTTAGCAATTTGAGCTACTTTAGCTTTACCCAGCGCTTTTGTAATTTGCTCATCAACAGTAGCCGCTGTTGCTTCTTTTACCGTTGCTCCAGTCAAAACTTCTTTTGCACCAGTAAGTTTTGTTGTAGAAGCTGTCTCGGCTTTCTCTACAACTGCAGCCTCTGTTTTAGCTGTAGTTTCAACTTCAGTAGCAGCTGTGTTTTTAACCTTGGATTCAGTTTCAACTTTTGTAGCCGCAGTTTCAGCAACCGTAGCTTCTGTTTTTACTTCCGTTGCAGCAGTTCCAGCTTTTCTGGCTTGAATATCTTTTACAATCTGGTCTGCTTCTTCCTTACTCTTTTGTTGAGCAACTTTTTGAGCTTCTTTTGCGGCTTGTCTTTCTGCAGCACGATTACCAACAGCAGTACCGCTACCAACATTTGCGGCGCTACCTTGAGCTCTGGTTCCAGCCGCTACTCTTGCGTCAAGAGTTTCCTTGACACGAGCAGCCATGTCCTTAAACTGGAAACCCCTAAAGCCTTTCTTTGTTTTTTCAACTTGAGTTACTGCATAAGATGCAGCCCCCATAGAATCAACAAAAACACCCTCTACTGCTTTTCCTAAATCACTTACGGATAGAGCAGTCCCTTTTGCAAGTTTATTTAAAAGAATGCTGGCTTTAGATTTAGCATCTGATACAAACTTTGTTATCTTGCCCTTGCTGTCAGTTACAGTTGCTGTTTTAAAGCCAGCAACATCTTTACCCATCAAGTCAAGAACTTGCTTTCTCATCAAGTTTAGTCTGCCCTTTACAGCCTTAGCCTGTGATTCTGTCAACTCTTGGTCTACTAATTTAAGACCACCCTGCAAAGCCTCGCCAACTGCAGCACCTGGTTGCTGTGCAGCTACCGCCAATGCTGTAGCTCTAATCAATTGTCTTTTAGCATCAGAAATAGAAGCAGGAAGTGCGTTTACTGTTTCATTAATAGAGTCTTCAATTAACTTTCCAACTGTAACAACACCAGCTTTAGCCTTGCCCATTCCACCAGAAATTATTTTTCTAATTGGTTGCGCAGTTCTGCCATCAGAGCCAGAAGGAATTAATGCTTCTCTTTGTCTTGCAAAAGCTTTTGCAAGTTTTTCTCTAGCCGAAATTTTTGCAGGCGAAACATCTGTTTTCATAGACTCAAGTTCCGCTAAAATCTCTTTACTGCCATCCCCTATCCCTTTATAAAATTCTGTTACACCACCAACAACTTTTTTATTTTTTAATATTGCGGCTTCAGCGGCTGGATCAAACTGGTCTGATGTTGGGAGGTATTTAGTTAAATCAACTCCCATGTTTTCAGCCATCTGCCTAGCGGCTGCACTTTTAACTTTCTTTAATTCCGCAGCAGTTGCTTTCCTGCTGCCGCCAGTCCCTGTAAGGTTTACATCGGAATCAAGAATATCTTCTGCCACTTCAGACATGTGGTATTTCAAATCTCTTACAATATTTGCGTCAGTAGAATTTAATATTTTTTGAGTTAATTTTTCTATCTCAAGGTCATGTAATATTTTTGCTCTAATGTCTGGGTGAAGAGCAACAGGTGAGCCTTTTGGACTCACAACCCTGTCCATCATGCCAATTTGATCTGAGAATTGATTTGCGTATCTAATTGGGTTATCTGGTCCAATCCCAGCTCCTCTTGATGTTCTACCGCTAGTCAAGTTTTGAATTGGAGCTTCATCTCTCATCATAACGCTTTCAGCATTTAATAGTTGAGATGTAGCTGCCGATGCAGGAACTAATTTTTCATGAATTGCAGATCTAGCCAATAATAATTCATCTTTGAGATCATCTATTTGCTTTCTATATGTAGCACCAAGCTGTTTAGCGACATCAGTTCCTTCTTTTTCAACAATTTTTAAATTAGCTTTAGCTTCAGCCAAGCTCTTTTCTATTGCTGCAATTTCAGCCTTAGGTCTTGTTGTATATACCTCTTCAACACCAGGAGGTGGGGCAACACCTGGCATTGCGTCAAGCTTCAATGCCTCTTGTGCATTCATAGCTACAACTGCTTCTTGCGCTCTCCTTGTTTCTGCAGCAATTCTCTTACGGGTAGATTTTGATACACCAGATGGCTTAACTCCTGGAGTACCGTCACCTTTTTGCAGCATTTGCGACATTGTTGCTGATATCTGATCTCTTACTTTTACCGATTGCTCTAGCGATCTTCTATCAAGAAGAAGCTCATCAACAAGAGATTTGTAAGCATCTTTTTGAGCATCAACTTGCTTGTCAAATAATTTATATATTGGTTTTCCTCTAGAGCGACTTAGCGATCCAAGAGGTGAAGCGGTGCCTTTTTCAAATTGCTTTGTAAGATTTTGGAAGAATTGACTTTTTGCTCTCTTAGTTAACTCAACTTCTTTATTAGTAGTTCTGATGAATTCATATTCAGCTGGAATAGACTGCCCCGCATCATCAAAGAATTTAGCAATTTCTTTATACGAAAGTTTTACAATAGCAGCTTGTCCAGTTGGAGCTTTTGCTACTTTTGAAGCAACCTTTGTAGCCTTACCAACTTGACTTGTTGCTTTTTCAACTGCAGCCTGAGCTGCTGCGGAGTTATCAACAACTTCAGCAACCCCAGCAACAGTTTTTTCTACTGCAACAACTGCTTGCTCAGTGATTTTCTTTACAGATTTTACTGCTTTTTTAGCACCACCCTTTGGTGTTGTAGCTTTGCTCTTTACTCCCTTAACCGCTTTTTCAACTTTCTTTGGAGTTTCAGTTGCGGCTTGCGCTACTGAAGATACAGTCTCTTCAATTGGTGCTACTGCTGCAACAACAGCTTCAGATACAACCTTTTCAACTTTTGCTTTGACTTTTCTTGCACCGCCCTTTGGCGCAGTAGCTTTGTTCTTTACTTCTTTGACAGCCTTTTCAACTTTTTTAGGAGTTTCAGTTGATGCTTCCGTTACTGCCTCAACCGCCTCTGTTACAGGGGCAGTTGCTGCACTAACAGCCTCACCAACAGTTTTTTCAACTGTTGTCTTTACTTTCTTTGGCGAACCACGAGGTGACTTTCCTTTTGGCTTAGTAGCTTCCTTAACAGCTTCAGTAGTTTTTGCAACTTCTTCCTGAATAGTAACGCCCAGCGCATCCAACTGTGCCTTAGCTTCAGCCGCCATTCTTTCAACACTTGTTGCGATAGGTGCGCCAACAGTTGCGGCTTTTGCTACATTTTTTGCAACTGGAGCCGCTTTCTTTACCTTCTGAGCTTCAGCGATAACTTTTGCTTTTGCGATATAAGCCTCATCCATAACTGAGGCTGTTACTGGTGCAGCAACTGAAGATGCAGTTGGGATTGAAACTCTTCTTATGCTTGCTTGATCAAATCTTGGGTCTGTAAAAAATCTACTTGGAGGAGCACTGCTTGTTGACACAGGTGTTGGGACTGTTGGGGTAGGGACAGTTGGGGTCGGTACTGCTGGCGTTCCACCAGTTGCTGGAGTTTTTGGAGTGCGTGGTCCAAGACCAGAACCCCCAGGACCAGCAGTTCCACCTCCAAACTTGTTTCCAATAAATGTGTTATTTTGGAAAATAGAACCTTTCAAGCCTTTTGTTATTTTCTCCGCTGTACTTGTAGCAGCTTTCTCTGTTGCTTTTGCAGTTGATTCAGCAATCTTCTCAGGGATCGTTCCCATATCTGTAAGCATTGATCTGATTAGTTCGTCAGTATTAGGTAATCCAAGCTTTGTTGATTTTCCAAGCAGTGTCTTGATTGATGTTTTATCAGCAGGACCAACTACTCCTTTATTTTCAAAAAGCTCTTTTACTGGCTGAGACACACCAGAAAGATCCGTTGGTCGCATTTTTCTTCTGCCCAAAAATTTATCTGAATACCCAGGTGCGTTCTTGTCCTGTTGAAGCAAGAATTGACCATCAGTCATTTGAGTTAACTTATTGTAACCTTTAGTTATGTTTGGGTTTTCCAATATTTGAGCAAGCGACACGCTTGTAGCACGAACACCTTTCAATGTTGCACCAAGACCATCTGCTGCATTAAGCATTTTGCCTAGCGAGCCAATAATGCCGCCAAAAGCCATTTTGAATGTTGCAGCAAGTAATCTAATTTGCGGTATCAGTATTAAAGTAAAAGCTAAAAAGCCTATAATTTTTTGAGTAAAAGGAGAAAGCTTCTTTAAGAAATCCCCAATACCCTGTATCACTGGAAGTATTGCGCCAATTACTTTATCAATGATTGGTGCAAGCGCTCTTCCTATCTGTAGCATTGCTTCTTTTAGCTTATTGAATTTAACTGCTACTGAATCAACAGCTAAACTCAATTCTTGCTCCATCTGAATTGAAGCCGCAGCAACTCCACCAACAGCTTCAACAAGGAAAATTTTTCCAGCTTCAGTTCCAACTTTAGACAAATAATCCGCAGTGTCTGTGTACGCCCCTCTCAGCGCAGCGTCTGCATCTTTCTGACCTTGCTGCACCAAACGAGCTTGAATTGTGTATTCACCATTGACTTCCTCAGTAGCTCGTCTATGGACTTTTGTTAAATCAAGAATATTTTTTACTGCGATAGCTTCATAGCCATGACTTGTTAAGCGTGCATTCACACTGGATTCTAATTGAGCAGCAATTTTGCCTTCCGCTGTTGATGTGTTATCAAGAGCTTTCTGGAACACAGCCAATTGCCGAACTGAAGTTTCCATTCTTGGACCTTGACGAACACCAAAAAGTCTTGAAAAGAATTCCAATGTTCCTTGTTCACCTTTAATACTCAACAGGCTATTGAAGCCATCAACAAGTTGTTGAATATTTTCCATTCCAACACCTGCCGCATATTGGAAGTCATCCCCTAGAGCCTGATTCAATCCCTGAATGATCCCCGTATTTTGCTTTGTCATAGCAACCATTCTCTGCAATGAAACCTTGATAGAGTTAGCAGAAGCGCCAACCTGGAAGCCAGCGGCAACCATCGGAGCCAGCATTGCGGCTGTCTCAGTCATTGACAAACCGAATGTAGTAGCGGCTGCTGATACTTCAGGGAAAGCATCAGCGAGGTCTTTCAATGACAATGTTGTTTTGTTTTCAACCATGTTGAAAAGAGCAAGTTGTCCTTGCACTTCACTCAAAATCTGCCCCATCATCTTAGGACTAGACAAGTCAAGACTGTAGCCTTCAGCCGCAGCCATGTCTCTTCTAACTCTCAAAATATTTTGATAGATTGATTGAATAAAGTTTTGAGACTGAGTAATATCAAGATTACCCAACTTCTCCACTGCGGCAGTGAACTCTGTCAATCTAGCAATTGCAGTGTCTGGAACACCTAATTCAGCAAAGTCACCAGCAAGAGATTGAACAAGAACTCTGGATGTACCATACTTTGCCGTAATCTTGTCTAGCTCATAGCCTAAAATTCTAACCTTGTCACTTGCCTTTTCAATAGCTTCAGCACCAGTTCCGAATTCATCAGCAATAAGCTTAGTTAATCTTCTTGTTTCCTGGTCTAATCTTGCATAAGAAAAGAAAGCGCTTCTTAATGACATCAACAAAGGCGCAGTTGCAGCCGCAAAGTAGTATGATGTTCGTTGAGCTATTTGCCCAGAAGCTTGAAGTTTTTGACCAAACTTCTCAATAGCGTTTGTTTTCAAAACTCTATTCAATGCGTCAGCGGAAGAAACAACAGAAGTTAGATGACTATTAGCTTGCCTATATGACGCTGAAAGCGCTGGAGACATTGCTTTACCACTTGCAGCGACTTTCGCTTGAGCTGCCGAAAGTGTATTTAATTGCTGAGTAGCTTGCTCTACGACTCTATTTGTTAGAACTTGACTTTTACGATATTCAGCAAGAGCGTTATGCACTAAACCTGTGCTAAGTCTTGTTCTGTCTAATGCTTTATTTAGACTGTCTTGAATTGAGAAACTGCGTGTAGCGCTTTGAGAAAGGTTAACTAATTGCTGGGATAAAGCAACAACATTGGTTGTTAAACCAGCAACGGAGTCAGCACCAGTAACCGATGCATCTATACCTATTCGTGTTGTTGAGTCACCAGTGTCAGACATAATTCAGCCAATAGCAATTATCGCATATTGGGTTAATTAAAGCAAGGCTATTCACCTTTCTTTACCGTTTCATAACCCATTCCGAACTTCATATCAAGAATGTCATGGACCTGCGCAGCCCTAGGTGGTTCTGGATCGTACCAGTCATCGTCAAAATCAACATCAGCACCTTGTGCAGCCGCAGCAATTTTCATCGCCGTACTTGTTTCATTCATGCAAGCACGATATAACAAAAATAATTCGTTCAATGTCAGATGGGTCTCAAGTGATTCAAAATTCACCCAAGAACCCGTTCTGACAAATACTTCCGATTCGTATTTTAGAAGAGGGAGATCTTCCCAAGATTGGTCAGATGAACCAGCCCCCTCTTCGCCTAGAAGGAAGGGTCTGAACCCATTGCAGCCGACATGAGTTCACCGAATGAACGCAAGTCAAGCACATCTTCTAGCTTCTCTTTATCGTTACCCAATTCTGGGTCAACCGCTGCGAGAGCAATTCCAGCAGCCTCAACCATGATGTCAATATCCTTGTCATCAAGTGTGTCTTCGCTCTTAAGATCCTTAACGACCTTCATAAACTTTCTAAGATTACGAATTGTCAAAGGCTTAATTGTTCTTGTCTTTCCATCTGCGAACACGATTTCTGTGCCAGCGAGAATGTCTTTATTTTTATCGCTCAAAGTATATCCATCCTTTTTTCCGTTATATAGGGTTCACCCCTTGAGTATTAAGTTTATCACAAAATACCCAAGGGGTGAAGATTTTAGCTAAATTATTTATTTATAATTATGCGGTTTCGTCAACGATTTTGCCGTACTCGTAACCAACATCTGCTACTGTTGGCAAAATTCTAAAGCCAACTGTGAACATTGTTGCTTCTGCACGCTTCATTGCAATTGTGGATGATTCCATTGAAATTGCACGCTTTGTGTAGAATTTACGGGTAAGCAAGTCACCTGCTGTTGAACCAGGTGCTGTACCTGTAACAACGAGTGCCTTCTCGTAAGGGATTACTCCCTGTGCGCCAAACAAGAATGTCTTTGTATTTGCGCCATCATTGTTTGCCTTAACTGCTGCTCCGCCAGTTTCGCTGTCGTAGTTCCAAGCTGTTGCAAGGTTGTTAAGAGTTCCTTCTGCAAGGGTTGTCTTAACCATTACCTTTACCTTTGACTGAATTACCTTAGCGGCATCGCCAAATTGGTCAATTTCAATATCAACCATGTCTGGTTCCCACGAGATTTCCAAACCGTTTTGTGTTGCTCCAATGTCAGCAAAGTTATTCATTGCTGCAATGGTTGTTGCGTTAGCATTTGTACCAAGTTTAATGGTTGCCTCGCCAACGATAATGTTAGAAACATTAACTGCCATTTTACTTCCTCCTATTTATCCAGGCGAAATATCTTTCTGCCTTTCTTATCACGCCATTTAGCGATCTTTTCTATATCCTTGGCATTGACTTCGCCTTGGCGATTGCCTATACCGAGACCTTTGTTCCATTCAAATTCGTAAACTGAGTTACGAAGTTTAACGACATAACTTGGTGTTTTGCCAATGTATGTAATAGTACTATACTCCATATGTTATTATTTTACCATACCCTTTTCTCGCTAGACATTGCAAACCCTAAAATCTAAATTCATTCTATACCAGCCTTCCTTTTCTAAAGGCGCTACTAGGCTTGACCCTATCTGATAACTTGACAGGATTCTGGAGTTAGTCCCCGTAATTCCGCCTGTCTGAGCGACTTGATCAGCTTTTCCCAGGATTGCTAGAACCCTTTCGGAAAGCCTAAACAAACGATCAGCATCAGTATCAAATATTGAATACCTAATTATGTCTTTTCTCATCCAATAAGCTTCGCTGCTTGGAATAGAAGGCTGATAATAATATATCACAAATGGAGCGGTCTCGCCGTTAGTTGCGACAACTGGAAAGAAGTTCATGGTCTTCCCAGCAATATTAGCTAAGCTGCTGTCCGCTTTCAGAGCAGTATTTATATCGTAAACACTAAGAGCCATAATTACCTCCCATGCATTTAGAAATGGATTGACTTAAATTTTCTTTTACAATATTTTTAATAGGCTCAATTAAATAACCAATATCAGCGCCAGTTGCATTCTGGAAATAATAAATGTCTCCTCTTTTTAAAACAACACCGATACTTAAATCACTCCCTGGCTCTACTACAAAGTCTTGAAAAATACCAGAATAATCAGAAATAAGCATGTCTCGTATACTGCTCTCGCTCGCCATCATAGCTTCCGCCGCTGCTGATTCAATCTCCATCGGGATCTTCTCAACTTTATTAATCAATGGTTGTAAATCTCCAGATATTCTTATCATGCTGTTTCAACCACCCTTCTTAGAGTAACCACGGTATGGTGCTTTGCACCACTAAAGCCAAACTTTGGCTGTATACCAACAACTTCATAAACATAACTATCAACTACATTCCCGTTCCTGTCTTTTACATTCTGCAGCCTGCTGCCGTATGTAATATTTGTATCGTATTCTTTTGGGACAAGTGCTTCAAACTTAGGAATGCTGTCTTGATATGGGCTAAGCCTTCTTTCATCACCAGAAGCGGAGCTTGTGCTGGGGGCTTGAAATTGAAAAGATATCGTAGCTACTTTTGAATAAGAAGCGTATTGCTGACCAGCCGCATTTGTGCTTGTACTTTTTGTATATATGTCACCTTTGTGAGTGAATTTAAAATAGGTCTGCGAAGCCATTTAAACCACATAGTCCATAACAAACAATGTGTAGTCCATAAGTAATATGTCTGCATCAATGTTCCCTGTTGACTCATAGAAGTTTTGACCCGTTTGAATTTTGAGGACATCCATATCCGCACTGTAGATACCATGTCTGCGGTAGATTGAGTCATCATTCATCATATCTTCCAAGAGAAGGTCAGCGGCTTGTTCTATATTGTTAGGTACAAATCTCCAACCAAAATCCCCTTCAATTTTATACACGCTCTCTGGGTTGAACTTATTAACAATTAAAAGAACATTTACGCTGTCAAGAATTGATTTCCTAAATTGCACATAATAGGAGCCGCCAAATGCGTGCTGCTCTTTAACCTTTTCAATATGGTTCATTGTTGCATCTTCATAGTCATGGAGAACAATTTCGTCATTAGTTCCTGGATCCGCAGTGACCTTTCTTAATGTTGCTATTGGGTTTGGAAGATGAATTGATTTCTTTCCAGAACCCATGACTTCAAGATATTTATTTGGATAATAATCAAAAGATTGACCACAGAAAGTATTGATAATATTTCTTACTTTCTTTTCTAATTTATCAAACTTGTCATACCATTCATCTTCAAGAGTCGGGTGATCCTCAAAAAATGTGTCAATGTCTATATACGGGGTGTAAACATTAAAGTACTGAGACTGAGTGTATGAAACAGCACTCACTGTGTAAGTAAAGTCAGCTCGGTATTTCCCCGCAGCATTTAAAATATAGATACCAGATGCCTGTTGACCGTAAGTAATAGTGTAAACACCAGCGCTTGATCTTGTTGCATTAGTTGGACCAGAAACGAGAGAGCCGAATTCATGATAAAGGCTAACTGATACAACATTAGATGTTGGATCACTTGGAAGTGTTAAAGTTAGTGTTTTGCTTGTTTCAATCTTTACATCATCCATAATTCAATTATAACAGAATAAGGTTTCCGAGCCTTACGCTATCTCCATAGCTAAACTAACTGCTAAATCTGCAGTATTAACTGTTGATGACTGTTTTAAATTAAATGAAATTATTGCACCACTTGAGTCTTTAAAAAACAAAAGACCGTCAGCATAATTGATGGCTAATTCACCAAACTCCAAAGATGTAGGAGCAGTGCTTACAACTCCAGAATTTTTAATTTTAATAACATTAGCCATTAGCCCCTCTTAATTAGAATGTACCACCATCAATTGTAGCAGTGTTGGCAGCAAGTGCTGCTAACTGAGCGCTGTAGGCTTGAACATCTGTGCCGATTGCAAGACCCAGAGCAGTTCTTGCACCGCCAGCAGTTGTAGAACCAGTACCACCGTAAGCTAAAGCAATAGCTGTTCCCTGCCATACGCCCGTTCCGATTGTTCCAACTGATGTAAGGCTTGATGTAACAACGCTTGATGCCAAAGTGGTGTTTGAAAGAATCGCTGAACCGCCAATATAGAATGACTTACCAGCGACAATATTGAAATGCTCAGAAGATGTCCAGGCATCTGTAGCATCAACCCAATTCAATGTCTTATCTGTTGCACCTTTGATTGTAAACCCAGCACCATCTGCTGTTGTGTCTGTTGGTGATGCGACATTTGCAAGAACAACATTCTTATCTTCAACAACAAGTGTTGCTGTGTTAAGAGTTGTTGTATTGCCTTGTACTGTTAAATCTCCAGATACTGTAAGGTTATTTGAAATAGTAACATTAGCTGGAAGGCTAAGTGTTACTGCACCAACGCCAGAATTTGATACTGCAATTTCATTAGCAGTTCCTGTCAGACCAGTTACAAGGTTTGTTGCTCTATCACTAATTTGTGATGCAGTAATTGAAATTGTTGCGTTTGCAGCAGCAGTTAATCTACCGTCAGATTGAACTGTAAATGTAGCAACAGTTCCTGCACCGCCATAGGAGGCAGCAGTCACTGCTGTATTTGCAATTGTAACACCAGACACTGCGCTATCAACATAAGCTTTTGTTGCAGCATGTGTGTTTGCCGAAGGCGTAGGGACAACTACAGTCCCAGAAAATGTTTTATTCCCAGTAATAGTTTGCGTTGTGCCGAGCGTTGTGTATGCTCCATAACCACCAATTGCAATAACGGATGTTGCGCTACCGCCAGCACCACCAGTGCCAGTACCGTAGTACAAAATATTATCTGCTTCGTTAAATGCTAGTTCAGCATTTTCCAGGCTTGTTGGTGCACCCGCTGCTCCAGCAGACGACCTTCTTTTAATTCTCAGCGTATTCGCCATTAGTAATTTCCTCCATCCATTAATAGATTTGCTGCACTATGAACATGATCCGCCCTAGCCGCTAAAACACTTATACCAACACTCCCAGACCGAGCAACTGCTTCTGGTTCCGCTGTCGCTAGGGATAGCGAAGCAAGATTTATTGTCCCAGAAGATTGCGTCAGCACAGTAGTGTCATTTGTTTGCACAATTACCCCTGTAATATCAGAAGCTACTGTAATATTTGAAATATCTGTGGATACAGACAGGGATGTGACATCGCCACTAGTTATTTGAACAGTAGTGATATCACCTGCCATTACCTACTCACCTCGCCAACAACTGTTACTGTGCCAGTGATTAATGTTGTGACAGTTGAACCATTCGTTTCTTGAAAATCATAAACATATGTTCCTGCAGCAATATTTGCTGTAGCCGCAGCAGACAAAGACATAACAACAATGCCATTAGCGCCATTTGTGATTTCAGATGTAAATGTTGCTGCAACTGTGTCAGAGTTTCTTTTCTTTCTAATCTGACCTGAATATGTTCTGGATGTAATGGTTACATTAGCATTAGCGCTATTTCTAATACGCAATTCATGAGCATAGGTGTCGCCCTGATAAACACTAATATCTCTATTTGCAGCCATAATATCTCCTATAAGATATTATCAAAGATTGGTTATGCCAGCAATATTGACCAAGTTGCTTGATCTACTTCACCAGTTGCAGGGATGCCTTTTTTAGTTTGAAAATCTTTAACTAACTGTGCAGTCTTTGGACCAAAATCACCGTCAACTTTACATGCAACACCATGTTTAACCAAAAGAGTTTGTGCCTCTTTTACAAGAGGACCATTACTACCTTGTTTAATAACTCTCTTTGCAGCAGCAGCAGTGACATTAGCAGCTGGTGCTGCAGTCTTTGCTTCAGCAGCAGCTTTTTGATCTGCAACGGAACCGAACGGTCCGCCTGGCTTTGGATTACGAGCAACATAATCCTTTACCGCTTGAGGCACTGCATCACCACAAACATAACGAATATGCCAAGGCTCTGAAGGAACAACTTCCCATGACCAGCCAAACTTTTCAACATTAGCAATCAACCAATTAATTCTTTTCTTATCACTTGCATTAGCAATGTCAACTGCCAAGCCGAGGTTATGCTGCGATTTACCAGGTGTAGCGAGCATCGCCATACCCTTCTTCAAGTACCAAGTCTTGCCTTCAAAAGTTTTTGTTGATCCAGTTCCTGTATCTTCAAGGCTGTATCTTTGCAAGAACCCAGCTTTTTGACTTTCGTAACTGCGATATAGATCTCCGCTGGATGTCGGCTTTAGCTCAACTCCATCAGCCTTTGCAGCTTCAACCATTGCCATCCATGCATCAGCAGCAAGGTAAAACAATTTACCGCCGCCTGGAATATCCCTCAATAAACTTGGGTGCAACTTGCCTGGCTCAATGCCCTTCAGTGCTACTGGAAGTTTTACTTCAACAATATAATCCCATTCTGTTCTCTTAGCCATTATTTAATATCTCCTTCTGCGGGCTTCTTTTTATCAACTTTAGAAAAGACCGCATTAATTTCGTCTAGACTAAGTTTACCATCATCTAGGAAAGCTCGTGAGAGTCCTTCCACAACGACAGCAACGCCTGCGATACCTGCCATAAAGCAGGCTTTCCACAAAGGTACATTGGCTATAGCGCCAGCACCGATTACACTTAAACCAGATGCGGCAAATGTAGCCAATATCCTCAAAAGGATATTCTTAACTTGTGCCATTTTAACCTCTAAATTAATTTGGTATTACTTAGTACGACCAAATGCAGTATCGTTTGGGTTCAACCAACGCATAATTACAGGTGCAAGAGCTGCAACTCCTGCTGTAGCGATTGCCTTAGGATCATGATTGCCTGTCATATAGACAGCAAGTGCAGCTCCAATAAACGATCTCGCCCATGACGAGAGCATTTTCTTATTTGATTCATTCAACAAAGTAGACAAAAGACCACCTCCTTGCCCCAACGGGCTAATTACGATTGTATCTTAGAGTTAATTATTTGTCATTCTTTAGAATTTCATGAATATAATGCACAAACAATGCGGTTAGCGTTGCAATTCCAGCAATTCTTTGCGTTTCTCCAGAAAGAGTAACATATACCACAAGGCTGCCAGCAAGGGTGAATGCCAATCCAGCAGTAATATCCCATACCTTTTTGCTAAAACCAAACCAATTAAATTTTTTCATTTCTTTACCCTCCCTTATATAATACTTGTATATACTATTTTTTGTAAAATCTTCGTCATCATCTTCGCCTGGACCTGCGATCTCTCCAGAGAACCCGCCTTCAGATTCTTCTTCTTTTCTGGAGCGACCTTCTGTGCTACCAGAACCGCCAGAGCCCCCAGAGCCTCCAGTTGAACCCCCAGTAGTCCCACCTGATGTTGCTGAGCCAACCGCAGTCACCGCCGCAACAGCTGCTGCTGCAGCAAGAACTGTCTTACGAGTGCCAACATCAATTGAAGATCCAGTCGGAACATAATCATCAAACCCATCTCCATAGATGTCAATTTCTTCTTCAAATGCTTCCTTAACTTCCGCTGGGGCTTCTGTAAGAGCGGCGGACAACTCTGTTTTTTGCTCATCTGTAAATTGATCTGGCTCAATGGCAGCAAAGATTTCAGACACTGTTTCAATTGGCAGCTCTTCAAAATTACCGTTTTCAATAACCGCAATTGCAGTATCTGGATCAATTGTTTCTTCGCTAATTGCATCAACAATATTTTCTAATGCGTCAACTGATTCAATATTCTCAATAACACTCAGAACCTCTTCTACAGAAAGACTGTCTAGAATCTCTGTCAACTGCTCCACAGATACTTCTTCAAAAACCTGATCTAATTGTTCAACAGAAAGTGCGTCAATTAAATATATGACATCTTCCACAGAAGCGTTCATAATCTCGTCAATTACTTGACCAATCTGCTCTTCTGTTAATACCTCTTCAGTTATAACAACTTCAAACTCTGGGATAAAAGTGTCTACAATTTCAGGTTCTGAAATTTCGGTATCTATGATTTCAAAGTTTGGCAGACTGGTGTCCACTTCAATTTCTTCTAAAATTGAGTCTATGGGTTCAAACTCAGGTATCGTAATTGCTGGTTCCTCAATTACCACTTCAATCTCAGGAATGGTCTCAAAGGGCTCTGGATCTGGAATTACATCTGGGCTAGGTTGTGGAAACACCTCTTCAGGAGCCTCTGGGAGCGTTTCTGGTGGATTTGTAACCTCAGGTTGAACAGTTGGGGGCACTGTTGTATTTATAAGAACTGTAGTGGTTGTAGTTGTCACTTCCACCTCGGTTGTGGAAGTTGACTCTGGAACTGTGCTGGTAGTGCTAGTTGTTGAAGTTGAAGTTGTCGTAGTTGTGGTAGTTGAAGTTGTTGTAGTTTCTGGAACTGTCGTAGTAGTCGTAGTGGTGGTAGCTTCCGTAGTGGTTGTTGGGGGGAGTGTCGGTGCTGTTTCATTGTTTGGTTCAACTCCTCCAAATGTTTCGCAAGAACCGCCCTGAACACATCTTTGTGTTGTACCTGTTTCATCATCAATCATCAAAACTGGAGAAAGTGCTGTATCATCAAGATTGAACGCAATAAAGCCCAGCTTGTAAGTTCCAGAAACAGATACTTCATATGTTGAAGTTTGCCAACCAGTAGAACCGTATGAGTTGGTTGAATAGTCACCAGTTCCTGGATTTGTGAATCCAAGAAGAGCGTATGACTGTTCAAAGTTATTAACTGTGACTACTGGAGTTGATGCAACAGTGACAGGAATAAGAGATGTTATAGAGCCATCATTAAATGGAACATAGTCGGTTGCCATATAATTCCAAGACATTGTATAAACCACCCCCGCAGTTAATTGAACTTCACGAGTAATCCATGCTGCATCGGTTGGATTGCCACCGCCAAATCCCGCAGCGGCGGCTTGCTGCGTGAGCATGGTCCTAATTGCAGAGTTATTTGCTCCAGAAAGACCAACGGTATTAGTTGCTTGATCAAATGTTTGCTGCCCTCTTGGTTGCAGAGCTACAGCGTATGTTCCTCCCTTTGGTGAAAATGTCCAGTTACCAGCAGCAACCGCAGGGGCATAATAAGGATTCGGACTGCCATTTGGTAAAGTTGGGCTCCCCATTGCTCCATTTGAGCCATGACTGAACAACCTAGAGCCGCTGAATATGGTTACGCCAGTTCCGTTACCATTAATTGATGCCCCAAGATTTCCTGTTTGCGAACCTCTTGACCAGCCAGTAAAGGTGTTATCTTCAAACCCCGCATTCGGAATAGACACAGAAGTTGCGCCTGCGTATGGCGATGATATAAATACAGATACAAGAGATACAATTAACGCAGGGAGTATTGCCCAAGAACCTTTACGAAAGTTAATCTTCACATAAAGATTATAACTTAACTTTAATTATTAAGCTTGTGCTTCAGTCCAGGATAATCTACCGAACACTGTAGATGATGCAGCACCGAGGTTACGCACCATAATGGTAAGAACATCGGGACCATCTGGATAAATGTTAGTTACTGATGTTGCACCAGAACCACCGCCAAGAATTGAGTTACCAAGGTCTCGCACTGCCGACAAGTCAATGCTTGTAGTTGTGTTTACAAAGAATCCACCAGTAATTTCACCACCAGAAATTGTTGTCGTAGTAGTGCTATAGTCAGCAACCTGTGCAAGACTTGAAGCAGCACCTGCAGGTCTGTTCCAGTTTTGACCAGTTGAAACTGTACCATTAAGAACGGCGGTAATCAACAAGTTAGAGTTAGCAGTTGAGGTCGTAACATCCAGTGCACGAAGGATCAACTGCATTCTGTTAATTAGCTCTCTTGAGCCAAATACACCACCGATACCGTTATCTACTGAAGGTGCTACACGGATTGAGAGAAGTGCGTTAGTTGCACCAGCCGCTACCGCAATTGATCCAGTTGTACCGTAGGTAAACACGAGTGATTTATCGTCATCATAACGACCATCCATGATTACCGAAGTACCCCAGTGAGAAATTGCTGCTGCATATGTTGGAAAAGCTTGTTCAACAACAACAGGTGATGTAGCTGAAAATGTAAACCCAACTGCAGTCCCCGATCCCATTGGAATAGCAACGACAGTTGGGTTTGCAGCAGTTACAGCTTTACTCAAAGTAAGGGTTGTTCCAACAATATTGGAAATATATGTTCCTTCTGGAACATTGGCTCCGAATACTCTTTGACCAATTTGCAAGTTAGCTGCCGAAGAAACAGTCCCAACATTTGAGTTAGCTGCTATTGTCATTGGCAAGTTTGTACTTCCAGACTGACCTCTTGTTAGACCAGTAAATGTATTTGATGTCTTGGATGTATAGTTGATATATTCATAACCATGAGTTGCATGGCGAACACAAAGTGTTCCTGAACTTGGGAAGTCAGCTGTAGAACCAACATTGATAGTTGTATCTGATGACCCAAGAGTTGATGTCAACGCTGTTACTGGAGGAATGGTGCTTGATTCATACCTTGCACACATGTTTCCTGAGCGCATCCATGCTTCTGCGTTAACATTGTTATTGGCTAATTTATGGCAATAAACAATATCTCCGTTTGTTGCTCTCATTCCCCAACGAATAGTTCCAGCACCATACCATGAGTAGTCAATGTAGAACATTTGCATCTTTGAAAGGTCAATCGTGAAACCAGAAGGACCAGTACCATCAAGTTTATCAAGGTTCCATGATGATTGAGGAATGCGAGTCTCAATCGTCTTTGTTGCAATAGCAAATGTGGTTGTTGCACCACGATATGACGGACTAATTGTGAGTGATGTATCACTTGCAATATCAGTTACACGATACGAAACACCACGAATTACAATATAATCATTAACCGCTAGTTGCTTTGAAAACCAAGTTGGGAATGTTGCATCGGTTTGAGTTACTGTATTTTGACCATTAGTAATAGAAACTTTACCAGCAAGTTGAAACACAGAAGATCTTCTTACCGCAGAAAGCACTTGACCGTCATATTCAAAGAAAACACCGTTCTGTGAATCAAACAACCCAAGCCTGTTTTCACAGCCATACCAAGAAGACATAGCGACATAAACAGTTCCAGACGCTACCAGTGCACTAGGCGTAACTGCCCCAGCTGTTACATATGTAAATGTATTAAAACCAGTAACATTGGTTACTGTAAAGGTTCCGTTATAGGCAGTTTCATTTGCCCCATAAATAGTAATCACAGCACCTGGTTGAATGTTATGTTGTTCTTTTGTTTGAACAGTTACAACACCACCGCTGGCTGCAGCAGTTACAGAATCCACCTGAAGGTTTGGCTTTAGAATCGTTCCAGAACTCACCTGGATTCCCTTACCAGACTGATAGCGGAAATAACGGCGTGTTTGACGAATTGCCGAAGCAAAATTTGACTCTGAGTTGGAAGAAAAAATAACTCCACCGTCAAAAGCTCTATGATTGAACTGCGACTGCGGTCTAATGTAAATCACTGCTGATGTAGCATTAGGTGTACCAGTTGGTACAGCGGGGACATGGTAATAAACAAACTGCGTATTGCTTATAATTTGAGAAACCCAAGATGAACCGTTTGGAGGGTTAGAACCAGATGTTGTAATACCAGTTATAACAATTTCATTACCAATTGAAAGACCGTGAGGAACTGTTGTCGTAACAGTTACTTTATTTGTTACCCCATCCCATGCAACAGTTGGAGCGCCGCCAATGGCTGCTGCCGTAAAGACTGTACCAATAGAAATTGTTGTTTTATTAGTATCAAAAATAGACTGAACAGCTGTTGTGTTAACAGCTTGTGCTGTATAAGAAAAGCTTGTATTCAATGTCACTGCTTCAACAATAAAGTTTCCGTTTGCAGGGCTAAGGAATGTGTCCAGCACAGAAATTGGTGTGCCAACAGCAATACCAGTTGTTGATGGAAGAGAAACAGTTACTGTTCTTGAGTTTGTATTGTAAGCAATACCTGTGATGCCTGCAATAGGTGAAGGTGACGAATACACAAATGGTCTGTTATTGATAAGACCAAGATTCTCCCACTTTGTTTGCTGAGTACCGTACTCAAAGTCGGTGTCAATCAGTGCTTGCGGATTTGATACACGAAACTTATTTACTGGATCGTAAAGGACTTCTGACGGTTTAATTACTGTTTCTGCTACAGGAAGCTGTTCAATACCCATTATGCTGACTCCATTCCGCTAATATGAAAATTCACGGTAGCAGCTGACGCTCCACCTGTGATTGTTTTGGTTGTAGTCAACACTTGTTTAATATCAAGTGTTACTACACCGCCCGCTGGAATTGTTGTCCCAGGGAAAAGTGTTACACCGTCAAGCGCCAATGTGTATGTCGCTGTTGCAGCAGTGTTTGTATTAACAACCACAACATTAGTTACAACGGTTGTAGTTGAAGATGGAACTGTGTAAAGTACCGTAGCGGTGTTTGCTGTTGCAGCACCACGAAATATTGCTTTTGCTATGTTAGCCATTAAATCCTCCGAACAATTTAGTATACACCCATAATGCTTGGGATGGAAGCGTCATTACCCAGTTTATCCCAAGATACCGCTGAGTTAGCAATTTTGACCTCAGTTACGGCATTAGAAGCCAATGAGGAGTTAGTTACGCTTCCATCAAATACGGTTGATGTTACACTTGTTAAAACCCAAGCTGTGCCATTATATGTCCATGTTCTACCATTGCTTGTATAGGTAGCTCCATTAGAAGGTGAATTTGGAAAGTCAATAGCAGGCATGTATTAAGTATACTACAGGTTTGCTTTTTTAACAGCAAGAGATAATCTATGAATTATAGACCAAATAAAAATAAGGCTAAATGGGCAAATCAAAACCACCACCAGTGTTTTAGAAGCGATAGAGATGCCAAAACAACCCAGCACATATTGAACCAGATAATGGTCGGCTGTGTTTTGATTGTTGATGTCAAAATCAAAGCCAAGCTAGATGCTAAGGCAAAAATATATAACCACCAGAACTGAGCGCCGAAGAGAAGACCTGGGAATATGATCGCAATCTTTGTCATGAAAGCCCAAGCCTCCACAATATTAACTTTTGTCCAATAAGACCTCGTTCCCCATTTTTTTGAGACCTCTATAATATCAGCTGGCTTAAGCACCCTTAAACTCCGAACTCAGATACTGGACATTGAGGGTAATCCTGTTGTTAGTTAAAGATGGGTGTGATGCGGAATGATAGGTGTCTGAATCAAAAAATACAGCCCGACCTTGTTTTGGAGTAATAGAGTGAGCCACATCAAGCTCAATGTTTTCCCTGCTAGGGTCTCCTTGTTGGAACTTCCTGTTAAAAAATAGAGTATCCCCATCTGTGTCAAAAAGATAATAAACAACTGTGCATATACCCTTATCGCTGTAGTCAACATGAGGTTCGTCAGTAACAATCTCATTTGATACTTTGGTAGTCAATCTCAGGTTCATCCGAATAACTTTTACAATATCGGTATGGTCCATCCAGGAATAAACAACAGGGTAGAAAGCATCAAAGAAAGGTGATTTAACCCCTTCTTTTTCATTTTGATAAAAATACAAATGATGATTGAACCCATAGCCCCGAACAAAATCTATTCCATCAGATACAAACTTAGTCCTTTGTGGGGCGTTTTTTATACCATCAGAAGAGAAAAACTCAGCATAAGACCAAGGAAAGTCTGGGTTTAGAACTAGCGCTTTCAATGATTCTTGAAAATGAAATGGAATTGAATTATCTACAATCTTAAACATATCCCTCACAAATAATTTATATTAATAACTACTCTTCTATCATTCAAAAAAGGTGGAGATGAGCTGTGGAACTTAAGACCATCAAACAATACCGCCCGACCCATTACTGGGTTTACCTTTTGATCTACACTAAACGACTTTGAGTTCTTTATTGTTTTATAATTTTCATTATAAAAAATAGTATCTCCATCGCTATCGTTTACATAGTATATCATTGTTTTATGTTCATCTGAAAAATCAACATGAGGAGAGTTTGACCCAACTTCACCAGATTTAATAAACATACCAACTTTTATTCTAAGGAGAGTTTTTACTGGTGTTTTTTGAAAATGACTAATAGCATCAATCATCGGTCTAATAGTATAGAACAAGTTAGAATAAACTTGATTATCGCCAAAGCAAACATGGTAAAAGCCAGTTTGTGTTTTTAGTATATTCACACCAGGAACAGAAACATTTGGGTTAGCTCCGCTTACTCCGTCAATTATTGTCCAAGGTGTTTGTTCAAAAACAATGCTGTCGTGTATCGCTTTTTGATAAAAACTTGGAATAAAATTGTCTACAATATCCATCAATCCACCCTGTAGTTAATATTGATCACTACTCTTCTTAATGTCTTTTCTGGGATCCCAGAGCTATGGTAGTGAAACCCATCAAACAGAACAGCTTTTCCTTTTTTAGGCTTTACTCTTTTCTGCACTGTAAAACTGTCCCTGCCTGTATTCCCGTCAAATTTTTCGTTATAAAAAACAGTATCTCCATCACTGTCGTTCACATAGTATAGCAACGATTTATGCCTAGCGTAGAAATCAACATGAGGAGCATGATAGCCAGGATAAATGGATGGTTTTGTCAAACCCACTCTGATTCTTGATAGATCAGAGAGCGGTCTTTTCAGATAGTCTTCTAGCGCATAAATCATCGGTCTTAGCGCATAAAACAAATGCGACTCTGGCTTGCCATCCCTGAAGGCAACATGGTAGAAGGCGGTTTGATCTTTTGACATTTTTACTTTTGGTGTTTTCACTTTGCTAGTAGTGCCAGCTACGCCATCAACATAACGCCAATCTATGTTGCTTTCTAAGAGAGTATTCAGAATTGAATCCTGATAGAACAAGGGCAGGAAGTTATCTATTTCTTCCATACAAACTCCTAATTGCTGAGCCGTGATCCACCAATGGCTTTATATTTCTTGCATTATTAAATGTATTATACCAATCATTTATAACAAAATTTGAATCATATGCATTAATTTGAATCTTTGCATTTTTATTATTAATCAGCCCCTGCCCCTGTGCCACATGGTAAAAGTGATAGACATGAAACAATTCAAACCCAGTTCTTGGGATATCTTGCGCTTCGGGTAATCTTTCACCCCATAAGCCCAAAAGCCTTTCAGTTAACTCTGGTTTCTTCATACCCATTTGGTCTCTCCACATTGGTAGATTATTTCTATCAGTAATGTAATGCAAAGAAATCATGGTTAAAATATTTTCCATTACTGAGTCCATAATTCTATGATATTCATCAACACCGAACTTAGTTTTGTCATTAAATGTTGGCAAATAAGATGACAATATCATAACTTGCTGAATCGTTGTGCTAATTGATGTAGCTTCTAGCGGCTCAACAAATGAAGCAGCAAGACCAACAGCGATACAATTGAACTGCCATGTTTTCTTGTAGTAGCCAGGCTCAAACTTAAATGACCTCGCTGGGATAATATCTCTAGAGAACGACTTTGAAAGTTCATCAACAGCTTGACTTTCTGATGCGTACCTTGATGAGAACACATAACCATTCCCTCTTCTTTTCTGAGTGGGGATTTCCCAGACCCAACCAGCATCCATAGCGATAGCTCTGGTGTACGGTCTAACCTGACCAGACGGATCACTTTCAGTTGGGAAAGCAATTGCAGAATCGCATGGTAGATAATCGCTATAAGAAACAAATTTTTGATCGTCTAATGAGCTCATCAAAACTCTCTTAAACCCGCTTGCATCAATAAAAAAATCACCTTTAATGTTTTTATTTTCTTTTAAAGAAATGCTTTCAATAAAGCCATTTTCTTTATTTCTATTAATATTTGTAACTTCATCATCAATAAAAACAATTCCTCTTTTTTTTGCAATCTTAATTAAATACTCATTTATTCTAAATGTGTCAAAATGAAATTGATTTGCATAATTTGGATGGTCTTTAATGTTATCTATTTTATTACTCTTAATGCCAAGTGATGAAAACTTATCCGTTAATAATTCATTTTTCAAAACAGCATCTGCGTAACTAGGAATAAAGTTTCCTTTGTGCAAAGCCCCTGAAGAATTGATACTGTGGAAGTAATCAGGTGTGTGGTTTGTCCACCCTTCAAACCTAATACCTAGCTTATAAGTAGCGTCTGTGTTGATAACCATATCCATCGGGTCTATCTGACAGTAATCCTGGAACTGCCTCCAGTGCTCTGTTGAACCCTCGCCAACGCCAATAATACCAATTGATGATGATGAAATCACTTTAATATTATATTTTGGAAAAGCTTGTTTTAAATAAATACAAGATATTAATCCAGCAGTTCCAGACCCAACAACAACAATGTCCATTTAATCCTCCACTAAATTATTTTTTATTTCTTTAAGTATAATTGATCTTAAAGATGATTCATCAAATTTTTTATATCTAGAGAGAAGATTTGAGCCTCTTTTTACAAGTTTAAAGTTAATCACAGAACTTGTAATATCATAAAGTTTTTGAGTTCTTTCATACCTTTTTAAGATAATTTTTTTATTTGTTAAAAACTCCCAATACATCAATGGCTCATCTGGTTGAATGTGAAAATAATCATTTCCTTCCCATAAGTTGAATTCTGAAATAATTGGTCTATACCAGCGACCAATATCAAAAGAACCTGGGACTATCGCACCATATTGTAAATGAGGTGCTTTATGAAAATAAGGGGAACTTGTTGCTATGTTAAGACTTTCCTCAGCAAATAGAGCATAAGCCATATGGTATTCAAAAAGAATATTATCTTTCAATGTCGCTTGATGAGTAATACCAGCCGCCGCATTAGTTGTTTTTGAATTTAAATAACTAACAATTTTTTGATTATTTTCGTCATTAGTAATTCGCAAAGCTGTTTCTGCAACATTTTTAACCATGAATGTTCTTTTAAATTTTTCCGATACAGCTGGGCAATTGATATAGTTAGCGTACGGTCTATCTCCATCTGCTCTTGAAATAAAGTCCTTGTATATGTTAATTGGATTTTGATATACAATATCTAAATTAACGCCTGGCTCTGGTGCCCACCAGGGAGCCCAGTAAACAACAATTTCATTTGATTCTTTAGACTTCATTATTCATACCTTTTTTTATGCCAAATATTTTTCATATATCCGCCTGTAAAATATTTCTTCAACCCTGCGAGGTCTCTAAAATATCTATATTCACTGTACTCTTCAACATTAGATTCCCAATCTTCTCTCTTTAAAGGGATGATTTGGTATATCGGAGTACCCGCTGGGATGAGACCATTGAAGCCTTCCTTGATATAAAATGGAATTGAGCCATCAATATTAACACGACCCCTATCTGTATCCACAATACCAGACATTGTGATGAAAGGTAGGTCATATCTATTCATTGGGTGCGTATAAATGGCAGACCATCCATCTGGGGTGTCTGTAGCCCAGTGCTCTGACCATGTAAACTCAATCGGATAATACCCGTCTGGAAATTTTTGAATGTTTGAACCTTTAGGGTATGTTCTATATTTGATAGGAATAAAGCTAGGTATTTGTAACGAGTGATTTATTTTTATGATAAACTCACCGTCTTTATCTTTTGATATATCTATATACAGATCAGTTGAAAGCTCCTGTATATAGCCAGCAGTTAGTGCATCAACATACGGCATACAGTGTTTTACAGATGTGTTCAGGCTTGAATCAGAAAGGTAATCAGCTTTCCCACCAATATACGAGTCAATCTTTTTCCACCATTCAGGTATATAGTTCCTTGCTGGTTTTGGGGAAGATGTGACTGTAGCAATTAGTTTGCCAATTGGGATAAAGCGAATTTCTTTTGTCATTTAAACCTTGGTCCCTCAATCCAAATGACCAAACTTTTCCTGATCCCTTCGGTAACTGGAGTTACTCTGTGCATAGCGTATGACGGGAAAAATATAATGCTACCCTGCTCTTGCTTCACAATCCTCTCAGGTGTTGAGTCTGGGTTCATGTAGATCTCAAAATTACCGCCCTCGTATTCGCTTTCATCACTTAAGATAACACTGGCTGATAACTTTCTTGTGTTTGCTATAAATCCAGTAGGAACATCTTTGATTGGATCAAGATCCATGTGCCAATTGTAGTGATCAAAATCATCACCGTACTCTGTGTATTGAATAAAAGAAAACCCATAAAGCTCGTACTGAAAGTATTTTTCATTTACAAACTTAGAGGCTTCAATAAATTTATTAAAGATCCACTCAGTCTCCCCGTTTGGCTCAACAAAAGAATTTTTTGATTGCCTATGTTCGCTGTAAATTGACTTCTCACCGCCAACAACAGAATCCATCATTGGCAGATTGCTACCAATTGAACTAATCATTTCACACTCTTCTTTTGTAAAAACTCCACTTAATGCAATGAATGGGTGAGTAACACTTAACGCAAAATTTGGATTAATTATCATTCAATTTCCCTTTTGTATAGAACCTATGAATCAATTCTTTTTTAGGGTTTGACATATCCCATGTTGCATCTTCACCTTGCGCTTTCAACATAGCCTGGCTGTAGATTGGATACTCATCCAGGACAAGCCTCCAATAATGACTAACAACCGTAATTGCCGTGTATGCCGCTCCGCTATTTGCCGTGTGTCTATCACGAATTGCTGAAAGCATCAAGCCAATTTCTTGCTCAAGATGATCAGCAACTGCTTCTGTTATATCAAATAGAAACTCTGGGCTGTCGTCAATCAGTTCAAAAAAATCCATTGTTTGATCAAGGAATAAAATTTCACCTTGGTAGATAACAGCTGGACCGTGTATTGTTTTTTTAATCTCGTAATTCCGCATGCAGAGATTCTACCACTTATCAAGTGGACATTTTGCATTTATTAGGTGAGTTTTTATTTTCATAAAACAATTACATTCTTTACATGTCATTGTTGGCTTGAAGAACCTTGGGCATTGTTTGCAAATAGCCAGACGGTCTTCCGCAGTTAAAATATTTTCTTTTTCCATAAAATCAGTTAGGTGTATAGCTGAATTGCTCAATTGCCACTACTGTGTTCAATGTAGATGGTCCAGTAAGCATACCATGTTTTGTCGTTCTAGCTGGCGTTCCAGAAGGTGTAGTAGCAGAAGCAACTGCGCCTCCAGATGTCATTTGAGCAGTAAGAGTTACGCTTGATGGACCAGTTGAGGCTTGAACATAAGCGGCATAATCGGAGTTGCTGGTTGTATTAGCTACAGCATTACTCATAACTGTTGTAATTGTTCCAGCAGTATTCTTAACTGTTGTAAGTGTGTGGTTGTAATATGTTGTTAAACTTGCAGCGTATGATACATAACATGTTGTACCGCTTAATGAACCACCACTTGGACAGCCATAGACCGTAGGACCAGGAGCGTGGTTTGGTCCAATACAACCAACCCATTCATGACCATTTAACAAACAACAAATTCCATGATATGTGTAACCGCCTGGACAGAAATAATACACGCTCCCGTATGCAGAGGCACCATAAGAATAGTTACAGTTGGAACCAGAGACAGTTCCGCCAGATGGACAAATGTAAGGTGTGCCAGTTGTTGTTGTTTTATTTATATAAGCACCCCACCAGTTATTAGCATCAGTTACCCAAAAAGAAACTCCAACTCCAGCACCTGTGTTGTCTGTTACAGACCTAACAGTGACATCTTCTGTTTTTGCATCAACTGTTGCAATTGCGTAGCTTGAAACATTGCTTACGGCATAAGCTTTATTTGAAGTAATACCCCAAACACCTCGGACAGCTTGCCATAATGCAGTTGTTGTTGGTAGAGCGGTTGAAGAGTTTGCCGCTGTAAACGAATCAATAAAGCCAGCAAGTTTTGCGCCAACACTGATTAATCCAAAACCTTTTACGCTTCCTGTTCCGAATTTATTAAAAAATGCCATAATTCCTCTTATGCAAACTTTGTTAAGTTAGCCAAGACGGTGTAAGCCGCTGAGCCAGTTTTGATAATCGTGTAAGAATAAATATCAATACAGGCTGTGTTACCGCCAGTTGGAGTTGCACCAGCCTGCCATTTAGGTGTTACTGTTGAGCCATCAATTTGAAAAACATTAGCCCAGTATCCAGTTGCCCCTTGTGTTGACATAAAAATAATAGTTGCTGTATCGCCGTTGGCAAGAAGAGAGTTCATTGACTGACCAGAATTTGAACGGACATTGAGTGTCCAGTTCGCAGTTGAGTTTGCCTGATACATAGTGATTGCACTGTTGCTAAAGTCAAGGTTGATTGTCCCAGAAGCTCCAGAGCCAGAAATTGTTGTTGGTTCAATTACAGCTTTACTGTAAAGAACAGATGTTACTGATGCGTTAGCAACAGCGATATTAGCAAGACCTGTAATTGCAGAAACAGTACCGCCAAGAGAGATCGTGTTGCTTCCAATTGTTACAGAGCTGTTAGCAAGCTTTGCATTGGTAATGTTTGCATCAAGAACTTTTGCAGTAGTAACCGAGTTTGCCGCAAGCGAGCCAGTTGTAATTGTGCCAGCTGTGTATGAGCCAGTTTGAAGAGCCCATTGACTCCCGTTATAAATCCATGTTCTACCACCAGATGTAAATGTCTGGTTGGTAGTTGGTGAGTTTGGAAAGTCTATTGCCATATTGATTAATTATACTCCATTTATTAAACGGTGTCTAATCGTTTAATTAACTGATCACCATTGTATATTGCCAGTGCCAGATGTAAATCTATAAACTTTATAACCAGGTCGTGCTGGTCTATCGTATACTAATGAGCCAGTAACATTTAAATCTTTATATATGTCTAAATATGCAATGATAACAACCCCAGAACCTCCACCAGCGTTTGTAGAACCAGCACCACCACCACCGCCTGTGTTTGATAATCCAGCAGTAGCGTTGCTTGCGGCGGTTCTGTTGTAACCATCACCACCACCGCCAATTCCACCAACACCGCCAGCAGCGGACTGACCAGTACCACCTGCCCCACCGCCTCCATAATAAAACGCAGTGCCAGTTATTTTTGAAATTTGACCAGGACCACCAGAGCCGCCAGAAGAACTCGTACCGTTTATCCCAAGACCGCCAGCGCCACCGCCAGCGCCACCGCCATCAGCAGCAGAAACTATTCCGTTACCACCAGCAAAACCTTGATTTACTGTTCCAGATGAACCTGGGTTGCTGCCTCCACGACCAGAACCACCACCACCACATCCTCCAGTATTAGACCCAGAAGCAAGATACTCTCCGCCTCTTCCACCGCCTAAAGCAATTATTTTATCAAATACAGAGTTCTGCCCATTTGTATTTCTTGCACCGCCAGCACCCACTGTGACAACATAATTTATTGAAAAATTGACTGTATAGAGAGATTCAGAAGTATTTCCCCCACCAGAAACTGAGTACTGAACATTTGATCTAAACCCACCACCGCCACCACCGCCATCTCCAGGACCATTTTGACCACCACCTCCACCACCACCAACGACAAGGTATTCAACAAGAATTGAAGATTCTGGAGATACAGCCGTTTTGTTTCTTCTTGCAGACGGGGATAGGGCTGAGGCAGCTGTAGGACCAAAAATAGTTCTAAATTGGCTAGGCATCTATTTCTCCTTGACTACCATTGTATGGCACCAGTTCCAGACTTGAATGTATAAACCCTATAGCCAAATCTAGTTGTTGTATCAACAGAGTAATTAAGTGATGAGCTAATTGATGCAATTTCAGCATATGAAATTGGATAAGCAATAATCACAACACCAGATCCACCAGAACCATTAACTGCGTTATCTCTACAGCCACCCCCACCACCACCTGTGTTTGGTAAACCGTTTGCTCCAGCAATATCATTTGAGCCTCCATTACCACCGCCGCCAGAGCCTCCAGCACCTCCAGTTGAGCTTGTTTGACCACCTCCTCCACCACCAGCTCTAAATGTTGGAATTCCTGTTATTGAAGATACAAGCCCAGCACCACCAGCACCGCCAATATTTGAGCCAGCAGCTCCGCCAGCAGCGCCAGCGCCACCTCCACCTCCTCCCGCCCAGGCTGAGGAAGTTCCTGTTCCACCCGCAAAACCTTGTGCTGCTGTACCTGCACCAAAGTTAGTTACACCACCGCCATCAGCACCGCCGCCAGAACCGCCGTTCGCAGCAGTAACTCCAGAATATCCAGACCCTCCACCGCCACCAATTGAAGTAATTGAACCAAATATTGAATCCCCACCTTTTGGACCAGCAGTCGTTCCTGTTGGGCTGCTTGCTGCCCCAGAAGTAATAAAACCACCAACCCCACCAGCACCAATCGTAACTCTATATAGCATACCAGGTGTTACAATAAAATTGTTTTCTGCTGCAGAACCACGACCAGATGTTGAATTAACAATATTGGTTCTATAGCCGCCTGCTCCACCACCGCCACCAACTTGGATTCCGCCTGCTCCACCACCGCCAATGACTAAATAATCAATAGTGGGTGGAGGATCTAAAAGACCACCCTTCCAATAGCCATGAACTTGCGCAGTACTACCACGATTTCTTCTTGGACTTAATGAATTATTGCTGACTGATCGTGCCCCAGATATTTGTTGATTAAACGCTGGCATTTAACCTCCTAGGAGATTCTATTTACAAAACCAGAAACGCTGACCACATTGGCTGTGTCTGAAAATGCTCTAACAACATATGGTGTTGCATTTCCCTTCAACACAAGACCTGGAACCATCAAGAAAAGACCGCCTTCGTTTGGCAATGTGTATGTAATAGAATCATCTGGAGCAGTTGTTCCACCCCATTGAATAGTTAATTTTGCGCTTGTTCCAGCAGCAAGTTCTTTTACAGTTACTGTTCCACCGCTGGCAGCTGACGACACATTGGAAGCAATTCTGCTGTATGTAAATGTATTAACAGCTGGCACTGAAGCTACAGTGTACATTCCATTAAGTGTTGTTGAAATACCAGTAACTTTAACAGTATCATTAATAAACAAACCATGACTTGTTGATGTTGTAAGTGTAGCAACATTTGATGTTAATGCAATGTTTGTAACTGTCAATGCGGCTGGGGTATTGTTCAATGCTGCGTAAATCCAAACTTCCTCTGTAATTGAAGCATTAGAGTTTGCCGTATGGATAATTGTTCCAGGCGAAGATGCAGCAGAAATCCTGATCTGCTTGCCCTCTGTTGAACCGCTTAAAAACGCTTTACTAAATGTTGCCATGATTCTCCTTAACTAAAAATTTGTGCGCCAAGAATAAGTTGGTCACTTTCACCAGGGGTACCCCATGACAAACCACTTGTCGCAACTGAGTTAGCAACCAACACCTGATCGTTGGTTCCTACTCCCAATCTTATCACAGTATTCGCTGCTGAGCCAGCAAGAATATCTCCCTTAGTTGTTACTGTGCCAACCAAGATAGGTGCTGTTGCTGACCATGAGATACCAGTTGTTGCTGACGAGTTAGCCAACAATGTAGTACCGTCTGTTCCAACAGCAAGTCTTGAAATGCTATTATCAGCAGTACCTGCCAAAAGGTCTCCCTTGGCATCAATTGTTTGCTGTACGGTGCTATATGCAGCAGCACCAACTTCTACCCAGAAGCTATCGTAATAAATATAAGTTGTTCCAGTAGATGTGTCATACCAGAATTGACCAGTAGATGGTGATGTAGGAGCTGTATCTGCTGCTGTTACTGTTGCAGAAGCTCCACCTACACCGCCAATTTCAACCCATTGATTAGAAGTTCCATCTGTATAATAAACAAACATTTGACCAGTATCCTGGTTATACCAGAATGTTCCATTGTCTGGACCAGAAGGTGTTGATGAAGAAACTACCGCAGCACCACCAAAAGATTTGTAGACGGTTCCATCATTTGTAAATTCCCATTTATCAGATGTTTCATTCCAACGAATCGCTGTTGTAGCAGAATTACCACGAAGTACTTCAATCCCAGCGTTCTCCGTTGGAGATCCAGTTGTAAAGTCACCATTAAGTGTTACAATATTATCTGCTACTGTAAGCGTAGTTGTATTAATAGTTGTAGTTGTTCCGCTAACTGTGAGGTTCCCAGAAACAACGAGGTTATTTGAAATCGTAACATTGGCTGGCAAGCTAAGTGTTACAGCGCCAGTTGATGCCGAGACAGTAATATTATTAGATGTACCAGTCAAAGAAAGAACAGCAGCATTAGATGCTAGCTTTGGTGCAGTTACCGCCGAGTTGGCGATATTATCAGTTACAACTTGATTATCATATAAAACATCACTACTGACTAACTCAGGCATATTCCACTCCGCTTAAAACAAATGTGCAGTTCGTTGACGACTGCGAAACATAGATCTTGCTATTAGCAGGTACAACAATTGCTGTGTTGTAATACAGCACATTGTTTGCATGAACTGTTGCATTGCTAATAATTTTATTATTTGCAGCCGCTGTTGCAGCGCCAACTAGGAGATGGATTGAGCAAACATCATCTGCTGTTGTTGTATTGCAAATATTAATAGATTTAATAATTGTATAATTACCAGAAACATTGGCAGTGGTGTAGATGTTACCGCTGCTTGCATTTCCAATATAAAGACTTTTTGGTGTCAAACTAGCCATTTACGCCTCCATCCACATAAGAACTTGATTATCATAAGTTGTGTCATTCATATCTTGAATAACAGCTGCATCCAGAACATGATCAACAAAAGCACCGCCAGAATGTGCTACTGCTAAGGAGCCATCATATCCTCTTGTGTCAACAGTAAATGTGTTAGTTGATCTTGAGGAAATCAAAACTTTTTCTTCGGTTGAAAGACCACGATCAATAACGATGACAAAAGGATTAATTCCAGTTGGGTATGTTGAGCCATCTGTAACGCTAATAGAGGTAGCGGTATTGGATATAGAACTGCTTAAGTTTGTTCTAAGTACGGAGCCGCTAAATTCTCTTCTCAACATAAGCCCCCTTAGTCAATACTTACAGAAAGACTGCCTGTTGCAATTCTTAATGTGTCACCCGCATCTGTAGTTTTGTTAGTTGTTAGACCACCGTACAGCAACATGTTGCCAGATGTAATTGCGTCAAAAATTCCAATCGCTACCGTTGTAGCCGCAGGCATTCCTGCGAAGTCAATGTTTGCGCTATTCGTTGTAGCACCAGAAGATGCAGCGCCAAAAGTAGCCGCTTGACGAGCATACGAACCGCCAGTTACTTCTGTTCCACCACCAGCTTCACCTGGGGTAACAGTAAAGAGACCTACATAAACAGCCGATGGCTTTGTATATGTTGTTGTACCAAGAAAGTGATCAATCAATTTACTTTCAAGATAGTTTGTTAGATTGCCTGCCACTATTAATCCTCCAGATTATTATAATACATTTCCTTTTCTTCGTCATTAGGCAATCTAAAGTTTTCAAGAGACAAAAGCTGCTTAGCTTCCTCTAATGGGACTTCTGCCATTTTTCTTCTTTGAGAAAAGCGAAATCCAGAACTAGTTGAATAACCAGCTCCGCTTTCAAATAAAACCAATACAGTTTCATTGTCAGTAATGGTTTCTTCAGTAAGAATTTTTTTTGGCGTAGCTTTTTTAGCTACAGCCTTTTTAGGTTCGTTAATCTTTTTTGTTGTTACGCTATTTTTTTCTTCAGTCATAATATCAATCCTACCACTTATAACCATATAAATCAATTGACTTCCTATGGATAATTTTACTTCAGTATAGATAAAAGGCGGGGCTTGAATTAGCCCCGCCCAATATCTACTTTAATTGTTTAAATTAGAGTGAACGCAACTTAACATTCTTACCGATTACATATGAATCAGCATTTTCAATGTTGTTTGCAACTCTCATGTACTGTGTGTACTCAATTGTGTCAGTCTTTGGCTTGAACTGGCGGTACACTGTGATGTCACGGTGGATACCAATTACACGGTTGTTAGGGAATGTAAGTTCCACGAAACCATGCGAGCCTGCTGTTCCTGAGTAGTCACCAGCAGCGGTTTCTGGCATCAGAGGTACTTCAATCAGAGGAATACCAAATGGTGAGAGACCAGTTGAACCTGGACCACCATTTGCTCTCATTGAGCCTTGCAAGAACGCCATTTCACCAGCTGTTGACATTGGAGCAGGTGCGCCTGCTGTTGCCTCAGTTGCCGAGTTTGGATTACCCAAGCTGTAAATTGAATCCTGAACAAGTCCTGGACCTGTGAAGAATCGCAATTCATTGCGGCGCTGCAAGTACTTGCTTGGCAAGTTACGAAGAACCTTGTCAAAGACCGAGCGGGAAATATTATTTCCTGCGAAGTCTACAACATCTCCGCTTGTTCTTGCAAGCTTGTTGAAGCCATCCAAAGCCTTAAGAAGACCGTTGTTTGACGATGTGTTGCCGTTGATAAACAAGTCATCAAGGTCGTTTGCTGTCTGGCGAGCCATGATCTGTGCGATATGGTCTTCCAGCGAAGCGCCCTCAATGTTGTCTTCCAACGATTCTGTTGAAATATTCCAGTCAAGACGAAGCTTTACAGTTGAAAGCGATACCTTGCTGAATGTGACAGCTGCATTTGCACCGTCATCTGTTGCTTCGGTTGCCTTTGCAAGCAAACGAGTGCCGACAGACACTTTATCAATGTCCATCTGTGGAGTACGCATGCGAATTACTCGTGCGTTCTTCATCAATACTGACTGATCAACAACAAAGTCAAGGAAGCGATTTGCTTGCTCTGGGTAGAGAAGTCCACCACCACCGCTGACTGGGCTGCTATTTGAAACTACCGCAGTAGTTACCTCATTGGCTTTTGCCAAAATTTCTTCTTGTGTTGCCATAGTAGTTTTTCCTCCTTACCTTATGACCTATAACCTAGGGAGTTGATTAACTCCTGTGGCAGATATGTATTTCTCCAGAATGAAGTAGGTGCAGACTTAACAAGTGCTTCCTCTGCTACTTCTTCATCATCTTCTGGGTCAACGCTCTTCTTTACAGCACCAGCTGCGGCAAATGCCTCAACCTTTTCTGTTTGCTCAGCGAGAGCCAACTCTGCTGTTTCCAGCTTTTGCTGAAGTTCAGTGTTCTGAACCTCAAAACCCTTTGCGACTGCTTCAATTTTTTCCTGAACAGAGGCTTCAACTTCTTCCTTGATTGAAGTAGCAAAACTAGCCAGTTTTTCATCAACAACAGCACTCAGAGCATCCTTAAGAACATTAATGTCCATTTCTTCCTCCTGTGTGTCTCCACTTACTTCAACGGAAGTTGAAGTTGTTTCTTCTGCGACATCTGGAACAAGCCATCCGATAAACTTTTTCAATAGACTAAGCTTATTAATTTCTTGTTCATTCATGTCAGAGATCTTATCATAAGTATCATTTAATTGCAATTCAGAGTCTTGCTGAATAATAGAATCCATTTTCTCAATCATCTCCTTAATTGTATCAAAAAGTTGAGCGTCTTGTAAGGACATTTCGCTTTTTGTTGTTTTTTCAGTAGGGCTATTTGGAACACAATTAGGAACCATGCTTCCATCACTACCTTTCTTTTCACCTTCTTGGTGATAACCTTCCCTACAGGGAATGTCTTCTTTCTTAACTTTCTTTTTTGGCTTAAATTTTGGAGAACCAGATGGGAAAGGAGGAACAGTTGGTGATGTGATACCATTTCTTGCTGGGTATTTAGATTCTGCATTTTCTGTTGTTACAGACGCATCTTTCTCAACATCCTCACAAGAATTGCAACCACAATCGCAACCCTGATCCTTCATTAATTCCAAAACAACATTCAACAAATCTTCGTCAAAATCATTTTCTAAGAAACCTTTTTTCTTTGAGTTAGCGTATCGCTCAAGCAATCTACGACCTTTCGCAGCAAGCCTCGCTGCATCTGCCATATCTTGGGGGACTGGCTCACCCCAAGCTGCGGCTGAAAGCGCAAGTCTTGTTGGTTTACCATTTGGCTTCTTCATTGGTCCAGAAGGGTTTGTGAAAAATCTAGTTAGAAAAGAACCTTTACGGCGCATCTTCTCTGGGGTATCGGCAGCACCACGAACACCTGGCTTTAAATTAGCGCCCTCTGTTTCTTTAAAATGCCTCCTACCAGCCGCAGTAAGACCGCCTTTTGGATCCTTAAGAGGCTGCTTTGCTTTTGCCAATTGGCAGTCAAGATCACAATCAAGAGCATACTTG
>Ga0247723_1000100_pt1 | contig 52466 bp, 99 predicted proteins | sample MSEWelMarce5H_FC_FD_189079 | JGI IMG/M metagenome (GOLD analysis project Ga0247723, IMG submission 189079) | Subsurface sediment microbial communities from gas well in West Virginia, United States - MSEEL Well Study Marcellus 5H_FC | ecosystem: Environmental > Terrestrial > Deep subsurface >...
GATTCGTCTATACTTTGTACTGCTTTTTTTAAAAGATCAAAATTATTAACAACTGGGATGAAAATAAACTTTTTCATTTTATTTTATGACAAGTTATTATTATTTTTTAAATCTTGAATTTCTTTAGACAAATCTTGAATCGCTTTAACAAGAATTGGAACTAGTTTTGCTGGGGCAACCTCATACCTGTCTTCGTTGTCTCTTAAGCTTAGTCCTAACCATTCGTGACCATCTATAGAATCTTCTGATTCCATTACTTCTTGTGCAATAAATCCAAAGTCTTCTATTCCAACCTTGGCTTCATCTCTCATATTCCATTCAAATTTAACTGGTCTCAAAGATTTTACAAAATCAATTCCAATAGGTAGATCTTCTATATTTGTTTTATCTCTTTCATCTGAAAGACCTGAAATTGATGTAACCTGACAACGTAAAGAAGTAATTGATGAATTTCCTAGAGTAATTTGATTTGACACTGATGTTGTAGATGGCATAGCAGATTTTCCAATAATGATATTATTAGAGCCAGATTTCAATCCCGCTACAGGTGCATATTCATCATTAGTAAAACCAGCCTCAAAACCAATAAGAGTATTATTGGACCCACTTGTAATGCTAGCTCCTGCTTTATGCCCTACCCCTACGTTCTGTACACCAGTATGTGTTCCATTATAAACAAATAGCTGTGAAGATAGTGCACCATATCCAAGTGCAGTATTATAATAACCATCATTGTTATAGCCAGCGTAAGTTCCAAGATATGTTCCATCTTGTGAATTTGGGCCTGAATATGCACCAGCGCTGGTGCCAACTGCAGTATTATACTGTCCACCAGTTGAGTTTGCCATTGCTTCATATCCTATAGCTATATTATGGGAACTAGATGTGTTGTTGAAGCCAGCCTGGAACCCAATAGAAACAGCGCCAGTGTTTGTTGAACTTTTACCAGCTTGGTACCCAATAGATACATCTCCATACTTAGAGGCCCTTGCTTCGTGACCAATTGCAACACTACCATTATTTGCACCAGTGGCGGTGTTATATCCCAAAGTTGTATTGCTATTTGCAGTTGATAATGTAAGTCCATATACCGTGCCTAAAGATGTTGCTGTTGCAGCAGATCCACCACTTGCTGGTGTAGCCCACTGAACTCCAGTGCCTGTTGATTGAAGAACTTGACCGTTTGTTCCTACTGCTGATCCTGCTGTAAGTGTTCCAGTTAGTGTAAGTCCAGAGATTGTTGGAGATGTTCCAAATACTAATGCTCCAGATCCTGTTTCGCCTGTTACTGCTGAAGCAAGGTTTGCAGAAGATGGTGTAGCAAGGAATGTAGCAACACCTGAACCTAGACCAGAGACACCAGTTGAGATTGGTAGACCTGTAGCATTAGTAAGAGTTCCAGATGCTGGAGTTCCTAATGCTGGAGTAGTTAGAGTTGGACTTGTTAGAGTTAGTCCAGCAATTGTTGTTACCGTCGCACCAGAGGCTATTGATGTTGATCCAAGTGTTGGTGCTGAGTATCCTGAAACGGTTCCCCAAGAAAGTGTTCCTGCTCCATCATTTGTAAGATACTTTCCTGAGTTAGAAGTTTGTGATGGAAGAAGTGCTGTTGCTGCAGTCATTGCTGTAGTTGCACCTGTACCACCGTTACCAATTGGAAGAGTTCCAGTTACACCTGTTGACAGTGGAAGCCCCGTAACATTTGTCATCGTTCCCGATGCTGGTGTTCCTAGTGCTGGAGTAGTTAAAGTTGGGCTAGTAAGAGTTTTGTTAGTTAATGTTTCTGTAGCATCTTTTAGTAATGTACCGTTTAGATAAAGTGCTTTACCAGAAGCAAGATTAATATGTTCTGATGAAGTCCAAGCATCTGTAGCATCTACCCAGTTAAATGTCTTATCTGTTGTGCCCTTTAATGTAATACCGCCACCATCTGCAGTTGTATCTGTAGGTGTTGCTGCATCTCCAAGAACAATGTTCTTGTCTTCTACTACAAGGCTTGTTGAGTTAATATTTGTTGTTGTTCCGTTTACAGTTAAGTTACCTGAAAGAGTTAAGTCTGTTCCTGATACCGCTCCAGTGAAGGTTGCTCCAGATAGTGCTGCCACGTTTGCTACTAATGCAACTGTTCCTGTATCATCTGGAAGAGTAATTGTTCTATCAGCGGTTGGCTCACCAGCAGTCAAAGTTGTTTCAAAATCGTTTGCTGTTGTGCCTTCAAAAATAATTGTATGTGGTGCTGGTAGATATATACCGTGGATTGTTGGTGTCTGTCCAGTGTCGGTAATAGTTGGTCCATTAATTGTTGGAGTAGTTAAAGTTTTATTTGTTAAAGTTTCAGTCTTAGATGCAGTTGACTTATCATCTAGTTGAGTCTGAATTGCAGAAGTAACACCATTTAGGTATCCGATTTCTGTATCTGAAACATCAGTCACTCTAAGTTGAACTGTGCCTGTTTCATCTGGAAAAGTTATTGTGCGGTCTGCTGTTGGATTTGTAACTGTTAAAGTAGTTTCATGAGCATCTGCAGATGAACCTTCAATTACGATTCCTGAATCTGAAAGCGTAAGTCCTGAAACTACTGGACTTGTAAGTGTTTTATTTGTAAGAGTTTGTGTACCAGTTTCAGTTACTGTTCCTGCTGCAATATCGGTTGTAAGGGCTACAGTACCACTTGCATCTGGAAATGTTATTGTACGATCAGCAGTTGGGTCTGTAAAACTTAAAGTAGTTTCAAAAGCATTTTCTGTTGAACCTTCAACAATAATTGATCCGTCTGAAAGTGTAAGACCTGAAACTGTTGGGCTAGTCAGTGTCTTATTTGTTAAAGTTTCTGTTCCTGCAAGTGATGCTACATCTGCATCTGTAACTGCAGTATTTAGTTGGGCAAGAGTTGAAGTAACTGTATTTGAACCAAGTGAAATTGACTTATTTGTAAGAGTGTCTGTTGAGTCTCTTAAAACAACTGTTCCTGTTGCATCTTGAAATGTTATAGTTCTGTCTGCTGTGGGATCTGTTACTGTTAAAGTTGTTTCAAAATCGTTTGTTGTTGCACCTTCAAAAACAATTCCTGTTGTAGCATTAATTGTTGTGCTATTAATAGTAGTAGTTGTACCAGTTACTGTTAAGTCTCCTGAAACTGTAACATTTCCACTACCGTCGGACAAAACAACTGTTCCAGTTGCATCAGGAAAGGTAATTGTTCTGTCAGCAGTAGGATCTGTAACTGATAGGGTTGTCTCAAAGTTATTTGCCGTGGCACCTTCAAATGTAATACTTGAACCAAAAGCAGGATTAACTGTAGAGTTAATGTCAGCAAAATAGTCTAGATTTGACCAGTTGTTTACTCCATCACCAATCTTAAATCTATTGGTGTCTGACTCCCAGCCAATTTCTCCAGCATTGAGTACTGGCCCTGCTCCACCGTTAGTAGATGTCCACTGTGCTGCAGTACCTCTGCGCTGTTGCATTCTTGTTGCCATTTATGTTACTCCTTTAGTAGTTATATTATAACAGATAATTAATTAAAATTATCTATTGCAATTCCGCCATTCCATTCCATGGCCCATTCATTTAGGTCATAATATCCAGCATCTTGAGATGAAGAAAATATTGCATCATAATATCCAGCATCTTGATAGATACTTGCAATAAGGCCAGTTCCACCAATTGAAGTATCGTGGATGTGCTCTCTTAGGTTTGCGGTATCTTCAAAAGTAGCAATCATTACCCACTCTTCAAAATCTTCTGAATATATAGATAAATGCTTTGTATTTGTATCAAACCACAACTGACCATCTACTGGAGTTGTTGGCTCTGTTGATTGTGTAGGAACAAAAACTGGCTTTGAATCTACATAAAGTTTTGTTGCTGCGTGTGTATTTTCAGTTGGGGTGCCAACTACGACTGCTTGACCAAAAGTACCGCCTTCGGCTACATTAAGCCCATGCTTTACTTTAAAGTCTTTATTTACTGTTGCCATAGTTGACTCCCGTCCCTAAATTATGCTTCGATGTAGATCTTGTGTACTTTAACAGATGTATCTGCTGATGCTCCAGTTACCTGCAGAAGAACGTTTCCTGAAGAATAAACTGCATTTGTTGTTCCAAGTTCAGCGTTGCTAATTACATCAGCATACTCTGTTACGTAAACATCGTTAGTTCCGTTAACTGCAACAAGCATTTCAATTACTTCAATGTCATTGCCCTTTTTCATTTGAACAATATACTTAGCAGCAGAATATGTTGATGCTGACCATGTATCAATTGTAGTTGCTGAAGTTCCAGCAGTTGCTAGAGCAGAACCAACAAGAGCATCTGCAAAAGCAATGCTTGTCGCTGCTGCTGCACCAAGAGTTGGTGTAACAAAAGTTGGGCTATTAGTAAATGCTACTGTTCCAGACCCTGCTTCATCAGTTAATGCTGCTGCAAGGTTTGAAGAAGATGGTGTGGCAAGGAATGTTGCTACGCCAGTTCCAAGACCTGAGATACCAGTTGCTACTGGAAGACCAGTTGCATTTGTAAGTGTTGCTGCTGATGGAGTTCCAAGATCAGGAGTTGTTAGTGTTGGTGATGTCAGAGTCTTGTTTGTAAGAGTCTGAGTTCCAGTTAATGTTACTACTGTTGAATCAATATCAAGAGTGTTTCCAGTCTTGTCTAATCCTGTACCAGCAACAATTTGTCCAAGACCAGTAAACTGTGTGAAGACAAGTGCTGTACTACCAATTGTAACTGTACCGTTATTTGTTAGTGTAAATCCTGAGTCAGCGTTTACTGTTCCTTGCTCTACGAATACCGCAAAGTTTGCAGTTACTTCTGCACCCTCATCTGCATCTGTAGAACGATCTGGAGCACCAGATGCCTTAACTACATAGATACCATTTTGTGAACCAGTTGACTGATCCTTAACAAGAACACGATCTCCAGTAGCAAGAGTTACACCGTCAAGTGTGTCTCCATTTTCAAGATCAGATGCTAGTGTTAGGTTTGCAGTTGTGGCTGCCTTTACAGACGCTTTCCAGTCAATTCCTTGAACTGTTGTGTCTACATAAGATTTTGTTGCTGCATCTGTTCCATCAGTTGGTGTTCCAAGACCTGTAATTTTGTTTGTGCCCATTGCAATCGCACCAGTCATTGTTCCACCAGCAAGTGCTAACTTATTTCCAAGATCTGTTGTAAGTCCTGAAATCTTAGATTGATCAATCGCTGCTGATGCATTAATGTCGCCATTAACAATTGTTCCATCTAGAATCTTTGCTGAAGTTACTGCTCCGTCTGCAATTTTTGCTTCTGTTACTGCGCCGTTTACAATCTTTGCTGTTTCTACAGAATCTGAAGCAAGTTTAGCAGCAGTTACGTTAGCATCTTTAATCTTTAATGTTTCAACTGCATCTGTACTAAGTTTTGCTGCTGTAACTGCACTGTCTGCAATTTCGGCTGTATTTACTGCTGAATCTGCAATCTTAGCATTTGTAACTGAGTTTGCAGCAAGTTTTGCATCTGTTACGTTAGCATCAAGAATCTTTGCTGTTGTAACTGCATCTGAAGCCAACTTTGCTGCTGTAACATTTGAATCAAGAATCTTTGCAGTTGTTACTGCATCTGCAGCAAGTTTATCAGCAGTTACATTTGCATCTGTAATTTTTGCTGTAGTTACTGCACCTGCAGCAAGTTTTCCTGTAGTTACGTTTAAATCTGTAATTTTTACGGTAGTTACTGAATCTGAAGCAAGCATTGTTGCTGTAACTGTACCAGTATCACCAGTTGTAACTACTGTACCTGTTACGTTTGGAAGTGTAATTGTGTTATCTTGAGTTGGGTCTACTACTGCAAGTGTAGTCTCATAATCATTTGCTGTAGCACCTTCAAAAACAATGCTTGATTCAAATGAACCAACTGCTTGTGGGGCTGCCCACTTAACACCTGTTGCTTCGTTTGAGTCTGCTGTTAAAATATAATTATTGCTACCAACGCCAAGGCGTGATATTGCATTATCTGCAGTACCAACTAGTAAATCACCTTTTGCATCTGCAATTTTCTTTGTAAGAATATCGTGGCCTTCAACGGTTGCGGTTGCTCCCTCAACTACTAATCCAGCCTTTACTCTAAAATCTTTTGTTACTGTTGCCATTTATTATCTCCTTGGTTAAGCCTTCAAACCAGTACGCATGTAGCGCAAGGTAATCGGGGTCTGACCCACCACGGGAACTACAGTTAGGTTAACTGTGCCTCCTGCCCTAGAGACGTTAATGGTGCCAATATTCCCATCATTGTCTACTGTTCCATATTCACTGACGTTATCATTTGTAGCATCAGGTACTATGGTTAACTCTGTTGTGAAGAACTTGTCTCCAGTGCTCTTCTTTAATGTGACCACGTATTTAACGGATCTCCATTCTGAGGCTGTAAAATTATCAAAGATTGTACTGTTCTCAATACCAGTGATTGTTACTTCATTGTTACCAGCAGTACCAAGATCTGTTGCTTGTGCTGCAGAGGTATCAATTAAGTCCTCATAGTTTGCTTGAGTTGGTCTATCGCCTGTCTGAAACAGGGCCTTTACGCTTGAAATTGATATTTTAGCCATGCTTGAATTATATCATATATTTTAAAGTATATAGTTAGAGAAACCAATAACCTGTAGCGGAATGGCTGGTACGTTTCCAATACTGTTGGGTATTTGTATTGCCGTAAATCTTATTCTAAATGGCAATACTGAGTTTATGCTTACCCCACGTTTTGTATCAACAATTTCTACATTTGGAAAAGAAACGGCTTCAATAACTCTTGTAAAAACAGGAGTGTTTTCTTTTATTGTAACACTTGCCATTAATTTGTAACATCTTCAAGAAGAGTTATCTTGCCTTGGGCAACCGTCCACACAAGGGTGTTTTGTGGAAGACGTAATTCAATATCAAAAATATCATCTGTTCTTAACTGTGCAGTTTGTGCTGCAGTTAGATTAACCTTAAACTCTCCGTCTTCATCATCTTGATCTTGTGCTGGATTAATTGTAAAAATTAGTGTTGCAGTGTCCGTAATTATTTGAGGATCAACTATTGTGGTTGGTCTCTTAAACTCTGCCTCTATTGTCCAATCAGAAATAGTTAAAGGCTGCTTTGTATCATCTGTTAGGTAGATCTTAAATGATGCTGTATCGCCTTTTACAATAGTCCAGTTAACAAATGGTGGCTTTTCACCAATGTCATATGTAGATGCGCCTTGACCTCTTAAAGTTGCCATTATGCCAAACCTGCTTTCATTGATCCCCATGTTCCATTGCCTTTTGGTTGTCCAACTATAAGTACTCCAGTTGATGCATTTGACTTAGCAACAACTGCTACAGCCCCTGATCCACCTGTTGGAATGGTATCTGTAAGTCCTCCACCATTTGCAACATATAGAATTTCTCCAGCGGTATATGAAGAAGTATTAATATTTTCAAATACACCAGAGACAACTATTACTCCATCTGAACCATTAGTAATTGCTGACTGTGTTATTCCTATTACTGGAAAGGTTGTTAAGTCATCTGAATCAGATTTTGCAATTGTTGGTTTTGTTGAGTACCCTGAAATATATACTGGGGTTCCTTTAGCAATTGATGCACCTGAGTTATTTCTTACTTCTAAAGAAATAAACGGAAGTCCAATATTTAAAATAACACTTTCTATACGCTCAGCAAGTGATTGAATGTCTCCGTGGACATTTACAGGGTCACTTAAAACGGGATAGGGAAGATCGTAAGTAGTAGTTGCACCAGTAGCCATAATACTTATTATTATACCACTTTCCGCACAAAAAATTAAAAAGTTATAAAAATGTTATCTAAAGTTTGACTTTGGTGGCAAATTCATGTTATAATTAATACATGCTACTAACAAGTAGCATTTTTAGTCTCTAGGAGGTTTTTATTATGAGAAGAGATAAAAAGGCTTGGATTGGAATCCTAGCATTGGTTGGGGTTGTAGCACCATTTAGCAACTTTGCCAATGCATCAACTACGGAAAACAACTTACTAATTAAACAGGCTGAAAACCCTGCTGCCACCCACAAGGTGGCTTTTGTTGTTTCTAAAGCAAAAATGTTAGAAAGTTATGAAAACAAGACACATCTTACAGATGTTGAATTAAAGAAGTTGCTTTCTTTGGTTGGGTTTGAAGGCAATGATTTAGTAGTGGCTTGGGCTATTGCCAAGAAAGAATCTAATGGTCGTCCTTTAGCATTTAACGGAAACCATAAGACAGGGGACTCGTCCTATGGGATGTTTCAGATTAATATGATTGACAACTTGGGTCCAGATAGACGAGATAAGTTTGATCTTGACTCTAACGCTGAATTATTCAATCCCGTAAAAAATGCTGAGATTGCATACTACATGTCTAGGGGTGGAGAAGATTGGTCTTCTTGGAAGGGCATAACACCTAAAACTAGAATGTGGATGAATAAATTTCCTAAATAGTTTATATAAATAAAATACCCTCTTGGAGAAATCCTTGGGGGTATTTTTATTTTATTACCTGTATAATCTTATTATGAAGATAGCCATAACTGCCTATGTTGACAATAAAGACAAGTTTGTAGATGAGTGCAACCTAATGACCTATAGTGGTCGTGGGCTTGATTCTAGATTTACCTTTGTTCTATATGCCCATCCAGATATTATTGATAAGTTGGATCGTCATATGAATGTAGAGATTATTCCTTATACCGTTCCAGATAGGCAGTTTTATAAAGACTATGGCTTTGCAAAATCTATGGTTTTTCCATATGACTTGCCTGGCCCACTAGAAGAGTATGACTATATTTGTAAGACAGACACGGATGTATTTTTAACTCCTATGATGAACCACTTTCCATTTTCTACTAACAAGATATATGTTGGAAGAGGATACTACAGTGCTACTCCAGGATCTGTGGAGTCACTAAAAACTGCTGCAGTTCAATTTGGATATCCAGAATATAAAAGAATTGAAGATATGCACTCTACAATTATTGGACCCACACAAGACATAATTAATATCATGAAACTTTCTGATGAATTAGAAGAGAAGATGTACTATGGTTTAGAGTCTGACGGTGAATGGGGTGGAGATTCTTTATTTAGAGGCAATATTGGAAATACCTCTGGAGTTTGTTCTATGTATGCTATGGAGATAGTTCTTTCTTCTTTATACCCCGAAGTTGTGGTAACAAATAAGATAGACTCTGGATCTGATTGGGAAACTCCTTGGACGGATGTATATCATATGCACCAATATCATCATGACAATATATATTCAAAATTTCAAGCAAAGTGGGGGGCATACTTAAAATTAGAACATAGAGGCGGTATGAGTTCTGCAGACTATGCACTAAATACTTATATATCTAAACTAAGTTATATAAACAACAAGTCTGAATTTTTTAATAACCACGATATATACTCTGAGCCAATACCTCCAAACCCTTATTGGGGAGAAGGACTTTTAGTTAAATATAGTTTTAATAAAGAGTAGACTATTGATTTTCTATTTCAGACTTTACTGACTCTGCAAAACTAATGCTTGGGCTCCACTGAATACTGCTTCTATTATCTATGCTTGGAAGAACCGTTGCATCTGGCAAAGTTAATATATTATAAGAAATACTAGACCCATTCTTTTTATATTCTTCTACAATATCAAGCATTGTCTTTTGTTCTCCAGTAAATATATCTGTAATTAAAAAATTACTATTTTGTATATATTCCATGGCTAAAAGATTTGCTTTTGCTATATCTGAAATATGAACATAGTCTCTTTTTGAGTCTGGATTATTTATCTTTATATTAGGGTTATTGCTAATTATTGAAAATATATTAGTACCGTTTTCATCACGAACAGTTTTAGTTTTTCCAACAAGATTAAAGTATCTTAAAATTGCTAATCTTTTGCATAAAAACTTTAACACCTTTTCTTCAATTAGTTTAGATTTAGCATAAGGGTTTGTTCTATTATAAACTGCTGCTGAAGAGGCAAACACAACTGGAATATTTAAAACCCTTGAAACAATACCTACAAAAAAACTTGACAATAAGTTATTTAAATAATAAGACATAGGATTTTTTATAGATTCAGGAATAGACTTTTTAGCAGATAAATGAATAATTGCTTTTGGTTTTTTTAAAGATACATAAAATAATTTAAAAATGTTTCTTACATCATCACCATTTTTTTTATCAAACTCTATAACAGTATATCCATGTTTTATTAAAAGTTCTTTTGTTGCTGTACCAACATAACCCAAAGATCCAGTCAAAATAACATTAGCAGTTGTCAAGAACTTCTCCATTTACAAAATCAAGACCTGCGAATGTTCCATATTCTGCTAAAGTTCTTTTTGTTCCAAGTAGATATTCTCCTACTGTACCTTCTGTTAATGTTTTGTAAATTAGCGCTCTAGAAACTTTATCTAACTTATCAAACTCATCAGGAAAGTCTTGCCAAAGTAGTTTTCTTTTATTTATTTCTACATTAGTATTATGATTGTAGTATAGGTGATACATGTATTGTTGATCTGGAACAACTAGATCATAGCCATGAGTATAGGCTCTTGCTGCCAACCAAATCTCTTCTCCATAAAATGCTATGTCTGTATTAAATGGTAAAAAACCTTTTACTGTAAATATAGATCCTCCAGAAACAGACTTTACAAACTGATTATTATCTTGAACTGGGGTTGATGTCTGTGATGGAATTCTTATTACCTTAAACTGTTCTGGTTTTTCATTAAACTGTATATTGCTAACACTATGTGAAGAAATTAAATCCTTTTCTACAAACTTTGAATTTATTGATGGATACCAATAATTTGCTGGATACATGGTTAGCAATGGCTTTTCAATTCCTTGAATCTGGTAGTTTAATACCGAATTTATTGCAACCTCATCCCAGTTTTTAATAAACCTTGAATGAGAATCACATTGTAAGTAATAATCTTCTCCATCATAAAATTGATGAGCAAGGGCTCTACCCATTCCAAGTCCAATATTATCTGGCGCTTTGCTTTCTGCATGTTTTACATTAGGCAAATCTGGAACATTAATCTCTGACTCATCAACATAAACTGTATGAACACCAAAGTTAATTGTGTGGTTTCCAGAAGACTGCTTGATTGCATCTAGAATTGTAGGGCTTACTTCCAAGTCTCTATATGCTGCTATCTGTATAAATATACTAGCCATTAGTCTCCCCAAATTGCATGTACGCATGTTCTGCAAAAACTTTCAAAGGATTTAACAGTCATGCTCTTGTGCTCAATACTCATCCAGATATCGCTAATTGGTTTTTCATTAATATTACCAAATACCGTTTCAAAATCGTAATCATTGCAACAGATAAACGTATCTCCATTTGCGGCAACATGAAGCCAGCCATTTGGCCTTCCACCAACTTCTATTCCATTACCGCAGCCAATTACTCTTTCCTTGCCTCTTTTTTCTTTACTCTCAATAGCACTTTTATTTGTAATAATTTGATGAGTATCTAAGTGACCATTTCTATCAACAAGGTACGGCATTTCATAAACTTGAAGTCCTGGGAATTTATCAACCCAGCCATTCTTCATTCTTGCAAGGGTACCAGTATTAGGGTCCATATCCATCTCTGGAGCATCTTTAAGTGTTTGAATCCATCCACCATACTCAACAAGAGAATTTTTATTAATACCGTTTACCTGAATTGACATAGCCTTGCTTGCTACCATATCTGGTAATTGCTCTACTGCATATGTTACTTGTTCCATTAACTTGTCAAACATCTTTACAGGCTTACCAGTTGCTTTTGCCCATTCTTCTGGTTCTGATGCTGGTATATTAAAACAAATTCCATGAACAACATCTTGATATTCTCTAATAAGGTCAGTTCTTGCTTTTGTCAGAGGTGTTCCATTAGTCAATACAATGGTTCTTATTTTGTTCTTTCTTAGAACTTCTAGCATCTCTGGAAAGTGTTTATATAGTAACACTTCGTTATAGTGTGCGGTATAAATAAAATCAAAGTTGTCAGCAACAAATGTTCCCTTGCCTGCCATTAATTGATCAATAATGTTTTCAAATACATCTATTGGCATGTTTGTTCTTTGGGCTAAAGGATTCTCGGCATACCTAACTGGACAAAACCAGCAACCTACATTGCAAAGACCGTTTGGATCTATTTGTGCCATAGATATCTTATACTGGTACTTCATACTACCACTTACCTATTGGACACTTTGCTGCTTCTAGTTTTGTTTTTATACTCATAATGCATCCACACTTTTTGCACTGTGTTGTAAGTTTAATTAATTCTGGACAACCTTTACATATTGCTAGTCTTTCTTTTCCTAAGTTTTCATCTTGTGCATAATTGTTTGAATCAAGAACATGCCAAGGTCTTGTTTCTCCCTGAGCCTTTTTCCATTCTTCCCACTTTGACATATTTTTCCCCTTCTAACTTTTATATATTAATTATGTTTGTGCCATCCCAGATATCACCAACATTGGCTACTTGTCCTTCTGGAACTTTAATTAAAGTTGTTTCACTTTCAAATATTGCTTCCATCTGACTATTTATTTCAGTGTTGAGTTGAGCAATTAATGTAAGAATAATCATGTCATTACATAGGTAAGAGTATTGTCCTCTTGATGAACCTTCTATTAATGATGTAGGATCTCCCCCGTTAAACTGTATTCCATCCCAAATAGCACCACTTTTAACTGATGTTCCAAATTCCGTTAAATTTCTAGAAACAATTGGACTACCACTTAATAAGGCGGCATCAATTCTTTCTTTTTTTTCATCTGGAATGTATGTAAATATATTAAATATGTCCCATGTGTTTTGACTATTTTTTACTATACAAGCATACATTTTTTCTCCTTATTATATAAGTATAACATTACTCTCCACAGATTCCTGTTGCACAGTTACCAAATGCTCCACCACAAACTGGACCACCGTCACCGCAGAATCCTGATGGTGGATTTGTTGTAGTAGTTGCTGCTGCAGTTGTAGTAGTTGCTGCTCCAGTTGTAGTAGTTGCTGCAGCGGCGGTTGTGGTAGTTGCTGCAGCGGCGGTTGTGGTAGTTGCTGCAGCGGCGGTTGTGGTAGTTGCTGCAGCGGCGGTTGTGGTAGTTGCTGCAGTAGTAGTTGCTGGGGCACAGGCTGCTGGAATTCCAAGAAGTGAAACTATTTGCCCTGATGATAATCCTGCTGTTTGGGTTGTTCCAGTTATATTAGTAATTCCAGATCCTGTAGGTGGTGATCCGTATCCACCAGAATAGTTGCCATTAAATCCGTTACATGTTACATAAATATTATATGTAGGTGCAGCAGTTGTTGTAGTTGCAGCAGTTGTTGTAGTTGCAGCAGTTGTTGTAGTTGCAGCAGTTGTTGTAGTTGCAGCAGTTGTTGTAGTTGCTACGGTTGTAGTGGTACAGTTAACTGCTGGATAAGATGTTCCAAATTGAACAGATCTTTGAGTTGGAGAATTTACGCATTGAGCATCTAGATTATCTAAAGCCTGTGCAGATGAAGAAACGCTGCTTCCAAAGATTGCCGTTCCACCACAACATCCTGAAGCATACCAAGCCTCAAGAGGTGCTGCTGTAGTAGTGGTTGGTGCTGCTGTAGTAGTAGTTGCAGCAGTTGTAGTTGTAGGTGCTACTGTGGTTGTTGTTGCTGCTGTAGTAGTAGTAGGCGCTGAAGTTGTAGTTGTTTCTGGAGCAGAAGTAGTTGTTGTTCCTGGCGCAGATGTAGTAGTAGTTGGGGCAGCGGTTGTAGTAGTTGGGGCAGCCGTAGTTGTTGTAGGTGCAGCGGTTGTAGTAGTAGGTGCTGCTGTAGTAGTAGTTGGAGCAGGTGTTGTTAATAAATTTAAAAATATACCAATTGCGCTGGGATTACGAAATAGTGGCACGATAACCCCTAAGCAAACTTAGATTGAGATGCCAGACATGTAAAGGTAGCAGAAGCAGTTTTTCTAATCTGGATCATATACACATCTGTTGAGTTAGTATTTCCACCTGTAGGGGCTGTTCCACCCAGCCATTTTGGAGTAACGGCATTGCCATCAATTGTATATGAACTAGGATAGTATGCTGTTCCACCATTTGGGTGCTCAAAAGTTACTGTAATAGATTCTCCAACTGCCATTAATGAGTTTAAAGTAGTTGATGCATTTCCACGAATATTTAATACGTAGTTTGCTGTTGAGTTGACTGTATAAATATGAACAGAGGATGTAACAACATTAAGGTGTACGGTTCCAGTAGCAGCCGTTGCTGATATTGCTGCTTTTTCTCTTGGAGATACTAGAGTTGTTATTTGTGTTTGTAAATTATTTAGTGTGTAAGCAATTGATGGATTTACAAGTTCTGCGGTATTTGAATTTGCAGTGTTATATGCTGTAGACCCATAGTGGTATAGTCTAAATGCTGCTTGAATGTCAGCATTGTCTGCATAACCAGGGATCTCCGTGGGATAAATTGCGCCGATTGATTCAGATGCCATGTCATTTCACCTCATTCATTATATCACAACCGAAACAAATAGATGAACGGATGTTTCTGCATCAAGTGGACCCCAAGATCCATCGTATTCTGATGCCTCAAGATTTATTACTAAGTCAGTTCCAGATACTAATACGGAAGATAAAGATGATGCCAATGGGTTTGAATTTACAATTGAATGCTGGATACTAAAATTATCTGCTGCTAGTCCAGTTACCGATGTTATGTCTGTTATTGGAATAACTATAGATCCACTACCAGCAATTGCACTTGTTCCTGAAACAAAAGTAACTGTGTGTATTTTTGAATATATTGCTGGATTGATATTTAAAACCTCTATCCAGGTATCTCCACCAGGCTCTGAAACATATTGATATAAATATCCATAGTCTGCTCCAGGAGATGAGTTAACATATATATCATTTAATATTGGGTCTAAGTTTTCATCTAGGTTTGGATTTCCTAGTCCAACAAAAAATTTACTGCCACGAGTTCCTGTTGGTCCGATATCAACTAAAAGTTCAATTGTTTCTGGTCCAGATAGAACAGTTAAGTCATCTGTAGATAACACTACGTTTGTCATTAAACGGCACCAGTAATATCATCTGTTACGGTAATTGATCCAGTAAGTAATGTAAAAATAACATCTGGGTTTGGCGCTACATCTGTAATTTGAACGTCATAGACATATGATGTTCCAGCAACTAGTTGTCTTCCTTGAGTAGGAGTAATTGTGCAGGTAACAATGTCGTTTGCTGTATCTACTGTTGCTGTTGCTACAATTTGTGTTCCAGTACTACCACGTCTGTTTGCTATTGTAAATACTGCGGTATAAGCATCTAGTGCAAAGGTTGTACCATTTGCATTTTTTGGACGGATGATAAATTGATACGTGTCACCACGATAGTAACTAAAATTATATGTGCCTGGAAATGCCATTATTCCTCCTACTTTATTATACCATTAACAGACTGATATATAGATACCATTTAATAATATTGTGCTTTCTGAGTCTGTTCTTGCTTCTGGTCTTGCCCCGTAAGTCCTGATCTTTTGATCATCAATATAAACAGTTTGAGGAAATGACATATCATAAGAATATTGATATTTAAGGTTTGCTACATAACAGGTTGGTGTTTTTTCATACTTTTCGTTAAATAGCCTAAACCACAACTCTGTATAGTTTGATTCTGTAGTTATTGTAAAGTCATACCTAATATCAACTTTAGCCCCAAGCTTTAATCCTTTAAAATTAAACATATTGGTGTCTGATAACCAAAGTTGATTGCTGTTTTTCATAATATAATTTTCATTAGATAACTCAAGGTTTGCATAAAAATTAATAGAAACCCAACCGTCATCTCCTCTTTGTGGCCCTAGCATAGTTGGCTTACTTAATTTATTTTTATAATATACCCAACCTGGATACTGTCCTGAAGGAGAATCATACCCTTCTCCTCCTTTACCAGGCTCTCCACGCTCTCCTTGTGGTCCAGGCTTACCCTGATCACCCTTTGGGCCTTGAGGTCCTATATCGCCCTTATCACCTTTATCTCCTTTAGGTCCTTTTTCTCCAGGTTGCCCTTGAATTCCAGGTACGGCAATATATTGTTTATCTAGTTCTTGAGGTGTTGAAGACTTTACAGCGTCTAAATAATTTTTTTTCTTTAAAGGTTGAGGTGGTTCCATGCTAGTTGCCATGGATCTATTTTACTTTACTTTATAAATCTTTGTTCCAACTTTAATTGCAGGTGGAAGGTTTACTTTATTTGAAGTTACTTTAACAATCATAGTGTGCCACTTACATCTCCAAGAACACATATTGTTCCAACTACTGGAGTCCAAACAGTTTCAGCGTCCCCGCCTCCGCCAGATACTCCATCTCCAGGAATTGTAGCGGTAATGTCAAATCTTAATTCTGCAACAACAGGCTTGTATTTTGTACCACCCCAGTTTTGAGTAATATTTTTATCTGCAAGGATATACACAACGCCATCCTCGTATGTCTCAACTACTAATTCGTCCAATACATCTGATGATGGATCATACGCTGTTGCTGAAAAAACCCAAGCACCTGTGTCATATGGGGTAACTTCGTCATCTTCAAAAAATTCTACTTTAAGGTTTGCGTTATCTCCACGGACTACTGTCCATTGGATATTGGCTGGTGAAGCACCGAGTTTTTCAATTAAAGGAGAGCACATAATATTAGATTATACCATAATTCATAACTGGACACCCTAAGCGCAGTGGGGTGGGGGTAGAACTTAGGGTGCCAGCCTTCACATTATAACATTAATTTATACCAGTATACATAAAAGTATAACAAAAAGTTATATATATGGTAACAAAAAGTTATATTCCAAATTGTTATCAAAGAGTTATAATCAGCCAGGGTATTAAAGTTGAAAACAAAGAACTTTTGGTGTATACTTAAATATATATAAGAAAGAATATACTATAGTTAAGTTTTTTAAAGATAGTTTATATATAGTAGTTATTTAGAATTTTTAGAAATATAGTTAATCAATATATCATACATATGATCTAGTTTATCATTGTACGCTGCTCTAGTTTTAGCAGATCTTTCTTGTTCAAGTTTAATGAACTTAATCTCATCACGCATGGAGGTTCCGCCGTTGGTTTTAGTTTCGGCACGGATATCTTCTATTGCTTCGGCAATAGGACGAATCTGAACCTTTATATACCAGCGAATTGAACTAACTATAATCGCTCCAATTGAAAGCAATGCAAGAATAAATTGAGCCCAATCGGTGGTTGTCATGATAAACCTATTATACATTATTTTTATTTTAAATTTCGGCGGGATACGAGTTAAGCCGAAAATAGAGTATACAAACCTCCCCCTGACAACATATGGCATATAATGCCTAACAATGTCAAACACTGGACATATGCTCTCATATCTGCTATAATTGTATTATGGAAATTACAACAACACACGAATTGCTTCTAGAGAAGCTAATAAATCAAGTTACAGATAATGTGCTTGCCAGCATATCACAAAATGATTTAAACCAGGAAGAGATTGAGGCTTCTATGGTTTTAAATAAGAGAAATATTGAGCGAGATGCAAAGGCAATTGCAGATTTAGTATTTAGTTCTTTTTCAGTAGAGTAATACCTTGTCTGACCAGAATGATCGTGAGGTTAGACCTTGGGATTTATTTAATGGTTCCCCCAGGTCGCCAGAAGAAGTTGCAGCACATAGATTAGAAATTTGTAAGGGTTGTGATTTCTTTAGACCTTTGACCCAAACATGCAAGAAGTGTGGTTGCTTTATGGCTGCTAAGTCTATGTTAGCAAATGCTAAATGCCCAGTGGGAAAGTGGTAAGGTTTTATATACCGTTGAAATTTTATATATAACAAAAAGTTATAGTATAAAACCTTCTATTCTGGTTTGTGATCTGATTCAGATTGACAAGAACATCCATTGCAACAGGTTTCTGAAAAAACCTTTATAGCCAGAGAAGATGATTCTGTCTCAAATAGTGGTTGTTCGTTATGTAGGTTTTTTAATATAGCCATAGATCTATTATATCCTATTCCGTGCAAAATCTGAAAAATTATAAAAATGGGGTTTGGCCAAAATCTGAATATTTTCTATAAGTGTATGATACATACTTTTGTGTAGAATAAATAATTTAATTAGTGAGCACACTAGTGTGGTGGTTGCAAAGATCTTAGCAATAGTGCCGTCAATAATTCTAACACTAGTGCCACCGATTTATTCTAACATTTGCAAGGGTCTATGCGGGTTTCATTCTTATCAAAAATAATGATACCTGTGTCACCACAGTACTCGCATGTGTGTGCGTACATAGCACTCATTGACTAGCCTCTTTCTCTAGTAGCATGTTTAGAATTAACTCTAACTGTTGTGCGGTGAGTAGTGCTTGTGCACAACCCCAAACCCATGACAGTGATACATCACCATAGTGCTTAGTAGCAAGAGTGTTAATCTCTTGTGCAATCTCAAAATTGGTTTTCATTAGTTTTCCTCCTTTCCTAATAGGTGGGCATTGTTTAGTGGGCGAGAAGTATTGGCAAACATAGCCTCAATCTTAGCCTTGTTAGCCTCACGCTCTTTAGCGTAGCGAGCCTGTTGCTCTGCTCTTAGTCTTTCTAGTGTATTCATTGGGAACACCTTTCTTTAGTTTCTATACATAGTATTCTAGCACCTACCACTGACAAATTAGCCTGTTTTTCGGGCGTGTCGGTAAAGTATTTTTGTGATGTCCGTCACAGGGGATGTCGAAAAAAGTTATCCACAGGTCTGACCATTCATGTGTGGATAACCTATGTGACATGAAACACATGTGACTAATCTCACAATGTCCGTTTTGATACCATTTTGGAGTTGCGATTTGTCAGACCCCCATGCTACAATTACAGTATAAAGAAAAACAAGGGTAAAGAAATCCCTTAAAGAAAGGTAGGTCAAAATGACTACACTAAACACACTATGCAAGTGGCACGAGCCTCTTGTTTCTGCTATCTCAGAAATTGGAGATGAGCAATTTACACTATGCATGATTTGCGATAGCAACATTGAGCGTTACTACTATGATAGTGACCCAGAACAATTCCCTGCTTGGACAGAGTGGAAGGTATCTAAATGAACGACACTATGCAATTTATAGATGAGCAAGGCTTATGCGCTATGGATAACATCTGCGCTTTCTGCATAACACTATTTGACGGGTGGAATAGATTTTGCCCTAGATGTAAAGACTACAAGGGCGTTATGGCTCTCCCTGATTTTATTAACACTTATGGAAAGGAAGGACTTACAAGATGAGTACCTTTGTTAATCTCCCCTCAGTATGTGGGGCGACATCTGCCAGCGTAGATGTCTATGACCTAGACCTTAACCCTCATGGGGTTATCTGTTGCGATAACTGCGAAAGCATTTTGTTATGCCGTAAGGCTTGGGATTTTCTATACAAGGAGGTTAAATAATGCCAGTATTTAATTTTGAGTTGTTCGTTGATGTAGAAGCAGATGACTTTGAGTCTGCCTATTCATGGCTAAAGGCTATGCCACTTGAGAGACAATTAGACTTTCATGTTATTGACTATAGAGAAGTTGAGGTTGAGTAATGAAAACACTTCAAGAAAAACTTGATGCAGTTGCGTTAGAGTTAGAACCAATACTTTGGGATTTACTAAATGAAATTGAGGAAAACTAATGTTAGTTATTCTAATCGCAATTACTTGTTTTGCTTTTGTTATTGCAATTCATAGTTAATAAAAAAAGTTTTTCAGGATTGATCCCCTGAAAAATTTTCGACAAAAGTTATCCACAGGCTTATCCACAGGGTAAATGTGGTGTATCTCACACACGACACGCCGTGTCAGGACTTGACTTTTTGACATTTCCTTGCTATACTTCTAGTATAACAATTAAATAAGGACAGATAAGGCAATGAGCCTAGCAAATAAATGTGACGAGTATCACAGTGAGCCTAGCGAATAAGTGCCCCAATTTGTCAGACCCCCATGATAGGATAGTCTTATCAACTTAAAGAAAGGTAGTCAAAATGACTTACACTGTTACACTAGAAACCTTTTCAGGTTCTACCAAAAAAATCAACTTCTCATCACGAGGTCAGGTTGCTCAATTCGTATCACAATACCCAACACAATTACCTGTTGGCGTATCTGTCAAAATCGCTTGCGACTCTCTTGGAATTAGTGGCACAATTCGTGGCACTCGTACACTTACTAACTCAAACTAAAGAATAGGAAAACTAAACATGGTAAAAGTTCCTCACTCACTACACTTCGTGACAGAAGTAGACGAAACTCATCCAATCGGTGCACAACTGTTAGCACTAGAGGAGTCAATGCGTGTAATCATGCTTGAGTCAATGCTCAAGGATTTACTTGCACCACGCATTCAGTCAGCACTAGATGAAATTAACGCAGGCGGGTCCTATGCAATTCTAAAGGTGGCAGACTAATGAACGGTGTAAAACTTTCAGTGCGTAATGTAAATGGTGAGGTCTCATACCCTGCGTATGAGGCTCACTCATTTGAAAAAGTTATTGAAATTGTAAACAACACATGGCGTTTAGATAATGTCGCAGATGTAGAAAAAGTGGAGACTTACTAAATGATGACACGTAAAGACTATGTAGAAACTGCAAAAATTCTAAATAAATTTGTTGATGACATTGACTCAAATGATTTTGACCAATTAGTTTTTGAATTTAGCGAATGGTTTGCTTCTGACAATCCTAGATTTGATGAAAATAAATTCTATGATGCTTGCGTTGATGGAATTTTAACAAAGTCTTAGCACTGCAGAGGCTAAGCAAAATCCTAAGCATGATCTAAAACTGCTTAAATTTTTTCGACCCGTTCGGGCGTGTCCTCCACAGGTTTATCCACAGGCTAGATTTGTGAGGTTTATCACATGGCTTGAGCGTCTCAGTATTTAAGATTACTCGGTAGTAATTAGATTTTTGTCAGTCTGCCATGATAGGATTACAGAGTAATAAGGTAATTAAACAGAAAAGAAAGAAGGTTGCCCAATGGCTACTAAACTATACACAATAGAAAACCTACTTGTAGGAAAAACTTATCGCTCTCGTAATCGTCATTTTGAGGGAGAAATTGTATCTGCCTCTCCACGCCCAGCGATTTGGTATGGAGATAATACAGAAGCGTATGTCATACAGGTTAGAACACCTGCGTATTTGTCAGACCGCTATGCTACGATAGCAGTAAAGGTAGGAGAATAATAATGAACGCATGGGATTGCATGGATTGCTATGATGAGGGTGTCCTATTTTGGGGCAATAATCATGGTGAATACGATACAGATTTTTGTGAGTGTAACAAGGGTGTTACGCTTTACAACGAATACACCGCATGGTACGCTAGTAATGAAATGAACGAATACACATTGGAGAACGCATAATGAACGAATACCTATACTCAGTAACAGTTACCTATGACTCAGCCCCTACGCCTAAATGGGTTGGTCGCTACTCAGATGCTTTATCTGCCGTGGAAGTTTATCAAAAGTTTATTGACCACGGATTTGCTAACGAATACGCAACAGTTAATCTTTCTGAACCTTCAGGCAAGATGCACACAAAAACTTTTTACAAAACAGGAATGGTGGTAACACGATAATGGGATACAACACAGCGATGGATCTAGCAGAAAACATTGACATAAGCCTTGAACAGGCTATTGGCTATCACTTGCAAGGTAATCACTATCCACCAGTACCACTAAGCATGGTGCCAGTATGCATTGCTGCAATTGATTTTGCACACCAGGATTTGTGGGATGAAACTATTGAGATGCCAGACGGTATTTACTACAAGAATGAAACATGCGCCCCAGTTTGGGCTATCATTGAGCAACACCACTTGCATCCATGGTTGCCTGAAAACATTGAAGACTATAACGAGGACCTAGGATTTGAATTAGGATTGGGGCTTGAATAATGGTGGAATTCTTTATCGTTGCAGGTTTTCTTTTGTTTTTTATAGCGCTTGCGGGGACCCGTTAAAATGACTGTTACAATGAATTCTATGGAATTATTACACGCTGATAACTTAACACCAGACCAGGTTATGCTTGGTGATTTAATCAAGATCGGTGAAGACATTGTTGAAGTTATTTTTATTGAAAGTGATTCAACAGGAGATAACTATGACATCCAAACCGAAAACGAATTTGGTGAAAAGGAAGTTACTCAGTATTCTTACACTGATTTAATTCCGTTGTATGTTTTTACTGAGGATGCTGATTAACTAAAAAAGATTTTGTGTGCTTCCCCGCACAAAATTTTCGAACGCAGTCGGGCGTGTCGTGTTTACGTAAGATTTGACATTTTCCCAGGATTCTGCTAAGATTAAGTATGAAAAAAACCAAAGAGGAATTACGTAGGCTTATGGAATTACGTAGGTCTAACGCTGCCTCTGCCGTACCCAATAAGAAAAAATACGATAGAAAGAAATGTCAGTCCCTTATGTTAGAATTAAAGAAAGAAAGAGAGTAGCCACCATGACTAAACTACTACGAAGCAAAGATAGGAAAGTAGCAAATGCAGTTACACCAAATGGAAAACAAGCAAGTATCGCTAACACTTTCGGATTACCCGCAGGAAAGGCTTATTCATGTCCTGGCGCAACGTCTGTCTGTGAGAGTGTTTGCTATGCAGGCAAATTGGAAAAGGTATTCCCAACAGTAAAGAAAAACCTATTGCACAATTGGGAATTAGTTAAAGACGCTGATCACGATACCATTGAAGCATTGCTTGAAGATATGATAAAAGATTTCAAGGCTGATTGTGTAAAGCGTGAAGCCCCTATGCTATTCCGTATTCATTGGGACGGCGATTTCTTTAACGATACTTATACATTCGCATGGAAGCATGTCATCCTTAATAATCCTGATATTCAATTCTGGGTATACACTAGAGTTAAGAGTGCCGCCCTAATGTTGAAGGGTATTGAGAATCTCTCACTATACTATTCCACAGATAGCGAGAATAAAGATACAGGTGTGGAATTAAAAACAGATCATGGAATTAAATTAGCATACCTTGCTAAAAACTTTCTAATAGGACAAGCAGACCTAAAGGCATTGACCAATAGACCTGGGGCAAAGTGTCCTGAGAATAATAAGCAGATACCACTCATAAGCACAAAGGGCTCGGCTTGCGTTTCTTGCTCATTGTGTGTATACTCTAAGAGTGACATAATTTTTTCTGCAACTAAGAAATGAGGAAAAATGGAAATGGTAATAGCAACAGTAATAGGGTTACTAATCATGCTAATCGTAGCAGGTGGACAATAACCCTCAATCTGTCCAATGTGACATAAATCACATACCCTAAGCGTCTCAAATAGTGAGAAATCTAGGAAAAATGTTGATAATGTCAGTAGGAAATGTTACACTTAATACATAAGCAAAACACACTAAACAAAAGGAGAAACACAATGTCAGTAGCAACAGCAACCTACAAGGTAGGCGACACATACACAACACAGAAGTCAAAGGTAACAGGAACAATCGTAGAGATTAACCCACAACCAAATGGTAATGTTCGTGTAAAGTTAGATGTCAATGGCTCACACCGATACACAACTTGGACGGCTAAGTAATCTAACAAGCCAGTTAGACAGTAACTTAGTCCTGAGCATGACTACTAAAACTGCTCAACCAAACCCCCTAACAATTAAACCACCAAAGAAAAGAGAAAATAAAAGATGGCAAGACAAAAAGCAATTTCAGTAAAGATACCTACTCAACGAGTAATTGAGGCACTACAAAAGTCGCTAGATAAACTAGAACTTGACTACACATCACAAGAAGCCAACGAAGCAAAATACGAATTGCTACGCAAGGCATGGCAAAAGGAAGTGCAGGACTATGCTCTTGCTAACATCAGTAAGGCAGAAAACTTCCGCACTAACTATCGCTCATGGAACAATAGTCTTAACATTGACTTTGACCTAACAGTTTCAGACAAGGACTTGCCTAAAGAGCCTGAGAAGGACTTTGAGACATTTTCTGTCTATAACTATCGTGAGCAGAAAGAGGAAATCTCTAACGCTATTCGTATTCTAAAGATGACAGATGAGGAAGTAGTTTCCACATCAACTTATCAAGCGGTATCTCGTTATCTCTAATTAGATAATAAACGACCTGAGTATGTCGCTAAACTGCTCACGCTTCTCCCCCTGGTTCAATCCAAAAACTTGGATCTAATCCAAAATCTTGGCTAAAGTCCCCTGGGGGAGTGGCACCCTAAATTTGTCAGTGCACTACAGTACAATTGAATTAAACCAACAAACAGAAAGAGGGCCCCCATGGACCAGGTAACAACAGAAACCGCAAAGCACTACATGACAAGAGAATTCCTTGAGTCACAATTAGTACAAAACAAAACACGTATTGAGCAATTAGAAAAGCACATTCAAGAAGTAACGCAACGTTCATACGGCGAGGCTGCAGAGCGTAACCGTATGCGTAATGAAATGCAAGAGTGGACCTTGGAAGCGCTAGAGAATGGCACTTTTGATGAAGGTGTTGCAGAAGAGATTGCAAACATTTGCGGTTTTGAATTAACAAAAGAATTTGAATTGGAAGTTTCAGTTCAGTATTCAGTTACAGTTAATGCACGTAATGAAGAAGAAGCAATTAATGCAATTCATGAAATTGATTTTGATTCAGTTTCATATGGTGAAGAAATTGCATACCTGTCATCCAGTGTTGACAGAGTAGATATTTAGTAGGGGGCTACTAATAAAACCTGAGCATGTTTAAAAACTGCTCCGCTCAATCCCTTGAAATTTTTTCGACACGGCTGACCAGTCAATGTCAAGTTACGAGCATGTGTTTAAGATCACAAGAAAAATGTCCGAATTGCCCTATGTCTAACTATACCGATTTGCATTTGTCAGCCCATTCGTGTATGATTGTATTAACAACAACAAAAAGGAGAAAACTCATGGCACATGAACTAGAATCACAAAATGGTAAGGCTTCATTCGCATCATTTCGTGAACCTGCTTGGCATGGATTGGGTACCGTATTTACAGAAGAAAAAACAACATCAGAAATGTTAGAGGCTGCAAGCCTTAACGGTTGGAATGTTCGTCTGGAAGATTTGGAAACCCCATCACACTTAACAAGCGACAAGGCATACCAGTATGTTTTGCGTACTAACCCTACTGATAACTCTCAGACCGACATTCTTGGTGTCGTTGGTGAGCGTTACCATGTAATGCAGAATGAAGATTTATTTTCATTCGGTGATAACATTCTTGATGGTGGTGGTCGTTGGGAGACGGCTGGCTCAATCAAGGGTGGTCGTGTCGTATTCGGTGCATTAGCACTAGAGCGTGAAACTGTCCTAGACCCTAACGGTGTTGCAGATAAGGTAAAAACTTATTTACTTATCAACACATCACATGACGGTTCAATCGCTATTCAAGCAAGCATCACACCTGTTCGTGTTGTGTGCGCTAACACTCTTAACCTTGCACTAAACACAACTAAGAAAAAGAATGGTGTCAAGCAATCTTTCAAGATTCGCCACACTCAGACCGCTTCTGGTAAGGTTGCCGTTGCTCGTGAGACTCTTGGTCTTGCTCATAAGTACATGGATTCTTTTGACCTCATGGCTAAGGCTATGATTGAAACAGAAATCAACGCTAAACAATTCAATGACATCATTCTTGCTGCATACCCTAAGCCAGAAAAAGATTCTAAGGGTGCTTTCAAGAAATGGGAAAACAAGGTAGATGTTATCAACGACATCTATACAGGCGAGTTTAATGGTATGATTGCTGGTAATGCGTGGGGTGCTTTCAATGCACTAACTGAGCGCCTTGATTGGTACCGTTCTGCTCGTGGTGGTTCTAACGAATCTATCCTAGCATCTGCAAGTGGTTTTGACCCTGCTATCAACGCAGAAAAAAATCGTTTGCTAAAAGTTGTGCAAAATGTTTTGCAGATTGCATAAATAAAAAAATTCCTGAGCAAGAATTAAAACTGCTCGCATGGTTCCATAGATCAATTGGTTAGATCGCCACCCTGTCACGGTGGAGGCTACGGGTTCAAGTCCCGTTGGAATCGCAAGAAAATTTTTCGACAATGTGATATTAAACACACTTTACGATTACGTAAGGATTTGCATTTTCCCACGATTTCGGCTATAATTAATATATACCTACCACGGGAGAAAACAATGGAACAATTTATAGACACACTAGCAGAACACATCACAGGAGCAATTCAACAGGAGATTGCAGAACATCTCTTTGACCAATGGTCTTATAACAATTTAGAGTCAGGTCAAGACTATGCAGAAAACCAATTCATGTCATTTGCCTCAGATGAATTAAAGCAACAGTATAACGAATACTATGGATATATAGAGGGAGATGAGTTTCTACTATGATTACCACCCAGGAACTAATTGATTATATATATGATGATAACTTAATTCATTTTGACGACAGAGACACATCAGATGATTGTGATTGCTATATTCACATAACACTTAATACTATGATTAAATATATGGAAGCAATTGAATGTTAGGTTATATTAAAGAAGATTTAGACGATATGATTAATGCACTTGATTCCGTCCTTACAACAATTAACTCAGATGATGATCCATGGCTATATAACAATACAGAAAGAGCAAAAGAATTGTTAGAAGGTCTATGGGCAGAAGGGTACTTTGACTAATGAGTGTATGTTGTAATGTATATGTGACTTTCTTTGAGTCTACCCTGGTTTGTAAAAAATGTTATAAGGAACAACCACTAGAAACTTTGGGGGACTAATGAAATCTCATCCATTTTGTAGAATCCCTATTCAAGACCCTAATTATAGATGCGAGTGTGGTAAATAATGTGGACTAAGTATGATTATCTATGTACTGATTGTGATGCTCTTATTGAGATTACTGCTTGTGCAGATAAGGTTCTTGATCCCGCCTGTATTTGCGGGGGTATAGGAATAGTTATCCTATTATCACAAGGAGATGGAACAGGACCTCTCCTGGAACCTGTGACTAAGATCACACCACGAGAAGTTGTAAAAATCAACACCAACCCGTATAATTAATATTATGACCAATGTAATTTATACCCGATTTGCCACCTTCACTGAGTACGATTGTACTATTTGCAAGAATAAACTTAATGTTGATGAAGCAGATAAGTTTATGCTATGCCATGTTTGCTATTGTGAAATCTTTGACCCTGCTCTTAGAGAGTCATCACAATGGACCTAAACACTTTACGAGAGTATATTAAGATACATAAACTTTCATTGGAGCAAGATATTGAGGACGCTAACAATGATATTCCTACTAGTGATGATGAGTACTATGAGTCAGACACATATTATGAGGGAGCAATTGATACCTGCCAACACCTATTGGAGTATATAGATGAGCGCTGAGTATCCTTTTATACCGCCGCACCTAGAGAAGGGTTTAGAGGATATCTCTATTCCTCTTATTGATCTTATGCATGGGCACCTAAAGGTAGAAATGCTAGACTGTGAAGAAGAAATAAATAATTTATCAGAGTTACAAGACGGACCTAGATATCAATATGTACAGGGATACCTAGAGGCCTTGACAAACCTATACTGCTTGACCTATAATTTAAGTATAGACCGCCAACAAATAGAAAGAGACCACCATGCCAAACTGGGTATTTAACGGATTAACTGTAGAAGGCTCACCTGATTCTGTCAAAAAGATGATGGACCAACTCAATACACCCTTCGTCCGTGTCCATGACCAATGGAATGTAAAGACACAACAAATGGAAAAGCAACAGGTAACATATCCAAACCCTGTCTTTGCATTCTGGAATATAATTAAACCAACTGACATGGAAGCATACGACGGCCCTCAGCCTAAGAATGACAACTTTGAAGAGGCCATGAAGTTTAAGTCAGACCATTGGTACGATTGGAATGTTCGCAACTGGGGAACCAAGTGGGATGTAGCCGTATCATCTACTGAGACTAATCCTGATACATACATGGAAGATACAGTCAATGGTGAGAATCATGTTGTCTACTATAACTTTGAGACTGCTTGGTCTCGCCCTATGGGTGCTTTGACTAAGTTATCTGAACAGTACCCTGATTTATTATTTACTTTGTCATATGAGGAAGAGACTGGCTGGGGTGGCGAATGTGAACTACTTCGTGGTAAAGTTATCTCAGAGTCAGAGTATGACAACATGTGCCGTAACTGCGACGGTACTTATCTAGATGAAGATATTGTTACCTGTGATGATTGTTCAGACTGGCCGTGCCCTAAGTGTGGCTGGAGTAATGATATGTGTGAGACCCACCAAAAGGAATACGAGGAGAAGAAATGAAGACTACTTATCTAATTGAACTGGCTGTTGATGAAAAATGGTTTAATGCTATTAGCGAGTTTACTGCAGATGTATACGAAGGTGAACTATGCGAATGGATCAGGGTACAGCCAGAGACTGAACTAGACGGCACTGAGTGTGAGAACTGTGAAGAGAACCCTAAAGAGCACCCTGAAGGCAAGTGGTGCACCTCCTGCAGGGACGACTTTAAGGAGTCTGAGGAGGACGACGAATGAACTGGACACATTTACCGTTATTTGATACAATTGAATAAAACCTACAAACATAAGGAGACCCAATGAATGAATATAGAGTAGATGTAATCTTTGAACCCACTGGAGATTACATGCATTTTAAATATGAGGCTGAGTCAGATAATGAAACAGACCTTGTTAATGAAATATTAAGCCAACTATCAATTGTATCTTGGAAGGAAGAAGAATAATGGGAGCCCGTATTAATTTTGTTTTTAAAGACGTTGAGGATGAAGCACACGTAGTACTCTATAGCCACTGGGGTGAGACAGAATGGCAGCGGGACCTAGCAATGGCCCTGGACCATGCAAAACCTAGGTGGTCAGACTATGCCTACTGTACACGTATGGTGATTAGTTATCTTATGCAAGATTCAATCCTAGAGGAAACAGGGTTTGGTATCTATGCTATTACTGGTACCAACTTTGATTTAGGTGAGACTACCGTCGTTATTGATATTGCTAAAGAAACTATTCATCAGGTAGGCTCAGATACTAAAGTAAACTGGGACTCATTTGTACAGGCGTATTTGCCTGTGGCTGCGACGGTGGGGGAGTAGGGTCACTCTCGCACTTACGGTGGGGGGCAGACTGTGGTGGGTTGCCCTCCACCTTTCTTTTTGGTATAATGGATAGAAGGGGGACGCTTTGAGAATTAGTAGAGGCATAACGCCAGAAGAGCGTGTGGCTATGAGAATTAAACCTATTATTGAGGACTTAAACCTAGACCTTGAACAAACAGGCATAATGCTTGCTAGGGTATTACCACACTTGACATACACTCGTTTGATTGCTATAATTGAAAGTGCAGAGTATGAAAAAGAAGGTATTCTAGACCCTAAACTACAAATGGAACGGTGGAGACATGGACTATAACAAGATAGCAAGCATTCTAGCGCAGATTAACTTAGATGCTTTAGACCTAGAGGAAGTTGAGTATCTGCCCTCAGAGTTTTGGACAGAACTTGAAGATGGTTTGACATTTGCTGTTTTTGTTAATGGTGGTTGGGCAGAGCCTACAGAAATGGGTAAGTCACAACTAGAGTTTGCATGGCGTACACTATGCGACATGCGTGACCTTGACCCAGAAGTTATGTATGACACGCCTCTAGATTTTTTCAAGGCACAGCAAGTATGACAGATTTTGTAACCCAGTGTGTAATCCTGGGGCAGTTGTATGAAGGCTACAAAGAAGAGAAAGACTTCAGAGCCTTTATAGAATACAACGATCTTGGATTACCATTGGCATATCTAACATCACAGGGATTAGTTGTTGAGGTTTCAGATGATGGTCGCAGATACATTGCTGACACATTTGAAATGTTTCTTGAGTCTATTAAACTTACTGAAGACGACATCATTGAGGGCATGACCCTGGATGAGGTTTTGGAAATGGCTGCTGCCGAAGACTGAGATTTTCGAAAAACCTTTCAAACCTCTATAACTTATTACGAACTCGAAAACTTTTTCCCAGGATTCTAGACATTACGAACCCTCTAAAAAAATTCGCAGGGTTTTCGATCAAACCTTATATCCCAATAAAAAAGATTACGAACGACCTATAAATTTCCCAGGATTCTAGCATATCAAACCTTGCTTGTCAAACCCTTATATCATATAAACTCATATCTGTCAAACCTCTATATCCAAAAACCAGAATGTATGGTTTGTTATTCCTATAGGGGTATTACGAACTCTCTTTATTTATCCCCCGCCCTGCAATGAAACCCAGGACTATCAGACATTCTGCAGCGGGGGATCAAAAGATACACCAAACCCCATAGTATAAAAGACATTACGAAGGACATATATTTTTCCCTGGATTTTAGAATATTTATCAAACCTTTATATATTTTTATGGAGGTTTTTCTACATTTTTCTCACATTTTGAGAGGTTTTTTATAGCAAATATACTTGACAATATAGAGGTTTGGGAGTATAATCCATGCAAAGGTTTGAAGGTTTGACAATATGAAGGTTTTATGGTAGGAGGTTTGGGGCCCCCAAGACATTACGAGCCCCCTCTTATAAATGCTCCATAAACCACTATCCTCCACTTTCCTCCACTTTGGGATAAATCTAAAAAATATCAGTAACATTTAATTGTGGATAACCTGTGGATAACTATGACATTTTAAGCATAAAACCTGTGTATAACTTTGTTAACCTTCATGTGGTACTATAGAGTTATGGAATGTAAACACTACTATGAAATTGACTTAGATGGCAAGGTAACTTGCTCTAATTGTCATGCTGTAGTAGATGAAATTGAAACATACGATAACGACTTTTGGTCATCACAAATGAGTTTTGAGGAATAATATGCTAACACTAACCCTAATTCTAATCACATGGTATGTCACAAAGGTGTACTATACAAGAACCTTAACTATCCAAACACCAGTCAAAGAAGAAGGTCCTATGGTACATGCTACATGTGCTAAGTGTTCTCAAACCATCTATACCCATAGAGACAACCTTCGTGCTCCATACTACTGTCTAGCCTGTAAGTAGCCAGGGTATATAAGTATTACGAACACTCCTTTATAGCCTTATTGACCATACGGATCAATATCCTCCTGGTTACTTTATTTGCATCAAATGTCTCCGTATATCCCCCATGAGGCATTTGTTCTTTAGTTAGATAGTATCCGTATCTATCCCTTAGTGTTTTTAGTACTATAGTTTCTACTTCTTTTGCCTTATACCGTTCAAAAAAATGCCAATACTTAATTAAGATCCAACCCTTGGTCCTGTGGCTTGCAAACCTTTTACCTGAGATATCTGATATGCCTATCTTAATAGCCTTATGCTCTGGGCTGTATAGTAGGTATAGTATTGCTTGCTCCATGCCCTTATTATAGGCTATACTAAGGCTATGCTATCCAAAAAGGAAAAACAGGATTTGCAACAAAAATATTTTAATAAAGTAAGATTAAATAATAAAGAACTCTGGAGCCTATGCTATATATGCTCTAAACCTAGATATTCCTTTAGCCCTGTAGAGAATATACCTATGCCTGTGTGTAAGGAGCATTCTTGACATACCCTGGCAAAATTGGTAAAATTGGTATATGGAAACTAAGGTTTGCAAAAAATGTCAAAAGACCTGCCTTGTCATAGATTTTTATAAAGGTCAGTCACAATGTAAGCCCTGTGCTAAAGAGTATGCTAGGGCTTGGGCAAAGGCTAATCCAGAAAAATATAAAAAGCAATGGCAAAAACAAAACAAAAAGCGTTGGGTGCAACAAAAGCAAGACCAAGCCTATATGACTAAGAAGGCCATTTATCGTCAAGAAAATAGCGAGAAGCGTGTAGCAACTGCTAAGGCTTGGAATCAAGCAAACCGTGAAAGGTTTACCCTTCATGTAGCAAACGCTCATATCAAACGTAAGATAGCCAAAGAAGCCAAGGCATATAAGATACTAGATAAAGAGTATAAGAGGCTCTATAACTCTCCCTGTGCCTTTTGCGGGGCTAGGGAAAAGATTACGATGGATCACATTATTCCCATATCTAGGTCAGGAAACCACTCAATTGGAAATCTTCAACCTTTGTGTAGGTCTTGTAACTCCAGTAAAAAATCTAGGTTAGTCTCAGAGTATAAATACTATTTGAGCAAGTTGAAGGCTGTTAACCAAGGGTGAGTCGTTAGACTCAGGGGAAGGTTTATTAACTCCTATTTTGCGCCGAACTTGACATACTTATCGCCGAACTGTATACTTGATATATGAAACCAACAGCCCACATATATGACGTAGATGGCACTCTTGCCAATGTTGATCCTTATTTACACCTTATTCGTGGCTCTGATAGGGATTACGATGCCTTTCATTCTGCCTCTATTGATGCCCTGCCAAATATTGAGGTAATAGAGATGCTTAATAATTCTGTTAGCGATGGACACTCTATTCTAATTGTTACATCACGAAAAGAAAAGTACCGTGGTCTTACATCAATGTGGCTTGCAAAGAATAACATCAGATCACATGGTCTTTTTATGAGAGCAGATGATGATAGACGACCAGACTATGAAGCAAAGAAAGATATGCTTGATAAGATTACTCAACTATGGGATGTCACACACGCAGTAGATGATAACCCAAATGTGATAAGATTGTGGGAAGACAATAAGATTCCTACAACAAAGATAGGAAGTTGGGACGGTGTAAAATGAGTTTAGATGATATGTTATTACGAGAAGAAATTGCTAGGGCTATTGAAGCCATACCGCTTGGTGAAGACAATGCCCAGTTAAATGGATTGGGAATGCGTATGCTTGCTGCAAAGGTTGCAAGAGGAGACAAAAGTATGTTTGAAAGCCAGGTTGACTTTGAATAAAAACGAATGTGCAAAGTGTGAAATGTCATACAAAGATCCTTTATTTTGGGAACTACACCAAACTATGACAGATAACAGAATTTGGTGTGCATATGCCAAAAGAACCTAAGATTACTAAGATGGATTGGCGCAGTCTTGGATATTGGCCAGTATACAAAGATGGAAAAAAGGTTTGGGAAAAAGATGATAAAGCATCAAAAGACTAATATACTTCCATTACGATGGATAGGAAATTTTTGTGGGGAATATGCTGGTAATCACCTTGTTAAGGCTATTGACTTAGATGAGGAATTAGATAGTAACTTAGGGTTTCGTTATAAATACCACGCAAAAATGTGGGTACTGCTTAACAAACCTTACGAATGGTGGGGCACATATTACCAAGTAGATACTAATAAATGGAAGAACGAGATAGATCAGATGAGAATTGATATGGCAGATGAAGGCTGGGATGATTACGATGCCTTTGGTAAAGCCTACTGGGATAAGGAAGAAGAATGAGAGAAATAAAAACATTTGAAGAACTAAAAAAACCAATCAACCTTACAGTTAAAACAAAATGTCCAGAAAAATGGATGCTTGTAGACAGAGAAACTGGACAGTTATATGTTGGTAATCAAATGGGAGTTTGGGATAGACTTGATCCAGTCATTAGAAATTCCTGATCCATTTCAAACCTTTGTAGCCAGAAAATATGCTAACGCAAAAGGTTATGTTTATGACTTCTTTACTGGGGAATGGTCATACAAGTGTTTAACTTGTAAGAATGATATGTCTGCTCCATCCCGCAAAATTATGACAAAGATTCGTTTATACCATACAAGAAATGAGTGCACAGGTGGATATTAATATGTTATTAAATATACTTTGGGGTATGTTTTTTGGATACATAATTGCTACATTTCAGATAGCAAAACTGCTGGTTAAAAAGGGGTATCGTAGGTTTGATGAAATACCAGATAAAGATTAGTCTAAGACTAATGCATTGTCAAGCGGGACTTCAATAGTACTTGGCTCTTGACATCTTCTACAGTATGATCTAGGGTGGTCTGCGTATCTTTCTGCTGGTCCCGACAAAATTATCTGACCAGTTTTATGCATACCAAGCAGTACATCATCTACTACTCTAGAATATACGATAGGGGTTAGAGTTCCCCTGCAAAATGCACACATCTTATAATTCTACCATACTTGCAATACCGTCTTAAACCTGATAGAATAGGTATATAAGGAGAACGATGTTTTGTAATTATTGTGGTAATAAGTTAGAGTACGGTGATTGTAATTATTGTAATGATAATAACAATGCCCTTAGAGAATTTGAGGAAGAAGATGATTAATATTTTATTTTTGATCCCTGCATTTATTGCTGGGTATGTAGCATGTTATTTTGTTATGACCTACAAGGTCAAGTAAATTAAGGTTTGTAGCAAATGTGGGCTTAACTTAGATAAGTCCCAGTTTTCTCCATCTTCTGGTGGAAAATATTTAAGGCCAGAGTGTAGGTCTTGTGCTTCCAAATTGGCAAAGCAAAGGCTAGAACTAAGAAAAGTCTGGGGCTATCCAGAAGAAGATCACATCTGCCCTATCTGTTTAAAGAATGAAGAAGAACTTAAGGGTACTGGAGGAAATGCCAGTATCTGGGTAGTAGATCATGACCATATCACTAATAGTTTTAGAGGTCATATCTGCCATAACTGTAACCGTGGTCTTGGTGTATTCCAAGATAATGTTGATAGATTAGAAAGAGCAATTAACTACTTAAGCACCAGTAGCCAAGTTGGTTAAGGCACCGAACTCATAATTCGGCTATCGTAGGTTCAAGTCCTACCTGGTGTACTAAACATCTGTAACTCAGTTGGTTAGAGTACCTGCCTTATATGCAGAGAGCCGAAGGTTCAAGTCCTTCCAGATGTACTACGGACCTAAAGCATTAAAGTGATGCTCAGGACTTTTAATCCTGAGAAGAAGGAGCATTACCTTCTAGGTCTACTAAATCTCTGTAACTCAGCGGAAGAGTGACACCCTTCTAAGGTGTAGGTCGTAGGTTCAAATCCTACCAGAGATGCTATAATAGATTAAAACAAAGGGGTAATCTTGGCTAATATAGTTTTTCTTGGTAATTTTGAAGTATCTTATAGTAGTGAGAATCATCATGCTAGTAGTCTAGAGTCTTTAGGCCATACCGTGACAAAATTGCAGGAGCGTAAGGCTAAGACACAAACCATCCTAGAAAAAGCATTAGAGTCTGATCTGTTTATTTGGGTACATACACATGGCTGGGAAACCGTTGGGAACATTACAATGGATGATGTTCTCAAACAACTAAACGCATCTGGTATTCCTACAATGACATACCACTTAGATCTATGGTTTGGATTAGATCGTCAGAAAGACCTAAAGCATGATAGTTTCTATAGAACTATTGGTCACTTCTTTACTGTAGATAAACTTATGGCTGATTGGTTTGATCATAATACCGCCGTTAAAGGCCACTTCATGCCTGCAGGAGTGTATGATAAAGAATGTTACATCCACCCAGACTATGACACACAAAACTTTGAGTACGATGTTATTTTTGTTGGCAGTAAAAGATATCATCATGAACATAAGTATCGTCCAGAACTAATTGACTTTTTAAGAAAGACATACGGCAAACGATTCCTACATGTTGGTGGAGATGGAGATACTGGAACCATTCGTGGTGATGCGTTAAACCGTATCTATGCCAAGAGCAAGATTGCAGTAGGAGATAGCCTTAATATAGGTTTTGAGTATCCTTATTACACTAGTGATAGATTGTTTGAGTCTACTGGTCGTGGTGGATTTACTATTTACCCAGAAATTAAGGGCTTAGATGAATATTTTATGCCTGATGAAGTTGTATTCTACAAGCATGGAGACTTTAATAACTTAAAAGATAAGATAGATCAGTATATTGAAAACTCTTTGGTACGAGAAAGAATCAGAGTAAATGGACATAACCGTACAAAGAAAGAACATACATATGTTCATAGGTGGACTGCAATATTAAAAGAGTTGGGCATTAAATGAATTGCTTAGTAACTGGAGGAGCAGGCTTCATTGGATCTAATCTTGTTGATAAACTTATAGAACTTGGACATAGTGTTATCTGTATAGATAATGAGTCAGCAGAGTGTCATGAGCAATTTTACTGGAACCCAAAAGCAAATAACTATAAATATGATATATGTGACTATAAGAAGATAGAGCATTTATTTAATGGAATTGACTATGTATTTCATATTGCATCTGATGCAAGAATTCAACCAGCAATATTAAACCCTAGAAAATCTATTGAATCTAATGCAGTTGGAACTGCTAATGTATTAGAACTATCTCGCTTGGCAAAAGTAAAGAAGTTTGTTTATTCTAGTACATCGTCTGCATATGGCAAGAAAGCGATTCTTCCAAACATAGAAACACAAGCATCTGATCCACTAACTCCATACTCTACTGCAAAAGTTTTTGGTGAAAACCTTGCAAGAGTTTACTATAATCTTTATGGTCTTGAGACTATATCACTTAGATACTTTAATGTTTATGGAGATAGACAACCACTAAAAGGTCAGTATGCACCAGTAATAGGGCTGTTCTTAAAACAATATCATGAAGGAAAACCTTTAACAGTTGTTGGAGATGGATCTCAACGAAGAGACTTTACACATATCTCTGATGTAGTAGAAGCAAACATCTTTGCATCTGAAGTAAGTCATGGCTTTGGTGAGGTATATAACATTGGGTATGGAAGCAACTATTCTATAATTGATATTGCTAATATGATTTCAAATGATGTTAAGTTTATCCCGTCAAGAATTGGTGAGGTGCAAGAAACTCTTGCGTCTAATGAAAAGTTTAAAGGTTTAACTGGATGGACACCAAAAGTATCATTAATAGACTGGTTGCAGAAATGACAGAGATGAAAAAAGTAATAGTTAATGGTGAGTTTGAGATTACTTTGCCAGATCATCGTGCTGCTCGCCCTGAATGGTACGAACCTAAAGGTTGGGAAAAACCAAGACTAAGACACATGTCTGAAAATATTTCTTCTGGAGATGTTATGTACTATGTTGGTGCAGAAGAAGGCGAGTTTGCTGCACTATGTCAAATGTGGGGTGCGGAAGTAGTTGTATTTGAACCAAACCCTAAAGTCTGGTCACACTTTCCATTGCTTTGGAGTGCAAACAATTTAGATCTTCCAATGGTTTGTATTCCTGGATTTGCATCTGATAAGATAAATAATCTTTCAAGAATATATTATAATGAATGGCCACCAGAAGTTAACAACGTAATTGAAGCAGCCCACGGATTCAAAGAACTATACCTTGAAGGAGAATCCTATGGTCAGATTACTATAGATTCTTGTGTATATGATCACGGGATTAAGCCACCTACCGCCATTTCATTGGACGTAGAGGGCAGTGAGTGGAGGGTCCTAGGAGGGGCTGAGAAGGTCCTTAGAGAGCACAAACCAAAGATTTGGCTATCTGGACACCCTGAGTTTATGTTACAGCAATGGAATGAATCTTTATATAATCTTAGACAATGGATTAAGGGATTAGGTTATACTGAAATAATTTTAGACTATCAGCATGAGGTTCACTTATACTATGAATCAATCTAAAATTTTTTGGGATAACGCTGCTAAAGATCCAGATGTAAGGTATAAATATATTGCAGATGAGTGGGCATCTACTGAAACATTTTTAAATCTTATAGAAAATAATAATGATAATTGGAATAATGTTTTAGAAATTGGATGTGGGATAGGGAGACTGTTAGTTCCTTTAGCAGACAAGTATGATGAATGTAATTTTTACGGATTAGATATCTCTGATGAAATGATAAACCTTGCACCTAAGAGAGATAATATAAAGTATCAAGAAGTTGGAAACAATCTTGATTTAGTATACTCAATGTTGGTCTTTCAACATATTGAGCACCAAGAAAAGATTAACTACATAAAACTTGCATATGATAATTTAAAAGATGGTGGTAATTTATTCTTTCAGTTTGTTATTGGAGAGGAAAACTCTCCATACTCTTATCAAACATCAATGCTTGAAATTGAAAACATATTAAAAGATACTGGGTTTAAGAACCTAATTTTTACAGATCACATGCACCCTCAATGGATGTTTGTTCGGGGTACTAAATGATTAAGGCATACCTTTATTCTCATGATGGAAAAGATTATGCAAGCGACAAGTGGGACTATGGATTAATAAAAGAAATATTTGATAAGTACGAAATCAATCAAATAAAAGTTACAAAGATTCCAGAAAGTGATAGGGCCTTTGTTGTAATCCCTGGACCTCAAACTGCTGGCAATGAAAATAGATTATCTAGGGAGTTAAGTAAAATCTCTAGAGTTGTTTTGTTTATTAATGGAGATGAGAATGCTAGGTTTGATGTAGATAAAATTAGTCATCCAAATATTGAGATATGGATTCAATACCCTCATAAAAAACATGCAGCATATAATAAAATGCCAATTGGTGTTCCACAGCACTTAAATGATAATGCTCCAGAATACAAAGAAAAAGAATACGATGTTTATTTTGGTGGACAGATTACTCACCAAAGAAGGGTAGAGTTATCTCATGTTATGCCAACCCTAAAGAATTCTTTATATGGTCCAACAGCAGGCTTTTCACAAGGAGATAAACCAAAAGACTACTATGCCAAACTTGCAAGTGCAAAGATTGCACCATGTCCATCTGGTGCAGCAGTAATAGATACATTTAGATTTTTTGAGTCAATAGAGTTATTAACGTTACCTGTAGCAGATACACTAGATCCAAAAGGAATACAAACAGATTTTTATAAAAACATGTTTGGAGTTAATGTTCCATTTAACTATGTGTCAAATTGGAATGAACTTAATAGATTAGTTCCAAAACTATTAGATCAGTATCCAAACAATATGCACCAAGTAGTATGTTGGTGGATCAAACAAAAGAGAGATCTAGGAATTAATATTATGAGGCAGATAAATGCATAAGAGAGATGTAACTATTATTCTTGCAACATCAATAATTCCAGTGCACCCAAGTACAGATATGATAGATGAAACTATTAAATCTATTAGGCATCATTTTCCTAATAATGAAATTATAATGCAGATTGATGGATTAAGATCAGAGCAGTTACATCGCAAACAGGATTACGATGAATACAAAAACAGAATTTTATGGAAATGTCTTCACGAATATAAAAATGTTTTGCCAATTATATTTAATAAGCATAGCCATCAAAGCACAATGCTAAAACAGACTATCAATCTTATAAATACACCTTGCCTTCTTTATGTTGAGGGAGATGCTCCATTAACTCCTGATGTTGAGATTGATTGGGACAAGTGTTTAGACATGATTGAGTATGGCAAAGCAAATACAATAAGATTTCATTTTGAATCATCAATACCTGAGCCACATAATCACTTGATGTTTGGATTAGAAGATGGTTTTATGAAAACATCTCAATGGAGTCAAAGGCCACACTTATCTACTGTTGAATACTATAGAAAGGTTATTCTTCCAGAAGTAGAAGATTTTGCTTTTATTGAAGATACAACGCATGGAAGAATTCAAGATGATATTTCTCCATATGGTATATTTTCTGAAGATGGATGGAATAAACATAAGTTGTGGATTTATCATCCTGAAGGAAATATAAAAAGATCCTATCATTTAGATGGTCGTCAAGGCACAAGAAAGTATACTAGCGATGATCTTATTTGGGGGTATTCTGAATGAGAATTGGAATAATTGCAAGATGTGATGATACTGGTCTTGGTAATCAAACCAGGGAATTAGTAAATATGCTAAACCCTGATAAAATTATGCTTATTAATTCAAGGTTCTTTAATCAAAATAAACAACATTTTGACTGGTATGATGGATATAACTATACTGCTACACTAAAAGGTTTTCCAACAACTGCTGAGATAGCAAATTTTATTACAGATGTTGACGTAGTTATTAGTTGTGAGACATTTTATAGTCCAAGATTTATTGATATAGCAAGATCTCGTGGAGTTAAGACAATACTTCAATATAACTATGAGTTCTTTGGAAACCTTGTGCATACAGAGTGGTCACTTCCAGACGTTCTTGTTGCCCCAAGCCTATGGAATATGGATAAGATAGTTGAACGTTTTGGTGATAAATGTAAGGTTGTTTATCTACCCCCACCAACAAACCATAAAAACTTTAAGAATGCAAAAGAAAACAATATGTCAAAGAGTCATAATCGTATACTACATATTGGTGGTAAGGCTGCAGTTAAAGATAGAAATGGCACTAACTCTGTCATAGAGATGCTTAAGTATTCTGAGGGAGATTACGAAGTTGTAATTAAAACTCAAACTGACTTAGGTATTAGAAATACTAATGAAAGACTAACCATTCAAACCAATACAACAATGGAGCCAGAAGATCTATACTCTGGCTATGATGCAATGGTTTTACCTAGAAGGTATGCTGGATTATGTTTACCTATGAATGAGGCTCTTCTTAGTGGGCTACCTGTTTTTATGCCCCGCATTTCTCCAAACAATGCTATCCTTCCTGATAAGTGGACGGTAGAGGCAAATAAGATTGATGAGTTTAAGGCTAAGGCTGTTATTGATGTATATAATATTGATGCAAAAACCCTTGCAAAGACACTTGATGAATACATGGAAAAGAAAGATAATTTAATTAAACAAGAGGCATTTGATCTTGGGTTTCTTAATTTTTCAACAGAGTCATTAAAAGATAAATACATAAACTTAATTAACTCATAAAACAAAAAAGCCAGCCTATCTCTAGACTGGCAATTCTGTAAGTAAATATTACTTCTTTGGCGCTGCTTTCTTAGCAACAGCCTTCTTAGCAGCCTTCTTTACAGGTGCCTTAGCAGCCTTCAGAGCCATCTCTACAGCCTTAGCATCTGGCAAGATACCAAAAGCCTTGTCGTTAGGATTGATTGCTCTAATTGCAACTGGTGCAAGTGCTGCTACAAGTGCAGTCCATAGATCCTTTGGATCTGTTACGCCTGCCATGTATAGTGCAAGGCCTGATGCAAGGACTGAACGTCCGTATGATGCAAGTAGTGCCTTTAGTTGTTCTGTGTTCATTTTTCCTCCTAGGATAGAACTTTTATTAGTATAGCATATCCAGCCCATAGCCCTACAATTCCTGCGACTCCCGCAAAAACTGGTGGTGCTGGGACTGGCAATTTGAATGCAGCAAATACTACGCCACATCCAAAACCTGTTAGTGTTGACAACAATATATCTTTCATTGTTTTATTTCATCTTCTGGCAATAGTGTTTTTAATTCTTTGTATGCTGTTGAAATATTCTTCATAAATGGATAGTCTGGTCTTGACATAGACAGGGCTTCTCCATATTCATCAAAGTATGATATGTCTGCATCAACATCATTAACAAACTTAGTTAAACCTTTTTGAACATTCTCAATATATTCAAATGCCCATAATCTAGAATCAGAGAGAAACTTAATAAAGTTTTCCTTGTGTATTGAATCATCTGAATCTTCTTTTATTTTTGTAGACTTTGTTATATCAACATACTCTTGAAGCAAAGTCTTTTCAATAAAAAGTTTTGAAACATCTCTTTTAAGTTTAATGGACTGTCTTAAAACTAATAGGTATGATGCTGCAAAACAAACAGACAATGTTGCAAAAACAACTATAAAAATATCTTTCATATCACCACTCCACATGTCTTAATTATATCCTAACACTAAGGCTTTGTCAAACTATAAAAATCTTTAAAGTTAGTATTAGTAAAGATCTCATACTCGGCAAGGGTTCTAATGTTTCCAGCACCAAAAACTCCTTCTTCTTCTCCACAGAGAACTCTTTTTTGTTTACTATACGAGATCTCTTCTATTTCTTTCCAAGAAATGCCACGTAGATTTCTATCTTTCCATATCTTACTATATCCTCCACGAGAATAAAAGTGGTATACAATATTTTTTGAAGGAGAGTATATGTCCCATCCTCTTGTCCATGATCTCATAGCAAAACAAACCTCTTCACCAAAGAAACTAATCTCTGGATCATAAGGTACTTCGTTAACTATTGAACCATCTGAAAACATAAAGCCACCAAGGACTGTCTCAGAAAGTTCTGGATTTTCTTTTAGTTTGCTTTCAAACTCAAATCTTTCTGCTGTCCACTGTTTTCTTTTATTTAATAATATCTTTTGTCTAGTTGGATATGACTTTATTTTTGGATTATTTTTAATTAAAAACATACCGCCATTTCTTTCTGGCTCATATGGGGCTGGGAAGTATGATAATAATACACGACTATTACCAGATATATTTTTAGCCCTATTTAACTGATCAATACATATTAAGTCCCATCCAGGAGCAAACCTTGTATGTGAATCAATTTGAAGAAAATACTCTTGCCCAGAGTATAGTTCCATTGCTTTTGCTCTTGCAAATCCTGCACCTTTTGCCTCTTTTGGATGCATTTTAATTAAAGACATGTTTTTAACTGAGTCAATGTCAAATAATTCTGAGTCAACCCCTTGATGAACAACCCCAAAGTATAGATTGTCTGGATTGTTAGCATTTTCAATAGCACTTTTAATAGTCCACTGAAGTTCTGGATCACGATAAGAAGCAATAGATATAAATATTCTCACTTTATTGCCTCTCTTGTTACCAAAACTATTGCGCCTTCCATCTCTAATGCCTTTTTTAAGTTTAACACATACTGAAGAGCCTGTATTTTATCGTCATGAACCATTTTTGCAAATTTATATTCATTTAACTTAATAGTTAAAAAATATTCATTGTCAATTAACTCTATATTAAACCCTTTTGGAGGCACTACGGAGTGAAAGGCTCTACGCATTTGATCTGTATACACTACTATTCTCGTTTCCAATGAAGATAAGATTTAATATAAACAGCAGCATAAGCCAAGGCACTAAATATAAAACCATACTGGTCTGTGATTAAAGCATAAGCAATCCAAAGACACTCATTAAATAATAAAACAAACCATCCCCATATGGTCTTGCGACCAACAAAAAAGATTCCTGTTACTCCTATGACAGCAAGAAGCCATGACCAATATTGCATTATTTCTCCATCGTCAATGCCTGCCAGGTATTAGCCCAGTCTTGTTTAGTTTTATGCTTATTAAACTCTCTAGATATATTACCTAGTTCAAGGAACACTCCACCCCAAACACCATACTCTTTACCAGAAACACCGTTAGCAAAGCAAACCTTTGATACTGGACATCTTTGGCACATTGAATCTACAATTGGGCGTACATCTATATTGTCTTCATACTTATCAAAAAAGATATTAGTATCAAGACCAAGACACGCTGCTTGATCTTTCCATAAATGTTGTTTCATTTACTGACCGTATTTGTTTGGAATGTCCCAACCATTACGATCAAGGTTAAAGGTTTTTTGTATGTACCATGCATTTTTTACACGTACTCCGCTTGGAGATGTTCTTGCAAGGTCTGATCTCTTACGCTCTACAACGTCCCAACCAACCCAATCAAGTTCTTTATTCTTTGAAACAATCTTTTCCATGTGTGCTAACGAATTAATTATCATTGTATTCTTTCTTTTAGTAACGGAAGATTCCTACTTCTACATTTTTTGATTCTGCAAAAGTAGTTAGTTTGGATACTGGCTCTTTTGGTTTACTAAGAAATGCAAAATAGTTTACTTGATCCATGTTGTCATGTACCCAACTTTCTGGAACTTTGTAAAACTTTATCTTACGACCCCTTGCTTTCATTCCTCTTTCTGAAAGGTTTGAAAACTCTGAAACAAAAGAATTGACCCTTGTTGGACCAACAGAATAAATTATAAAATCTTTTTCTTCTTCTTTCATTCCAGACAAAGCAACACTTATAGCACGAAGGAATAGGTTATAGTCATCAAACTCATTAGTTCCCTGCACTGCCACTATCATTTAGTTTCCCATTCGTTAAGTTATCCAGGATGAATAACATCTTATCTATTTCTTTTTTTGACATCTTGGTTGTATCTAAAGGTCTACCAGTTTCTGGCCTGACCTTTCCATCTACTGTATCTCCAACATAGAACATGTTATTTGATACCCAATATGCTTTTTGATCTATTATGACTACCTTAGTTGTTTGTTTTTCTTTCCAAATTTTAGATTGAGAAGTAACAACTTTATCATCAAAAATGTCCTTAAAGAAAAAATCTTTTAGTATATTGTGCATATCGCTTTGGCGATATAGTATTTTATTAAAAGACTTTTTTCTTTTTTTGTTCATTACTATAATTATAGAGGAAAAGGCTATCAATGTCAAGCCCACAATAAGGATATAATTCAACTTTACTCCTTTAAACTAAATGGACTTCCTTGCCAAACCTTTTCTGCTTTGTTTTTTTCACGCTCAACAATGCTGCGACTCCACGCAAATCCTGCATCTCCACCCCATGCGTCCCACATTATTCTTCCATTAGATGGAAATTCTGGACCATCAAAGAACCCTTTACCTTTTTTATCTACTTCATGACGAGAAAAAAATGAGTACATTCTCTTAACAGTATCAAGAGACATTGATGCACCATTAACAATATCTGTTGCTCTACCCCAGCCTACTGGGGTTCCTGCACCAGTTGCTTTTCCATCTTCTTTCCACTTCAGGGCACGTCTTGCTGCAGCCTTCATGCCTGCATTAGGTGAGTATGTATCTGCCATTACTTATCCTTCTTTAGATGCTTCACTTCGTATGGACCAATAATAGATTTAACTGTACCGTTTTTGTTCATGCGTACAATCTTTCCATCTTTGATTTGTGTTGCATTAAATGATTGTGTTTTTTTCTTTGGCATTATTTTAAAAATCCATTCCAAAAATTATCTGATCCCAATTCTTTTTCAGACTTATATGTTCCACCACGGCGCTTGTATTCTTGAACAACCCAAGAGTTTGCAACTGCAGATGGATAAACGTCAAACTTATCTTTTGCTGCTTGCACAACTCTTGCATAAAGTCTTGGGTTAGAAGGTGTTGAGCCACCACGACGTGGTTGAATCATTTCACCATAGTTAGGCTTTTTTGCTTTTTCCATTTCGTCTTCCATTTCTTGTGATTTTCCAATTGATGAATCATACATTGCCATTGCAACTTCTGAATCCATCTCTTCGCTATCCTCTTCCATGTTGTGATTATTTATGTCTGCAATTTTTGCATCCTTATACATCATTCCAATACTATAGGCTGTTGGTTCCCACTTGCCGTCTTCTTCTTCATAAATTCTTACAGACATTGCTGGATTCTCTGGTGGCATAGACTCAAGAGCATACTCTGACCCAGGCGTACCCAATGTCCCACCTTCAACCATAATATGCTCTACAACGCCATGCATAACACCCTCAGATGTCATGCCCATAACAAAGTCGCCTTCTTTTATCATATACCGATTATATCAGACTTTACCTTTGCAGGAGTCTTTTGACTTCTTCTAGTGCCCAGATTTCTGGCTTAGTAAGTTTGGAGATCTCAGCCTTGTCAATACCCTTTTCAGATATAGTAACTACTGGATCTGGCAAGAAAAAATCAATATTTACATAGCCCTTTTCCCATAGGTTTAATAGGTCTCTATTTACTGTCTTAAGATGATCCTCATACATATCTGGCATAATCTCTTTCATCTTAGATGTTATTGCATATAGAAACTCTCCAGTTTCAGAGTCAACTCCAGCAACCTCTAAGGCACCCTCAAGTATAAGATTTTTTATTAGTTCATCTTCATTGTTGTTCATATCTAATTAACTCCTCTAACTGTTGCCTTGTTTGTGCGCCAGTTACACGATGAATTTCAGTGTTATCTTTCATTACTACAAATGTAGGAACAGATTTAATCTCAAAATCTTTAGTCATTTCAATCTCTGAATCAACATCAACTATAAAAAATTTAGCCATGATTTGTTCACGGTTTAATTCTTCAACAATTGGTTTTGTTTTTTTACAAGGGTTACACCAATCAGCAGTAAAATAAAGAATCATTTTCATTTATCTTGTTTTAATTTTCCAGGTCATAACCTTTGGACCTTGATCTATCATCTCAAACATGTTATGTTCAAACTCATCTCTAAGTTGCATGTATAGTTCTGGATGAACCTCTTGTAACTTATCAGTAATTGAGTATGTCATCTCGCCAGATTGATCAATACCAGATATCTCAATTGCACCTTGAATAATTAAATGCTCTAACAAGGCTTGACTTTTTATATCCATTACTTACCTGATTTTAGTCTAGCCTTTTTAAGTGCCTCAAAGTCTTTAACCTTTGTATCACCTAGATAGCCCCATGCGTAACCATCATTGATCATCATGTCATTTAGAGATACTGTGTTGCCATCTACGTATACCCAGCCCAAAATGCGACCATACTTTTCAGATGAGTCCATCTTTTCAGTCTTAATAACAACAGACTTGGCATCCTTTAAAGACTTCTTTAGATACTCCTTGGCTTCTAGACCAAGAGCCTTTTCAGCAAGATCTTTTGTGCGAGACTCAGGGGTATCAATACCAGCCAATCTTACACGGGATGCAAATAGAATATCAAAACCTAAATCAATAAGAACATCGATGGTATCTCCATCTACTACGTTCTCTACTTTTCTTACATAATATTCATACATTAGTAGTCTTCCCCTTTTGACTTGTTCTCAATAAGTTTATGTCTTTCATCAAGGACGGTTATTGCAAAAGAAATCATTTTCTTATATCCTTCAGGATTATCCATAACCTTGTTATAGTGATGACCGCAAAATAATAACTCTCCGCTTAATCCAGTAACTTTTACAAGCGCTTCTGCACTGCATCTGTCACAACGATCATGAGGTGATAGTTGCCATTCTTGCTTTACTTCATCTTTAATCATTGTAAACATTATACTACTACTTTCTGTTATCAGTGGAATAAAATCCACTACCGTTGAATACTGCTGTTACATTAGAGTATACACGTTCCAGTGGTAGAGTGCAAGTTTCACACTCATACCCTGGATCGGTATCTTTAATAGATCTTTGCTTGATTACAATTTCAGGACATTTCCCTGTACATTTGTATTCATAAACTGGCAATTACTTAACCTGATTTCCTTTGGTACCAGAAGACTTCTTAATGTTTTGAGTTGCTGAAGTCTTCTTAGCAGCATCTGCTGATGTTGCCTTAACTGGAGTTGCTGCTAGTTTATTTAATAGTGGTGCATTTTCTTCACCAGAATAAACTGGGCGACCCCAACCAACTACAGCATTAACTAACTTCTTCTTGTTATTCTTAACATAACCACGAGTTTTCTCAACGCACATTCCACCATTGCGCTGATCTCCCTTTGCAGTTCCTGATGTGTTTCCTTCAATAACTTGAATTGTTCCATCACCATTGTTCTTAATGCAAAGACCAACATGTGAAATACGATTTACGCCATCTTCTGGGAAATCAAAATAAATCCAGTCTCCTGGCATTGGATCATCATTGCGAGCATCTGACCAACGTCCTTCTTTTTTAAACTGATCTGATGCTGCTACTGTTGATGCAGACTTTGGAAACTTTGCTACCCCCGCAGTAAATGCACACCAAGAAACGAATGACTGGCACCATGGTTGGAAGTTAACCTTCATCCATGCACCATACTTTGTTTCGTTATCTTTAGGACCTTCAATGGTTCCTAACTCTTTTTTTGCAACCTCAATGATTGCTTCTAGACTACCCTTTGCTGCCATTTTTTATCTCCTAATATTAAGGGGCAGTTTATAAAGACATACCCAGGTCTCTTATACAATTATAGCCTATATACTACTTTTTAGCAACTTTGATTTCAATAGTCTTTGGCTTTTTATCTTCAGGAATAATACGATCTACATTAATATGTAGCATACCATCCTTCATTTCTGCACCAGTTACTTCCATATATTCTCCAAGAGCAAATGATCGTACAAATTTACGACCAGCAATACCCTTGTGAACAACTTCTGCATCTGTTACTTCCACAATTTCACCCTTGATAATCAATGTTCCATTATCTACTGATACATTAATATTTTCCTTAGAAAATCCAGCAACTGCTATAGATAGTCTATATGTATCTTCATCTAGTTTAAGAAGATCATATGGAGGATATGATTGTGAATTTGTTTTATGTGCTGTGTTCAAACGGCTTAACTCTCTGTTAAAGCCAATAAAAAAAGGATCATTAAATAGATCCATTGCATGTGTTACTACCATTTTATTCCCCTTTCAAGCGAATAAGTTAATAGGTCCCATAAGGCGACCTAATACTATTATATCAAATATTTGGAGCGAAAGACGAGACTTGAACTCGCAACATTCTGCTTGGAAGGCAGAAACTCTACCAATTGAGTTACTTTCGCTTTGCTGGTCTGGCAGGTCACGATCCTGCGACTTCCGAATTAACAGTTCGGCACTCTACCAACTGAGTTACAGACCAAAACCTATTAATTTAAAAGAGAAGCATATTTCCCTATTTTTGGTAATGAACCTACAAATACATCCCAAGATTCATCTTTAATTTTGTTGACTGCTAAAGATGCTGCTATTACTGTTGCAACTGAAGTTCCATCAATTGCAGTCATTTTGCCACGATAATCAGGAATCTTTAAACATGACTTTTTAATAAAATTAACACAATTTCTTGATATAATCTTTGTAGTTTTATTAATATTACTAAATGAAACCACTTTTCCGTTAGCATCTGCACCAGCAACAGAATATACTCCAGTTACACAAGCAGGAAACCCGATATGATTTTTCTTTGAATCGTTACCAGTTGCTACAAAGGTTGCAACATTATTTGACTTTAAAGTAGCAACGGAAGACTCAACTAAAATATCTTTTGGACAGGTTCCTGCTGGAAAGTTACTTCTAGACTGACTAATAGATACTGCCTTAATATTAAATTTAGATGAGTTAATTGAAATCCATTCAAGAGCACGAGCCATTGATACTCCATGTTGCGTAATCATTGAAAATGTGTCATAAACTTCTTCATCCGAAATGCGAATAAATACAATTTTAATATTTGGATTAATTACTGTTGCAATTTTTGCCATGTTGTAACCATGATCAACATCTTCAATGTTAAAATTATTTACTGATGCAGTTCCTTTTCCCTCAGAAAAAGAATAAGAGCCTATTGAATCTGTTAATGTTTTACCATTAGGACAAGTGTTTAAAGTAAAACAAACTTCATAAACGACATTTGTAAACTTTGATGAGTCAATTGCTGTATCAATAATTGCAATTGTTTGATTTTCTGCTGCTTGAACTGGTTGAACTAATACAAGTCCAAACACTAATGCTAACAAACCCACTACTTTTTTCATTTTTTCTCCATGTTAATTTTCTTTGATTTTAATTACTACTTGGCAAGGGTCTCCGCCCTCTTCCCATTCTTTCTGTTCTTCTTCATTCATATAGGGATCACCCTCATGAGTATTACAGAACGGTTCAGTTACCCATCCCCGTTCAATTCCGTTTTCAAGCCAAATCTTAAACTCTCTATAGTCGGAGTCTTTGTCTTGCATATTATTTAAAATTTCTTCCCACTCTTCTGACATATTATAAGTATACTCCTAAAGGCTTACTACGTCAACTGGCCCCATGCATGATGGGTTAAATTTAATTGCAGCATTGACTGCTTGCATTACTCTATTCCTTGCATTTTTTTGTTTATCTGTTGCGTATAGAACTCCATATGCATACTCTGCTCCAGAACCCATAGCCAAATATGGCAGGGTATATTTAGATAAAGACATATCTGCAGAACTATGTTCATAGATCTGTCCACGAACACAGATAATTAAACCAAGATCTCCATCTTTAGATGTGTCTACCCAAAACTCATTATAGAATTCACGAAGTTCTTTAACAAACCTTGTCTGCATAAACTTGTCTGTATCTTTAATATTTGGAGCAGTTGGCCTAAAGTTGTATCGGATTCTTTCTCCGTCCATTGCACCTGCATATCCAATAAGGTAAGGACCTATCTTCCAAACCTTTGGCGCTTCAAGTGCTAGAATGGTACCGTCATCTGATGCTCCACGATCTCCAGCCATGTAAACTTTATCTTCATGGCGCACAACAGCAATACAGGTCATGACAAAACCCCTCCCAGATTAGGTATATTTAAGTATACCAGTTCCCCAGGAGGGGTGTCAAGCAAGGTCTAAAATATGACTAATTAGCCTTTTTGTCTACTGATTTAAACGCATCATTGATTTCTGCCAATGATAGTTTTCCATCGTCCAAAAAAGCCCTAGCCAGCCTTTCAATAACTGTTGCTACTCCTAAGAGTCCTGCAAGCATAACTGCCTGAACAGTGTCAATTCCTACTACGGCTCCTGCTCCCAAGACTGATAGTCCTGATGCTGCGAATACCGCAAGAATTCTCATTAAGATATTTGTTATTGCTTTCTGTGGGTGCTCCTGCTTTGGGGGTTGTACTACTTTTTTAACTGCCATTATTTATCTCCTTTTCCTGCAAAGTATCCACCAATAATTCCTATTAGTCCTACTAATGCATTTTGTACTAATGCGATTGCATTTTCGTTTGTTCCATATTTTTCACCTGATGTTGATTGTTGGAGAAGCATTGAAGCATATTCTCCAATAACTACAAGACCAATGAAACCTAATATACCTAGGGTAATTACCCACATTAATTTATCTTTCATTATTTATCCTCTTTTCTTAGCGGGATTGTAACTAGCCAGATTACTGTTGTTATTAATACTGCAATACCAACAATGTCTCTTGCTGATCCCGTCAAAGTTAGCCATGCGATAAAGAAGCCAAGGAGGGTGAATGCCTGTGCAATTAATTCCATTCCTGCGTCTCTAAACCACTTAGTTAATCCTTTTAGCATTTTCCCTAACAGGTTTATGGCTTTATTGATTGTTTTCATTTATTCCTCCTTATTACTGATGCCGCAATTTGTGATGCAATGACCACTGGGACAATTACTTCTTGCGCTTTCTCTCTCTGATCATCTGTCATATCCATACCCAACTCAGAAAAATTGGATAGGAGTTCTGTAACATCCACTTCAAATACTGCTCCAAGTGGGTCTTCAAGAAATGCTTCTGTTTGTACTTCTGTTGTTGCATCTGCTAATGTAAATGGCATTGGTGCATCTCCTGCATCCCCTGCTCTTTCTGCGAACTCAACAAATGCTGCTGCTACTGCAGGATCTGACTTCATTGCCTCTGCTACCTTTGCAACCTCTGCTGCAGAAATACCAAGGTCTTTTGCAACCTCTGATTTGGCTTCTTGTGTTAAAGACTTAAGTGTTTGACTTACTGCTGCTGTTTGCTCTACAGAAAGTTTAACTAATTTATTATCCTTGCTTGTAAGGTTTGCAATAACACCAGATAAATCTTCTGCATTTCCTGTACCCTTTTGTGGGATCAATGCTGCTAACTCTGCATCCTTTATAACTGGATCAATATTTTCTGCTGGTTTAAAGTCTGGTCTTGGTAGTGGCTTTGGCTCTGGAGAAGGCTCAACAGGAGGCTCTGGAGTAGGCTCTGGCTTTGGTTCAGGGCTTGGGACAGGTGTAGGCTTAGGCTCTTCTGGCTTTGTTGGCTCAGGCTTAGGCTCCTCTTTTGGTGGCTCTGGCTTTGGTCCTGGCTGTGTAGGCTTTGGTCCTGGTTCTTCTGTAGCGGTATTGTTAGTTTGCTTTGGTTCTGGCTTATCTGTTGGTGGTGGGGAAGGCTTTGGCTTTTCTGGTTCAACAGTTGGCTTTGGAGAAGGTTCTGGTTTAGGCTGGTTTGCTGCAGAATTGGCTGCTGCTTGAGCAATTGCTCTTTGAATTTCTCTTTGTGATTGCTCATCATAGTAACGCCATGCGTCATCAATTGCACCATTTACATCATTGACTGCATTATTAAAATCATTTATGGTATTATTCTTTTCAGACAAAGCATCTGCTGTATCATTTACTGCGTTGTCATATTCAGATTCTTTATTAGTTAATGTTTGATTTAATGAATTTAGTGTTGCAGTCTCTTGGTTATAAACATTTAATTTGTCATTATATTCTGATAAAGCATTGTTGTAGTCTTGCTGTGCTGCATTTCTTGTTGCAAGTGCTTCATTGTAAGCATCTGTTTGTGCTTGTGTTGGTCCAGATCCAGAAGAAAATGTACCAAGATTACAACTAAAGTTTTGTCCCCACACTCTTGGATTTCCAGCATAGTCGCAACCTGCACCAGTCCAACCTAAACTGCCAGATGAATTATATGGTATTCCCCATCCAAGATGATAGGAACCTGGCCCTCCACCGTTATACCACCAGATTTCTACATTAAAAGTCTTATCTGTTGTAACATCATAGGTTGGTGAATATGGGCTCCACTCTGTTCCCTGCTCTTGCCAATTAT
>Ga0247723_1000101_pt1 | contig 52263 bp, 68 predicted proteins | sample MSEWelMarce5H_FC_FD_189079 | JGI IMG/M metagenome (GOLD analysis project Ga0247723, IMG submission 189079) | Subsurface sediment microbial communities from gas well in West Virginia, United States - MSEEL Well Study Marcellus 5H_FC | ecosystem: Environmental > Terrestrial > Deep subsurface >...
AATCACCGCTTAACAGCTGATGTAGCAGAACTAAAGGATCATTTTGAGAAAGCTCAAGAGTCTCTTATGAATGCATATCAGTTAATAGGTAATATAATGCCAGATAATGATTCAGTATACTAAACTTCCTATACCTGATGATACAGCATGGGATATTAAAAGAAAGCCAATATGGCTACGTCATATAAACTGGCGTATAAAAGAATTCTTTAGATCTGTTTATAATGTAATTCGTTGGTTACCAACTATCTGGAAAGATAGAGATTGGGATGACTATTATATTACTAAACTTTTACAAAAGAAAATTGAACATCAGCGTGAGTATTTAGTTAAAGCTAATAGACATGTTAATGTAGACAGAGATAATTTCTGGATGACAGTAGTACTTAATCTTTTAGAGCGTAAGCATGAAGAGTATTATAATATGGAAAAGTATAAATATGTAGTTATGGGAGATGAAGTCTTTGCTGACTACAAATCAGATACACTAGATGAATATATTAAAAAATATCCTAGTGCTGAAAGAGCTGCTAAAAAGAAATACCCTAAGTATTCTCATTTTGATGACAGAGATGCTTTAGCACATTTTATGTGTCATATACGTCAGAAAAAAGCTGATGACTTAATATTTGAAATTCTTAAAAGACATTCCGCTGAATGGTGGGATTAAATAATTTATTATGACAGAAGAAAAATATATAGACTTAAAAGATACCTATCTTAAAAACATTAAGAAATACATGACAGAAGAGGGAGGATTATTTTCTCATATCAGCATCTTTGCTGAAAAACTAAACTGTGATGAAGATGATGATGAAGCAAATAAAACTGCTATCATTCATATTCCTTTACCTGATAAAATAGCTAATTCAGAAGAAGGTAAAGAATACTTTGTTACTAAAATGCTACCTGAAATAGCTAATACATTAAAAGAAAGTTTTATAACAACAGGTGTAGCCTGGGCTTCTGAAGCTTGGTTAAGAACTTCTCATATTGATGATAAAAAGTTTGAGAACTGGAAAGACATGCCTATAAAAAAAGAAGTGTTAATGGTTGCTATAGAATCTAAATTTGGCAATGAAGCTTCAATATACGAGATAGTTCGTAAAGGCATGCAGGTAACCGAGGACGGGTTAGCTGATACAATTGAATTAATTAAAGATGAAAAGTTAAGTGGTAATGATTTACCTTTACAAGGTAGATTTACTGGACTATATCAAAAATTTATATAATGACAAAATGGATTAAAGACTTATTTAAATCAAGTAAAGTAAAAGAATTAGAACTACACATAGTAGTTTTAGAAAGAGAGCTTTTAAAAAGACAAGAGGACATCAATAAAACCAATGCTTATTGGAAAAGAAAGATGCATAACCTCAAAAAGAAGGAGGATTAATAGTTTATAGCTCTATTATCCAATGTATTAATAATCAACTGTTTGTAAATTAAGCTTTAGTAAGTAGTTTTATATGAAATAATACTACAATTATGCTTTATCAATTGCCAAACGGAAAGGTAATAGAGATAAGTACAGAGCAATACATTGAAATGTCAGACGAAGAGTTTGAATACTTAATAGCTTATAACTATGGTGAGGTTGTTGAAGATCCATGGTTTGGTTCAGTGATAAGTAAGGCAGATAATTCTAAAGAAGATGTTACAGACGCTATTCCTGACTTAACAGATATACCTATATCAGAAAGACTTGTTAATCCTGATCTTGACATGCAAAGAGAAGAAGATTAAGACAACTTTTAATTATTACACTATTCCCCTAGGTTTATAATCTAGGGGATTTTTATTTTAAACAAAATACAAAACACGCAACATGCAGAAAGTTAAAGTGTCAGCAGACAAAAATGGTAACATTGTAGCCATTTCAGAAAGTAATCCAGAGTATGGATATATCCGTGTAGAGCAAAATGCTTTAGAAGTAAACGGTAACAGTTGGTTAAAAATTGTAAAGAGATCCACCTTAATTAAAGGTAAGGTTACAGATTTAGTAGAAGCAGGATTTAAAAGTAATCAAGAGCTTCCAGGTAAGATTATTGTTATAGAATCATTTGAGCCATTCAATCCAGAAAATCCTGATAGGGATTTAAAGATTGCAGGTAAGACTGGAGTTATATGTAGATATGATGATCAACCTATTTATAGACAATCATTCTATACTACAAATCCAGATGCTGAGGATCAATTTATTCCTCATAATAACACTGCTGAAATTAGAGAAGTTCAGTTAGCTCAGAGTGCTATTAATACATTAAATCCAACTGAAATAGACTTATAAATTTCAAATTATACATAGATAAAGGCTCAGGTAATCTGGGCCTTTTTTCTTATATTTACCAATCACATAATACATCACAACATGTACAATCATCACAAAACCGTATCTGCTAACTCTAGGGGAATAATAATTTCTTTTAGAGATATCAACAAACATAAGTTTATGGCTTATGACAATCAGTACGTAAATGAGCTTCAATTAAAAGGTAGATCAAAATACCAACAGATTGAACCTCCAGTGTTTAACTTTAAACAACAACAGATTTATTCTGAAGCTGTATATGGTCTTAACATATTTAGCAAAGAAGATTTACAAAAAATGCCGGCTAGTAAAAAGTCAGCAATCCTTAGCCATTTTAATAAGGTGCAAAGGTTTTTAAATGCATGGAAACAAGAAATAGTTAATACTAAAGTTGATTCTTTCTTATTAAAGCTATTCCCACGATCATCTGTTATAAAACATATGGTGGAAATTAAAGGGTCTGATGACACTTTAAAAGACAAACATTCATTTAAGGAACTTGGTATCAGTAAAAAGATGATAGCTAGCAAACTTATAGAAGCAAGATTATTACCAAAAGAATTTTTTAAACTTAGTTAAACTTATGCAAAATATATTTGTAACAGACAATGATGTTCAGCTTGTGTTAGTCCCTGATAATGAATTAGATAGACTATTACTTAGTAAACTATTAGACAATGGTCCAGTAGAAATTATTAAAGTTAGTCAACCTATAGGTGTTATGGGGCAATCTATACAAGATGGAATTATTGTTAAAAGAAAAATATCCTCAGATGATTCAAGCAAAACTTAAAATATGTGCCGGCTGTAATCAGCCTAAACATATTTGGAAATCTGATGGTAAAGATAAATACTGTAAGGAGTGCTGGTATCAACATCAGCCTCCAAAAGGTATGCCTAAGCCAACCAAGAGACCTAATCCTGTTAGTAAAAAGATGAAAGAAACCATAGATGAGTATTCTAAACTTAGAAACTTATATATGATAGCTAATCCTAATTGTAAAGCAGGATTAATAGGCTGTACTAGTATAGCCACCGATGTTCATCATAAAGCAGGAAGAGGAGAAAACCATTTAAAAGTCTCTACTTGGCTTCCAGTGTGCAGATCATGTCACCGTTGGATTGAAGAAAATCCAGATGAAGCTAAAGAATTAGGCTTATCAGAATCACGTTTAAATAACCAAAAGCAACACATCATTGATATTATGAAAGCTGATGAAGATGATGGATTGTATGATCAAAACAAATAACTTATGAAAAGATTAATTGTCTTATTAGTATTATTTACAAGCTGTGGAGTAACAACAGCTTCTGAAGATATGGAAAGTCTTCAAAAGAAATATGATGTAGTATATCGTATATCTAATCATGAATACATAGTTATTGACTCTTTAGGTACATATGATATAAGAGTAGAAGATGACGGTACACCTTATTCTAAAGTTAAAATCAAATAAATATGACATTTGAAAAATTAAAAGAGACGTATGCTCATCTAGTAATTGATTGGGCTACAAGAAACCAGTACACAATCTCAGATCATGTACAGTTTATAATCATTAACATCTTATTACATAGAGATAAGATTATTGGTCATGGTGGAAGCTTTATTCAAGCTTTTATGGCTAATAACTTACATGATGTAATTAGATATGCAGACAATGAAGTAATGACTAACTTAAGAACTATCTATCAAGCCTATCAAAATATAGATACTTATTATCCAGCTAAGGCATTTAGAGATGAGTTAGAAAAACAACAAACTACATTATAATGTCTAAAAGAGAAACTATCCAACAAGAAGCCTTAGATATGGCTATTAAACACAAACGTTGTGGTCTTGGTATATCTATGGGTGTTGGAAAGACACTCATAGGACTTAAATATGTAGATCATTTTAGAGATTTAAATTCAAAGCTTAGGGTGCTAGTAGTAGCCCCTAAGCTTTCTATATTTGATAGCTGGAAAGATGATGGAGATAAATTTGGCATTAGCCATGATAATATGGAGTTTACAACTTATTTGTCAATAAATAAGTATAACCCTAATAATTATGATCTAATTGTATTAGATGAGTGTCATAGTTTATTAGACTCTCATGAAATCTTTTTAGCCAACTTTACAGGTAGAATATTAGGACTCACTGGTACTCCTCCAAGATATACAAAATCAGAGAAGGGTCAGATGGTAAACACATATTGTCCTATACTATATACATATGTAACAGATAATGCTGTAGACGATAGTATTTTAAATGATTATAAAATTTTAGTACATAGAATGTCTATTAGTACAAGATTAAATATGTCTGTTAAAGCAAAGGTTGGTAGTTTTTATACTTCTGAAAAGAAGAATTATGATTACTGGACTAAAAGAATAATGGATGCTCAATCTAAAAAGCAGGAGCAGATAGCTTCTGTAATGAGAATGAGAGCTATTATGGATTTTCGTACTAAAGAAAAGTATACTAAACAGTTACTAGAAAATATAGAAGATAAATGTATTGTATTTTGTAATACGCAAGATCAAGCTGATAGAATCTGTACATATTCATATCATTCAACTAATAGAGATTCAGAAGATAATCTACAAAGATTTAAAGATGGAAAAATAGATCAACTATCATGTGTTATGCAACTTAATGAAGGTGTTAATATTCCTAATTTAAGAGCAGGAATAATTATGCATGCATTTGGTAATGAAAGAAAGTCCAATCAAAGAATTGGTAGATTGTTAAGACTTAATCCAGATGATACAGCTTATATCCATATACTATGCTATAAAGATACTGTAGATGAGAAATGGGTTACAGAAGCTCTTAAAGACTTAGATCCTAAAAAAATAAAATACTTTGATGTAAATCCTTATGACAATGAGTAATCACTTAACAGGTAAGTTTATAAAAAAAGGTGGACGTTTAGACTTTAGTAGTCTTGCGTCATCAAAGCAGTTTGAATTATTTGTATCAAACGTACCTGAGAACAGCATAGTAGAATTCTTCTATGAAGTTACTCATGATGATGGTACACTTCCACAGCTTGCTAAGCTACATGTAATGCTAAAACAATTAGCAACACATATTGGTGAGACTGTAGAGAATATGAAGATACTAGTAAAAGATAGAGCTGGACTATGCATAGCTAGAGAAGTAGCTGGTAAAGAATATTTCTTAGCAAAAAGCTTTGCAGAGTGTTCTAAAGATGAGCTGTCCCTTGCTATACAAGCAGCAATTGAAATTAGTCACGAGGTAAATCACCCATTGGTATAGTTTCTAACTCTTCTTGTACTGTTAATCCTTTGCTTTGAGCAACAACTTCTAAATGTCTTACAAAAAAAGATAAGAATGCAAAATGCTCAATCCATTCTTCAGGATACTGATTCTTTAGAATATGCTCTTGAGCTTTAATAATTTCATCTTCAGTTTTACCTTCTAAAATATATAGAAGCAGCTTTTGTAAGTTAATTAAAGTGTTACCTCCAACCTCAATAGGAAACGTGGTATCTCTTTTAATTGCTGTATAAGTATTAGCCATAAGTGTATATTTATTTATACAAAAATAATCAAATTTATGTTACAAACTGTAGATCTTGCAGATATAAAATGCAAACTAATAGAAAAATTAAAACCATCAGGCTGGTCAACTAAGCTTAAAAGCTTTGTGCAATCATCTGATTTTGATAAGATTTTACAGAATTTATATGATTTAAGAGAATCAGGTAAAAGATTTACCCCGCCTCTTAAACAAGTATTTAGAGCATTTGAAGAATGCCCCGTAGATAAACTACGTGTAATTATAATAGGACAAGATCCTTATCCTCAGCTAGGTGTAGCAGACGGGTTAGCTTTTTCATGTGGTAACACTGATAAACCTCAACCAAGTCTACGAAACATGTTTGAGGCAGTAGAACAAACTGTATATCAAGAGTTTCCAACTCATCAAGATCCAAATCTTACAAGATGGGCTAATCAAGGTGTGCTATTAATAAATAAAGCACTCACTTGTGAAGTTGATAAGGTTGGATCTCACTATGAGGTATGGCATGAGTTCTTGATGTATGTGTTAGATATACTAAACTTTACAGACAGCGGTTTAATCTTTGTATTATTAGGTAAACCTGCACAAGAGCTAGAAAGTTTAATAGGTCCTAATCATTATATTATTAAAGCTAGCCATCCGGCTTCAGCTGCTTATACAAAAACAGTATGGGACTGCAATGACCTTTTTAACAAGGTGAATGAGATTATTACAAAAAGTAATGGTCCAGAATTTACAATCAATTGGTAATCAATTAAAAACAATTTTATGGCTATTCAGAAAGAAAACGTGTCAATTGATGTACAAGACATCATTGAATTATTACATAGTGGTTATACTTGGTATAAGAAAGATGACTTAGGATATGGTTCCATCCAAGAGAAGTTTAACGCTCTAGATATTCATATCAAAACTATCCAAAAACATCCTGAATTAAAAGATGTGGATACAATAGCTAAAGTATTTGTAATTACTAACAGAAACAAACAAACTAATGGAACAGGAACAACCACCAATACCGTTAATAACTCCACAGATGGAATCTCTATGGAAAGCTTACTTAAACCTGAGCAAAAATCTGATACTAGGATGCCAGGAGAGACAAGCTTACCTACAATCAGTAACAGAACTATTGATGAAAGAACAGACACTGTTCTTGCAGAAAACACAACAGTTACCTCTGATCTCTCAGCCTTTGCCAGCCTCTAATTTAAGACCAAGTCCTACTATGAGTGCAACACAGTTTCCTATAGGACGTCAACTAATAGGTAACGATGGTAATACATGGGAAGTAAAACCTACACATTCAGGCGTAAAACGTTGGGTTAGAGCTTATACTAGACCTACTCCATCAATAAATACTAGCATTATTAATACAAATGCTCAACAATCATTTAAATACAAACAAAATAACATGTCTAAAGTAAAATCTATTACAAAGAAAACTACTCAGGAAGTAAGAACAATTGACACTTCATTAATCAATAAGGAAGAAGTGTTTAAAATGCTAGCATTAGCAGAAGCTACAGGATTACCATGTCTTCTTGTAGGTCAACCGGGAGTAGCTAAAACCAAAACAATTATTGATTATGCTAAAGCATGGTTAAATAGAGATGGCAATATGTCTGCAGAAGACTTTGCTAACAAGATTTATATCTTGGAGACAGATGAAGGCACTAAAGCTTCAGAAATTAAGGGTATGCCTGATTTAGGTAAGTTATTTACTAATAATGAATATGATCTTAATACACCAATTGCTGATGCAGAGATCGTTATTATCAACGAGGTTGACAAAGCAAGCTCTGGTATCAGAAATGCAATGTTAGGTGTAATGAACGAGAAGTTCTTATTTAACGGTAAGCACAAGATCCCATGTAAATGGAAATTATTTGTAGCTACTTGTAATGAAATCCCTAAAGATGAGATTGGATCTCCATTCTGGGACCGTTTCATGTTAAAGATGACCGTTAACCGTGTATCTGCAGGTGAATTAGCTAAATATTTTAGCAAAGGAGCTCGTAATTATAAAGAGAAATTCTCTATTGGTGTACCTAATAAGCAAGAAATTGAAAACTTAGAAGTACCACCAAACAAGTTAGAGAAGTACTTAGAAGTGGGTTATCAACATAGCTCAGATCGTACATTAACATTTGTGCCTAGTTTAACTAAGGCTGTTAGTTACATCTGGGATATTAGTCTTGATAAAGCTCTTGTAAAGACAGCTCAGATTATGATTTCTCAAGCTGCAGGTTCAGAGTTACAGAATAAGTTGATGAGTCCAGAAATTAAAGCAGTTATGTCTAAGGTGGAGATGTTACATTCTCATAGCTCTAATGAGCAATTAGAACTAGCTATTGCAGAGATTGAAGGATTGATTAACACTTATACTTCTCGTGGTATTATGGATGAAGGTCAAGTAGAAGAGATTGAATTATCAATGCAATATATTCTAGAGAATCATCCTGCTAGAGAAGTTAAAGTAACTGAAGATTTTGAAGCTATGATGTCTGAGGCAGAAGTAGTAAATGATACTATGTTACAAGCAAACACTACTAGTAACCCTTTTTAGAACAGGGTTATATAAATATAAGAGGTCATGTCTATTTAAAAGACGGAATCGTATATAGTTTAAATGTGCTCACTGGTCAACTGAAAGAAGTTTTTTCTATGGCTGGTGAGCCCACTTTAAATAATAACCCTAAAAATTAATAAAATGGCACTAAGAAGTCTCAGTACAGGAAAGCAGTATAAAAATGTTTATACCATCCTAGAGAAAGTAAAAAAGGGAGAAATCCAATCTCATTATAAAGACAGTGAAGGTTTGTTTGGTAAACTAAACTTCTATAAAAAGACTGATCTTATCAAGCCACACATGCATTATATAGATGAGAAAAGACTAAAAACAGTAGTTGACACTCATATAAATGATGCTAACAATACTAGTAAATACTATCAAAGATTTCAAAAAAGTGTAGGATTTGGTAATCTACCAGACGATCAAAAGCCTGACTGGCAAGCATTCCAAAAAAAGATGACAGAAACTTATAAGAAGTTCCCAACTCATGTAAAGAATGACATCTTTAAAATGTTCTATCATAGAATGGATAAACTAGAATTTGAAGAGCGTACAGATAAAAACTATACACAATATAAGTTCTTAGAGCGTTCTAATAATCCTGTAGGTAAGATTATGACAGAAACAAGTAGTCTTAAATCAGCTATCTTCACTAGAAATCTAATGCATTATTATATTATGCAGATGACTATGATGGAATATATAGATCCAAACGGTGCACAAGAATTAATGAACGGTCTTGGTGGTGATTCAGAATTTGGTAATCAGAATATTGATCAACTTATGGATAAGATGCTTGATAATAGATTATCTAAAAACATGATGGATGATGCTATACAAGATGCTCAAGATACATGTAAAGCAATGGATGAGTCTATTCCACAAGATCTTCAAGATGAGATGTTTAATAACGTTAAAGAAGGTGGTGGTGCAGGTAAACTAAGTCCTGATTATATAAATCAAGTAGCTGCAGATATTAGAAGAATAAATATGTCCATGGGTTCTCTTAAAGACAAGATTAAGAAGTTAATGGATAAGTCCAAGAACTATTTCTCTGCTAAGAAAGAAACGATTCAAGAAGACTTATTTAACTCTGATAATATAGCAGGATTAGATGAGTTTGTATTCTTACATCCAAAGCTAAGAAAGTTCATGATTGAAGACATTATGATTAAAGATACAAAGTCTATAGGTAAAATTAATATCTATATAGACGTATCTGGTTCAATGTCAGATAGTTGTGGCGTAGGAACTGTTGATGGTACAAGAATAGATAAACTAGATTTCTGTAAAGCATTTGCTCTTAAAATGCAAGACTTAGGTATGCTAAATAAGATATATGTATTTAATAATGCTGTAAAAGAACTTAAGACAGATTTATTTTCAATAGCAAATCTAGGAACTAGTGGTGGAACATCAATTAATGTAGTAGTAGATCACATCAAGAGACATCCTGATAATGCATTAGTTATTACAGATGCTGAAGATAGCTGTCATAGCTATTCAGAAAAAGCATTTTTCATAGGCGTTAAAGGAGCAAGATTTGATCACTTTAACAAAGAAACTATGAAAAAGTATTCTGAAGCTGGTCAAGCAGTAGTATTTGATGGTGCAAGAATATTTAATGTAGATTCAAAAGGTAAATACTAAAGATTGATTTTAGAACCTACTACCATAAATAATAGCATAGGAACTTGGGGATTAGTTGAAAGACTAGTCCTCAATCCTATGTTTAATTTAAAACGTTTAGTAAAAGAATAATCACCGGAAACTCCAGTGATAAAACCCATATCCTCGGATATAACAAAGTCCTTAGTATCAAACATATACATTACAGGACTCCCTGATACATAAAGTTCAGGAGATAGATTTAGCCTTCTATTAACAGGAATAGGCTTAGTATAAAATAAAAGAAGATTGTGCATTAGATTGTCTTTACTAAAAGACAAAGTGTAGTTAGCCCCCGTAACACCCCATTTACCCATAGGGTAGATATAAGCATATGTCAAGAAACTAGATAAGTTTCCAAACATATAAGCTGTAGTAAAACCATAGTTAGATATAGACTCTAACTTCCCTCCATTGAAATTCATTTTAGTATATCTAGAAGACAGTACAAACTGTTTTAGATTACTCCATACCATAGCACTTACGCCCCAAGAAGAAGCTCCAGTCATAGAAGACTGAGATATTCCCCCGCTAAGTACCAACGCTATACTAGCGTCAACATTTTGACCTGCAGTGAGATCAGAATTAAATAAAATAGGATTCATCCTAGCCTGAGTCTTGTTAGAGGATTTAGAATCCTTTTTACTATCAGACTTTTTTTCCTCAGATTTCTTTTCAGATTTAGACTCTGATTTAGATTCTGACTTAGACTCAGACTTAGATTCTGAGCTACTAGATGATTCAGAACTTGAAGAACTTTCACCACTAGAGCTGCTACTACTAGATTCTGAGCTTGATCCTTGAGAATTGCTTGAACTACTAGTAGAGCTACTAGAAGGTGGAGCAGCAGTAGGAGGAGGTGCAGCCGCTGAAGAAGCAGCAGCAGAAGCCGCAGCTGATGCAGCACTAGAAGCTGCAGATGAAGTAGCTGAACTTACAGCAGCACTTACTGCAGCAGAAACAGCATTGGCTGTAACTTGAGTGCTAGTTTGTGCAGTTTGAGCCACAGAACAGGGAGATAATCTACGATAATCTTCATATACTTGATTAATCCAAGTCTGAAATGCACCAGAAGATATATCAGCGGCAGTAAAAGTCCTAGACTTATTATAGAACACAATAACAGTGCTGCCAGTAATAGGAATGCTAAACGTACTGACAACTTTAGTACAAGGGTCAGTAAACGTCTGTATAAGAGTTTGACTATACGCATAACATGGTAGTAATACTACTAAAATTAGTGCAAATATAAACTTTTTCAATCACTTTAACTTATTTAAGATGAGTAGATTAGATTTAATTAAAGCTGAAGTTTTAACTCCAGATTTAACAGATCTCATAGCTCTCTTCTTTTTCTTAGCGTTTGCCATAACAATTATTTAGTAAATATACCTTTCTTAATCATACGATCTAGGATACGAGCACAAGCTATATCTAATGCTTTCTTAGTAGAAATACTAATAGTAGATTGATTAAATTTAACAGGATCTAAAGCCGCATCAGATAAACCTGAAGTCTCTTTAGTAGTCTTTGCTTCTCCAAGTCCAGAACCACTAAAAACCACACCAGTTTCAGCATCAGTGAATCTAACTTGTAAACCAATCCTCGTAACCATAAGTTGTTTTGTACCATCTTTAAGGCTAACACTTTCATCTTCTGATATACTATAATCATAACATTCAATAGTTACAAAGTATTTAGCAAGATTAATCTTACCACGTCCATCTAACTTATTCTCAGAGATACCTGCTTGGGAAGCTTGAAACTGCTTCACCATACGATTTTTAATCTCTGTTTTATCCTCTGTAAATTTGAATCTATTAAGATTCTCTAAATATTCCATAGAAATGTTAGCAACTCCTAATCCTACACGCTTTTCTTTAAGCTCCGGATACATTTCATACATTTCATCCGATATACCACATTTAAGGATCTGTATAGGTATTTGTGGACCTTCATAGTCTAAAAATTGAGATATGTCAATAGCTTTTTCAAAGCTAGCTTTATAATTTTCTGTCTGAGTCTTAGCTATTTGAGCTTTAGTATTTATAGTAAATAGTAAACAAGCTAATATTATAAAATATTTCATGATTTAGTTTTTAAAGATTTGGACAGCAAGAAGTATGACAGCCAAAATACTCCTGACAGACAATAGAATATAATATCTGTAGCCCAAAAGCTCCCAGTGTAATCTAAGAGCGTCTTGAACAGCAGATCGTATCCCAGTGGGAGAAAGAACATTGCTGCCATTAAGCTGACATCCCGTGAGGAACGAAGTATTTTTATTCTCTGTCTTTTGGTCATCAGAATCCATAGTGTTTAGTTAAGTTAACAATGTTCATCCTTGATTCTACCGCAATGGATACACTCTAAGTCTCCATCACCGTCAGTATCACCCCACTCATGTACACACTGTTTATGCTCATGATGCAGGAATTCTAACTTTTCCATCTCTTGTTTATGCTCTTGTTGATCAGCTTCTAAAACCTGACGATGTTCTTGCTCATCTTTAGAAAGCTCAAACTTTTGTTTGTTCTCAGTAACAGCTAAATCAGAAGCACGCTCTGCAGCTTTAACAAATGCATCAGGAATAGTTGGAGCATATGGTTTATTAGACTCTTTCATATCATTAGTATGAGAAAGAGTAGTACCATCTTCTTCATCCATTTTTTGTACAAGCATCTTGTCTTTATCTGTATCAGAGAACCAGTAATCAATAATCTTACCGTAAGAGCCAATAAAGGCACCTAACAATAACATTAATAACTCTTTCCATTCTCCAGCCATAGTGGCGTTATTAGATACAGCTATAAAAATAGCTACAATGATCATCATAAATGATCCTAATACTAACGCTGTAATAAACCAGCGTCTTCTCATCATTGAGCCTAAGAGTTCTTTAAACCCTCCAGCTTCTGGTTGTTTTTTATCTTCCATAAAAGTTTTTTAGTTCTTAATAATACATTACCATTTAGGAGCTTCTTCTTTAAACTCGTCTCCTTCTTTCTTTTTAACAGGAGCAGCAGGTTTAGCTGCAGCTTCTTTCTCTTTAATGATAACTGTTTTACCACCACTAGCAGCTGCTTGCTGATTAGAATTAGTGATATTAATAACAGGAGCTGCTGCAGCAGGAGTTTCTTTTTCATCTCCACCACCTGTTAATTTATTAGTAACAAATCCGCCTACACCTAGTGTAACCGTACTTACTAAAGTGATAAGAATCCCTTTAAAGGATTTACCAGTTGATTCTTGTTCTACTTCTTCTGACATAATGTATGTTTTTATAGTTTATTTAATTAATATAGGAAACTTTACTTCTTTACCGCTAATATCTATGAATATAAAATCATAGTGTTTTTTAGGTAAATCAACTAAGCTATAAGATTTAACAGTTAAACTATCTTTAGCTGTAAACCCCTCTTTCTTAGCAGGCTCTTCTGAACCAAATGGGATTATCTGTACAGAATACTTAGCTCCTGGAGTTGTTGCAAACTCTGCAGTGACTGTAGTACCATTTTGTACAATAGATTTAATACTTGTAGATGTAGATTGTTTACCTAAATCAATTGTTTGAAAAGGTACAGGCTCTACTTTTCTACAACTTGCAACTACAATAGTTAGCAAAAATCCTAAGTTCAATAATTTTTCTAATTTATTCATTCTAAAAGTTGTTATAACCAGTTAATTTAATTTGTGTAGAATTTAGATTAATACCTAATTGATTACCTTTAGCATCACTAGCATCCATAAGAGTTGATACTTTTACAGATGTAATAATATTTACACCTTCACCAATTGTGCTAAACTTAAGTTTGAATGGTGTACTTACACCAGATAAAGCAACTGATTTATTTTGATCTAATGCTCCAAATTTAACTCTGCCATTATTATCATTTGCAAAAATGTACCAAGTAGCAGGAATTGTAGGTATAAGCTCTTCAAACTTAATCTTTTTAGGATCGTATGTAAACTCAAACTGTAAACCAGATACATTTAAACCTTTAGTGTCTAAACCTACAGGTATTTCTATAGTGTTACTTGTAACAGTTAAGTTAGTTAAGTTTACATCTACAGAACTTACATCATATGGAGTGTTGATAAATCCTCCTGTAGAGAATGTAGACATGTTTCTAAATGCAGTGTTAGTTTGTAAACTATTAACGGCATTAGTTTGTACAGTAGAAGATCCTCCAGAAACAGTTACGACCTGAGAAGAGTGAGATCTGTTTACATCACCCCATAAAAGATATTTAAGATCTAAAACAGCATTTGTACCAAGAGCCCCTGTAGTTAAATAAGTTCTAGGATATGTTATATTTTTCCAGTTAGTAGTATTTATAGCTCCCCATGAACTGTTCACAGAAGTATTAAAACTAGGTTCAGCTTGGAACATATAATCATTATTATTCTTTCTTATATATACAGAGTATAATGAACTACCATCTACAGCTTTTGGTATAGTAGTAGGAATTTTATACTGAGCCCAAGCAGCATCTTCTGTTATATATTCTATAGGTCCTGTGTATACATCAAATAATTGTATACTTTTTAAAGTACTAGCTACAGTTCCACTAGGAAACTTTCTCATATCAACATACAAAGTACTATTTGATGTTCCAACATTAACATATACCCATTCAACTTGACCAGCAAGTGTACGTATTTCAGCTGCATTCCAAGTAGGAATACTCATATATCCCGCACTACCTGCAACATAAGTACTTGGAAGTTTTGTTAGTGTGTCTATATTAGCTACTTGACCTAGTAATCTAGGTAAGTCACCTCCATCTATCTTTTGGTTTCTGTTAATATCAGCAGCATATAAAGATTGTCCGGTCTTTAAGTTTTGACCGTTAGATCCATCTAATCCCATTGAAGTAAATTCATTCTGAGCTGTAGTAAAATCTGATATAGTAATTGCATTACCATAGATATCATATAATTTATCCATGTCATGCATTAAACTAACTTCATAAACTTTATTAGCAGCTAACTGAGATTGATTTACATCTACATCTCCTGTAGAAGTTACAGGAAACATCACTCCAGTATTTGTAACAGTATCTCTAAAAGATACTTTGAGATTAGAAAGATTAAATAAGTTAGAATTTAAATCCACCTTAGCTGTTACATATTTACCAAAGTTTTGGTTCATAGCTACAGCTGTAGTTAACGGAGCTTCCATTACTGTAGCATCATAAGCACCAGCAGCAGTCCAACCAGCTACAAAGTTTAGTTTAATAGGATTAAAAGTATATGCTGTAGAAGCAGCTTTAAGTCTAAACTTAATTTTTATAAAGTCACTATAGCCACTATAAGGCATAGATGAATTAGTAGACCAAGTAAGAGTAACTCTTAATATAGCATAAGGATTAGTATTACTATAGTTGTACTGTGCATATTGATAGTTAGTAGTACCATTAGTTGTATTATTAGCACTAGATCCTGAGCTCACTGTAAGAAAGTTATATCCAGGATAATCATAATAAGAAAGATTAATAGTAGAACCTTGAGGAAGAATGCCACCATTACCACCTGTACCAGTATGATTTACAGATACAATCTCAAAATTGTTTCTATCATATTGTAAATCAAATAGTAACTGACGAGTAGTAGCATTATTCATACCATTACCATAAATTACATAGTCAAACTCACCACCTCTATTAAGAGATGGACCACCTACTGATGCAGCAGCTTTAAACTTCTGTTGAGCAGATGCTTGAATAACAAATAAAAGAGTAAGAAAAAATAACAGTTTCTTCATTAATTAAGTTTCTTTACAAGTGAACTACATGCTTTTTTAATAGCAGTAGATAAATTTTGATTGTTAAATTTACCTCCCTCATCTATAAGAAGAGTAGACATTGATATCTCATCTGCAGATTCTTCTACAAGAATCTTTTTAACGAGCTTATCACCTTTATATAAGAATCCTTGTAGTCTGATAACTACAGATTCCTTGTTATTATGTATTATAGAAAAGCTAGATTGTGTTTTTAATACATCTAGATATACTATATCAACCTTTAAAACATTGTCAGAAGCGTGATCTAAATCATAGCCCTCAGCTTGATACACTTCTTCTAAGACATTCTTTATACCAAACTCTAGTTTTCTATTACCAGCTAAGTTTCCAATCTGGATCTTGTTAGTAATCATTCCTATAGCAATTGTCTTAGGTTCTTCATACCAAATGTTTCCTGGAGAGTTTTTAAAAGTTCCATCAAACTTCCATGAAAATTCATTAGACATTTGTTGAAGCTTTTCTTGATTACCAGAAAATTCTAGATATAAAGCATAAGACATTAAGGATAAGGCAAATACTAACCATAATCCAAATAATGTTAAAAAGCTATATACTAAATATAACTTAGCTTTATCAATAATTGCTACCATATTCTATAATTTTAAAAAGAAAAAAGGGTAGAAATTATCTACCCTGTCCTCTATATTTACTAACTTTTTTAGCCTTGGGGCCAGATGTTTTTGCAGCTTTTCCTCCTTTACGCTTGCCAAAACTAATTTTACGACTGTCTGATTTTACTTTAGCCATTGTGGTTTTTTTAAATATTATACAAGTAGGGTGTGAAACTCTTTAAAATGCTTGATACGATCAGCAAGACCAATAGTACCACCATTAACTCTTTTAGTGATCTTAGTAACTACTTCATCAGAAGCTCCTGTATCAGCAATTTCATTAAGCTTGTTCTTAGACCAGAACCAAGCAGCTGAAGATAGAGCATGTGTTGAAGCTACTGAATCAGGATTAACTGACATATCTACACCAATTGATTTACCAAATGCTGTATAGTTATCTTTACCAGTTAACTGGATATATCCACGACCTCTAAATTTATAACCATCACCTGATGCTTCAGGACCGTTACCCATACGTCCACCATATACAAGATTAGCAATCTTCTCAGGCTTCTTAGCATACGCTGCAGCCTTAGGTTCATCAACTGTACCATCAGGACGCTTAAAATATTTCTTAAATATTCCTGTTAATCCTTTAGCAGAGTAATTAAGGTTTTCTTGTGTAACTCTAAAGCCACCAGATTCATGACCAGCTTGAGCTAAAAAATGTGCTAGACGCAATGGAGTTTTAATACCAAACTTTTCTTGTATAGAAGGAATCTGAGCAATAACTGTGTCAGGAACATGTCCTTTTAAACGAGATAAGTCCATGATTAAGCCTTATTTTTAGGTTTGTAATATCTTTTCTTCTTTTTAGGAGCTGCTTCTTCAGCAACAACTACTTCTTTTTTAGCTTTAGGAGCTTCTTCTACTACTGGAGCAGGAGCCACAACTGGTTCTACAGGTGCAGCAAATAAGCTCTTAAAAAATGCAATTACTTTTTTCATACTATTTTTTTAGTTTTATCTTCCAATAAGATTGAATACCATAAGTAATAGGACCATTAATTTCAGTACCTATATTCAATCCATATATATGATCTTTTTTATTCTTTAATAATACTCCGGCACTTGCTCCTGTAATTCCAAGAGTTTGATTACCGTTTATACCACCACCAAAAAACATTTGAGTTTTAGGCTTTTCATAATGCTGTATAGTAACAGTATTAGTTATTGTAGGAATCTTATAATTAGATCTGACCGATCTTCCTCTAAGACTATTTTGATTAACTGTATCTATAATAGAAACATAACCAAGAGTATCAAGTCTGATAGTATCTTTAAACTCTACAAGAGCCATATACTTACTTAACAAATCATTATATTGAGCTAAAAGCTTAGGGTAATTTGTATCAGCAATATATTCTGGAGGAGTAGCAATTGTATCATGTAATACTTTACCTTTTAAAGTTAGTGTTTTATAGATGGTAGTATCATGTACAGACCATGTAGTATCATGGACAACTGTAGTATCTGATTTCTTACCTTCAAAATTAACATAACCGCATCCTCCTTGTTGGAAGAATACCACTACAATTAATATTAAGATAATTATACTAAGATATTTCATCTGACTTCTTTTTTAATGAAAACTTATCACCGGTATCACCAAGTAAAGCTGCTATACAGATATACATTACAGACTCTACCAAAGCATCTGAAGGTTTAATATCTCCATGACTAAAACTGTTAGCAGTTAATGTTACACATAAGAATAATGCACACATAAAACCTACTACAGGTTTGATTGATGTAGAACCACGCTCATCTTTAAAAAGATCTAAAACCCAGTCTTTAAAATTCATCTTGTGTATTTTATCTTGTTATCAGGTAAAACAGCATATACTATTTCACGTTCCTTTTCAGGTATAGCCGGAATAGAAGCTGACGGAGCAGCTTTATAAAACTGTCTTTCTATATTATCAATCCTTGTTTTGTCTATATTAGACTGAGCCATAAGAAGCTTAACATCAGCTTTTATCTCATTGACATCATTCCATATCAAAAGACTAACAAGTGATACTAAAGATGGGAATATCCACACCTTAAAAGCAGCTATAGAAGGATTCTCTTTAGTCATTTAATATTCTATTTTAAAAGTTTGAACTCATAAACAGAACCTGCTGGTTTCTTTAGACTGATAGTCAATGTGTTAGGTACAATATTTCCTTTTAAGTCTTTACGTACAAAATAACGTAAACCTGAAGGTTGAGCTACCACTGATTGACCTGCTCCTGGAGTTACATTTGTTGCAGGAATAACAATAGTGTCAATAGGAGTTTTAGCTGTACTAGCAACAGACATCAATGTACCCGGAATTGGGAACCCTAGAGCGTCTTTTTGGGCATAAAATTTCTTAGCCATTGTATAAATAATTTAATATAAACTTAGAATATGTAGAATTTGTACAATCCCTACAATATAATATACGAAATATTCAGGAAATTATCTACATTTGTGAACATAAAATCTATATATGAATAACCAAGACTACGCCACATACTTAGAGAAAAAGCTTATTGACAAGTTTAAAGAAGAGTTTTTTATTAAATTTGAATACTACCCTGTAGTTTTAACCAAAATCAACTTAGTTACAGACCCATCAGACAAGTCTCCTCTGATTAGTTTAGAGCAGTTAGAGGCCTATTTTACCCCCTTTTTACCTTCTAGACACGATAAGGTAATCCATTTAAAGCATAAAATTAGAATACGAGAAATTACAGAACTACGCTCAATTTTCTGCTTCCTAGCTAGAAACATGAAATACTCTCTTAAAACAATTGGAGAATATCTTAATGGAAGGGACCATACAACAGTCATTCATTCAGTTAACACATTTAAAGACTTAATTGAAACCTGCCCTGTATTTAGAGAGAAATATTACAAAGTATTAGATAACATTAAAAAAATAAATAATATAACAGATGAGTCACCAATTATGGACTGTTTGCAGAAAGTATAATATAAGCCCTAATCAGCTTTACTATTTAGATAGCTGTAGAGAAAAGATTGTACCTAGTCAGGTTATTAATGCTAATGCTCAAAGAGTTGTATGTGAACAGAGGGGTTGGATAGATCCTGAAGGCAATTTAACAGAAGGAGCATTATATATCTTAGATGAGTTTGAGACATTTTTAAAGAAGACTAAATCTAGAATTACAAAAGAAGTTTTAGGTGAAGATTTTATGAAAAATGTAAATGAATATAGGGAAATGTTCCCTGCTAATAGATTGCCTTCCAAAGAGTTAGGTAGACAAAGTGCTGCTGAGTTAACTAAGAAGTTTGTAGAGTTCTTTAAAAAGTATCCTCAATATGATTGGGAATTAGTTTTGGATGCTACAGATTATTACGTAAATTACTATAAGAAGATGGGCTTTAAATTTATGGCTACTAGTAGTTACTTTATAAGTAAAAATGATACCTCTAAATTAGCGGACACTTGTCAGGCTATATTAGACGATCCTAAAATATTAAATATCTAAAAATACTTTAGATATTTTTTGGAAGCTGTAAGTATATATCTTAACTTCACATCCCTCAAAATTACAAAAACACAGTGTATGACCAATTATGAAAAAGAGATAGAATCTATGTTCTATCAAATTACTATTCCTCTTAATGAAAAGAAAACAGTTTATGGTATTGGTTTAGATGGCTTTAAATTAGCTGTCAATAACTTAATGAACAAAGCTGTTCTAGAAGGAAAGATGGAAGCTTTACAAGAAGTTAGAGTTGACCTTAACAAACTTATAACTTCTATATAATGTCTGGGCAGAAAGAAAGACCTTATGGTGCCAGAAAGTATTCAGAGATCTTAAGGGAGACTGCTCAATACGTAGATGACAGACGTAAAGGAAATATCAAATCTTTATTAACACCTTGGCCTGGATTAAATAATGCCGGAGTCAATGGTATAGAATGGGGCTCTCTTATTACAATTGGTGCTAGACCTGGTGCAGGTAAGACACTTATTGTAAGTCAAATTTTAAGAGAAGCTCGTACATTAAATATTGGACAAGAATTTAATATTTTAGAGTTCCAGTTTGAAATGGGAGCTAAACAGTCAGGCTCTAGAGCTTTTGCTGCAGAGACTGCTCTTGACTATAATCAAATCTTAAGTACTACTCAAGCTCTTGATGATTATAATTATAATTTATTATTAAAGTATGTTAGAGAGACAGAGATATTAGAAAGTCAAGGTATACATAGATTACAAATAACTAATCCTATTAATAATAAAGAGATCATAGATGCTATAAAGCAATACTATGTGGCTCTTGGTAACAAACCTTTAATAGTAACTATTGATCATAGCTGGTTAATTAAAAAAGCACCAGATGAGAAAGAAAAGATTGCTACATTGTATAATACTGTAGAAGCATTAATGCAAGTTAAAAAGGAACTTCCTGTTATCATATTTATGATCACTCAACTTAACCGTACAATTGATGAGCCGTCAAGAAAGGAGCCAGGTAAAATTGGTAACTATCCTGTATCATCAGATGTATTTGGTGGTGATGCTCTTATGCAAGGATCAGATATGTTACTAGCATTAAACAATCCTTTTAAAGCTAATATTCCTTTATATGGACCTAAAGAGTATGATGTTAAAAAAAATCATATCTTTATGCACTTACTTAAAGTGAGAAACGGATCTGATGATAATAACTTATTATTTATGGATGCTAATTTTAACAGACAGAAATTAGTAGAAGTAGCAGAGTTTGATTCTCAGAATCCAACAGGTACATATCAAAGACGTTCAGCTAGAAATCAACAAGCTGGACAACAATTTACAACAAATCAATTTCAACCATAACAACACACAGTATGTCAGATTTTAATTTTTTACAGACTGCTGAAGAGCAGAAAAAAGAATGGAAGCGTAGCAAGCTTGAAGCTATACGTACTTACCATAAAACATTAATTGATGATCTTGGTATTAGTATCACAGATTTCAATATGAAGATGCCATTCCACAATAAACAAGGAGTTCTTGTAGTTGGTATCTTTTCATCAGAGTTTAAGAAAGAAAAAGGTTTCTATTTTGAATTAGTCACTAGAGAGCTAGATCCTGTAGATCCTAAGCGTACAGTGTACAGAATTCCATATAATGCAGCTTTTGAAGAAGAGTATGAATTAAATGAGAAAGGATCTTATTTAGTTCCTATTGAACAGTTAAGATCTGTTAATCATCAAGCTGTTGCCATTAGTAAATATGAAGCAGTTAGAAGTACAGAAAATGTATTTACAACAAATCCTAATCCTGTTTTAAAGGATATGCCAATGTATCCGGCTCCTGCTTCTATGGATATGTCAGATGCTCCTTATAGTGAAATGACTATAAGAGACTATTATGCTATTCATACAGGAAAAGCTGTAAGTGCTAAAACTTGGTTAAATGAGCTTATAAAATCTAAATAACACATAATAACAATCACATGGCACAAGGAGTATTAATTATTGCAGAGTCAGGTGCAGGTAAGTCTACAGCTATTGAGACCCTGGACCCAAAAGAAACATTCATCATTAATGTGGCTAACAAACCGTTACCATTTAAAGGATGGAAGTCAAAGTATTCTATTTGGTCTAAAGACAATCCTGCAGGTAATATGTATGATAAGTCTGGTACCCAGAATATTTATGCAGCATTACAGTATGTAAATGACAAGCGTCCGGAAATCAAAACCATAGTGGTAGATGATTTTCAGTACATGAGCTCATTTGAGTTCTTTGAAAGAGTAGATGAGAAAGGTTATGAAAAATTCACTCAGATTGGTGCAGGCTTAGCTCGTATAGCTAGAATGCCTAAAGACTTGAGAGATGATCTAACTGTATTCTTTTTAACTCATGCTGAAGAGTCTACTGATATGGACGGTAAGAGAAAATTAAAAGCTAAAACAATCGGTAAAATGGTTGATGAAAAGCTTACCTTAGAAGGTCTATTCTCTATTGTACTATACGGTAAGGTAAAGAAAGGCAAGGATGATGTAATCAGATATGTTTTTGAAACTCAGACTACAGGTGATAATACTTGTAAGTCACCTAAAGGAATGTTTGATACCTTTGAGATACCAAACGATTTAGGTTTAGTAAAGAAAGCAATCACAGATTTTGAAAATTAGTTAAACGTTTAACATTTATAAAACAACACGTATGTTTAGTACAAAAGGACAGGAAGTAAAACAAGGTGGTGGAGTACAGAAGTCTCTACAACCAGGAGTAAATTATGCACACATCTTTAGTGCATCAGTAAGAGAATCTAAAAACACAGGAAAGAAAGCTCTAGAATTAGTTTTAGAGGGACCTGCGTTAGAAAACTTTGAAGGATGGACTATAGAAAAAGGTAATGAGAATGGCCCTAAATTTACAGGCCAATCTGCTAGAGTATCTGCAAGTATGTGGATTGATTCTTACAATGAGACAAGTCCATCTAAGAATGAAATCATGAACAAACTTAGCATTATTGCTGTAGAATTAGGATTGAAAGATGAATTAGATGCTATCAGTGCATCTAGTATTGAAGACTGGGTTGCTCAAGTATCTAAGTTATTAAAAGGTAAGAACTTATATTTCTTCCTTAAAGCTCAAGAAGAAGAGTACAACGGTAAAACTATTGTTAAGTTGTCACTTCCTAAGTTTAAGTTTGCAAATGCAGACGAAACTAAGTTAGAGAAGTTTGATAAAAACAATCAGTATCATTATAGAGCTTTACAGAACAAAGCCGTATCTGGTTTTGAGCCTGTAAATGATGATTTTAACATGTAAGCTTTTCTTTCATATACATACAAGCGGGGAGGGTTTCTACTCTCCCCAATTTTTTTTTAAATTCTAAATTATGTTTAAAACTAAAAATCTGGTACACGATATAAAGGATGTACCAATACCTTGGGTATTTGAACATTTTTGCAAACTGAAAGGAAAGTTAGCTGGTGAAGATGTAAAGATTAAAAGCTTATTTAATAATAAAGAACGTACACCAAGTATGTGTATATACTTTGATCCAAAAATTAAAGTGTATAAATACAAAGACTTCTCTACAGGTAGAGGCGGATCAGCCATAGATCTTGTAAAAGATTTAAATAATCTATCTTATCATAAAGCCTGCAATCTAATTGTTGAGCAGTATAATGATTATGTCCTCCATAATAATGGTGGATACGACGTAAAAGAATTCAAAGAACAATCCAAGTATAAAGTACATAGTTATGTCTTTAGACCATGGACTACTCAAGATCAATATTTCTGGACTCAGTTTAATATTGGATCTAAAATATTGGATGAGTATTGCGTAAGACCCCTGTCTTACTACACTATGATAAAAGATGATAAAGAACTAGTAATTAGTGGAAACTATATATACGGTTACTTTACAAAAGGTGGTGAGCTGTATAAAATATACCAACCTAAAACATCTGATAAGAAGTTTTTAAAAATTAGAGACTACTTGCAAGGAGAGCAGCATCTTGAAGACAATGATTATTTAGTTATTCTATCCAGTCTTAAGGATATGATGTCTCTGAAGTCTCTTAAACTTTCTAATATAAATGTGATAGCTCCTGATAGTGAGAATTCTATGATAAAGAAGGACATTATGGAAGAGTTTATCAAAGAATATAAGAAAGTAATTATAATGTTTGATAATGATGAGGCAGGTATTAAAGCTATGGAAAAGTATAAAATTACTTATCCTGCAGTGGAAGTGCTTCTTCTTCCTATGAGTAAGGACCTATCTGACTCAATTAAAGACTATGGAGCTAAAGCTGTTAGAGACAGACTAGTTCCATTAATAAATAAAAAATTAAATGGCAGCTAAAAAGAAACCAACTAAAAGAGCAAGTAAAGCTATTAAAACTAGAAACTCCGGTACTATGACTGAATCGGCTTTCTGGTCATTTATAAGAAGTGCTCTTAGACAAAAGTCTAGATGGTGGAAACCTATTACAGAATGTAAAATGAAAGCTCGTAGGCCTTATAAAGGACCTAATAAGAGACAGAAGTTTGAATATGAATGTAACTGTTGCCATAGATGGTTTCCTGAAAAACAAATAAATGTGGATCATATTGTAGGAGCAGGTAGTTTAAACTGTGGGCAGGATCTTCCAGGATTTGTAGATAGACTCTTTTGTGAACAGGATAATCTACAGGTACTTTGTACAACATGCCACGATCATAAAACAAAATTAGAAAAACTAAAGTAAGATGGACGATTTACATAGAGACAGCTTCAGAGCTGAAGACTGTCAAGCAGAGTTAACTAGTATAACTCAAAAGCTTAAAAACTGTAATGATCTAATTAGAGAATTGGTTCACTTCCTTGAATATGAGGAAGCTATGACAGTAGATACTAGATCTCAACAACGTATGAGTGAAAAGCTTATAGAGCTAGGATTATGGCCTTCAAAATAATAAACTAATAATATGGAAGATAATCAAGAATTGGATAGTACTCCTAATTTTAAAACAATATGGAACGATCCAGAATTAGCTGCAGCAAGAAAAGAGTTTAAAAAGCATTGGGATGAAGCTATGCAGCGTATAGAAGATAATATGACTCCAGAAATGGTACAATCAATTAGAGAATGGAGATGTGAGGAAGACTATACATGGAGAGCTGTATCAAGAGCTTTTTATGTATCTTATCCTGAGTTCTGTATAGAACATAAATTAGATGACGGTAATCAGATATCAGGTATGATGATCTGTGAGGTAGCACAAAAATTATTAAAACAAGAAAACTCAGAAGGATGGAATTAGAAGCGTTAATGGAAGAGACAGTCATTAAATTACAAGATGACTTTTATAGTAAGAAGTTTAACTTCTCTTATAGTAGCTTAAATAAGCTTATATGGAATCCTGCAGTGTTCTATCAGATGTATGTTCTTGGTAATAAAGAAGAACGTACAGATGCTCACTTAATACAAGGTAAGATTATCCATGCACTTCTTTTAGAAGAGGAGAAGTTTAATGACCAGTTTGTTATTAGCCCAGGTAAACTTCCAGGTGATAATATCAAAATAATAGTAGATAGAGTTTATAACCATCATGTAGAAATAGCTGAAGATGGTGACACTCGTACTAACTTAGAAGAATTTGGAGGAGCCATCTTAGATGTAATGAAAGATATAAACTACTTTCAGAACTTAAAGACTGACCAACAACGTATAGAAAAGGTTGTCACTATAGAAGCTACAAACTATTGGGCATTTCTTAAAATCAAAGGATCTAAGATGTTAATTGATCAGGAAACCTATGACTACTGTAAAAGTGCTGTAGACTTAATCAAGACTAACAAGTCAATTTGTGAGCTTATTGGCTGTGATCTAAATGATTTTAGTAATGTAGAAGTACAGAACGAGCTTCCACTAGATATAGAATTAGCTAATCAACCATTTGGACTTAAAGGAATTATAGATAATCTTGTTATTGATCACGACAAAAAGACTATATTTGTTAATGATATCAAGACTACTAGTAAAGACTTAAAAGACTTTCCTGAGACTATTGAATTCTATTCCTACTGGATGCAAGCTGCTATATATGTTACAATGGCTGCTACAGTGTACAAAGAATTAATAGAAAAAGGATATACAGTTAAGTTTCATTTTGTAGTTATAGATAGAGCATTTCAAACATATGCTTTCCCGGTATCTAGTTCAACACTAAGCAACTGGGCCAACAGATTATTTGAAGTGATAGATAAAGCCAATTGGCATTATAGTAATAAAAGCTACGAGCTACCTTATGACTTTGCAACAGGTTCCGTAGTTTTATAAAGAAAACAATATGATAGAAAATCTTTATGGGAAGTATTTTCAGAAATCACGATCATTTTTATATCCAGCTCTTGGTATTAGACGCACTAGTAACATTAGTCCAACAGGGACCTATCTTTCTCTTGAGGGGAAGATAGATCCTGAGGATATGAAACTAGTTGTGGCATTTAAAGTTACTAACGATGAAGGATTTAAGACATTTGAAAAACAAATGTTGCTTACTAATCCTTTATTTGATAGTAAAATAGATGTAAAAGAATACACTCTTTATATATTTAGTTTTGAAATGTATAAAGATGACTGGTTCAACTTCTTATTGGGAAAATATTCTAAGCTTTCTGTAGTTCTTAAAAGAGCTATTAAGGCTTACTATGGAGAAAACTCTTCTGAATATAAATATATGGATACTTATCTATACCCCGAAAAGTATCACGGAGTCTATTCTAAATTACTAGATGTAGATGTAGATACCTTAAAGTCTATAAAGGAATTATGTGACCCATGTGATCTAGAAAAAGAAACTTTAAAAATTCCTGTAGAAGATACACAAATATTAGAAAAGACTACTTAACTTTGTAAAAACAAACAATATGAATAAATCAATGATGTTAATTACATCCGTATGGGGAAGTAAAAAGACATTTAAATTAATCCCTGTAACATCAGAATCTCCTTATAATGAGGCTATCTTTGACGTAGATAATAAAGTGTTAGCTGTTATCTCTAAAGAGAAAAAAGAATCTTTACATATGCTTGCCAAGCTTAATGAGTTTGGAGATCCTCAGACAATGAAGATCGGCAGAAGAGCTAATGGTAAAGACTATGCAGAAGAGCGTAAAACTCTAGAAACTTTCTATGAATACTATGTAGAAAACGTTCCTGAAGTGGAAAACTTTATTAATATGTTTGCTATTAATGCAGACAGCTTTGATTATAAGCAATACTTTGTAGAAGAAAAACCTGCTACACCTAGTAGCATTGTGACCGTATAATCTAACCCAAAACAAAGACTGGAATAGGGAAGAGAAATCTTCCCTTTTTTCAGCTTTAGTAATCAGGGGGAACAGCTTAACTGAACCAATATATATGAAACAAGACTTGCCTACCCATTGGGTTATGGATTATGAAACCCTTGTCAACTGTTTTGTAGGTGTATTTCAACACTATAAAGATGACAGTATTAGTGAAATATTTATCATCACTAAAGATCAAAATGATTTACCTAAATTTATTGATTTTCTAAAGAAGTGTGTACAGCTTAATCAGTGGCATATATCTTATAATGGTCTAGCATTTGATGCTCAGATCTCTCAACACATGCTTAAAAATGAAACTAAGCTATTAAAACTTAGTGGATTAGAAGCAGCTCAGTATATTCATAAACTAGCACAAGATATTATTAACAGATCTGATAGAGGAGAGTTCCAAGAGTTTGCACCTAGACAGCTTAAAATTAGACAGATTGATTTATTTAAGATGAATCACTGGGATAATAAAGCTAAGATGTCTTCTCTAAAATGGATACAGTATTCTATGGACTGGGAGAATGTAGAAGAGATGCCTCATCATCACAGTAAGCCTGTTGAGAATAATCAACAACTACAGGATATAGTTACTTATTGTATCAATGATGTACAATCTACTAAGAAGATACTAGAACATTCTAAAGAACAGATAGAGTTAAGAAAAACTCTTACTAATGAATATGGAATAGATCTATATTCTGCTTCAGAGCCCCGCATATCTAAAGAGCTATTCTTATTTTTCCTTGAAAAGAAACTAGGATGGGATAAAGCAGAAATCAAAAGACTCAGAACTAAACGTGATGAGATTTACCTTGGTCAATGTATTTTACCCTATATTAAGTTCCAGACGCCAGAGTTTCAAAAGATTCATGACTATTTTAGAACAAAGGTAGTTACATCTACTAAAGACAAGTTAAGATTTACTCTTGATTATAAAGGCGTAAAGACAGACTATGGTCTTGGCGGTATCCACGGTGCAAAAGATGCAGGAGTATATGAAGCTCATCCGGGATGGACCATCATGACTTCAGATGTAACATCATTCTATCCTAATCTAGCTATTAAGAACAAGTTTCATCCAGAACACTTACCTCAGAAAGAGTTTGGGGACCTGTATGAGTGGTTCTTTGAAGAGAGAAAGAAGATACCTAAGACAGATCCAAAGAACTATGTATACAAGATTATTCTAAATAGTACATACGGTCTCACTGGTGATGAGAACAGTTTCCTATATGATCCTAAGATGACTATGCAGATTACTATTAATGGTCAGCTACAGTTATCTATGTTGTATGAGATGTTATGTCTAGAGATTCCTGAAGGTATTCCTCTTATGCAAAATACCGATGGTCTAGAAATGATGATTCCTACATCAGCAATCTCTACATATATGGATGTCTGTGCTAAATGGGAAAAAATCACTCAGCTTAACCTAGAACATGATGAGTATTCTAAAATGATTATTGCAGACGTAAATAATTATATGGCTGTATATAAGAATGGAAAGGTAAAGTCAAAAGGTAAATATGAGTGGGAAGATCTAGAAAAAAAGAAGGTGGCAGTATTTCATAAGAATAAATCTTTTCTAATTATTCCTAAAGCCGTCTATGCATACTTTGTTTATGGAACATTACCAGAAGAGTTTCTTGCACAGAATAGATCTGTATATGATTACTGTGGAGGGATTAAAGCAAAAGGTGGATGGTACTATGAAGAAAGAAGTTTAGTTAATGGTGAATTAGTTACAAATAAACTACAAAAGATTGTTAGATATTACGTAACTAAATCAGGAACTAAAATTATGAAGTGTCACCCAGATGGTAGAGAGATGCAGGTAGAAGCCGGGGAATGGATGCAAAAGATAGCTAATGAGATAGACCCTAATATGTCTTATGAAGCATATGATATAGATACAGAATATTATTTAGAAAACATATACAAGCAAATAGAGCAGATTAACAAAGTTAAACTTAGCTCTTTCACACAATTGTCATTATTTTAAAACACAAAGACATGCCAGCAAAAACAGAATTTACAACAGAGCAGCGTATTAGAGCTGCTGTTTTACCTAATCATGGTAAGACGTATACAGTTATCCCTCACGGATATGTTATAGACGAAACTAGAAAAGAGCTGCAATCTGCAGGCTTTCATATAGATAAAGAAATTTACAAGACTAACTTAGATGGTCAAGTTGCACAAGGAATATATCATTTAAATCACGGCAGTGACTCAGATATGGGTCTAATGTTTGCATGGTCAAACAGCTATAATAAAATGATGAGATTTAAATGTGCTGTAGGTGCTCAGGTATTTATATGTATGAATGGAGTAGTATCTGGAAACTTATCCAACTACTCAAGAAAACATACAGGTAATGCTTTACAGGAAGCTACAGATACAATCAGACATCAAATTGCTAATGCTAGAACATTCTATGATCAATTAGTTAAAGATAAAGAACTACTAAAAGGAATCACGTTAACTAAGAGTCAACAAGCAGCTATTGTAGGTCAATTACTAATTGAACAAGATATATTAACTCTTTCTCAAGTGGGAATAGTTAAGCGTGAATTAGAAACACCTAGTCATACTTATAATTCTACCGCTGATTCAGCTTGGACATTATATAATCATGTAACATTAGCTCTAAAAGATTCACATCCAATGAGTTATTTAAATGATCATCAGAAGTTACACAACTTCTTTATAGATCAATATACAATTACTAAGAAGTTTGTACAACCAGAACTAAACTTTGAAAAAGAAGTTGAAGAAGAGTTGGTAGAAACTAATGATAGTGGTGTAATCTTTTTATAAAAATTATATGGAAGACAGCGTTGGTTCAGTATTTAAAGCAGTACTGCAACATCTAAAGTGTATTGAAGTGAGACTAGACTTTGCAAAAGCTTTGACTAGTCAAAAACAGAAATACGCTTTAGGTAATGCTGTACAGAAAGTAAAGATAGCTATTAATCATTTATGTGATTTACTACCAAGCTCATCTGGTGCAATGGAAGTAAAGAAAGAATTAGACAGTGAGCATCTAGTTTATATAATGTTACTAACAGAGCAACTATATGATCTTGGTAGTGAAGACATAGAAGAAGTAATAGAGTTAATAGAAAATCATATAAATAAAAAATATGGTAAGGGAGAAGTGTAAAGTTACTGGTAAATCTAGGTTTCCAACACCTGGAGATGCTAAAGAAGCTATGAACAGTCTCAAGACAGCCATAAGATATTATGATACAACAGGTAAAAGAATAAACAGAAGAGCAGGTAAAGTAAAACAGTGTAGATATTACTACTGCTGTCACTGTAATGGTTATCATATGACTAGTAATGATGCTCCTTTAGGTCAAAAGAAAAGAGAAAAGATATTTAAAGAAAGAGTAGAGTCAACTAAGACTCTGGTAAAGAATAAGCAAGAGGCAGAAGAGTGGAGAAAAGACTCTTTGCCATTTCCTGAAACTAAAACTAATAACGATGAGATGGTATAAGTTAAATGAAGACCATACTACAGAAATGCTACCCGAAGGAGAATATCCTTTGAATGGAGATTTACGTAGTCCTATTAAACACATAGGAGATAATGTTGTAAATGATCAAAGAATATCTACAGTGTTTTTACATTTAGATCACAACTGGGACCCAGATGGTGAACCAGTATTATTTGAAACCATGATCTTTGGTGGAGAGTATGATGAAGAAATGTGGAGATACTGTACATGGGAAGAAGCTAAAGCTGGACACGATAGAATTGTTAACTGCCTTGAACAAGGTATAAACCCAAATGAAGAAATATGATTATAGGAATTAACGGATATGCCGGCAGTGGAAAAGACACTGTCGGTACTATTATACAATATCTACAAACTATCCCTAGTAATGTATCTTTAGTAGATGTATTAGATTTTCCTCTAACACATCAATGGTGGTTAGAAGAAGCATCTGGATGGGAAATAAAAAAGTGGGCAGGTAAACTTAAGACTATGGCTAATTTATTTACAGGAATCCCTGTAGAGAAGTTTGAAGACCAAGACTTTAAGAAAACTATGCTTGGATCTGAATGGAATATGTCAGTGAGAGACTTTTTACAAAGACTAGGTACTGATGCTATTAGAGATGGCTTACATACTAATGCATGGGTTAATGCTCTTATGGCAGATTATAAGAAGATAGATTATAATGATGATGAACAACCTGAATTTCCTAATTGGATTATTACAGATACTAGATTTCCTAATGAAGCCCAAGCTATTAAAGATGCTGGAGGTCTAGTAATCCGTATAGATAGACCAGGTGTTAAACCTATTAATAATCATCCTTCAGAAGTTGGATTAGATGATTGGAAGTTTGACTATAAGATAGCTAATGTGTCTGATCTTAGAGCTCTTACTGGTACAGTAGAGACAATATTATTAAAAGAAAATATACTGTAATGTGTGACCAATGTGTAAACTATGAACTAGATGATAATGAGTTTCTTGAAGTTACTCAGGAAGACATTGATTATTGGAAAGAAAAAGGTAAGTATTATGGCTACCCTCAATGCTGTATAGATGCTTTTTGTAATAGAATAGATCTTAATCTAACACCAGCACAAGAGCAAGTACTTGATAATCATGGTTTTATACCATGTAATGATCATGCTCTTATGATAATAGATAGTAAAGTCACTTTAAAAAGTCTTATTGAAAATAGACAATGTATATATGATTATCCTATGGATGACCATGATGCTGAAATAGTAAAACTTATAATAGACAATGATGAAGAACTTAGACAAGAATTTCTTGACGCAGGATACGTCTCTGAAGAAAAGGAAGAGATTTAAAATACCTTATGTAAAGGTTAGTATTAAAGATAATAAAGTGGTCTATGCAAATAATAGAACAGTCTACGAAGACTCTAAAAACAAGAGATAATGGAAGAAGCTCGGACGCTATTAGTCCGAACTTCATCTATGGATGCCTAGGTGGCTGTATGAAGTCCTACTGCTATGTAGGCAGATATAACCACGATAAAGTATATGTTAATAAGAATACTGATGATATTCTACACTCTGTTTATGATTGGCTAGTAGATAAACCATGGCCTAAAGTTCCTAATCAGTGTGATGAAAAGTATTATACTATAGATATAGGCTGCAGTACTGATGTAGCTTTGATGACTAAATATTATAATTGGCAAAAGGTATTTGACTGGTTTGACTGTCATGTAATGGCTAAGTCTACTTTTGCCACTAAATATCCTAGTATGTTTCGTCCTAATGAAAAGTTTGTATTCCATCCTGATAAACACCGTATCCGGGTAAGCTTAATGCCTCAGATATACTCTGATGTATTAGAACCAGGTACAGATAGTATAGCTCGTCGTATAGCTGAAATTCCTAGGCTACAACAGTATATGGAAGTACATATTAACTTTAGTCCTATCATCTATACAGATGGCTGGCTAGGTGAATACCGTAAATTATTCCAACAGCTTAAAGATGCAAGTATAGATGTTAAGTGTGAATGCATATTCCTTACACATAATATACAGCAGCATCAGCGTAACTCTGAGATTGTACAAGATCTAATATGGAGACCAGATATTCAAGAGTCTAAAGACTCCCAGTATGCTCCTGATAATATTAGATATAAACACACTCTAAAAAGAGAAATGGTAAAAGATTTTGTATCTTTATACTCAGAATTTTTTAATCCAGTTAACATTAGATATATATTTTAATATATGAAAGTAAAAGATAAAATACCTTATTGGAAATTACTAATTGTATTTATATCAGCAATAGCATTAGAAGCTAATTCAATAGCAAGTTTTAGATATTTAATGGACAAACAATGGATAGGTATGGTATCAATGGTATTTATTAATCCATTCTTAACTTTACCTATGAACCATTTTACTATTGAGGTAAAAACATTTAGAGGAAGATCCTTAATTGCACTAGCTTTTGCACTTGGTTTTAGTGTAGGTGTGCTACTTATAAGACCAGCATTTATATAAAACAAACAATTTATGAAAATTTTACACATTTCAGATACCCATGGATTCCATAATGCCTTTCCAGATTCTACCTGGAAGGGTATTGATGTAGTAGTCCATAGTGGAGACTGTTCTAACTACTATGATGTATTTAGAAATGAGCAGGAAGTAGTTAACTTCCTTAACTGGTATGAGCTTGTACCCGTAAAGTATAAAATATACGTAGCGGGTAATCATGATACCTGTATAGAAAGAAAAAGAATAACTAAGGAAGACTTTGAAAAACGTGGTCTTATCTATTTAGAAGATGGATTTACAAATATAGATGGGATTAAGTTCTATGGTTCTCCTTATACACCAACATTTGGTCAGTGGGCATTTATGAAAGCTCGTGATAAAATGCATAATGTGTGGCAAGCTGTACCAGAAGATACTGATGTACTAATAGTCCACGGCCCTCCTAAAACTATTAGAGATTTATCATTTGATAGACATGGTCAATTAGAGTTCTGTGGAGACATGGCTCTTTATAAAAGATGCATGCAATTAAAAGATACTCTTAAGTTAGTATGTTTTGGACATATCCATAATATGGATGGTGTGCCAACTAACCAAGGTATATCTCGTTTTGCACATACCTCTACAGCATTTTCTAATGCAGCTTGTGTATATGATGGACGTTTTGATCTAGGCTTAGTATCATTTGGTAACAAATTTAAAATCTAACATATGAAAGACAAATGTATTTTATGTGATGCTGATACAGCATATGATAATACGACCCATGTAGACATGAGAGTTGGTTATATAGAAGGTGCAGGACAGTTATGTCATGCATGCTGGATGAAAGGTACTGATAGAAGACATTTCTTAGTACCACATAGCTTAGTTTACAATAATTCTAATGATGCAGAATTAGGAGCTAAAGTGAGAGAATTGTATTATAATATAACAGATTAATTAGTAAATTTGCGTATGTACAAAGCAGAAGTTTTATATGAGGATACATGCATTAGAGTGTATGATCCAGAAAAGAAAGAGTTAATAGCAGTATTTAAAACCTTTTCTAAAGCATCTAATAAGCTTGGAGTAGGACATTCAACAGTTCAACATAAGTGTGAATCTAAACGTAGAATGTTTTCACCCATCTTAAATAGAGAGGTAGCTTGTAGAATAGGTGTTATGAAACCCGGTGATAAAGAATTAATAGAACAAACTGAAAAGTACTTAACAACGAAACAGTTAAAAAAATGAAAAAGTACATAACAGCAATATTAAGTATAGGAACAGTAGCAATGCTGTTCTATACGCTGTTTGATTTAAAGAATCAAGTAAAACAAATATCAGTGTTGCAACATCAATTAGATAGTGTAACTATTCAGTTGGATAGTATATCTATAATTAACTTTGCAACAGAGGTAGAGAATGGTAGATATGAAATAACTTTGGAGCATCTTAAAGAGACTAATCCTAAAGCTGCTAAAGAGTTTGAAGAATTTATGAATACTCAAACTGAATAGTATGAAGCAATGGTTTAATAGAATTAAAAAGTATAATTGGACATTTATAATAGTATGGGTGTCCATATTTACACTATCATTTACATTGTGGTGGCAAATCTTTAAAATATTAAAAAACTTATGAGTAATTTAGAAGTAAAGACATTTGTAGAAGACTGGTGTGCTACCTGTCAAAAAGTAGCACCAGCCCTTATAAGCTTAGAAAATAAGTATAATAGACAATTGTCTTGGCAGAATTTAAGTATTGATCAGCATGGTGATGCTAATGCTGTTAGTGCGGTACCTACAATAATCTTTGTAAAAGATGGAATAGAAGTAGAAAGAATGGTTGGAGAAAGACCTCCATTCCTCTATGAAGAAACTATTCTTAAATACTTGTAAGATATGTCAGTATCTAGTAAATATAGATTAACAAGGTTAAATGATGGTCTTGTTAAAGAAGGTACACAGCTAGCTTGGATTAATTACAAGCTAACTGGTAACTCAATATATAAAAGAATAGCAAAAGGCAGGGGTCTAGTTATTTATAGAAGTATGGGTGACTACTGGCAAACTACACTAGTCCAGTCTTATAAAAAGTTAGAGGACGGTACAATAATGTTTACTACAGAAAATAGTAATTATAAATTAGAGAAAATAAATAATTAATATGACACCAATAGATAATAATACACATTATTATTTAGAAAATGATAGAGTCATATTCACAGCAGCTTTCCATATAAAAAGGGGAAGCTGCTGTGGTAATGGCTGTAGACATTGTCCTTATGAGCCTAAACACACAAAGAACAATATAATAAAACAACAACAGTATGATACTATCAGACAAGACAATCCTAAAAGAGATTGAGAATGGTAACATTGTTATTTCTCCATTGGTAGAAAAGCATGTTAATCCTAATAGTGTAGACCTTACACTAGCTCCACAATTTAAAGTGTACCAGCAAGGTATACTTGATCCACGCAAACCTAATCCTACAATTGATTTAGTAATACCCGAGCATGGTTTCTTATTAGAACCAGGAGAAGTTTACTTATATGCTTGTAACGAGCGTATAGGTGTTAAGAATAATATCCGTGCTAAGGTTGAAGGTAAGTCTAGTCTTGGACGTCTAGGTTTATTTATACATGTAACCGCAGGTTTTATAGACACAGGTTTTGAGGGTAGCTTAGTATTAGAACTAGTAGCTACTAGACCTATCATGATATATCCTGATATGAAAATCTGTCAAGTAGAATTTGCTAGAGTGGAAGGAGAGATTGGTGAGACTTATGATCAGAAAGCTGGTTCTAAGTATCATAATCAAACTGGTGTACAAGAAAGTCTAATGCATAAAAACTTTTAGTATGATAACTGATATATTAAAAGAAAGAGAGGTAGATCAAAAACCTAGGTTCTTTCTGCACGATGAAATGATAACTTGGTTATCTGATACTTGTTATTTTACTACCAGTATATGTCCAGAAGGTAGACAAGGAATAACTTTACCTTATATAGATTCTTATGGACAAGTGCACTCAACTGAGTATATAGAAATACCAACTTATTTTATTGTAGACAACAAGTGCTTAATAGAAGGAAAACAGATAGGTCCATCTACTTCTTCTTATATAGATTTAACAAACCATACTAAAATTATTAAGAGCTTAATTACTAGAGTTAATTGGTTAGAAGAAGCTATAAAAATTAATAACCAAAAAATAGGTTCAGAAATAGCTCAACTAGTTAGCAATCAAGTAGTTATGCAGAATGAACTTGTAGAACTTAAAAGTAAATTAAATGAAAAAAGAACAGATAATCAATAGACTTTCATCTACGCATATAGAAGATCTTTACATAAAAAGAATTCTTAAAAGAGCTGTTAGAAGACTTAAATGTAAAGGTATTAGATTAGTTATAAGACAGTCTAAAGAATCATTACTTAATATAGATTGGTTATGAAAAAAGCATTATATTTAGATGATCTTGATTTGTTTTATATAAAATAATTTTGTATCTTTATTATATAAAGAACTAATTATGCCTTATAAACCTATTTGTGGTGTATATAAAATTACTAATCTAATAAATAATAAGTACTATATTGGTAGTGCTATAAGTATTAAATATAGATTAAATACTCACAAAAGACTTCTTAGAGATAATAAACATTTTAATGCTCATTTACAATCATCATATAATAAGTATGGTCTATCTAATTTTATATTTGAACAATTAGAAGTTACTACAAAAGAAACTATGATTGAAAAAGAACAATATTGGATAGACCATCTTAATGCTACAAATCATAAAAAAGGCTATAATAAAAGAAGTATTGCTTCAAGTAATCTTGGTGTAAAAGCTTCTGAAGAAACTAAAAGAAAATTAAGTTTAGCTCATATTGGTCATAAGAGATCAATAGAAGCTCAAAATAAAATATCAGATTCTCAATATAAAGCTGTTGTTCAAATGGACTTAAGTGGAAATATACTTAACGAATTTAGATCTATTAAAGAAGCAGCTTTATTAGTTAACTGTCAAAGGAGTGGTATATCAATGTGTTGTAAAGGTATTATTAAATCTCATAATGGATATTTATGGTGTAAAAAAGAAAATATAACAAACTTTAAAATACCTATTTTAAATCATAAATTCATATCTACTAAAGTAAAACAAAAATGGAAAAGTTAAAAACTTGCCTCTATATAGATGACCAGCGTACACCAACTGAAACTCTTCCTAACTATGACCCTTGGCATGTAGTTAGAAACTATGATGAGTTTGTAGAATGGATAACTAAGAATGGAATACCAGACTTTATAAGCTTTGACCATGACTTAGCTGATGAGCATACTAATGATTATTTTAGTCAGCTAGCTCAGCATGGATATCAACATCCTAAGTATACAGAGTATAAAGAGAAAACAGGTATAGACTGTGCCAATTGGTTAGTAGAATACTGTCAAAAGAATAACGTTAAGTTAGGACGCTGTGCAGTACATTCTCATAATCCAGTGGGAGCAGCAAATTTACATAGCCTATTAAATGGTTTTAAACGCCATATGGGCTGGGATGAGGATTGTTATATAGGCAGAGTGCCATTCACTACAGAAAATAAATAAACATGCAAATAAGCTTAGCATTATTAAGTAAGAATGAAACACTGTTTGGTCTAATGGTAGACCAAGGTGAGTATGAAAGAACAAAAGAGGTATGGGTACCATTTAGCCGTCTAAGAGTAGGATTTATATTCCTAACCTTAGACGTCATGTGGTATCATAATATCAAAAAGTAATTGTTACTTTCTTCTTTGGAACTCTTGACCTTTAAGAGCTTTTACCGGGTCTATTTGAGATCCGGTAATACCAAAGATCTTAGCTGCATCATTAATAAATTTAGGACTATCTTGTTTTTGGAAGCTATAAGGACCTGCATCTTTTTTATAGAATGCTCCTTTATCATCAGTCATATATCCTACAAGATGGTCTAAGAAATCCATAGGTTGTTTTAATGTAACACCGTATATAGCATCAGGCATAATAATATTTCTACCTGTAGCTTTTACTTGAGACCATGAAGAAAACTGTTGAGTCTCGTTAAGTGTACCTAACATAACCACAATACCGTGGTTAAATAACCAACCGCTCAAGTTAAAGTCTTTTTCATTAAGAGCTCCACTACGCTTTCTCATCTTTTCAAAACGGTCTTCATCATCACCATCATATCCAAATACTAAACCTAGCATTGAGAATAATACTACTTGATGGGCAATGTCTGCAACAAACTTAAGGAAGTTTTTCTTCTCTTCTAGACTCATCATGTTATAGTTACCTACACCATATTTAAAGAAGTCTCTAGCAGTTTGTAATACAGAAGTATAATATCCTGTAGTAACTGTTCCTAAAGCTGCACTAGGTCTTGTAGCACCCACTCTATTCATAAGCATAGAGGTAAAGAATTTCTTTAAGAATGCTACTAGTCTAAAGGCAGCATAACGCTGAGCTTCAGGCTGATCCATTCTAGAATAAGTACCTTGCAATCTGTTAGATACTTCATGCATAGTGTTCTTAATTCTATTAAACTCTTCTCCTCCAAGATCGTATTTCTTATCTATACCTTCTTTTAACGTGATCTGACCATTAACTACTTCCCAAGCATCAATGTATCTAATATTCTTAGTTTGACCATTTAAAGTTTGTTCTACCTTAATATGATGCATCATTCCAGAAAACATTTCCATAGTAGCTTCTACCTCTAAGAACTTACGTGGAGACATGAAAAAGCTTAAGCTAGCAGTATCAGATGCAAAAGATCTACCAAACTGCTCACCTAAAGTTTTATCAAACATACCCTGTCCTGGATCAAATACTTGTATAAGCTGAGCATCTAATGATCTATTACCAGTCTTGTATAATTGAGCACTATGTGCTAATATCATCTTAACAGCTCTAGGTTTTCCTAGTAAGTAACTTTGATAGTTTATATACTTAGATCCGGCTGCTTCAATACTTAATTGAACAACTGCTCCCATTCTGTTTTTTAATGCAGATGGTAATACATTAAATGAGAAGAAACCAAAGCTAGCTAAACTCATCACTTGACTTTGGAACTTAAGTAGTGCAGGACTGTTAGCAAACCAACCGGCTTGGTTAACACCTTCAAACTCACGCTCATATAATCTCTGTATAGCACTTGCTCTTACAGACTCACCTTTCTTAGTTAAATAAGATACACGTCCAGTCTTCTGGAACATCCACTTATTAATCTTACTCATGTCTTTTACAGCATTGTCAGGATCAGCTATAGAAGTTTTAAGTGCTTGAGCAAATGGATTAAGCTCAACCAGCTTCTTCTGTCTTAAACCTGAGTGCATATACTTAAGCATAGAGTCACCAATATTCATACTAACTTGATCCAACTCTAGATTGTAAAGACCTGTAATAGGTACTTTCTTAATCTCTTCATCAAACATATTAGTATAAACCAACTGCTCAGGATTAAAGTTTAAACCATCTTCATAGTCATCATTAGCTTTAAAGAACATTTGTTTAACACCTCTCATCCACTCTTTAGCTTTACTAGCTTCTTTATCTGTACTAGTTCCTTGCAAGTATTCTAGTCTAGGTTTACGGTATCTAGGAATCTGTAGATATAATCTACTCTCTCTAGGTAAACCTTCTTGGAACTTAAGATGGAACTGTTTCATTTTTTCTAGTACAGCAAAAGCAGCAGGTCTTTCCCTTCTTAATTTCTCATAAGCAGGATTGATATATTTATCATCAACCGCTCCTTCTGCTACAGTTTTAGGTAACCAGTTACCTTTATTGTCTACAGTTACACCCACTTCTTTTTGAGTTCTATAATCTTTCTTAACTGATCTATAGAAGTAAGATAGGTTAGGCTTACCTAATATCTTTTCTCCATCAGCTAATGTAATAGTCTCAAATGAATCAGGGTCATTAGGACGAGTTCTATTCCATATAAATATACGCTCATATACTGTCTTAGTAGTTCCTAACTCAGCATCAAATACTTCCTTAGATACGTGGTTAGCTTTAAACCAAGCTTCATATTCAGCACTCTCATTAAATAATGTAACATAAGAGTTAGGTTGTAAAAGACCTTGAACAGTTTCATTATCTAGCAAAGGAAGATCTAACTTTTCCATCCAGTTATTAGCTATATCTACATAATAATCAGTAGCTTCTTTAGATTGTAGTTCACCAAGCTTTTGGTAAATACGGTTTAACTCAGCTTTCTGCATTAAGTTTAACTTAATCGTAATACCTTTATTTACTAGCTCGTTCATCCTAGCAGAATCCTCAGGAGATAATCTAGTGTTTATACTTTGATCTTTTTTGTTAAACAAATCTGATAACTCTTCAGTTTCAGCTTTACTTAAACCACTATATAACGATTTCTTTTTCTCATTAATCTTTTCCTGTAAAGTCTTAGCTTTATCTTTACTCTTCTGAGTAATATCTGTTCCAATGATCTGACCATCTTGATCTCTGAATCCAGTAGCCATATCTAGCATCTCCTCCATTTCTGTAGAAGAGTCAATCATGTCTCTAGTCTGTTGAGGAAGAGATTCCATAAATGCTCTAAGTTGATTTAACACTTTGTTTCTCTCATCAAAGAACTGTTGAGTGTAAGCTACAACTGTATTATTCTTAATCCATTTATCACGTGCCTCTATAAATTCAGGAGATCCTGCAGCAATACCATCATCTACAAGAGTTTGTTCCATTCTTCTTAAGCTAGACTCAAACAATCCTGGAGTAGGAACCCATTCAAAAAACTCTCTAGACTCTTTTCTATACTGACGTTCTATTTTAGCAATTTCTAACTCCTCTCCTGTTTTAGGATTACCTTCAGCATCTGTTAAAGAAGCTAATTGAGAGTATTGTCTCCATAAAAGTTTCTTCTGTTCAGAGACTTCATCATAGAAGTTCTCATCATAGTTTTGACCATCTAGTTCCTTAACTGTATTTATGATAATCTGCTTTCTTCTATAAGCTTCCTTTCCTAATTCTGACTCATAGATCTTTTCCCTTTCATAATATTCATTAACATACTCTTGATGAAAGTAATCTCTTCTATGCTTTCTCAAATCTTTAAGGATCTGATCAGCTAAAACCTCATCACCTTTCTGTAAAGCAGCATCATACTCATACTTTAAACGAGATGTTTCTAATGAAGCGTCTTTAAATCTATCTGTAAATGACCAAACATCTTTAGTCTCAAACTCTCCTTTTTCATTCAAGAATGGAACCTTTTCTACAGTGACTAATGTTTTCATTAGTTCTGTATAGTTACTACGATTATATCCAGCAGCTTTTAATAATGGCTCCATTTCACGAAGGAAGTCATTCATATTAATCTGAGTCTGAGAATCAACATCATTGTAAGCGTTCTTTAAGAACATTGCAAATCCACCAATAACAGGATCAGGAGAATTAGTATAAGCTTCTAAGAAAGCTGAATAAGCATTAGTATCTCCGGCTCTACCAGTAATAAGATCATTGATCTTTTTCTTAGTAAGTCTCATAGAGTCCCACTTCTGCTGCATATCTTTAACCTTTTGATCAGATCCAGATATAGCTTTTAATCTTTCAATCTCATCAGAGAAGTGTTTGTCAATACCTTCAGCTAAAGGGGTTAAGCTTTCAAATAATACACTATCTACATTATTTGCATATATCTTATGCACCTTCTTTGTAGTAGTATCTATAGTATATTTCAAGCCGGCAACAATTCTTCCAAACTCAGAATTTGTAGGTAAACCATTGGCAGCCAATCTATTATTAGTCTCATCTATAAAATTACTCCAGTTACGTAATAGCAAATCATAATAAAATAAATTACTAATCACTTCTTTACTTTCACCTTGAGTAGCTAACTGATCAATATGATTACTTATACTAACAGTTAATTTATCTAAACGAAGTATAGAGTGTACAAAGTTTTGGGTAGTCTTTTGTCTTATTGTAAACTGATCAAATATCTTCTGAAGCTCTTCATTAATTTCTGTATTATCTAATGTAGACTTTAACTCTTGTAACTGACCTCTTCCTGTTTCATCAACTAAGAACTTTCTAGCTTCAGAGTAGTTCTTATTTTCTTTAATACGTCTTATATGGTTAGTAACTACATCATAGAAACGTTGTACAGTTTCAGATATAGCTAAGTATTCTACGTTCTCTAGCTCATTAGTAAAATTAGTAATATCACGCACATAGTCTACATAGTCTTGCTGACTAATCACCTCGGTATTTATATCAAACTTATCTGATCTAAGCATATCTGCTAACTGAGATAGACTAGTATTAGCTGATAACTTTTCTACTTTAACTGCTGTACCAAAAGCTTTACGTAACATTTGCTTAAAAGCAAATAATAACTTATTAATAAAGTCTTTAAAACCTTTACTTGTTTGTTCAGCAGCATTATTAGTAGCTAAGGCCCTTACTAACACCTCTTGTCTAAATTGAGCAGATGTATCTTCTAAATCAGGATAGAGATTTCTTACATCAGATATAATGCTTTCTCCCTCAACTGTAGCAGATAAGTCACTATATATCTTATTAAACAATGTAGGGTTTTCTATAAAGATAGATGCAGCTAAAGGGTGAGCATACTCATGCAAAACATTATCTGCAGTAAATCTTCCATCTAATAAATACACCTTACCGTTAAAAAAGAAAGCAGCCTCTCCAGTCCAAGGATTAGTTGTATCTCTTGTTAACTTTCTAGCATCCTGAGCATTGATGACACTATAAGGTATACCAAAGGTAGTAGCTAATTGGTTAGCTAATGCAACTGCTGCAGTGTTACCAATGTCTATCTTTTGATCAGCTTCTGAAAATATAGGATTAGTCTCATCTACCTTAGTATCTAGACCTACAATATATTTAATAGATGGTTCTCCATTGGAGTCCTTTTCTAAATCAGAATCCATTACTTCCCAATAACCATACTTATCTTTAAAAGTTTGAGTATATGGCTGAGCCCAATATCTTAAAGCCTTTTCAGTATTAGGCTGAATAGCTAAAATATCTTTATAGAGGATTGACTCCTTACCATTAGGAGCCAACACCTTTTCAATGTCATTAGTTTCTTTATTACGAATTATGCTACAAGCCATATGTTATGAATTACAGTTTTTAGATTCTTCTACTTTTTGTTCTATGATACTTTCTATCTCTTCATCAGTTATAGGCTGACTAGATTGGAACTCTTTTCTAAAGCCTAAATTTGACTCTGCTCCTGGGTTTACATATCCATACTTTTTATAAAGCTCAGATACTAAATATGTATAAGTTCTAGGAGCCTTATCTTTTAATACATCAATTTGAGCATCATCTTTACCCAGTATTGTAGTCAATCCTGAAGAAGGAAATACAACTTTTGCACCATTACCTAAATGATTATCAATAACTTCTAAAGCTTGATTTATAAGAGCTATATTATTATCATAAGTCTCATCTGACCAAGATTGTGAACCACCTTTCTGTTTGATAGGTATACCAACGCTATTTCCAGCAGTCTTATAAGGAGCAGTTAACACCTCAGCAATACCATCTTGGTTAGTAGGATATACAAATATACTTTCTTTATTACTATTAATAACAGTTTCAAAAGCTTTTATCTCAGAATTAGTTCTTGGGTTATCATACACAGTAGCTTTACCAGCTTCTCTAAAATCAGATTGACCCTCTTCCATATTTCTAACAACTGTTTCTTCTGTAGTCTCTGTATACTGAATATAGTTCCTATATCTTAAACGACTGCTACTAGAATTAGAACTCCAGTTAGAATCAAACATATCAGAATACTTATCTAAAAACTCTTGAGAGATACCTTTTTCTGATACATTCTTCATTGGCTCCTCTAGTAATTTCATTAGAGTTTCTGTAGGTAGTATAGAAGATAGTGTACTTCCTGACTTATTTATACCAGCTCTTAAGTACTCAGCTATTATTAATCTACTAAAAAATTTAGATATCTCTAGATTCCTGGTCTTGTCTGCAACTTTCAATGTTCCAACATCAGATAATCTTACTAGGTTTTCGTGCAAGACATTAATAATTTCTGAATCAAGTCTATCAGACTTTAACTTTAATGTTCTAAGTTTTCTACCCTTATTCTTACCTCCCTCACCAATAAAACTAATTTGATCCATAAGCATGTATTCCTCTTCTAACTCAGAATAAACTCTTTTTATATTCAAGAAATCATCAGCAATACTGTTCTTAGACTTAAGAATAGTATAGAAGTTAAAAGTTCTTTCTAAAGCACGGTCAGCTAGTATTTGTTCATACTCCTCTCTACTTTGCTTTTCTTTCATTGGAATTACAGATCTTAAGTATTCTCTCTCTAATACAAAGTGAGTATACTCTTGTAAGTTCTGACTTCTCTTAGGTCCCATTTGAAAGGCTCCTATATCAGTTTTAGCTAATTGTAAAGACTCATACCCTTTTCCTGCATACTCTTTTTGATCAAAGTCTAATGCAATCTGTTGAGGATCAACATACATTACACCATCTTTTACAAACGCTCCATATTTAATTTGAACCTTTTCAATAGGAATACTCTTATTTATAAGTAATCCTTTATACTCTTTTATGTTCTTTAGATCTATACCTTTAATATAATTCTGCATTAAATACATAGGTATATCATTTTTAAATGCTGCTACATATTTCTCAGCATCCTCAAATGTCTTCTTATACTTATTTGTATTAATCTTATTAATTAAATAATTGTTTACAGTTTCATCTCCTCTAAGTTTCATTAATGGCTTCCATAATTTTAACTGAAAGGCTTGTACAAGGAACGACTTGATAGGAGAATCATATAATATGTTTGTAACTAAGTCAGAAGGCACTGCATCTACAATATTTAACTTAGATATTTTACTAAGTCTTTCTTGAGCAGAAAACAATGATTTAGAAGGAGCTGTGTCTAAGTTAACTGTTAATTTAATATTAGTTAGTTTAGCCATTAAATCTTCTAATTCAATAAAGTGTAACAAAGTAGCCTTAGATATATCAGATTCTGTATTCTTGTCTTTAATGTTATTTAGTAATTCTTCAGTAGTATATTCTTTTTTATCGTTATACTTATTAATAATTCTGTAAATATCAACATTACTTACAATAATCTCTCCAGTTTCAGTTTCTCTTGCACGACCTGTCTTTTTATCTATAGTTAAGTCATCATAGAAATTACGAATAATAAATTCTTTTCTTACATTAAATTTATCATACCCCTTTCCTTTACTGGCTTCATTACCAGCAGCTTCATAGAAAGGACTATTACGTTTGGCTCTATCTTTAATATATTTAATAACTAAAGGTTGTGATACAAAGTAAGCAGCTGTTTTAAAGTCTACACCAGTTTCTAGTAAAAATAGCAAAACTGGTCCGGCAACATTGTTACCATTAATGTTAAAGATCCAAGCATCTTTTTCAATGTCTACCCATCCGTTCATCAATTGAGAAATTAAGTCAGAGATCTTATCTCCTGTTACAGTTTCAACATCTGATAAAGATATGTAGCTCTTACCATCCTTAGTAACAGTGTTATGTTTCATACGGATATTAATAGGACGCATTTCAGTAACAACCTTTCCGTTCTTTACTTTATATTCTTTAGTAATAGGATCTATAGGATAGTGGGTATACTGCTTTTCAAGTCTAGCTCCTACTCTTTTAAAAATAGAAGAGTATTTATTATCTACAGCACCAATACCTAACGTTCTCTTACCGATGTTATTAGACTCATGTTTATATAAGTTGTATCTAGGTTCTAAAGTACGAGTAGGACTAATCTTAGAACCTTGTTCTTTAGTCTTATTAGCTAAAGGATTATACCCTTGAATGTTTTCAATAGATAACTCATCAGCTACACCTTTAACAATATCTGTATCGTTAGGACGGATAAGAGCATCAAAGTTATCAGGGTGTTCTAAGATCTGACGAATAGTTTCAATTATTTGATTTTCAACAGCTTTAACACCCTTACCAGTTGCATAAGTAGCTTCTTCATTATCATATTTATAATTAGGTTGGAAAATAGTTAACTTATCAATATCAAAGTCAGATCCTGACTTAGCTACAATTTCAGTTGGAGGTACAATAATAGACCCTGCTTCTTCAGGAAGAAACTCATAGACTTCCATGAACTCCATAGAGTTAAATCCTTGCACAGGAATACGTACACCTACCATAGTAATAAGCTTACGGTTATCATTTTTATCTAACCACTCATCTTTCTTAAGCACTTCATTCAAACGCTCTATTGTACCAATCTTTTTGCCATCAGTATGCTTAAGTTCAAGAAGTTTGTAGTAATCACCCTTCATTGCTATTTTTACTTTCATAGCAGAGGTAGATCCATTTTTACCTTTACCTGGACGGTAAGTAGGTAAGTCATTAGTACCATATCTAGCTAATTGATCTTCTGTAGGATTTTTAAATCCTGATTCAAAACCAGCACCTGATACTTGAACCAATTGCTCACCGTTCATCTTCTGACGAACCAATCGTTTTACTACAATAGAGTTTAATAACTTTTCTATCTTCTCAGCATTAAGACTGAAGCTTAAGTCACTTTGTAAACCAAAGTTTTTAATAAAGTCTATATCATGTTCAGGTAAACCTTGACGATCTAACTCTTTCTGTACAAAGTTCATAAGACTCTCTGTACTTCCAGATAGGTTTCCTTTAGCATCCTCTTTCCAACCTGCCTGTTCTAATAATTCTTTTTTCTTGCCTTCTTGTAAAGTATCAAGTAATTTTTCAAATCTAGATACAAGCAATTCAAAGTCTTTAGATATAGGTATCCCTTGCTTAAATAAGTCATTGATAATCAACGTTCTAAGCTGGGTAGAGAATATAGTTTTATTCTTCCAAGTAGATTGGATATCAACTTGATCTTTTAAATATTGTATAAATACTCCGTTCTTAGTGTACTCAGCCTCTCCTTCATTCCAAGACTTAACAGATCTAGTAGCATAGTCATCATTCTCATATAAAGAATCAGGCTTTCCGTTAGATGTAATAGTAGCCATCTTACTTCCAGACTCAAACAATGCGTAGTCTACACCTTGTTTAACTAGATTATCATGAAGAGTTTCCATGTTAGTTCCTTTAACCATAGATGGAATAAGAGGTACTAATGAAAACTTATGAAACGCCTGCATATGTAACTTCTCAGTTTTTAGAGGACCAGCATATTGAAACTTCTTTGTAGGAAAGAATTCAGTAATCTCAGCAGGATCTACAACTTCATCATTAACAATCTTATTATATAGCTCGTTCTGCTTATCAGACCAAGCTCCCTCTAAAAGAGATAATATTCTATATGAGTCAAATGTAATCCATCCTTGAGCATCTCCTTCTGTCATTTCTTTATAAGGAGATAAAATCTTTTCAGCCTGCTCTTTTGTATATTTACCAGAACTTACTAAAGCATTTACATACTCTTCAAAGTAAGCTGACTCTACTTTGTTATCTTTAAATACTACAGAATTTAATATACCATCAAATGATCGTTTAGCTGCTCCAATCTTATTAGCGTATGCTCTACCTATATTATTAATAAACATAGATGTAGATTCACTAGAAGAGAAAGATCTACCTGTAGATCCAATAGCAGCATTACGTTTATGAAATTCTTCTTTAACATGATTGTACATAGCTAAGTCTCCATATAGTACAGAGACAGCTTCCATATTATGGATTAAAGCATTTACTGTAAATGATCTTAAAGCAATCATAGTAAGCTCTTGTTCCTTACCTTTACCTATATTTAAACCTGTATCTTTTCTAACTAAGTTGCTCAATGATGGTATACCCTTACCTCCAAATAATATCTCTTCAGACATATAAGGAAGAGTAACAAAACTTTCAAAGTTCTCGTCTACTAAATTATTAATATAGTTATTAATATCATTAGAAATTCTTTCAGCAAACTTAGGATCATCCAAAATACTTAAAGAATCTTCTTCATTAGCTACAGCTATTAAATCATTCTTAAGACTATCTGATAGTATATCATCAAACATTGTAAACGTCAAACCTCTCTCATTGAATCCTGGAACATTAGCCGCTTTACCTGACTTTACTATAGCAATACGTTCCATCTCAGCAGCAATCTTTGGCTTAAGAAGAGATACTGTAGCATTATGACTTTTAACTTTATCTGCAAAGTAACCACTACTAATATATAAATGATTAGCATTCTGATTAAACTCGGTATCTACTTTAGATACACTAATACCATAAGCAGTAGATTTAGACGCATGTCTTGGAAGCTCCATAACACCACGAATTAGCATGGTATGAATATCCATTAAAAACTTACTAATAGGATCTAGCTGAGAAGTCTTAATACCTGTTGAGGCACTTTGAGCACCAACTATATTCTCTACTACATTCTTAATACCGTTTAAGTTATCAATGTTTATAGTAACATTAGTAGCTCCATAAGAAGCTTTACTAGTCTTTCTTTTATTCTTATTACTTAAGTCAAATACTTTACCTACAGGAATATGAAACAAACTATTTAACCAGATAGAATACTTAGCAAAAGGATTCTTTCTATAGTCTAAATGAGACATATGAGGTTGACTAACCATTTCATTATAGTCCTTGTCTTTATCATTAAGTTCTGATAGCACCTTTGTACTAGTATTGTTTAATGATAGGTCATACTCTCTATCTCCTGCAACATTCTGCACAGAGTTATTACTATACTTGCCAGAGTCAGTAGCTTCTATTTCTAAAATCTTAGAAACACTACTAGACTCTCCTTTGTATACAGACTCTCCATCCATCTTTACTTCACTACGTAAAGCTGAAATAGGATTAGTAGTCTTTATATTATACTTTTTAAGATCTTGAATTCCTTTATATAGATAATATACAGCAGTATAGTTATCGTACACTTTCTGTTTAACAGCTCTATTATCTGTTAAATAAAATCCTATTGCTCTTAAGAATTGGAATGCCTTATCTTCATCAATAATATTCTTAGTACCTCTTCCAAAAAGATCATTGTAAGGAAAAGCTTTAAGAATTGCATCTATGTTTAATTCATTACCCTGAGTTCCAGCTATAACAAAATTGCTATTCTTAATTCCTTGGAATTGTGAAAGAAACGTATCTTCTACTTGTCTAGTTGTAGGACTAGCCTCAGTAAATTCTATACGGAAACCACCAGTTTCAGCTGAATTAATAATACGAACTTCTTTAATTGGTACACGATATACACTAAAGTCACGTACAAAACTGATCCACATCTTTTGATAAGGCCAATCTTTAGCTTGTACATGATCCATAGGATTACCTAAACGATCAACTAAATACTTTATCTCAGGATATTTAGCTGATGCTTCTATAAGCTTGTTATACATCTGAACATCAGAAGTAGCTCCTTGAACAGCATTAATAATAATCCCCCATGTTCTATTAAAGTCAGCTAACTTAGCTACACCTAAACTATTTAATTTAGGCTTACCTGTTTTAGAATCAATTGCTGGAAGACTTTTTACTAAGTAAACACTTTCACTACTAGCTAATTCTCTAACAGATAGTTCATTACCTTTTCTTTCAAAAACATTTTTACCAAAGTTTTCTTCAAGTTGTTTTTCAGTTAGAGTTAAACCATCTTCTTCTTCAGCTTTATTAACTTCTGCATCATCTTCAGCTTCTTCTATCTCTATAGGACTCATTTCAGAGTATCTATCTTCAAAAGTAAGATAGGAAGAACGTTTCTTATGGAAAGCCAATGTACCATCAGCTTGTTCATTTCTAGAAACCTTTTCAAATTCTCCCCAGTTATCTAATGCAAATTGAGCAATACGTTTAGCATTCTCTGATAACTCTGTATTATTTAAAATAGTTTTAAAATCATTTCTGATCTTTTCATATAATGGTCCTAGTAATTCAGGATTAGTAAATATAATCCCTACACTTTTATCATATGAACTTAATGTAGATGCTATTAGAGAATCCATAGTTTCTACAAGAGTCATTGAATCTTGATAGTTTAATCCTTCAGCTTTTGTATCTAGACTCTGTATTCCTTTATTAAGTAATGAAAACTGTACATTCTTAATAGAAGGAGTATAGTCATTTATATTACCTACATACAACTTGTCATAAAGTTCTTGTATACTTTCTGTAGCCAAAGCATCTTCAGCAATTGATTTTAAACTAGCTCCTTTAAACACTTGCTTTAAGAAATTCCATATACGTCTAAAAATAGTATTACGAGCAGGCTTACCGTTTACTACATAGTTACCATTAGCCATAGCGTATTTACGGAAGTCTTCAGCCATAAACTCTTCTAACTGTAAATCAGTAGCAGCATTAAACTTAACTGTTCTACCATCAGCAGTAGTAAAACTACCAGCTAACTTTCTAGCTTCAGAATACAATTCAACCTTTTGTTGTTTAGTTAAAAACATCTGAGTAAACGCATGGAAAGCTTCATGATAAACATCAGTAAAGTTAGATCCAGCATATAAAACAATACCTGAGGTTGTCCATTCACCAACAGCATTACTATTAACTATGTTAAATAAAGTCTGAAGTTCTACAAACTTTGAAAGAGGACTGTTTTTAAACCACTGCTCAGCTAAATCAATTTGTTCTTTAGTAGCTTCACTAGATAATAATAAGGATTTCTTTAAAGAAAAGTCTTTACTATCTAATAAACTTTTAAACTCATCTATAGAATTATCTGTAGGAGTAGATTGTTCTATTGTAGAAATCTTTTCCGCTTTACTTACTTTTAAGCCAAACAATTTAGTTTGAACTTCTGTAGTTGGAAAAAGAGTGTTATAAGCATTTAAGCTTACTAATTTACCTTCAGCATTCTTAGATAGATAAGTGTTAAAGTTTGCACTTAAGAAGTTATTATAACGTTCTTTCTGCAACTGCACCTTACCATCTAAATTAACAGGCATCTGCATAAAAGATCCGATAAGATCTTTATTTACATTAACCGTTTGCTCTTTAAGGTTATTTACAAATGTCTCACGACCTGCAATATCTGTAGTGTCTAACTCCTGCTCTCCTTGTTTTACAAACACTTTACCATCACGCTCAAATACTTTAGTATCATTGCTAAAAACAAACTGCTTTAAAACATTAATCTTATCAATATTAGATTGTGTAGTATCATTAAATAATAACTCACCTAAGTTTTCAGCTAGGTTAGTTATATCACCAAACTTTGGTCTTTGAATAAGAACTGGATAGTCATAACCTGGTACATTAAAATATACACCACCAGAAACAACTACACCAGAAGTTTGCTTAGATACCCATGGGTTAAATCCTTTTTCTAATTGTATAGAAGAGATGGGACTAGCTTTACTAAAGTCTTCTTTAATATAACCACTTCTACCAGGAGTAATTGAAAACACAAGAGACTCACCAGGATTATTAATTACAAAACTACGAGCAGCATCTAATACATCTATCTCATTAGCTCTCTGCTCTTGTATAGTTTTAATATCTTCTTCCGTCTTATCAGACTTACTTATTAATTCTTCAACTGTTTGTACTCTTGGTATATAACGTTGACCACTTCTATCTGTATAAACATTTCTTAACTTACCATAAGCTAATCTACCACCTTCTTCTTTAGTAGTAATATTACCTTCTTGATCAAAGTATAATATATTTCCAGCCTTATCAGTGTATACTAATGCTAATCCTGTAGCATTATGTTTAGCTTTATTCTCTTCATTCTGATTAATATATGCTCTATCAGATACATATAACTCATCTTCAGCTATTGTATTAGCTTTTACAAGCTTCATATAAATACCTTTAACGTTATTTAATTTAACGTTATCAGCAGTTTGAAAGTTGTATTTATCCATTAACTCATTAAGCTTTCTCACTACAGCATAGTAAGTCTTCTTAGCTGGATCT
>Ga0247723_1000102_pt1 | contig 52238 bp, 74 predicted proteins | sample MSEWelMarce5H_FC_FD_189079 | JGI IMG/M metagenome (GOLD analysis project Ga0247723, IMG submission 189079) | Subsurface sediment microbial communities from gas well in West Virginia, United States - MSEEL Well Study Marcellus 5H_FC | ecosystem: Environmental > Terrestrial > Deep subsurface >...
AATAGAGAGCGCAGGGCAAGCCAGCGCCGACACCGGAGCCGACGCCCGCACCAATACCAGAACCGACACCAACGCCAGCGCCGACACCGGAACCTGTACCGCCGCAGACTGGTCCGGTTTCTCCTCGTAAGCCCGGTGAATCCGACGCTGATTACGCACGACGACTTGAAACCAATCGCAAGAGCCGAGAGGCTAAAGCGGCTGCGAGAGCACGGGCTCAAGGTAAACCAGCGCCAGCGCCCGAACCTGTAGCAGCGCCTCAACCAGCGCCAGCACCGACGCCTGCGCCAGCACCAGCGCCAGCGCCAACGCCAACGCCAACGCCAGCGCCAGCAGGTCCGGTATCGCCTCGTAAAGTGGGAGAAAGCGACGCTGACTACGCACGACGTCTTGAAGTTAACCGTAAGAGTCGTGAAGCAAAAGCAGCAGCACGAGCCCGAGCACAAGGCAAAGTACCGCCAACACCTACAGCGTCGGCACCGATACCTGCACCAGCGCCAGCACCTGCTCCGGCTGTAATTATTCCAGACTCGCCAATAGCAGGAACGAAAACGATTAAGCAATTAAACCGACGACGATTCAAGTCCACCGATAAAACCCGAACCGCCGCGCTAGACGCAAGACAAAGCCAGAGAGCCGCAGCACTAGACGAGGTCGATGCGTTTATCGACGCAACGCATGTTCAAGCGGGACGTCAAACCGAGTTAGTAACTGAACTTAACGGCGCTCATCAAACAACAGGTGGATCGTTTGGTCAGAGACCTGACTTAGAGTATCGGGCAACTGCGCCGAACTTTCGTGCTTCTTTGCAAGAGCGAATGGAATACAACGCATGGGCTTTGAGGTGGAACGCTGAAGCAAGAGACTTTGATAAGACTATTGGTTTCGTCAAAGTGTATGAGCGTGGTGCAGCAATCGGTGAACAAATGGATTCTTACGCTCACGAGTTAGGTCACTGGTACGACGCTGGAGTAGCAAGAACAATAACCGGCAAAACGGAGCAACACTTCTTTACCGATCTCGTCGCAGAAAAAGTAAGAGCCGGCAAGCCACTCAACGCTGCTGAGCAAGCGATGGCGAATCTTCTTAAAGCAATGTCTGAATCAGACACGATCCAATACATGTCAAAGCGTCTCGCTACTGATCCAAAGTATCGTCGGTATTTCTTGTCACCAACAGAATCTTGGGCACGAGCGTACAGCCAATATATCGCTGAGGTGTCCGGCGATCCACGAATGTTGAAGGCGCTCAAAGGGCATCAACTTACTAGATACCAATGGGGCGACGAAGAGTTCGCAATACTTAGACCGTTGATTGAAGAATATCTGAAAGCGAACGGGCACTACGTCGGCAGAGCGATTCCGAAAGTAAGCGAAGAAGTAGTGACTGTCGTTTCTCGTCTTAGCGATGCTGACCGAAGACGCCTTATTCAACTTGATGAGCAAATTGCCGATCTGCAAAACGATCTAAGCGTTTACTTCCGCACACGAGAACGCTACTTAAAACTTCAACAACAAGACGGTGCTAATGCCTATTACGCAGACGCTTTAAGAAAACTTGATGAAGCAAACGCTGAGTTCGTTGAAGAACTTCAAGGCTATGTTCAGTTTAGAGCCAAGAAAAGTCACGGCACATTCGAGGCGTTAGAAGACGACGATGTTTCTGGTCGCTGGAAGAAAGTCACTCAAGAGTTAGAAGACTTTAAGGGTGGTGATGAAGGTCGTTCATTAGGTCTCAGTAATAAATACAAGATCAGCGAGCCAAATGATCGCAACGGTACTAAGTGGAAGAAGGCTCGTGATCGTTACGTCGTAGCCGATACCCCAACTCTTGAAATGAATGCGGCGATGCGAGAAGGACCGCCACCATATCCGGCTGGTATTACTGCACGAATTAGAGAAGCAAACTTTTTGACTGAAGGCGTATTAGAGCAAGATACGATTCTTTATCGCAACATGGCGCTAACAGTAGAAGACATAGACAAGATCGAACCCGGTGCCGTTTGGGAAGCCAAAGGATTCCAGTCCACACAATTAGGTCAGCCGTCTCCTTATAACCGAACAGGGAAAAACGCTGGAACGATTCAAACTGAAGTTGTTATTCGCGCACCAAAAGGAACTCACGCTGGCAACGTCGGTTATGGAGAAGTAATCTTAAGACCGGGAAAAATGAGAGTAGTGTCAAGAGAGTTCGTTGCTAACGATCAGGGCGGCGTTCTCAAAGTAGTGATGGAGATTATTTCGTGAGTGACAACTTCGTTTATGGAAGCGCAGAATATCTTAGAGAGGCACGGATAACCGGCGAGCCGATGACGCCTGTACCTCAAAAACAATTAGATAGAGAAGCGAAAGAAGCCGACGAAGAGCAACGGCGAATAAACGATCTTGAACGTTCTCCGTACGCCGAAGGTTTGGAATACGATCTCGTTTTAGAGTTGGATCAAACTCAAAGAGAATACTCAATAGTTATCACGGACTTGTTCCCACTTACAGGCGATCAAAACGATTAGCGAGTAACCTGTAGTTATGGTTGCCGTTCCGTCGTTCATGTCTGCTAACGCTAAGCGAGGACTAAAACTTTTAGAGTACGCCGGCGACGGTCTCCAACCTAAAACAGTTAGAGAAGCACGAGCGATGGCAAGCGGCGACGTTACCGCCGAGAAGGTTCGTCGGATCGCTGCGTGGTTCGCCCGGCATATTGTTGATCTTGATTCCCCTAAAGCCGACGACTATTTGCAGGGTCGTTCCGAAAGACCGACACCGGGTCAGGTTGCTTGGTTGCTATGGGGTGGAGACCTCGGTAGCGCACAACGGCTCAGAGGACAGAAATGGGCTGAACGCAAGCGTGACCAGTTAATCGCTGAAGGCGAGTTATCAAAAGAGATCAGCAAAGAAATATCGGCGGCGGTTCGTGACGGCTTAAACAGGAAAGTCAAAGAACACAACGAAGCCGTCAACAATGCCAAAGGCAAACGAGTTACTTTCTCAATGCTTGAACAAGTCTTTGATCGTGGCGTCGGTGCGTATCGGACTAACCCGTCCAGCGTACGACCCTCAGTTACCGGACCGGAACAGTGGGCTTACGCACGAGTCAACGGATTCTTAAGTGCTGTTCGGACCGGCAAATACAAAAGCGGGAAGTTTGATACGGACCTGCTACCAGAGGGACACCCGCTGAAGAGCAATAACGAGAATAAGACCGCTAGCGCACCTGCTACTCTCACGAACATGATGTACATGAATGAGTCTTCTAAAGGTTCATACGAAATGGACGACGAAGCAGACCCGTTGCAACACTTGCTTGACGCTTACGGTGCGTCGGTCCGGTCAAATATGCCGAACCTAATGCCGCGCATTATGGAAGCAATTGAGATGATACGAGGAATGTATCAATCAACCGAAGCCATGATGCCGATGATGAAGAACGGCACGACTTACCACAATCCGGTGAAGTGTTTGCTCAATGCTTATAGCGGTTTAATTGACGTAGAAAATACAAACAAAGTTCGTGCGCTGATCATGGAAATTATTCATGATGCAGAACAAATGATGTATGGAGAAGAGAATGAAGACGATTCTGAAGAGCCTGCTATGGGCAACGAAGATGGCGGCGGCATGGTCGTTGTTAATGACAACGCTGACAGTCGTCGTTCTGTATACCGAACTGTTCAACAGGAAGACGGTCAATACTGCGTCTACAGCGAAACAGGCAGAGCCTTCGGTTGCTACACATCGGATACGGAAGCACTCGCACGCCTCGCACAGATTGAACGGTTCTCAGCCGATAAGTTGGTATCGCCAACGGTGAAGCAACTCGTTGACTGGCATAACGCAATGCACAAGCAAACGACGATTACGCCGGCGATGAAACTTGTTCACGATCTCATTGAAGATCAACTTGAATCACGAGGCCAATCACGGCCATATGAAATTACTTCTGACGAGAAACTAAGTTTGCTTGTTGATAAGAGTGCTGACGTCGTTACTAAAGCGAACGAGCAGCGTTATACGCTTGGACCTTGGTACGTTCCCGGTACCGAAGACGCTCACGGAGAGTTCACCGACAGCGAGACTCTTCAGAAAGCGTTATGGGAATGGGTACGCAAAGGTGACCGAACGATCTATCTTCAACATTCGGCGAAGCCTGCCGGAGAGATGGTTGAGATCATGACTGTTCCGTTTCCGGTGGAAGCCAATTTGACGGTGCCGAATCAGGGCGTAACTAAGTTTAAGTTTCCAGCCGAGACCCCGTTTATGGGAGTTGTCTGGGAGCCGTGGGCTTGGGAGATGGTCAAAGCCGGAACGCTGCGTGGATATTCAATCGGCGGTACCGCCAAACGAATGACCGTAGATATGCCAGAACTCGTCGTTGCCTGACGCAACCACCGGGCACCAGAGCGTCTTAAAACTCGTTTTAACGGCTTCTATCCAGTTCGGCGGGTATTTCGTCGCTTGATTAAGTATCGGCAAACCGGGGAGATCCTGCGCTCAGACCCGGTGAATAGGTTGGTCCTGTGACCCGAAAGGGGGTAAGAGCCACAGGACCAGAACCAGACTATCAGAATTGCCTACCGCCTCGGCGATATCTAGCCTTCTGTTTTGACGATGCCCCGAAGAATATCCACGAGCCGTCGTAAGCCTCAACCGCCAAACAAAGACCGTCGGTCGAACTTCGCCAGTCAAGAATCGTTAACAGGCGAGGTATTCCGATGACGTCGGTTAACTGAGCCAAGCACTTCAACAAGTCGTTAGCGAAGTTCGTTTCCGATAAGAATCCAACGTGCTCAAAGTATTCAGTCAGATACGCCTCACGATCAGGATATTCCTTTACGGCTTTATCCTGAAGAATATCTTCCGCAAGACTCAACGTCTTAAACAAGACGCTGTGATTCGGTACGAGAATCCACGACGGTAATTCTTTGAGTTCTATGAATCCGGTTTTGTTATGAATCTCAGACTCGTAACCGCCGATGCCGTTCATTAACTTTGCTAATAGAACCGCATTTTCAAAAGCCTCTTGTGGTGTTGAACCTTCGCTTTGTTGCGTGAATCCGACGGCACCCATTTAGTACCAGCAATCCGAGCCGTTAGCGAAGTCGGCGACGAACTTCAACCACCACGCAGCGTACAGCAAGTCCGTGATCGTATCGTCAACAAGTAACTCTTCTTCGTCGTTCCACTCTTTAAGAGTGTCAGTGATCAGGCTTGAAAGCGCATTGCAACGAGACGGGCTTTTATATGTTTCGTTTTCGTCGTTGCCGTAGAAACTGTCGTCCAAGATGCGTATCTGATCAAGGAGCACATTCCCGTACTTACCCCGATACCAACAAGGCGCACCGAATATTCCGTACGTCTGACCACCGGTTAAACCGGACTTCTCATATTCACGAACATAGGGACAGCCACCGGATTCCGTCGTTGCTTCGCAGTCAATCCGCATTTCGTTTGTTCCGGTGTCGGTCAAGATCGGGTTGCCAGCCCGATCTTTTACGATCACCATCACAGCCGTATTCTCACGCTTGCACGGATACTGATTCGGGATATTGTCCAGACCCATCAGATGTTCTCGCTTTCTTTTAACGCTGCGCTGATCGCTTGAGCGATTACCTGAGCCTGTGAACCACGCCCGTGACACTGAGCGTAATTATAGATTCCGTTTTCTCGTGCGAGCCATTCAAGAAACGAAAGGTTGTAAACGCCTGAGAGACTCTTAATTGGCGATCCGGTTTTCGTATCGAAGATCGTAGACTTTGAAGACGACGTATCAGACTTGAATGTTTGAACGAGTCCGGCTTTACGCAATTCGTCTTCGCTGAAGTGTGGCGCATAGAAGTCTGGATTAAAGATCGTATGGCCGTCGCCGATAATCTTTCCGTCGGTGAGCGCTGCTCGTGTTTTGTCTTGGATCGTTTTCATGTTGTTCCCACTTTTCTTGGTTGGTAGTTGAATTATTACTTTGATTGTTTCCATTTTCAGACCGATGCTTTCAAGTTGAGTAATGCTTCAAGTTGTTCAAACGAAAGCGTGATAGTGATTCCGGCGTGAGTATTCGTACGGTAGTGATCGTCGGTATTAACCACTGTGCGGGTATCTTCAGGAAGTCCGAGTGCTTTCAAAACTTGTTTCGCCACGACTCGTCCGGCTTTGCTCCGCTCGCTGTAATCGCTGGTCATCGGAATACCTAGAACACGACTCTTGAGATCGTCTTTTTGAACTTGACTCATATGAACCTTGTGCTTCATGTTGCACATTCCTTCAACCGTTGAATAGGCATCTTCAAGACTGCTGATTGCGACAGTCTCAAGACTGTTTGCGTATCGGAAAGTATTCTTGGCAACATCAAAAGTTACGCCGTAAACTTTGGCGACGTTAACTTCTTTCATTTTCGTGCGTGCCGCCCGATACGTTCCGGTAAACACTTGGGTCTCAGTCTTCGCTAACGACACGAGAACGAAATACTGTTCCGTTACACCGGGAATATATTTGCCGTCCTTGAGTCGTACTAACGGGTAATCGCAAGTTTCGTCTTCGGCTTCTGCTGCTTTGTCTAAAAGGTTTTGGGCTTCTTTGATGTTCATGGTTTTCTCCTGTTGTTTGTTTGTTGGTTGTTAGAACTTGATTGCTGGTTGTGCTTTTCCTGAACCGTTGCAGGCGTAGCAAGTGCTTCCGGTAGCGATCCACTTATCGGCACGACCCGCACCGCCACAGCGCAAGCACTTGCCGTCGGACTTGAGTGCTTCACGCTTGATCTTCTTTTGCTTGGCTCGTGCTCGATCGCTGACGTCCATGATGACTTTCTCAACTTCACGATAAGACATTTCGTTCAAGTCGGTGGTCCGACCGTTTGAAGCCTTGAGAAGAATCTTCTCGTACGTCGCTGGTCTGAGGTTCGCATCTTCAAGCCAACTTGGAATCCATTTGTTGATCCATTGTTGGCGAGTTTCTTCTTCGGGTGTGAGTGTCGTTGTTTCGTTCATGGTTTTATCGTAACCCGGTTAAAGGGTGGTTGTACACTCTTTCTTTAACTTTTCCCAAAATATGCCTCTGATCTCGTGTTTTGCCCGAAAAGCCGTACCGGAATAAGGCAGATATCCGGCGAAAGTCACACCGGGTTGACGACGATCGGACGAGTTATTACAAGCCAAACCGGATCCGGTGAAGTATCTTCAAAGCGGAAGTGCGCAGCGTCGCCCGATGGGAGAAACGATGCGGCGCTTCATACAAGCCTTAAGTAAGTTTGGGCTTTATTGCGGACTCGCTATCGCTTGGGTTGGACCTGCGTACGCCAACAGCAATCCGATAATTACGCAGCCAACGGACTTCTGGTTTGAGTACACAGAAGAAACGCATTTCGTTGCTCGTACTTTTCAATCGGGCGACTTGCTGAGCGATCCTCAACTGTGGTTGTACAACGACGTTACAGGTGTGCTCATCGTTGAGAACGACGACTTCTTCGGACTTCAATCAAATATCGAACTTGATCTTCCTGCTGGCCGTTATCGGTTGCGTGCTGGTACTTGCTGTTATGAGCCTGATGTGTGGCGTGACGGTATTCAATGGAATATCCAATACGAGTTGTCATTCAATGGGTTACAAAGTAACCCGGCAACAACGAGCACCGAACCGGAAACGACTACTAGCACCGAACCGGAAACAACAACGACGACTAGCACGAGCACGACCAGCACCACTACAGAGCCTGCTACGACAACTACAAGCACAGAGCCGAGTACCACAACTACACTTGTACAAACTACGACGACCAGTGAGGTGACGATATCGCTCCCACCAGAAGCATCTACGACGACGACCCAAGCCGAGTTGCCTACCACAACTTCGTCGCTTGGAGTACAACCATCAACGACCTCGCCGACTACATCAACAACCTCTACGATTCCGGTAGCACCGCCGAGTGCGACGACGACCTCAACGACGACTACCACAACGACGACACCAGAATCCATAGATGGTCCGACGACAGAGCCTACTACTGCCCCAACAACGACTGTCCCTGTCACTGAATCAACTATCGTTGAAAGCCTGCCAGAAGAAGCCTCGCCCGAAGAGATCGTTACTTATCTTCAAGACTTAACAACAGACGATCTTGCGAACCTCACCGACACGCAAACAGAAGAACTCATAGCCACTATCGCCGGCGCAGAACTTACCGATGAGCAGGCAGAACAGATCGCTGAAGCACTCTCAGAAGCACCCTCGGAAGTCAAGCAGCAATTTGAAGAAACGATCAACGTCTTCGGCGGTCAGTTTGATACTTATGTTCCTGACGGCTCAACGATCTCAGTCGGCGCTCGTCGTGCTGTCGTCGCCGTTACAGCCGTCGCTTTTATGCTGCCAGCACCCGTTCCTACGACTCAATCAAGGAGATTGAAGTGAAACTTATTAAAGAATTGCACGCGCAAGTATGGACTCTTTGCGGAGTCGCCTTAGTTTTGATAACACTTAGCGGAGCGACACTCTCAAAAGCCGCTTGGACATTCGGCGTAAGCCTCGTCCTACATTTCGCCGGCGCTTTGCTTACAAAAGATAACCACTCGGAGTGACCCACAAGTTGTCCACAGTTTGTTAGGCTAAACCGAACTTGACAGATCGGACCGTTATGCCTGACGACAAACGTCTATCTTCTGCAATCAATAATTACGGCAAGTCACACGGCGCTCGTGTCTGTGGTGTTCAGCGTGCGCTTGACGAACTTACCGGAACCGATGTTGAAGACTTGACCGAAGCATTGAAAGATCGTTCAATTACTAATAAGTCAATTTCGCTTGCGTTAGCCGATAGAGATATTGATCTCAGTATTGATGTGCTTAAGCGACACCGCCGAGGAGAATGTGCTTGTGAGTCTTAAAGACGAAATAGAACGAGAGAACGCATCTACTTCAAAGAAACTTTCTCTTGGTCGTATCGCAGAACTATTAGACCGGAACGGTATTGACATCGACGAGATCGGTGCAATCAAACGAGTCTCGCTATATCAAGCCGTTACGAAAGATACAGAAACCGGAGAAGCATCGGTTCACGATCTTACGGGTATTCAGTTTTCTCCGAAATGGGAGACAGGTCCTGAGTGGCCAGTAATCCAGCCGGGACCGGCAATTAAGATCTCTGCACCAAAGGCAACCAAAACTCGTTCTGGCTGGCCCGTCGCCGTCGTCCTACCGGATATTCAATGCGGCTACTTCACCGCCGCAGACGGCTCATTAGAAGCGATACACGACGAACGAGCAATTAGTGTTGCGTTATCTATTTTAAGTGACGTTAATCCTGATCTCGTCGTTCTTGTCGGCGACAATCTTGACTTTGCCGAACTCGGAAAGTACATCGTCACCAAGGCTTATCAACAAACAACACAAGCGACTATTGACAGAGCAACAAAACTCGCTGCCGAAATACGATCAGCCGCACCAAACGCAAAGATTATCTGGCTGGCAGGCAACCACGAAGAACGCTTACCGAAGTTCTTGTTGCAAAACGCCGCTGCTGCTTTTGGATTAAAGCGAGGCAACCTTCCCGATTCATGGCCAGTGATGAGTGTTCCGTATCTATGCCGACTTGACGAAGTCGATATTGAGTATCGCCCCGGTTATCCGGCATCGTCGGTATGGATTACCGAACGCTTAAGAGTTATCCACGGAGATCGTGTTGCAAGCGGCGGTTCAACGGCACACAAGTATCTCAGTCAAGAGAAGTCGTCGGTTATCTACGGTCATATTCATCGGCGAGAATGGGCAGAACGTACTCGTGAAGATCACGACGGACCGAAGACGGTTCTAGCGGCTAGCCCCGGTTGTTTGTGTCGGGTTGACGGCGCTGTTCCAAGTACACGAGGCGGCACCGACTTAGAGGGAAGACCGCTTACACGATACGAAGATTGGCAACAAGGTTTAGCCGTTATTCCGTACGACTTAGAAACAGGTAACTTCTGCTATGAACAGGTAGCGATTCACGACGGGTGGGCGATGTACAGAGGCAAGGAATACAAAGCATGAAACACCAACTGATTCAGGTGACATGGCACGACGCTCACGCAGTAGCCGAAACGTGGACGACCAGAGACGACGTTGACGACGAGCCGTGCGTTGTTACTTCAATTGGTTATTTAATCGCCGGCGTAAAAGCCAATCACGTTGTTATTTCTCAATCGCTAATTGTTGGCGAAAGCAATCATATGGATCATGTAATTGCGATACCAAACGGAATGATTAAGCGTATTGACCGATTAAAAGTTTCTACGCTGCTACCGCTTGAAAGCGTTGAAGAGTAATTACCGGAAGAGTTCTTCGTCAGAGATCATGTCTCGGCGTGGTGGTTGTGGTTTGGACTTGAGTCCGTTGCTGGCAAGAACGCCGCTTAACGCACCACTCAAAAACAATGTGATCGGAATAAGCACACCGTCAAGAAACGCTTTGTCGTTTGGTGATTGAGTCATCGGTTGCGTAACGAATACCAAAGCCCAAAGCACTGCAAACACGATCATCACAAACGTTGCACAAAGCGCAAGCCCAACGGCCAGCACGAGCCGTGCGTGTATTTCTTCCGGTGCGTAACGTTTACGGCTCATTTGGATTCTCCCCATACAAGAGTTTCGGAACAGTTACCTGTTGGTTCACAGATTGGCGGCTTGCACTCTGCTAGTTCCCAATTCGCCGGGTCTTGACAGGTGTAACGATATTTGCCGTCGTATCCGCACGACGAAGCAATAGCAGTTAAAACAACAACTGCAACGCAAGAAGAAACAAGTCGCATCGGCATAAAGCCAACATATCAGTCACGAGATTATTTCTATTGGAAGTTTCTTATTAACCTACAACGGCTCTGAGAACGATGTGTTTAGGATTAGCAGCGATGGCACGTTCAACGAAACTCGCAGACCTCATGGTTAAAGAGACAAGTGGCGTGGATCACCCTGCTCATCTTCACGAAGGCTGGCTAGTCATGAAGTCGGAAGACCTCTCTGCTACTCTTGAAGAACTTACTGATGTTAATAAGGAGACGAATATGGATCTGGAAATTACTCAACCCGAATCTTTGGAAGTTGAAAAGTCTTCCGATACTGAAGACATTCGCAAAGAATTGTTTGACTTGCGTAAGCAGTTAGACGACGCTCGTAAAGAAACAGAAATTATGAAGAGCGTTCGCTTGTTAGAAAAGGCTACTGAGACCGCTAACGGCTGGTCAATTCTGCCCGAACTAAACGCCGCTGAGTTTGCTCCGGTCTTGTGTTCACTACGAGAAGAACTTCCGCTTGAGGCTTTGATTATCGAAAAAGTTCTTGAGGCTTCAGCCGTGGCGCTGCGTGAATCCGGTTTGTTAAAAGAACTCGGAACCACCACACCGGCAAACGATGCAGACGCATGGTCAACGATCTCCGCACAAGCAAACCAACTTGTCAGCGAAGGACGAGCACCAACGTTCGCAAAAGCAGTAACAATTGTTGCTGGCGCAAACAAAGATCTATACAACCAATACCTGATTGAGAAAGGCCGCTGAACATGGCTTACGAAGGCGCACAAATTAAACTCGGCAATCTTGTTGCCGCTGCTGACTTATCTGCAAAGCAGTTTTACTTCGTCAAGTTGGCTTCTGCCACGACTGTGAACGTTTGCTCAGGTGTCACTGACAAGCCGATCGGCGTATTGCAGAACACCCCAAAGAGTGGTCAATCCGCTGAGATCGTTCTGTTCGGTATCTCGAAGGTGAGTTCAGATGGAACGACCGCCGCTGGCGATCTTCTCGGAACTTCCGCTGACGGTCAAGCCGCTGTCTACACCTCAAGCGACACCACCAAGTTCGTCTGTGGTCAAGCGATTGAAGCCGGCGCTGCTGGCAACGTCGTCACTGCTTTTATCAACATCACCAACTCACGCTTCGTCTGATCTACTAAGGAGATACAGAAATGCCTCAGCCCACACAGAACCAAGTCCATATTGATGCGGTGCTCACTAACCTGAGCGTCGCATACATGAACGAAGTTGACAACTTTGTTGCTTCAAAAGTGTTCCCAACTGTTTCGGTGAACAAGCAATCGGACTTGTACTTCACATACTCGCAAGCAGACTTCTACCGTGATCAGGCGCAATATCGTGCTGACGGTACTGAGTCGGCTGGTAGCGGTTACTCGTTGTCAACCGGTACTTACTCGTCAAGTGTTTGGGCTTTGCACAAAGATATTGGCGATCAGGTTCGTGCGAATAGCGACTCGCCACTTGATCCGGACATGGACGCCACCAAGTTCCTCGCTCATCAGATGATGATTCGTCAAGAGCGTGACTGGGCTAGCAAGTTCTTCACCACTTCGGTGTGGGGAACCGACGCTACGCCGTCAACCTTGTGGGACGCATCGGGTTCAGATCCGATCGGTGACATTCAGACCGGTGTTAATACCGTTCTGAGCAACACCGGATACTTGCCTAACACGCTCGTGCTTTCGTACGCAGCATACAAGACTCTCCGTAACCACTCAGACTTCGTTGATCGTTACAAGTACACCTCAGCCGACAGCATCACGCCTGAACTCATCGGCAAGGTTCTTGACGTTCCTCGTGTCATGGTTATGAAGGGCGTCTACAACTCAGCGCAGGAAGGTGCTTCGGCAACCTACGCTCAGATGGGCGACAAGGACGCACTCTTGTGCTACGTCGCACCGGCTGCCGGAATCATGACTGCTTCTGCTGGATACAACTTCGTTTGGAACGGCGTTGGCGGCGGACTCGGAACTTCAACCGCTGTGAGCCGTTTCCGTATGGATCACTTGCGTGCTGATCGTCTTGAAATTGAATCCGCTTGGGACTTCAAGGCTGTTGGTACACCGCTCGGTTACTTCTTCAGCAACTGCGTCACGGCGTAATTAGGAGACTGAACAATGGCTCTCAATCGACTCACTCGTGGTACTGCAATCGTCGGTGCTCTTGACGTAACAGGTCCAGCACGTTTGCGTGGCACTGCAAGCGTCAAGCGTACTGCGGCAACTATTGCTGACGGTGCGTCAATGACTGCCACTGCGGCTCATATCGTTACCAACACTCTCGTCACTGCAACGCCGACGACTGCTCGTGCTGTAACAACAGCAACTGGTGCGGAGATTATTGCTTTGCTCGCTGGTGAACAAGTTGGCGACTGCACAGAGTTTACTATCGTGAACCTTGCTGCTTCGGCTGCGACTATCACGCTGACCGCTGGTGCTTCCGGCGTGACGCTTGTTGGTTTGGCAACCGTTCCTGCTGCAACTTCGGGTACTTGGTTGGTTCGTTACGACTCAGCATCGGGCGTTACTTTCTACCGCAAGTAATAAAACTTTTGGTACGGCACTAGAAGCCGGTTCTGGTGTGGTGCTCACATCAGGACCGGCTTTAGTCGTTATTGGAGATAACTCATGAACAACACAAGCAATACAAACCCGGTTCTGTCTGTGAAACTTACAGGCTCAGATCAAGTGATCGCTAATGCGAAAGTATTTCTCGGCGCAACATTAATTAATGAATCGGGTGCGAGCGCAAGATTCCATGTTCACAACGGCTCGTCTGCTGATGCCGCTAATCCGATTATCGCAGGTTTGTCTCAAGCGACATTGACCTATGGCAACGTGTGGTACGGACCGAATGGTATTGCTTGCCCGAACGGTGTCTTCGTTGACGCTGTAGCAGGTACCTTTAGTGGATCAGTTTTTTACCGCTGATATCTGATGACATGGACTTACGGCGGCGACCCGTCTGCTAACGCTAAAGACGCAATCCGGTTTCTTATCGGCGACACAGATACAACGGATCAACTCTTAAGCAACGAAGAGATTCTGTGGGTAAACACTGAGGCTTCCGGTACTACGACTGGCACGAACGCTTTGTACGACGCTGCGTATCGTTGCTGTTTAACTATCGCATCTAAGTTGGCTCGTCTTGCCGATAAGCAGATCGGGGACTTGAATGTGAAGTTGTCGCAGAAAGCACAAGGCTATTTAACTCAGGCTGCACAATTTAACAAGATGGCACAAGTTCAGAACTTCGTACCAATTCCTTACGCCGGTGGAATCTCTATCAGCGATAAAGAAATTGACGAAGATAACACTGATTCGGTTAGACCATATTTCAGTTCAGGTCAATTCCAAAACGTCGCCGATGGTGGTGGAATCCAAGAACAAACCGGAGTTCAATACTTTGGACAGGGCGCTGACACATGACGGCCATAGATATGTTTATGACCGAACTTTTGCAACTTGCGACGCAGACTGTAACTATTACGCCTCGCTCGTCTATTAACTCGTACGGCGAAGTCTTGAACGCTGGAAGTGGTACGACTTACAAGGCTTACGTACAGAAAATATCTGCGAGCCAGCGTAATAGCACTTCAGATCAAACGGCTGTGGAATACATCGCTTATATTCCGTCAACGTCGTATGCGCCGTCTACTGATGATGTTCTTACCGTTAGCGGCGTGACCAGAGTGATCGTTGAAGTCGATGTTCGGTCAGACGAGTTCGGGCAACAATGTGTCGTGCTCGCTTTAGGTGAACCGAGACGCAACTAATGGCTAAGCCTGTGACTATCAAAATTAAGTCTCAGAATATGGCTGAGATTCGTCGTGGCTTATTGGCTGATGCTGAAGGTGTTTCTCTTGCGCTGCGTGCCGGATTAAAGAACATGGCTGAAGATATCAGTAACGAAAGCGAACAACTCGTTCCGGTTGACGAAGGTATTCTGCGTACTAGCAGAAGCATTGACGAAACGAACATAGGAACGACGTACCAGATTGAAGTCGGCTATGGAAATAGTGCGACGCCTTACGCTCTCGTGCAGCATGAACGCCTTGACTTCTGGCACCCACCAAAACCACCAGCAAAAAGCAAAGTCGGTGGGCGTCAAGGAACCGGACCCGGTATTGATCCAACAACAGGGCGAGGACCGAAATATCTTGAACGCCCGTTCAAAAAATATACGGCGAACTTTGCCGAAACTTTAACGGCGTATGTTCGTAAGCATTACCAACTTGGAACAGGTCGTGGCTCGTGAGCACCCTCGTAGATATCGCAACGTATCTTGATTCACAACAAGCGTCTCTCACGCTTGGCACTAATTTGTTTCTTGGCCGTATGCCCGATTCACCGGATACTTGTGTTGCGCTTTACGAGTACGGCGGTTCCGCACCGGATAACACGATGGGCACCGGACTTCCGGTATTACAGAATCCAAGCGTACAGATCAACGTGCGTGCTGCGTTATATGCGACGGCTGAAAGTTTAATTAATTCTTGTTGGGGAACTCTTGAAGGTATTATCAACACCTCGTTATCGGGCACAAGATATAACCGTATGACAGCGATTCAATCGCCGTTTGTTCTTGAACGAGACAGCCAAGATCGTGTTATTTTCGTACAGAACTTTAATGTCACTAGAGAGTTCTGATGAGCGCCGATCCGTATGCGGAGACGCGACTTGTACCGGAGCAAGAACGTTCTACACGCACGAGCGTACGCTGCGGTAATTGTGGAAAGTTGCTTGCTGAGATGGTTACTTCGCCGTGGCGTATTCGTTGCCCACGCTGCAAAGAGATCAACGAGTCAGCGAATTAATTGCAAGACATTGACCACGGCTTCCAACCGCATTGACCGTTTTCTTCTCTAGACGAAAACAGTTTGTAAGCAAACCAAAGATTATTGCGAGCATCAAACATATCGTCAGGGTGCTTCAATCCGAAGTCCGATAACCACGATGAATGTATTTGATTAATCTGGCTCAAGCCTGCATCGGCTCCGTTCCATGCGTCAGTCGTACAACGACTTTCACGAAATAAGATCCGGCTGAGTTTTGGCCAGTGTTCTTCTAGCCAACCGACTTCAAGAGCGAGGTCGTGCCATTCGCCGCATTGACCATGCAACATGCGCTGCTCGTCAATGTAATCAAGCGGATCAGACTGCAACGGAACTTCTGTTGTCGTCGTGCTCGTTGCTTCTACGAGATCTTCTTGTAAAGCCTCGTGAGCGTTTAATTCCGGTTGTGTTGTCGTGGATATTATTGTGGTCGTCGGTTGCGTAATAATCACAGTTTGAAAAGACGGGCGAGTTTCAGAAGAAGTATTTGTGCCGGTCCCACAAGACGAGATTACCAACAACGTCAAGACCGCTGATGCGGTGAGTCGTTTCATTGTTCTACTTTACTTGGTCGGGTGAATAAAGTGTTGTCGCAATCGGATTCTCCAATTGTTATAGGTAGCCGCTTATTTTATTTTCGTACCGGATTAAGAGTCCGGTGTTGATCGCAGATAAAACAGCAGGGATAGCCAAAACATTTTGAGTGTGAAAATAAATAATGCTTAACCAAAAGATGATTATGTTTGACCATGTAACGACCGATAACCATCGTCCTACGGAAACGGCGTTCTGGATCAGTTTACGGCGCTTGAATGTTGTTTGCTTGTGTGTCATAGCGAATCCTGTTCTACGTCGTCTAAATAGGTTTTAAGCGCCTTTGTGGCGTCGTTGAGAGTTGCGTATGCACGAAAGTCTCCGATAGTAATAATTCGTCCACGATATTCCGCACGAATAGAGAACCGGTGTTCGTCGGAATCTAATCCGGTTTCGCTGGTAATGAAGTACCAAAAGTTTCCATTCAGTACAGGGTTTGATTCAAGTCGTGTATTAAAAAACTTCATCGCTGCTGGCGAGAACCAGTGTTCGCCGATATCAAGATTCCGTTGAACGATAGAGACCATATTTTCGTCGGGCTTGATTATTCGTTTCCTCATTTTTTTCCTCCGGTCGTTTCTAAATGAATTACTAAATGGTGTAAAGCGGTAATCGTTTCGTCAATATAACGAAGAGTGGTTTCGTCTTTAGCGTGCGGAGTGTCGTACCAACCTCGTTCTGTACGAAGTACCAACAGCGTTTGTTCTAGGTCCGAAAGTTTCATTTCAAACCTCGCAGTCGTGGCCGTTGTAAAACTCGTCGGCTTCTGTTTCGTCGTTGAGATTGAACGTGCGATCACATTCACGGCACTGTTGCAAATACCACGGCGCTACTTTTCGGGTGTAGTCGTCTAGTGCTTCTCGTGTTCCACAGTCGGAACAGATCATCGTCGTGTTATCGATTCTTGAAAGCGCACCGGGATATTTCCCTCGTTCAAGATTGTTTGGGATACCGCCCAAGCATTTCGGGCAAGTGTGTTCTTTAACGTCATTCATGGTTTTCTCCTGTTTGTTGTTTGATGATTATTAAGAGCGGAACATTATTTCTAGTTCGTGGTGGTCGTCTTGACATTCGGAACAAGTGCCGTCGGGGTTCATAACCGATTCGTCGTAATGGATATCACAGACTTTGTCGTGAACTTTGTGGGCTCGTTCGGACGATGCTGCTAGTCGTGAAGTGTTTGTTGTTTTCATGATCACATCAAGTTTCCGTCAACGACTGACATACCTCGTGCGAGGCGTGCGTCAATCTCATTTAGTGCTCGTTTGACATTCATCGGCTGTGTCGTTTGAGCGAACGAGTACCCGCAACGGCAACCGTAAACAACTGATCGCTCACTTACCAAAAGAAGTTTGACGCCTTTGTAGGTGAAGCCGATGAGTGAACCGTCTCGTCCGAAGCGTTCTGTAAAGTCTTCGTTCATGTCAGGCACCGATCTTCATCGTGTACAAGGTTGCTTCTTGAAGAGTCGTAAACGGCTTTGCGCTGCGATCTTGGCTGACGTTGCGCTTGAGTGTCCCATGTTCGTAAACGTAATAGAACGTCATTCCAAGCGACTTCGCTTTCAGAATCCGGTAGTCGCCGACGACATAGAAACCGGGACGAACTTTAATAACTCTTGAGGGTGTTGTGTTGTTCATGTTGTTCACACTTCCTCTCGGCGAGCCATGACGGCGTTCGTGCGTCGGGCTTGAGTATTAAGTGCGACGTTCAAAAGTGCACGAGCCTGAACGAACTCGGACTCGGTCTTAGCAAGTCGGATCTCGTGGCGAAGGTGGCGAACGATAACTGTCAAGTGGTTTCCGGTTTCTTCGGAACCGAGGCGACCTTTGCCGATCTCGTAGATCGCTGATCGTAATTCTTCTAATCTTTCTTCGGATTGCTTGCTCATGACTTTTCCCTTTCGTTCAGTACGCTCTTGCGTACGAAAACGATCGTAGCAGGTCTAAGGGTACTTGTACACGCTTTCTTTAAGTTTTTCCAAAATATGCTTCTGATCTCGTGTTTTGTACCGGAATTAAACCGGATTCGCCTAATAAACCCGGTATCGGCGTTAGATCCGGTGTACGCTCGCCGTTCCCGAAGATCGTCTATTTCATCGCCTTAAGGATTAGAAACGACCACAGGCGATTCTAGACGCCCCTGATCTGAACCTACGCTAGATAAACCGATGCTTCTGTTATCCTGAAGTCAAGTCGTGCGCTCGTCGCCTTAGGTGTCCTTGTGGCCGTCTTGATTGACTGTCGCTCGGCGTTATCTCAGATGAGGAAACTTTATGCGATTCAGAGTCACAGGCGGCGAAGACGGCAGCGCAGGAATTGACGTTGCTGGTAAACGCTATGAACCGGGTCAAGAAGTAGAACTCACCGCTAAAGATTCTGAGTGGCTCGTTGAACAGGGTTACGTTGAAGCATTAGACGCAGCAACAAAAAAAACCAAAGCCGTAGTCGTTGAAGAAGTTTTAACTGAATCCGAGGTTGTCTGATGCCTACATTTATTCACGGTAAGTCAACTGGCGTATTCTTAGACGCTTACGATCTGTCAACCTATTTCAACTCTGCTGATTACGCATCTTCAATTGATACCGCTGAAACAACTTCCTTCGGTTCTTCTGCTAAGTCTTATATAACCGGATTAAACGATGCGACGCTAAGTCTTTCCGGTATGTACTCGCAAGACGCTGGCGGTTCTGACGTCGTTCTAGAAACTCTTCTCGGTCAAGCAACAAGCCCAGCCGTTACCGTCGTATTCCAAACCGGAACTATAGGTAATCGTTGCATCGTCGGTCAAGCCCACGAAACTTCATACTCAATCTCAAACCCCGTAGCCGATGTATCAACCGTTACTGCGGACTTCAACGCCACAGCCGGCGCTGTCGCCGATCAGGTTTACGGTATTCGTGGTGGTGTCATTCTCACTACGGGTGGCTCTATCGCTTTCGGTTCTCTCGGTAACCTCGCAAGCGTTGACAACGGTGCATCGTCAGCGGCTGGTGCGCTCGCAACACTTCACGTAACAACGAACTCTATTGCTGGTGGTGCTACGACCATTAAGGTTCAGCACTCTACGAACAACAGCACTTGGGCAGACTTGATTACATTTACCGCAGTCGCGGCAGCAACGACAGTCGGCGTATCAAAAGCAAGCACAGGTACAGTCAATCGTTACGTCCGAGTTACAGCAAGCACAGCAGGTTCTTCAGGTTCAATCACTTTCAACGTCGGGTTCGCCCGCAACTAATAGGAGATAGTCATGCCCACATTCGTTCACGGTAAGTCAACTAACTTCACTCTTGACGACACCGCTGGTTCCGTTCGGGATATCAGCAACACTGTCACGAGCGTCGACTTCCCCGAAACTCTTGATACCGCTGAGACAACTGCTTTCGGTTCTTCGGCTAAGTCATATATCGTCGGTCTCACCGATGCGACGATCAGCGTTTCCGGTATTTGGGACGCAACCGTAGACGGCTACATTGCCGGAGGCGCAGAGCCTGCTTCACGCTCGTTCGTATTCGGACCTGCCGGCTCAACCGCTGGCAATGTCAAGTACACCGGAGAAGCAATCGTTACTTCGTACTCAATCTCAAACCCGGTTGGCGACGTCGTAACTTATAGCCTTGACCTTCAGGTTACTGGCTCAATCACCCGTACAACCTACTAAACCTAAAAACAACTACATAGGAGTGTGACCCAAGTGTCCATCAAAGCCAAGATCAGATTAGCCCAAGACCTTGATCGTGAAATTATTGCGATTCCTGAATGGGACGTATCCATTGAAGTACGTTCTATGACTGTGCGTCAGCGAGCATCGTTTGTTGCTGCGAGCCAAGACACCTCAGACAACGGCGACAAGATCGAAAACGTTTACGGCCAGATTCTTGTTACCTGCTGTCTTGACCCTGAAGACGGTTCTCCGGTATTTACCGAAGACGATCTTTCATGGCTCATGACCGAGAAGTCCGGTGCGGTAATTGACCGACTCGTAACAAGTTGTCTTGAAGTTTCAGGTTTGAAAGAGAAAGCAATTGATGAAGCGGGAAAGTCTTACTCGGCTTCCCCGACCGATTCGGTAGAAGCCAACCTGAACGCAGAGCGTACTTCCATCTAGCACGTGAACTGGGCATGACAGTCGGCGAACTTATGAACACGATGACGAGTTCAGAGTTCGTTGAATGGTGTGCGTTGTTCAAGATTGAAGCAAGCGAACGAGAACAACAACAACAGCGAGCAAAGTCAAGATCGAGAAGATAACTCATGGCACAAGCAACAGTCGGCACAGTCAACGTCGTTCTTGGTCTTGACTCAAAGCCACTTGTAGCCGGTGTTAAAGCGGCGCAGAAAACTGTTGAAACTCTTGGCGAACAGTTTGACAAGATCGGTCAAGACGCATCTGCCGGGGCGGCGAAGGCTGAGAAAGCCGTTCAGAAAGTTGCTCAAGAAACTAAGTCAAGCCTTAGCAAAGTTGAGGCGGCATATCAGCAGGCATCGTATGGCGTAGACGAGTTTAGTCTTGCGTATCACGAGATGGCTCGTAAGGTAGCCAACGATACTAAGAAAATTAATAGCGCCACTGATAGTGCTGCTCGTGTAGGTAACAAGTTCACCGACATGGGTAGCAAGATGACTTCTGTCGGTACGAAAATGTCAATGGCATTGACCGCACCAATGTTACTCGCTGGCGGTCAAGCAATTAAAACGGCAAACGACTTTGAGTTCTCGATGCAATCAATCGTGGCTATGGTCGGTTTGTCTGAAGACAAAGTTGCTGATATGGGTATCGCTGCTCGTGAGATGGCGAAGCAATACGGCGGTAGTGCGGTTCAGGCTGCTGACGCTTTGTACTTTGTTGCCTCAGCGGGTATTGATGGTGCGACGGCTATGCAAGTTCTTGAACAGTCGTTAAAAGCATCGGCGATTGGTATGGGCGATACAGCAATTATTGCTGATACTGTTTCTTCTGCGTTGAACGCTTATGGCATAGAGAATCTTTCTGCGGCGCAGGCAACAGACTTAATGGTTGCCGCTGTTCGTGAAGGCAAGATGGAAGCCGATGCGCTCGCTGGTGCGTTGCCACGAGTCTTACCAATTGCGTCTGCTATGGGAGTTTCGTTTGAAGAAGTCGGTGCGTCGTTTGCTGCTATGAGCCGTAACGGTACTGACGCAAGCGAAGCGGCTACACAGATACGAGGAATACTTTCGTCGTTATTAAACCCGGCGAAACAAGCAGAAGAACAACTAAACGCTCTTGGTCTTAGCGGTGCTGGCTTACGTAAAGAGATTAGAGAAAAAGGTCTTCTATCGGCGTTATCCACTTTGACGACAGCGTTTGGTGACAACGAAGAAGCGCAAGGAATTGTATTCGGAAACGTACGAGCCTTAACAGGTGTTATGAGTTTGTTCGGCGCTGCTACCGAAAGTACCACAAAGATATTTGCGAACCTAACCGATAACACCGGGGACGCCGACAAAGCGTTTCAAGCAATGTCTTCAACCGGTGCTTTCAAGATGAAGCAAGTTATGGCAGAAATGAAAGACGCTTTTATTAGCCTCGGTCAAGTGCTCGTGCCAATCGTCGTGCCTGCTCTGAAGATGCTTGCTACAGCATTTGAAAAAATAATGACAGCAATCAACGCTTTGCCAAACTTTATGAAAACGATTATCGTCGTGCTCGCAGGTCTTGTTGCCGCGGGCGGGCCGTTGTTAATTATGCTTGGTTCTTTGGCAAAAGCATGGGCGGCTTTGAAAGCGGCTATGGCTACTCAGGCTTTCACTTCTGCTATCGCTCAATTCGCCGCTGCCGGTCCGATTATTGCTGGTGTTGCTATCGCTGTCGTCGCTATTGCCGCAGCGTGGTATGCGTTTAGTCAAGACGCTAAAGAAGCAAAAGAAAGACAAGAGCGATTAACTGAAGCATTCAAGTCAGCCGGGGAACCAACCGCTGTACTTCACGATCAGGTTAAGGGTCTTGTTGAAGAGTACGTAAAACTACAAAACGCTTTACCAGCAACCGCTAATGCTGCTGATACTGTCGCAACCGCTTTCGCTACTGCTGAATCTGTAACTCTCGGGATTAACGATGAGATATCTACTCTCGGTTTAACAATGGAACAAATTGGTGCGGCGGTATCAACTGGTACTAATGCGTTCGACGATCTCGGTGATGTATTGCTTGGTCTGTCGTATGATCAACTCGTTCAGACAGGTGACGCTGCGATAAGTGTTCAAGACGCTTTGCTAACTGCTGCGAACGCCGGTACGCCGTTTGCTAGTGCAATGCTTGAAGCGGTTAAAGCCGGCGAAATGACGGGCGTTCAAGTTAAAGACCTATTGTTTGACTTGCATGATCTATCTAATGCTTTTGATGACAACAGAGAAGCGATTGATGACGAGAATAAAAAACTTCTACAAAGTGCTGATACTGCTTTGTATTTCTCTTCAATACTTGGTACGGAAATGTATAACGCAATCCTCGGCTCCGGTGCTGCTATGGCTGATGCTGCCGGACGAACCGATATTTATACGTTCACACTTCAAGAGTTACAGAATAAAGCCGTAAGCGTTACAGCCGCACAAAACGCTTTCCTCGGTGGACTCGCCGGAGTATTCCCTCAAGTAGTAACTACTGCCGGTGTAAAGGTAAAAGAACTAGCCGCTATCTATGGTGAGTTGGCAAAGGAAAGCGATAAAGGTACTGTCAGTCAAGATGCGTTCTTGCTGAAAATTGGTTTGCTTGACGAAATGCTTGCTAACGAATTGGTCGTCAGCACGCAAGATGCGATCGATAAAAATATTAAACTTGCTGAAACTCTTGGCGACTCAGAGGGTACGACACTTGATCTTAGTTCCGCTTATCGCAATCAAGCCAAAGAGATTACGACATTGTTACTTAAGACGGCTCAGTACGGCGGTTCTAATAAAGACGCAATGCAATCAGTCGCTCTTATGGTTCTTCGCTTAGGAGACGCCGCTCGTGCTGCCGGTTACACCGATGAAGAAGTACGTGGGTTAATTGACTCAATGGGAATACTTGACGGCATTGAAGCAGAGTTTGGTGTGAACTTTGCAATCAATACCGCTGATCTTGATAAACAGATCGCAAATATAGAATCGGCTATCGGAAATATGTTGTGGGCTGCTGGTGCCGCTACTGGCGACACGACAATGAAACTTAGTAAAACTCTTGCCGACTTAAAAGGTATTCGATCTGCGATTGGTACGACGAGCAGTAGTTCAAATAATCGTGGTGGCGGTGGCGGTTCATCTAAAGCCGATAAACAAAACGACTTTGCTTGGGTTGACAATTGGGTTACTGATATCGCAGACTATGCAAACAATTTGATATCAACCGACTTCCGTGACACTCTCTTATCGGGTTCAGCGAAAGATATTGGCAAAGCATTAGAAGCAACACTTGATGAGGCTGTACGTCTAGGTCTTGACAAGTTGCCTCAATTCGCCGGATTCGTAGACAAAATTAAAGAGCAATTCAATCGTCTTGGTGATATCGCTAATCTAAGAGATTCGCTGACTACTCAACTTGACGACGCTACGAAGTCTTTAGACAAACTGAAGTCGGCGTTAGACGATACTGCCCAAGCCGCAGGCAAGTTCGATTCTACGATTACCGGAAGTAAAGCGCCGTCAAACACACTTCTAGATCAGGCGTTAGCAGCACAGTCAAAATACGACGAACTGTTTTCAAAGAGTGAATCGCTTAAGCAGCAACAAAGCGATCTTGCGAAGAGCGTTTCTTCGTCGGTTCTTCAACCGATTACCGCACGCAACCCTCTTGGTAATACACGCAAACTATTACAGCAAGCGACAACGTTCCGTGACAATCTTTCAGCGTTACGAGATAAAGGTTTTGGTCCGGACATTATTGGGCAAGTCGCTCAAGCAGGAATCCTTGAAGGCAACAAGATCGCCAAAAGTCTTCTTAACTTGTCGTCCGGTGATATCGCCGAACTAACACAAATGCGAGCAGACATTTCTGCTATTGGCACGCAAGCAGGCGAGATCGCTGGCAGCGTCGTCTTCGGTGCTGATATTGCTAACGCAAATAGTGAACTTGATACACAACGTTCACTTGTACGTTCTCTATTCACCGACGCTGTCGCTCAAGCACAAACACAATTTGATCAGCAGAAAACTCTCGTTGACGGCCTTGAAGCAAGTCTCGCCACAACGAACACTCAGATGGCTGATCTTGTGTACGCAATTCAAGTTGATCTATACAACACGATGTTCGGATTCTTGGCTGGATTCAACGGCGGTATCGACAAACTCAAAGGCGCACCGACTAACGCAAACACGCCGACAGTATCTATGCCAACAGCACCAGCAGTGTCTGCACCGGCAATGCCCGATCTACCTATTGGTATCGACTTCGGTGCTATCGGTAGAGAGATGAACAAGAAGATCGCAACGTTCAAGCCGGGTCAGAAGACAGACTTCAACGACGGTCCGTTGCCGAACGGCGGTGCAATCGTAAACGGCTACTACTTGCCACCGGGTCTTGACTTCAGTGGATTCCATGCTGACGGTGGTGTGACTACTCGTGCGTCACTCGGTGTCATTGGAGAGAACGGGCCTGAAGCGATCATTCCTCTGTCACGTATGGGCGACTTCGGTGGTGGCGACACGTACATCACTGTGAATGTTTCAGGCACTGTTACGAGTGAACGTGATCTCGTTGAGCAGATTCGTCAAGGTCTTATTCGTTCACAAAAGAGTGGCAAAGCGTTGATCATATGAGCGGGATTCTTGAAGCAACACCATACGTGAAGATATCGAACAACAACGGGTTCTCGTTCGGTGACTTCATGGTGCTTGATACAGGCATCATCGGTGAAGCAGTTGTCGGTTCAGAAGATTCAATCAGTCAGACGTTCTCTAATCCTCAAGCAATTGATATTCGTCGTGGTCGTGAGCGTGCTCTTGATGTTTACAACACGGGCAGTGCGTCTGTAACAGTTCAAGATTCTTCTGTTTGGAATCCGCTTGCTGTCACGTCGTTGTGGGCAGGCAAGATCGTACCGGGTATTCAGATGAAAGTATGGGCAGAGTTTCCATCAACGATACTGTCTTGTACAGGTAGTGGTGGAATATCAACGCCGTACACCGCTACACGCTTTGTGCCTATAGAGGTTGCAGGTAATCTTGATATTCGTCTTGCTTTCGTTGTCACTGATGGTCTTGATGGGCAACAAAGAAGTCTTGCTCGTGTTGCTGACACAGTGTCGACTTTCGGGTGGACTGCTTGGATAAATTATGGAACACTCAATCTTGACTTATCTATTGACGGCAGTGTTGTGTATACGTTCACGAGTACACAGTTGCCACAAGTCGAAGTTGGTACTTCTGTTGCGTTGCGCTTTTGTCTTGACGGGCAGACAGGTCGTGTGTCTTTCTATTATTGGCTCACTGCACCTGTTGTTGCTTTTGATGATGTTACAAGCGACGTGAGTTGGATTCTTCTAAGCACTGATGAGGATTCAGCGTTCTTCACAGCGTTCGCCGCTAACACTTATAGGTTGTATCAGTCAATCAGCGATCTCAAGATTGCGTCAGCGTTGACGTACGGGAACTTCAAGTTCAATCTGCTTGCGTTCTGCTTGCGTACAACTACAGGTGCAGGTGTTGCGACTACGTTGTCTTCGTTCGATATGTGCGATGGACTTAAGTCACCGGGTATGAGTTCATTCTTTGACAAGCAAAGTCTCTTGTGGACAGTTAGCGGTTCAACAGTTGCATCAGTGAACTATGTGTATCCGTTGTTCGCAGGGTACATATCTTCATTCAACTATGACTGGACTAAAGGTGTCGTCGGTCAGAACACTGTCACGTTCAATGCTGAAGATGCGTTCAGACCGTTGAACATGGTTGAGATTGAAACAGTTACAGGCACAGCGACGAACGATCTTCCGGGTGCCCGAATCAATCAAATACTTAACACGATCACCTATCCAACTTCGGGTCTCTCTATCAGCACAGGTTCAACACCACTTCAAGACGACGCAAACGAAGTACGTACAGTATTGCCGTTGTTGCAGGCCGTTGCTGAAGCAGACTTAGGTTCTTTCTACGCTGACGCTACAGGCTTTGTTCGCTTTGACAGTAGAGACGTGAACGCTCGCAGACACCAATCAACACCGATTGCCTTTGACGATGTTGTGGGTAACGGTTACGCATACCAAGCGTTTAGCGTTTCGTATGACGACGATCTCATATCTAACGAGGTCAGTATTGACAACGGTGGCGACGTACAACAAGCGTCTGATCAGACAAGCATCACAAAGTATTTCCGTCGTTCTATGAGCAAGACAGGTTTACTGATGGAGAACGATGCTGACGCTCTGAGCATGGCACAAACAATTCTTGCATCACGAAAAGACCCAACTGTTAGAGTCACGAATATCGGTCTTGATATAACAAAACGGCAAGCCACTGATACGGTAAAATACTTTAGGCAAGTTCCGTCTGTGTTGAGCACAGAGTTTGGTCGCCCACTCGCCTTGCAAAAGAATTGGTATCAGACAGACCCTGCCGGAATCGGCTTTGATGTTACGACTTTCAGTTCATCTCTTGTCGTTGAAGGTATTTCTCATACGATTCGACCTGATCGTTGGATCATTGAGTTATCTACTAGCGAACCGATTGTTACGCAGTTCATTCTTGACGACAGCGAATACGGCGCATTTGGTGATGCGCTTTCTTACTAAGGAGATCATATGGCTATTGCACCGAACACAACGTTCTTCACGGGTTACACGCTCACAGCGACACAACTCAACGCCTTCCCTCGTGGGATAGTTGCGTTTACCTCGTCAACTACAACTGACTCAACTATCACAAGCGAAGAGGTACAGATCACGGGTGGTTCGTTCACTGCTGTTGCTAATCGTTACTACAAGATCACGTATTACGAACCGTCTATGCTTCACAACTCAGGCAGTACCGTTACTGTTACGGGTCGAATAAGACTTACAAATATTAGTGGGGCGGTTCAGCAGACAACAAGTTCTTGGACTTATTCAACATCTGATGATATGTCTTGCGTTGCTGTCACAACTCTGTCTGCTGGTACGACGAACTTTGTTGCAACGTTGCAAAGTGCTAGCGGTACAGTTACCGCGACTCGTAGTGCTACGCAGTATGCGTTCCTGTTAGTAGAAGACTTGGGGCCAGCCTGATGCCTAGTGTTGCTGGCAATACTCGGTTCAGTCCGGGTGATTCTTTCACGACGACGAAGGCTAATGCTTTCCCTCGCGGCTGTTTCTCGTACACGTTGAACGATGCGTCGATTAACTTGACAACAAGTGCGGTACTCATGTCGTCAGTTACATGGACAGCAGAGTCGACACGTGTTTACAAGATCACGTACTACGAACCGCAGATTCTTTTACCGTCAAGCGGTAACGTTGACATGACGATACGTGTTACTAATGCGGCTGGTGCTCAAGTTGCTTTAACTCGTGCCGCAGGCGGTATCACGACGACTGATCTGTTCTGTTCAGTAATCTTGACGGGTCTTTCAGGCACAACTGTGTATGCAGGTTGCTTGCTGGCATCATCAATATCAGGTACACCATCAGCGACTCGTGGTGCTACACAGAAGTCAGTGATGCTCGTTGAAGATATCGGCGGTACGTGATGGCAGGTCCCGTTACTACAGCAATCGCAGGCAATACTTCATTCTCTTCATTGAGTGTGTTTCGTTCTATTCATGCGAACGAGTTTCCTCGTGGCACTCTTGTCTATTCAACAAAGACAACTTCAACTGCGCTCGCTACGTCACCGGGGACTACAGAGTTCACCGTAACTTGGACAGCAGAGTCGAGCCGTGTGTATCTGCTGACGTACTTTGAGCCTGACGTGTTACACACGACGCAATCAGGACCTGTGAACACTGACCAAACAATTCGAGTCACCAACGCATCTGGTGCTCAAGTTGCTTTGACGAGACACGCATCAATCGGTACTAGAAGTCGTATGCTTTGCATGGCGATTCTTACGGGTCTCACTGGTTCTGTCACGTATGCGGGTTGCTTACTTACTGCAAGCACAACAGGTGCGCCTACTGCAAATCGTGATGCAACTACACCTGCGTATATGACAGTTGAAGATATTGGTGGTTTCTGATGACAAGTTTTGGTGCGACAACACCTGTGAGTTCTCGTGCGTTGAATACTGCGTTCTTACAAGTTGAAGCGCAGATTGCGGCGGCTGGTGGCGGTGCGCCGCTGGGTGCGATCTTAATGTGGGCTGGTACGACTGCGAACATTCCTGCTGGATACGCATTGTGTAACGGTGCGCCGTTGCCGACGTCAGGAACTTATGAACCTTTGTTTACGTTGATTCAATATCGCTACGGTGGAAGCGGTGCTACTTTTAATCTGCCCGACTTTACGAGTCGTGTGCCTGAGGGAATCACAGGTGTGCCGACTGTTCCGGCAACCGATACAACTTCAGCGTCGTCGGCGGTTGATGCTCACGTTCATACGGTAAATAGTTCTCTGACTGCTGGTAATGCAGCGTCGCACGTTCACTCAAACAGTTTTAGTGCTGGTTCTGTAAACAGTTCGTTCACTGCTGGTAACGCTAACAACCACACTCACGGCGTAGTAGGAAATACTGGCAACGCCTCAGCAAACCATACTCACGTTTACTTCAAGCCGAACTCAGGTGCGAATAACAACACAGGTGGTGATGGTGCGGCTCATACTCACGGATTCAACGTAACGTCGGCAGGCTCAAACTCGACTATTAGCGTGAACAGTTCGTTCACCGCAGGCAACACGAATACCTCGTTCACCTCAGGCGGAGTGAATACGGCTATCGGGGTGAACACTTCTCTCACTGCTGGCAACGCAAGCACGATCAACAGTTCGACACCAGCGCACACGCATACCGTCAACATCACTCAAGTGATCTTCATAATCAAGGTGGTCTAACTATGAGCATCGGCAACGCTTTCGGAACTCATGAGGGATACTTGAAAGTTATTGGCAACAACGACAACAAGGGTTTGTTTTGTTTCGCAAAACTAGACAACCCTAGAAACTTTTTAGACGACGATGCCGTTACCAAGCGTTGTGACTTTGATCAGCCCTTAGCGCTCAGAGCGTTTCATCGTTGGGAAAACGGCTCGTGCATTTGTGGCTCGTCTGATATGCCGTCATCATTAACCGGTGCACATTGGAAACTTGAAGAGTTAACTGCTTTATTCGTCGTTGTTGATGCGTCGCCGGCTGGATTAATTTCGTACATTGAGTTCGTAGATGGTGAAGACTTTTATTTAACACAACCTGCGAATGTGTTTACACGAACTCTTCAAGAGCAATTCCGCTTGCTTATAGAGTGGAAGTACGCACACGAACACCTCGGTAATAATGAAGAGGTGGCTATTACGGCAACAGAAATATTAAACGTTTTAGATATTCCGCAGTCAATTCAAGAGTGGATTCTTTCTGATGTTCCTAATGAGCAGGTTAACAGATATCTTGAAGGACGTACTGACGCACTTCAAAGAACAGAAGACGTGATTCCTGATCTTACTGATGAGTTCAAGGAATGGTTACTTAGCAAGTTTAAGGTAGCAAAAAACTTTGGCGAACACCGATAGTGAGGTTGAGTAATGATAAGCGTTGAATATCCCGCTGGTAAGGCAGGCTTAATTCAAGTTGTTGATGGTTTGCTTGATAAAGAATCGTGTCAAAACTTTTTGACACGTATGAATCAACTTTGGTCAAAGTCATTTGCTGGACAAACTTTAGGTGGTGTTGATCCTAAAACGAAGTTAAGCGAAGACTTGCACTACAGCGAGAGTGTGCTTGAAAACACTTGGAATAATCTTGATAAAGAATTAGACCTGCATATTTGTGAAGCAATAACTTCGGCTATCGCAATCTACAAACAGCAGTACCGTCATCTTGACAACTGGGTTGAGGTTTCGGATTGCGGCTTTCAAGTACAGAGATACCCGAAGTCTTTCGGGTATTACAGACCACACGTAGATTCATTCCCGTCGCCGTTCTCGACTATCAGTGACAGAGTGCTTGCAATGGTTATCTATCTCAACGATGTTGATTACGGCGGCGAAACAAACTTTCCGCTACACGAAGTCGCAGTGACCCCGAAAGCAGGGCGTATCGTATTCTTCCCTGCGACGTGGACACACCCTCACGAATCACGAGTACCGATATCCGGTGACAAGTGGATTATTTCTTCTTTTATCAATAACTTACAGCCGATCAACATTGAGTCACGTCAACCGATAGAGAGTACGCTTTATGAGCACGATGATCATACGCATCATGAGCACGAGTCGCCACCGCTTATTCTTGGTGGACTTCAAGACTTAACCGACGAACACGATCACATTCACGACGAGCCGAAACGAAAGTCTCGTGCTAAGAAGAACTAGAATTGTCATGGTCTGCTGGTGGCTGGCTGTAATTGTCTGTCTCGTATCGCTCGCCCGGTGTGACAGTTCCAACGAGACTACGGTTCAGTCCGATAAGGTGGTTCACTATGACCACTAAGACCCCGTTAGTGCGTAAGACGCAAGACGTTTTTGAGCGTGCCGTTTCTACGTATGTACAAGTCTTCGCCGGATTACTCGTCGCAGCGAATGTTGGCGTAAACGAGATCTCCGACTTGTCTATTGTTAAGACTTGTGCGATATCGGCTTTGCCTGCGTTCTTATCGGTTTTGAAGAGTCTCGCCGCTATTAATCTTCCGGTCGGCGATAGTTCGGCATCGTTCTTACGAGTTGGCTATCACACTCTCAAGCGCATACAAGTACCTTACGAGGTTATCAAATATATTGATCGCCCTGAAAAAGTCGCTGCGCCAAAGCGTGTTATTAAGAAACTGTCAACGGCACCAGTTAAACCCGAAAAGAAACCAGCAGTAAAAAAACCTGCTATCAAGAAAGCAAAGTGACATGGCACGCAAATACACCGGCTGGGATAAAGACGCTACCGGAAAGCGGTTAGGTACGGAAAAACTCGTACAACTTTTGTGCGCTCACTTTAACGGTGCGATCTGTAATAACGGTACTTGGAACGTTCGTCCGTCACGAGGTTCCGGTAAGCCGAGCGTTCACGGAACTGGCCGAGCCGCTGATATTTCTTGGCGACGTCAAGCCAGCGGTAAGGGATACGGGAATTACAAAGCCGCTTTAGAAGTGCTTGACTTTCTGGTCGCTTACGCCGATGTTCTTTTCATTGAAGAATTACACGACTACTTCTTAGCACCTCATGGTCGTGGCTGGAAGTGTGATCGTGCTGCGTGGAAGATCTACGACAAGCCGACGATCGGCACGCCCGGTGGGGATTGGTGGCATTTAGAAATTGCCAACGATCACGCCGACGATCCGGCGTACTACGAGCAAGTCTTTGCTGGAATCAAAGCCGGAACGATTACGCCGTCGTCAAGCGTACCAGCAACGAGCGCACCAGCACCAAAAGTAATTGTCTCACCGCAAATGTCTTTCGCTTATCCCGGCAAAGCCGTGAAGATCGGTAGTAAGGGCGACGCAGTAAAACTCGTTCAAGCAATGGTTGGCGTAACCGCTGACGGAAACTTTGGTCCGCAAACAGCAAACGCTGTTAAGGCTTGGCAGGCATCAAAGAACGTTGCGCCTGCTGACGGAATTGTTGGCAAGCAAACTTGGGCAGTGATGTTTGGTGCATGAGTTATGTCGGCGTGGGTTGCTGTCGTTGTTGCTTTAGTCGGTGCCGGTGGTCCGTTAACTTTGTTGATGACTCGTTTTGATCGGCGCAATAGTGAACAGCATCGTCAAGGAATTGAAGCGCAGCATCGTACGCTTGCTGAAGTAACTGCTACTCGTCAAGACTTGCGTCGTGTTGAAGATCGTTTGTCTTCTGATATAGACCGGGTTGAACGTCGTCTTGATTCGCATATTGATCTCACGCCACGATGACGGCTCGCCCAAAAGAATTGATCTGTAAGACTTGCGAAGTTCTTTGGCTTGCGTCGTTTAGTTCGACCTGCTGGTTGTGTTCGGTTACCGGATCTGAGGTACTTAGACCGATACCTATGACCCCTGAAGAGGACGCCAACCAGCGTTTAATGGATCTTTGTTTTCTGGCATAACACGAGATCAGGAGTATATTTTGGAAAATATCTCCCATAAGTGTACAAGTACCCTTTAACCCTGCTACGATAATTCTCGTACGCAAGAGCGTGCACTTAACAGGAGAATCAAAATGTCAAATATTCAGAGTTTCAAAGTCCCGACAAAACAAGGAATCGGAAGAACCCTTAACGATACCTTGATTCGCAAGATGGGCTATACCCATTCTTCTATGGTTCGTGGTTGGTCAACCCAGTATTCCGGTTGGACTTCCGAAGAAACAGAAACCGGATTCGTCGTTGGTTACGTTCGTGCCCAAGGTATGTGGGGTTCACGAGGTAAGACCGAACAAGAGATCGCTGATCACCAAGACATGATCGTGCGAACAATTGATATCAACATTCAAAAAATGTTTACCGCTCTCGTCGCTAAAGGTTACGACGCCTCACTCGTTGGTCAAACAATTTTCGTTAACAAAGTGGCGGTGCAGTCATGATCTCCAGCCAACACAATCTTCCGACAACGAAACAATTAGACGCACTACCCACACTTATCGTCGGTCATGTTTGCGATCTCAAAATAGAAGTAGACGAATATCGGTTCTGGTTGTCTCGCTGCGATACGAGAGACGGTGAACCGTTTGACAATACCGTTTATGTAGAAGAACGCATAGATGGTGTTTGGCTTGCGCTTGATCATTACGACGGCGACAAAACTATTACCTGCATCGGCAATGAGAAAATGTCTTGGATTACCGGAATGTATTTCCTTGAAGAAAAAAAATTAGCCGACCAGATCATCGGCGAAAACTAAAAATGAATACTTCAACCAACAACAAACAAACAACAGGAGAGAACATGGAAACGAAAGTATCAGTACGAGGAATGGTTAGGGATATCGTCCTTGACTTTGAAAAAGCAAACACCGGAATAGAAGTACCTCAAGTCTGGACGAATACCGAAGACCTCAAGTCAGGGCGCAAAGTTTTGGCTGACGCTCAGACAGCGGAAGAGATGGTTCACTTCTTAACCAAAGTTCGTGAGTGGGCCGTCGTCGCTGCGACGTTCGCCGATCCACGAGCGAAAGCAAACGCCATGTTCTATCTGACGGCGATTACCAAAGAGTTCGCCACTATCGCCGGGATTACGATCGAGAATCCACGACGAGTGGTACGAGGTAAAGACATTGACGCCGGAACTTCTACCGCACCGACGCTACCTTCAGAGATCGTTGACGATCTAGAACCCGGCGACGAAGTCATGGTCGTTCGCCATATCACCCGATGGGGAATGAACAAGTACGAATCTTTCCCGGCACGAATTAAGGGAAGAGCCGCTAACGGCGACTACTGGTTGACGAGTCTTGAAGACATGTCTAGCCGTGCTTGTCGCAACGACGAAGTGATCGTTACTAAGCGCATGAAAGTGGGTGCGTAATGGCGCATCTATATTTAGTTACCGATCCCGCAACCGACGACGTCGTAGATGTAATTTCGTTTTGTTCTGACGGGTGCCATCGTTTGTGGTGTTTAGAAAACGAAATGGAATACGCCGGCTGGTTTGGTTGCCAAGAAACGAGCGACTTAGTTTGTGCGTCGTGCTCTACACCAATCGGGAATCCGGCGTCTTAATCTGCCACACCCCTTAGATACTTTTAATTAACAACAGGAGAAACCAAATGACAACAAAAACTATCGGCGAACTCAGAACCGATCTCACCACTATCGCTGCGCTAGTTAATCAAGTGGCGATGGACATTGACGACATGAAAAAAATGGATATAGAAGATCTGTTTAAGTCGTCGTTGTGGTCAGGCGAAATGAAAAAAGTTCTGGCTGTAATCCATAAAGAATTAGAACAACGACTAACTCAGGTAATCCCTAGCGATACGAAAGTCCGTGACTGGACCGATAGCGACGGTATCCAGTATCGGTCGGAGTTGAAATGGAAGTCGGTTAGAACCGGTGTTGATCGTGACGAACTCGTCAAAGCCGTACGAGAAACAGTCAAGACGGTGGACGAGCAGACAGGCGAAATTGTTATGGACCACGAAAGCCTCGTCGCTCTCTTGTCTAAAGCGTTTCGCTTTGAGCCACGCTGGACAGAAATAAAAGAACTTGGGATTGATCCCGATCAATACTGCAAAACGAAATACGAAGCAAACGTAATCACCATTACCGGTGCAGACATAGAAGAAATAGGAGAAGCATTTTAATGAACACTCAATCGGTTGCTTTGGCAACGACACAAGACAGCGTTATGTCGTTTGACTTACTTGTTCGGCAAGCCGACATTCTGGCGACGAGCAAAATTATTCCTCGTGCATATCAGAATCGTTCTACCGATGTGATCGCAGCCGGACTTGCCGGGTTCGCTTTCGGTTGGGACGTCATGACTTCGCTCAGAAATTACCACGTAATTGAAGGCACGGCGTCAATGCGACCAGAAGCAATGCTCGGTCTCGTTCGTCGTTGTGGTCACAGCGTCATGCTTGAAGTCGTTGATGCTCGTATCAACAACGAGAATTGCAGACTCGCACGAGCCGTTGGTGTGCGTCGGGATAACGGCGACAAGCATACGGCAGAGTTCACCACGCTTGATGCGAAGAAAGCAGGTCTGGCTCATAAGAACAATTGGAAGCAGTACGAAGATTCAATGCTTACTTGGCGAGCCGTTTCGGCGTTGTGTCGTGTTCTGTTTCCTGACGTCGTTCTCGGTGCCGGATATGTACCGGAAGAATTAGGTGTTCCTGTAAACGAATCCGGTGACGTCGTTGAGACCATCGTTTTTGACGGCTTAACATCGGCTGCAGCGAAAACCGAATTGCTTGAAGTCTGCGCCGGCGATAAAGAAAAAGCAAAAGCAATTTGGGGTGACCGTGGAAACAAGTCCATCACTCGTGAAGAGTTAGACGAATTATTTAATGTCGCCTTTGAAATGGAAGACGAAATAATTGTTTATGAAACCAAAGAAGAACCTGCAAAAAACATAGAAGAAGTAATTGAAGTCGACTCGTTAGAAGACTTCTTCACTAAACCGAATACCAAAAAGTCAATTGAAGAACTAATTAATAAAACAACCACCAACAGTCAACAGGAGAAATAAAAATGATTATTCAAGAACAACGTCAGACGACGTTCAGGCGGTTAGGTACGAAAGTCCAAGGCTTAAGTATTCCTGACGCAATGAAAGCCAGCGGCATTGACTTCCATGTTGGTATTACACCGCTGGTGGTTTCAGTACCAACAATTTACACCGGACCCGACGACGAAGTTATTTCCGAAGCGAAGCCGTTTATCGGTCAGCATCTGACGTACCGAGCCGACACGAGAGAACCTCTCGCCACAGTCGGTTCACGTTACGAAGTTATTCAAACGCTAGATGCGATCAGGCTCGTAGAAGAAATGACTGCGTGCGGTTGGGAACCTGAGTTCGCTGGTCTCGTCGGTAAAGGCAAAGTCGTTTTCATGGCTGGCAAGTTGGCATTTGATTCTTCTACGCACGAAATTGATCCGTATCTTTGTTTCGTTAATTCGTTTGACGGCACGAGTGGTTTGAAGTTTGCGTCTACCCCGTACCGTCCAGCGTGCACCAATCAGATCAAAGCAATCTTTCGTCGTGGCGCCCATCGCCCGGTAGTGTCCCTCAGACATACTTCAAAGGTTCTTGAACGAGCCGAAGGTATCCGAGAAGCACTTGGACTTAGCGCCGCTTACTACAAGTTCCTAGACGATTCTGTAGATCGACTTTTGAATATCACGCTTTCAGAAAGCCTCATTAAAGAAGTGCTTGAAGCCGTCGTTCCGATTCCGGCAGCACGCAATTCAGAAGTGAGTGAACGAGTGATCGCAAACAAAATGGAAAAGCGATCTTTGATTATGAACAATTTGAATCAGTCGCCGACGTTAAATGGAATACGCACGACGGCTTGGGGTATCTACAATTCGGTTACCGAGATTGAACAATGGAGTCGGACAACACCAACGACTGTTGCTCAAGCAGAATCTCAATTAGGTAATCACATTGGCAGCGTACCGATGACAACGGCTGGTGACAGGGCGTTCAGAGTCATGGAAAGATTGTTGGTTCCTGCTTGACATAATGTCGGCAAATAAGAAACGCCGGATCCCCCGACGGGATCCGGCGTCCACACCAACAGGAGAGCCAGTGATGAATGAAGACTATCAAAAACTTAGATCAGATACAGGTCCTTTCAGCATCGTTCCTGAGTGGTTAATCGTCGCACCAATTAGTCATGGAGCCGTCAGGCTTTACGCATTACTTGCACGCTACGCCGACTACACAACCGGAGAAGCGTTCCCAAGCAGAACAACGCTTGCGTCACGGCTAAGAATTACCACAGACCCGATAGATCGTTTCATTAAAGAGTTAACGAATATTGGAGCACTTGAAGTTGTGAAGCGTCACAACGGTTCTACTTGGCAATCTAATTTGTATATCTTGCGACGGCTTGAACCTAGCCGTACAGACGAGCCTAGTAGCCGTATTTCTGAGGCTACCCCTAGCCGCGATATTACGGCTAAGGGTAGCCGTGAAATTAAGGCACTAACGAGAACCATTAAACAAGAACTAATTAAACAAGAACTCTCTGACATTGAACTTGTTTTTCAAAGATGGTTAATCTCTACGAACAAAGACCCGGCGAGAACTAAACTTGATACGAAGCGACGCAAAGCAATTGAATGGGCGTTATCAAATTATTCGTTAGACGAAGTTACAGATGCCGTTAACGGTTGGAAGAAGTCGGCGTTTCATTCCGGTGATAATTCGCAGCGCAAGGTATACAACGACGTCACCCTGATTCTTCGTAACGCCGAACGCTTAGAGTTCTTTCGTGACTGCGAACGAGGACAGACACAAGAAAAACTTCCGCAAGCGTGGCATAAATTAAAAGCGATTATGGAAGAAGACGATGAGTAAGAACGGCGTAATTAATGTGCTGGCGATTCTCACCGCAGCGTATATGAAAGACTTACCGGATCCGACGATCAGACTTTATGTTGAAGCGTTAAAAGACTTAGACGACGATGCTTTAGAAGCAGCAGCCAAAGTCACGATTATCACCAACAAATGGTTTCCCACTATCGCCGAACTCAGAGAACGAGCGATCCTTAATTCTTTACCCGGTGGTCTTCCACCGACGGCTGAAGAAGCGTGGCAGGAAATAGTCGGGCAAGTCGTATCGGTTGGCCGTTACGATCAGCCGATCTTCTCGCATCAATTAGTTTCGGATACGTTGCGGAAAGTCGGTGGCTTTTATGAAGTCTGTAACTCAACGAGAATAGAACCGCTTAAAGCCGCGTATCTCAAGGCTTACGCAAAAACGATTCATACGCTGGTAATAGAAGCGATCTCAGTTCCGGTCTCGGCGTTAAAGGAATTGAATTAATGAAACCTCGTAAACCTATTCGCCGGGTATCGGCTAAACGAGCACGAGAGAACGCTCAGCGTCGCCGTATCATCGCCGAAGTGACTTCGCATAGGAATATGTGTGAAGCGGGTGCTTTGATCGCCACAGCGGACCAGAAGCATCGCTGTCAAAGAATCGGCGTAGATATCCACGAGCCGTTGACACGAGCACGGGGTGGCAGCATCACCGATCCGGAAAATATGGTGGTGGTTTGTCGGGCTTGCCATGACTGGATTCACCACAACCCGGCGTCAGCGACGTCTCTCCGACTACTTGTTCATGCGTACGAGAACAAGTATACTAAGAGTCGTGACTCGTCAATGGATAATAGAAGACAAGACGAAGCCGTGGACGACGAACTCAGAACGAACTTGGCACTATCACAAGCGAGCGAAGATAGTCAAGGAAACTCGGGAACGCTGGTTCTATCTAACGAAGCAAGCACAAGTCCCGGTGCTGAATCAGATATCGGTTCTCGTAATCCCGTTAGCGATCAACAAGAAGTCGAGACCTGACGTCGGTGCGTGTTATCCAACAGTCAAAGCAGCGATAGACGGAATCGTTGACGCCGGCGTAATCGCCGACGATGATCCCGATCACTTGCTGTCAATAACTTTTTACCCGGTAGATATCGCTGGCAGAAACGGCTTGCGATTAATCGTGAAAGAAAACTGATGAGCACTCAAGCCATTACACAAATAGATCTAGAAACTCAGATGCTCAAGATCTGCGACGCAATAGAAACAGAAATTGATTCTCTGAAAAAGTTATCGGACCATCGTGCTGAAGCAGAATCCGAATACAAATACAAGCAAGCCCGGTCAATGGTAAACCAAACCACCAAAATACCGATTGCTACTAAAGAAGCCGTGGCTCATCTCCATGCTCAAGAAGACTTCCGGTTATGGAAAATACTTGAAGCGAGAGAGAAAGCAACACAACAAGCCTTGATCGGTTTACGGTCAAGATTAGATGCGTTACGCACAATCTGTGCGAACGTCAGAGCAGCCGGAGGTTGATATGAGTTCATTAGAACAAGCAAAAGAAATAACAGACAAGATGCGTTGGCACGAAGCAGAAATTATGCGCATCAATACCGAACGTCGAAAACTTATTCGCAAAGCGTGGAAAGAAGAAGGCGTCGCTCAAGCGAAGATCGCTGTTGCTCTCGGTATTACTAACCAAACTATTTGGAACGAGATTCACAAAGCCGATAGCGAATGAGAATCCTTAAACCTTGTGGAACGTTTGCGTCGTATCAGCGCGGCTGTAAATGTTCAGAGTGCCTTAAGGCGGCTGCGGATAGACAGCGCCGTCTCCGAGCGAGGTATTACGCCGACGGTTACGTATTCCGGAAGGGATATTTGCGTCGCCCGGCGAAGCCCAAAAGCGTAGACCCGGTGGCATAACACGAGATCAGGGATATATTTTGGAAAAACTTAAAGAAAGACTGTACAAGTACCCCTTATCTGGGATACGATAATTCTCGTACGCAAGAGCGTACCCAACGAAAGGGAATCATCATGTACGGATACGAAGCCAAAGTCTTGGAGACACTGGCAGCCAACAATATCACCCCGAATAATGAGTACGCCGGAGTGCAACTTCTACGACTTGAGTACGACATACGCAATAATCTTGAAGAGATCGTTCGTCGTGCGCAGGAACTAATCAAAAACATAGATGAAGGTAGAGTCGCCGATACTGCAAACCGGATCGCAGATTCAGCAAGTGCGAGTGGACCCATCAACTCAACGTATGCGAAGGTAATCGCTCAAGCCGCAGAAATGAACACACTTATCCGCTACGCCACAACTCGTAAGGTGAAGTGATGAACGTAACAACAGTCGTTATCCCCAAAGCGTTTTACGCCGATCACATTAGTCGTGCGAATATCGGCGGCGTAATCGTTAAAGAAACGAAAACGCAATTAACAATTGAAGTTACGCAGTCGGCGTTCCATGACTTGCTAAGCGACGCAAAGCACTACGCAGAATCTGGAGTAAGTGTTTACGGCAAAGACTTCGTCGGGATCGTTCGTTCTGCTCAAATAACTTTTGACCGATTGAAGGCTTACGAAGAACTTGGCTTACTTTACAAAGAACCAACTTCTCAAAAACAAAAAGTCGTATTGCAGAAAAAACTTATCCGGTACGGAAACTTTATGGACCAGTTCGGAAACTGGCACAAACTAGAAACGGAAGGTAAGTGAAATGAAAAGCCTACGAGATCAAGTCTTAGAACTTTGCGACGCAAACGACTGCGAACTTTATACCCACGCCGGATCGCACTTCATTGTCGCAAGCAAAGTCTTTCACGACGCAAGAACATGGATCACCGATAGCCATAGTCTGACGGCTTACTTTGACAACAATGTCAACGACGCCTATCGGGACTTACTTGATTACATGAAACAAGGTTTCGTTGATGGCGGTATCGCTTGCCACGACGACTCGTGCGAAACCTGCGAAGCGTTAGGACGATCATGAGCAGCATAGAAATACTTGCGGACCGGATCGCCGATCTAGAAGACGAGTTCCATCTTTGCTCATGGGGCGAAGACGACACTCTAGAAACAGTTGAAGATATCCGGCAAGACATTTTCAACATAGAAAACAACCGGAACATAGAAGCACTTGACGAACTTCACGCTCGCCTAGATCTTTTAATTCTGGCCTACAAACAACAAAACGGAACAGGAGAAGAGTCATGAACGAAACTCAGATCATGCGTCACTCGCTCAAACAAGTCGGAACATCTAAGTGGTACTTCGTTGAGAACCATTTAGTATCGGATAAGTCGTGGGCTAAATATACGGTCACCTACTTAGGCAGCACTCGTGGTGCCGACAAGAAAGACATTGTTACTTTCACTAAGTACGCACAGACCAGCGAGTCTTATTCAACGTACACCGGGAAGCGTCTTCCGAAGTTCGTCGCCGAAGCCGTATGGGCAGACCTGAAAAAAACATTTACTTGCGAACAGTGTCAGCAGGTATCGCACGAAGTTGAAGACAACCTTTGCGACGAGTGTTTCTTAGGATCGCCGATAGACGAGCAGGTCAGCGCATGAGCAGACTCACTTACGGTTCACTCTTTTCCGGCGTCGGCGGAATGGATCTTGGGTTTGACAAATACTTTGACTGCGTATTCCAAGTTGAATGGGATAAGCATTGTCAAAGCATCTTGCGTAAGCACTGGCCGTCGGTTCCGAAGTGGACCGACGTTCAAGAAGTTAACGGCGCAGAAGTTCCACCATGCGACGTACTCACTTTCGGTTCACCCTGCCAAGACTTATCAGTCGCAGGTAAGCGAGCCGGATTAGACGGTGGACGTTCATCAATGTTTTACGAAGCAACCAGAATAATTAAGGAGATGCGTTATGCAACAAGAGAACGAGCAACTGGCCCTCTTCCAAGAGTCGTCGTATGGGAAAACGTTTGCGGTGCCCTCACTTCTAATGGTGGAGCCGACTTCGGGGAAGTCCTTGACACGCTGGCAGAATGCGGGGCGGTGGACATACAATGGTCCGTCCTCGATGCTCAGCACTTTGGAGTGCCCCAGCGACGACGGAGAGTATTCGTCATCGCTCAGTTCGATCCTGCAACCGCCGGCAGAAGTCCAGCCATGCTATTACCTGTCAAAGAAAGCAGCAGTCGGGATTCTAAGAAGGGCAAGCAACAGAAACAAAACGTTACCGCCGAAACTTCTAGCAGCGTTGAAGATTCTAGCGGAGACACCGTCGGAGCCCTGACTTGTTCAGACTTGATGAAGGGGCAGACAAGCAATCAAGCCGTTTCGCTTGGCTTACTTCAGGTAGAACAAACGCTATTCGCTGAAGGTAGTTTCGCTACGTATACGGAAGATCGTGTTTCTATGATTCGTGCAGCCGGTGGAACTCAGGGTGGCGGTAGTGAGAACATAGTTCTTGAAGCGCCGTATCTGTTTGACGCTAAGCGTAACGAGAGCATCAGGATATCTGAGATATCGCAAACGCTTACTCAGAATATGGGTACCGGAGGAAACAATGTTCCGATGCTTGCTGAGCCGTTATCGTACGACGGCTATAACCAGAAACTTGACGACTCAGGAATCCACCGGACTTTGCGTATCGGCAGAGATAGCAGCGACTTCATCGCACAAGAAACGTTCTTCATAGATCGTAGTGCTTTTAATCAAGGAACAAACGGAACGTATAACTCTACTGTTTCTAATACGCCGGTTACAAACACACTTCTCGCTAGCGGTCCTCACGCCGTCGGTCAACCAAACGAAACGGAAATAGGTGTTGCTATCCGACGCCTTACCCCGATGGAATGCGAAAGACTTATGGGCTGGCCCGACGATCACACTAAATGGACAGCCGCCGGAAATAAGCAATCAGACTCTCATCGCTATAAGCAATGTGGAAATGGAGTCGTCGCACCGGTCGCAGCGTGGATCGCAAAACACATCAACAAACTTTTTCAAACAACAGGAGAAACAACATGAATGAAACATGGCAAATACAAACCACACCAATGCTCAGGCTTCAGTTAAAACTTGAAACGCCGGGTCACGATACAACGAGAGTTAAAGCCTTGGTGCTCGCTATCTGTTACAAAGACGATCGGCTGCATTACTTAACGATTAACGGCGCAGACATTACGCCGAACAGCAAAATGTTTATGTACGCCGAAGCGTTTATCAACAACGAATGGATAGCGCAATGAACTTAACCAAAGACGAACTCGTCAACGAAATTATTGCGATCATGAGATTAGACGGCGAAGACTTTACAGACGGCGAATGTCTTGATCTCATCGATGAATTACTTAGGGAAGAAGGATACTCAGCGTTTGAGGCTGTTCAAGTTATCCCCGAAGAAAACATCATAGAGAAGCGACCTGACGGTACGTTCTTGTACATAGAACACTACGGAGACAAAGACAATGAGTGACATGACTTTGTTTGATCAACTCGTAGAGATTACAGAACCGATTACGCCGTACGCAAACACTTCAGGCTGGTCCGGTTCAACGACGAGCCGTGAACGAGCAGAGCGCCAAGACACCGACGGTACAACATCTAAACGTCAACAAGCCGTTCTAGATGCTCTTGATCGGCGCTGGCGTCACGGCGCAACATGGAACGAACTCGGAGAAGAATTAAACCTGCATCACGGTGCTATATCCGGTGTGCTTTCAACGCTGCACAAGCAAGGAATTATCTGTCGTCTTACCGAACGCCGGTCACGAAGTCAGGTTTATATTCTTCCGAAGTATGTCAATCAGCGTAAGACTGAAGCGTACAAACCAAATGTCAGCGCCCGGTTGCTAAACGAAATACTTAAAGAATTAGATGCTGATCTTGCGAGAGGTTCACTATCGCTTGCTCGTGAGCGTATCGCTATCACTCTTCATTACTTATCCACAGGAGAACAATCATGAAAGACCTTAAAGAATTAATTGCTTATCCGGAGACGTTGCTTGTCATGCTTGAACAAGCACAAGCAAGAATCAAAACGCTTGAGACGTCGTTAATGACTTGGCGTAAGATCGCCGACGATCTCGTATACGTAGAACACGACGACTACGACCACTACCACCGGAATCCGATAAGCCCTTGCGCTCGTTGCGTCGTGCATAAGACTTACCACGAACAGGTTAGTTACGAGGAAAACCCGTGAGGTTCTTGTTTCCTGAATCGTATTGCTGTGATACGCCTCGGCCAGAAGGTTTTAGTTATTTCAGTTTCGTTACTGTCTGCGATAAATGCTTAACGCAATTCCCTTACTATGACTGTTACTGCGAACTAAGACACACCGACTGCAACGAAACAACACGACAAGCAAACATTGAATACAGAGAACTCAACCGATGAGCGAAGCAACTTTGCTAATTGGAGATGTTCGTTCTCGTCTCGTCGATATCGCCGACCAAACAATTCAATGCTGCGTAACCTCACCGCCTTATTGGGGGCTGAGAGATTACGGCAAAGCAGATCAGATCGGTTTAGAAACAACCTGCTCAGAGTACGTCGCTGAAATAGTCGCAGTCTTTCGGGAAGTCAAAAGAGTTCTCTCCGACACCGGAGTGCTTTGGTTAAACCTCGGAGACAGTTACGGCAAAGACAAAAACATTCTCGGCGTACCTTGGAGAGTTGCTTTCGCTTTACAAGACGACGGCTGGATTCTCCGGCAAGACATTGTCTGGGCTAAACCGAATCCGATGCCAGAGTCGGTAAACGATAGATGCACAAGATCGCACGAGTATCTGTTCATGCTTACCAAGTCTCGTAAGTATTACTTCAACGACAAAGCGATAGCCGAAGAAGCAAAAACAAAACCCGGTGCGACATGGCAAGAACGCAAAGCAGCCGGAGCCACAGCAGGCAACGTCATCGTCGGGCACGAGACACGCAACGGCACACAACGAGTTGTTCACGGCAAAGGCGTTACAAGCAACCTCACAAGACAAGACGGCCTACGAAACAAGCGCAGCGTCTGGACGATCAACACCAAACCATTCCGAGGCGCTCACTTCGCTGTAATGCCTGAAGCACTCGTTGAACCTTGCGTACTCGCCTCAACGAAAGAGAACGATCTCGTACTAGACCCGTTCACCGGATCGGGAACAGTCGGCGTTGTCGCACTACGACACAACAGAAACTTCGTCGGAATAGAACTCAACGAAGACTACGTACAAATAGCCCGTCAAAGAATCAGCGCCACGCAATCGCAGTTAAACGAAAGCAACAACGGCTAACGGCATCAGACTGCTACAGTTAAAGAGATGAACACGCAACACTATTGGCAAGTCACTCGCTCAACAGCCAAGTCCTCGGCATGGCTCGCAGTACACAAAACAAGCGACGAGACACCCACAGAAGCGTTCGCCTTCACAACACTCGCCGCAGCCCGTCACCACATCGGTGCGCTACGAAACAAACGAATCCGATTAAACAAGATCCACGATCGGAAATACGACTACACCTACACCGTATAAGTCTTCAAGGCTTATTAAAAAGAACCGGGTCCAACGGGTGAACAACACCCGAACGCCGAGCCTTCTTCACCGAAAAACGCTGACGCTCAGTCAAGCCACCCCACACACCCCAATGCTGATGCGTATCAAAAGCATACTCAGCACAGTCCACACGCACAGGACACAACTCACAAATAGCAATAGCCTGCAACGGACGATTCCCCGCAACCGGAAAAAACATATTCAAGTCCGAACCACGACACAAAGCAGACTCAACCCACACACCAGCAGGCTCACACTTAAACATCAAACTAACGTCGTCGTCACGCACCCACAGAAGTCTATAACAACACCACACAACAATAGGCGACACCTGCTAACCTCAAAACAGGAAACACGCCAAGAAACGTATGGAGAGAAACAATGGTCCCGGCGAATACTGAAGCAGCAACCAAACAGATAACGGCTTTACAGATGCGTAACCTCGGTTACTCGTACGACGCAATCGCTGATCGGTTGAAATACGCTAATCGTTCCGGTGCTTGGAAAGCCGTTCAAGCAGCGTTGAATCGGGCGGTGCGTGAACCTGCTCGGGAGCAGCGGATTATTCAGGCTGAGCGTCTTGACATTCTTGTGAACAAATGTATGGCGGCTGTGTTGACCGGAGACTTAGATCAGGTTCGGAATGTTCTGCTGATTGAGAAGCGTCGTGCTGATCTGTTCGGGCTTGATGCCAAGGTTGGCGTGGAGATCACCGGACCCGATGGCGGCGCAGTCCAAACCGACGTTGGTCAGTTGCTTATGGAACGTCTTGCGTCGCTGGCTACCGTGAATCGACCCGAGTTAATTGAAGCCGAAGTTACCAGCGAAGCCGAACGGCTCGGGCTGATAGACGATCCGGCTTTAGCGTTACAGGAAAAGATAATGGGGCAGTGATCTCAGCCGGTGACCGATCACGGCCAGTTCAGTCTCAGGCAGCGTTAAAACCGCCCCAGACCGCCCCGAAGACCCAAAGCGACGAAATACCCGCCCAAACCAATCTTGGAGATCCAGCGAGAATATGAACGTTCCCGATGAACGCAGTCTTGCCGAGCAACTGGCTGACCTCACACCAGAGGCGCTTAAAACGCTCATAGGCGATCTCACGCCGAACCAGCAACGGGAAATGCTTTACGACTGGTCGGTGTGGCGTAGGCGCAAACAAACAACCCCTGAAGGCAACTGGCGAGTCTGGCTGATCCTCGCCGGGCGTGGATTCGGAAAGACCCGAACGGGAGCCGAGTTCATTCGGGAGCAGGTCGTCGCCGGGCGAGCCCGTCATATCGCTCTCGTCGGCGCAACCGCCGCTGACGCCCGAGACACGATGATTGAAGGCGAATCCGGTTTGCTCAGAGTCTTCCCGCCCGATCAGCGCCCGAGATACGAGCCGTCAAAACGACGTATCACTTTCTTCAACGGAGCCAGCGCAAGCACCTACTCAGCAGACGAGCCCGACAGACTACGAGGACCGAACCACGAATTGGCTTGGGCTGACGAGTTAGCAGCGTGGAGATACTCAGATGCTTGGGACCAGTTAATGCTCGGACTTAGAATCGGAGACCACCCGAGAGTAGTAGTAACAACCACGCCTCGCCCGGTAGACGTCGTCAGAAAACTGATTAGCACCACCGACGGAAGCGTGGTGATTACACGAGGTTCAACCTACGAGAACACAGCGAACCTAGCGCCGGCGTTCATTGAAGAAATGCGTCGGCGTTACGAAGGCACGACGCTAGGACGACAGGAACTACACGCCGAAGTCTTAGACGATCTTGAAGGTTCGCTATGGCAGAGAACCGATATTGATAAAGCCCGAGCGATCAAGACACCACCGATGAAGAGAATCGTCGTGGCTATTGACCCGGCAACAACCAGCAGAACTACCAGCAACGAAACCGGAATCATCGTCGCTGGCTTAGGCGCAGACGATCGGGGATATATCCTTGAAGACGTTTCATTACGAGGCTCACCCGATGAATGGGGAAGAGCAGCGGTCACGGCTTACCATCGGCACAACGCTGATCGGATCGTCGCTGAATCAAACCAAGGCGGCGACATGGTCAGACATACTTTGTTTACCGTTGACCGGAATGTTCCGGTAAAACTCGTTCACGCCAGCCGAGGCAAACGAACCAGAGCCGAACCTATCGCAGCGCTTTACGAACAGGGAAGAGTCAGTCACGCCGGCTCGCTAACAATTCTTGAAGATCAGTTGTGCGGTTGGGTACCAGACTTATCGGATTCACCGGACCGCTTAGACGCTCTCGTATGGGCGTTAACAGATCTCATGATTGACGGCGGTAAGAGTGCTCCGGTCGTATCACCAATATCGTTAACGCAAGTATCCCAATGGAGAGTTTCATGATCACAGCACCAGCCCGACTACTCACACAGAACAGCGAACTCAAACGAGTCGGCGTTTGGAACTGGACTATCCCCGCTCACGTCGTTACGCTCACCACCGGAGAACGATTCAACTGTTGCCCGAACGCTGGCTCGTGTGGTCGTGTTTGTTACGCCAAGTTCGGAACGTACAACTTCAGCAACGTCAAAGCCCGACACATTCAAAACCTTGAATACTTATTGTACGACGGCGACCAATGGGAAGCACAGATGCTTACTGAAGTACGACACAAACGAATGCGATATACAGGTAAACCACACGACCTACCATACGATCCTAAAGATGCTTGGCTTAAAGGTTGGGTTCAATCCGGTGGCAAGGCGGTGCGTATCCACGACGCAGGAGACTTCTACTCAAACGAGTACCTAGACAGATGGACGAGCATCGCCCGCAAAGTACCTCAAGTTTTGTTCTATGCGTACACAAAAGAAGTCGCAATGATTCTTGAACGTAAAGACATTCCGATCAATATGAGAATCGTTTTCTCGTACGGCGGTAAACAAGACCACCTAATTAATAGAGAGCAACACAGGCACGCCGACGTCTTCCCAACGGTTCAAGCATTAGAAGAAGTCGGATATTGGAATCAAGAAGAGAACGACCTGCTGGCCGTCGTAGCCCCGACAAACAAGATCGGCATCGTTGCCAATAATCTTCCAGTAGCGATAAAGCGTTTTGATGGGCGTTCAATGAGTATGCTAAGAGCACTACCCTCAACTACGGAGACAGAAACATGATCAGAGAAGAACTAGCAGCGTACGCCGAAGACATTAAAACTTTCGTTACGCACCCGAAGAACGTTCGTGAAGGCAACGTCACAGCGATCATGGATTCGCTAACGGCTCACGGACAGTACCGCCCGATCGTTGTTCAGCGTTCAACAAAACATGTTCTCGCTGGCAACCACACTCTTGAAGCCGCTCGTCTTCTCGGCTGGTCCAAGATCGCCGTTACTTACATTGACTGTGACGACGATCAAGGTTTACGCATCTTGCTCGCCGACAACCGGACTAACGACCTCGCCTCATACAACGACGACAAGTTATCGGAACTGTTGAAGATCCTTAAAGAAACGCCGACCGGGTTTGAAGGAACGTTGTTCGACGACGCAGCACTCACAAACCTTTTGCGTAAGACCGAGCCGGTGATCCGGCAAGACAGCACGCACGAAGTAAACCACGAGGCTTGGGACATGGCTCACAAGTGCCCGAAGTGCGGCTTTGAATACGACGATGAATAAACAGAACCCTCACCAATGGTTCTTGAGTGACCTTGACTCAATGCCGAAGAACGGCTTGAAAGTATTTTCAACGTTCTCTTGTGGCGGCGGTTCTTCAATGGGATACAAACGAGCAGGCTACACAGTCGTCGGTGCGAACGATATAGATCCGGTAATGCAGCAACACTATGAAGCGAACCTGCACCCGCCGTTGTATATCCTTGCGCCGATTAAAGACCTGCTCACGATGGACTTACCACCGGAATTGTTTGACCTAGATGTTTTAGACGGCTCGCCGCCGTGCTCTACGTTTTCTATGTCAGGTCATCGAGAAAAAGACTGGGGGAAAAAGAAGTTTTTCAGAGAGGGTCAAGCCGCTCAAGTGTTAGATGACTTGTTTTTTGATTATCTTGACGTTGTAGAACGGCTCAAACCTAAAGTCGTTATCGCAGAAAACGTTAAGGGCATGATCTTTAGTTCAGCCAAAGGCTATGTCAGGCTTATTATGGAACGACTCAAAGAGATCGGTTACACAGCGCAGATCTTTCTTGTTAACGCTGCGTACTGCGGAGTGCCTCAAGCACGAGAACGCATATTTATTATCGGTTACCGGAACGATCTTAATTTGCAACCGCTTACCTTAAAGCCAAACGATAAGCCGTTAACACTTAAAGAAAGTCTTGAAGGAATTAAGTACGACGCCTCGCATATGCCAGCACTTACCAAAATGAGACAGGAACTTTGGTTCAACACGCAACCCGGTGCGAACTTCACAGCAGCCAGAAGGAAAATGGCAAACATCGACGGCTGGTTTAATCACGTTCGTCTGAACGTTAATAAGCCGTCAGCAACGATGCCTGCGTGCAGTATGCTTTACCATTGGACCGAGCCGAGAATGCTTTGCAAAGAAGAGATGATCGCAATCAGTTCTTTCCCGTCGGACTACCATTTCAATTCATTAAAAATGGCTGAGTACCTGATGGGTATGAGCGTCCCACCGAAGATGATGGAGTTCGTCGCTAAGAACGTCGCAGAACAATGGTTACAACCAAACCAAACCTCAATGTGATACCACCAACGAAACAACGATTAAGGCGACTACTATGGGCAGTGTGAACCAAACCGGAAGAACTACGCCGACTCGTACGGCTAAAGCAAAGTCTTCAACGGACTTCATGGAAGTAGGTTCATCAGGTCTCGTTCAATCCGGCGGCATCGTCAACGAAGACTTCCTAAGGCAGATGCGAGGCAAGCAAGCCTTCGCAAACTTCAGAGAAATGTCAGACAACGATCCGGTCGTTGGTGCAATGCTCGGCGCAATTGAGATGATCGTTCGTTCGGTTGACTGGTCGGTATTACCTTCAGACAATAATAACGAGCAGGCAGTAGAAGAAGCAGCGTTCGTATCGTCGTGCATTAACGACATGAGTACCTCGTGGGACGACACTCTCTCCGGTATTTTAACTTTCCTCGTCTACGGCTTTTCGTTGCACGAGATCGTTTACAAGTATCGCAGAGGCGATTCCGACGACGCAGCAGGACGATCAAAATATAACGATGGTCGTATCGGTTGGCGCAAACTTCCTATCCGAGCACAAGACACCATTGACCGCTGGGACTTTGATGAATCCGGTGGAATCAAAGGCGCTTACCAGATGGACCCGTCTAGCGACAGAGGACTCGTCTTCTTGCCGATGGAGAAGTGCTTACTGTTCCGCACAACAACAAAAATGAATAACCCCCAAGGGCGTTCAATTCTACGTAACGCATTTTTGCCGTGGTACTACAAGAAGCGTATCCAAGAGATAGAAGCAATCGGCATTGAACGAGACCTCGCTGGTATGCCCGTCGCTTATGTGCCACCGCAATTGCTGTCTAACAACGCTACCGCCGACGAGAAAGCAGCGTTGAACGCAATCAAGCAGATCGTTAGAAACATTAAGCGTGACGAGCAAGAAGGCATCGTCTTCCCGTTGGCGTACGATCCCGATACGAAGATGCTCGCTTATGATCTCAAACTTCTAAGCACCGGAGGACGACGTCAGTTCGATACTGACGCAATCATCACCCGGTACGACCAGCGAATCACGATGACGGTTCTAGCGGACTTCATGTTGCTTGGTCACGAAGGCGTCGGTACGCAATCGCTATCTGTTTCAAAAGTAGAGTTGTTCTTAACTTCGCTCACGGCTTATCTGTCCAATATCGCCGAGACTTTCAACAGCCACGCAATCCCAAGACTGATGCGCTTGAACGGAGTGGATTCTTCTTTGTCGCCGATCCTGACTTACACCCCGCCAAAGAACATTGATCTTGATGCGATCAGTAAGTTTGTAACGTCGCTCGCCCAAGCCGGCGCACCGCTGTTCCCCGATACGGAACTAGAAAACTATCTCAAGGGTATCGCAGGGTTACCGCAAGGCTCGGCAGAAGAAGTCTAGTTATGCCGATCAACGGCAAACACTTATTCAAAACTGCTGCGATCCCGGTAAGCAAAACACGAGAAGCGGTTCAGCCGTCTCATCGGGCTATTGCCAGCAACCGTCTCACCGGGCTTGAAGAACAATTATTCAAAGTAATTCTTCAAGGCTTTAGCGATATACCGGAGTCGGCGTATCTCAGCGTAATCAACGGCGACAACGACGGAACGCAATACCTCAGCGTCGTTACAGATTCTTTGCGTAAGGTTCAACCAGAGATCACAGATATTCTTCTCCGGCAATTAGTAGCCAGCGGTACCACAGAAGCCCTTGACTTATCCAAGATGCTCGTAGAGCAGTTCTCGCAGATCTTCGGCAAAGCAACCGAACCGACGCCCGTCAGTATCGCTGCCGGATTCCGGTTTGATGTAAACAGTCAAGACGCCTTGAACTACGCACGCAACGAGTCAGGGCAATTAATCACGAACATGGCTAACGAGCAACGAGCCGTGATGCGTCAAGTCGTCGGGCAATCAATGTCTCAAGGCGCAACACGAGCAGCGACGAGTTCAGCGTTACGAGATGCGCTAATGGATATCGGTACAGGTTCCGAGTTTGGCCGTATTACAGCGGCGACTATCGGAGCCAACGTCAACGGGTTAACGCTTGGATATGAACAAGCAGTCTGGAACCGAGCCAATACGGTTGCTGCTGATCTCGCTAAACGAGGTATCACTGGAACTAAAGCAGTAGAAGAAGTAAAGAAGAAGACCGAAGCGTACGCCGAAAAACTACGACGAGCCCGAGCACGCACTATCGCCCGTACCGAAATTATCCGAGCAGCGGAAGAAGGACGCCAGCAGTCTTGGGAACAGGCAGCGAATAAAGGTTTGATCGACAAAAACAAAGCAACTAAAACTTGGAGTGCGTCGCCGATGGACGTCTGCCAAATATGTTCTAGGTTGCAGGGTAAGACCGTTCCGTTGATGGGAAAGTTTTCCACAGGTATCGGCGAAGTTAAAACGCCGCCAGCGCACCCGAATTGTCGTTGCACTATGCGCTTGAATACGGGCAAACAGTCACCACGAGCGTTGGGTTCTAATAGCCCCGGTGATCCGTTCCGGTTGGAGCCAACTTCGGGACCGCCTAACATTGATGACTTCCCGCCGTTACCCGGTTCGGAAGCAGCGAGACCAAACGTATTGAGCGATCGGGTTACTCAACCGCCGACAGTGAATACGGCGACTCAAGCGCCGAGACGACCGGGCGAATCTGATGCTGATTACGCTCGTCGGTTAGAAGTTAATCGTAAGAGCCGTGAAGCGAAAGCCGCTGCTCGTGCGAGAGCGCAGGGCAAGCCAGCGCCGACACCGGAGCCGACGCCCGCACCAATACCAGAACCGACACCAACGCCAGCGCCGACACCGGAACCTGTACCGCCGCAGACTGGTCCGGTTTCTCCTCGTAA
>Ga0247723_1000103_pt1 | contig 52197 bp, 97 predicted proteins | sample MSEWelMarce5H_FC_FD_189079 | JGI IMG/M metagenome (GOLD analysis project Ga0247723, IMG submission 189079) | Subsurface sediment microbial communities from gas well in West Virginia, United States - MSEEL Well Study Marcellus 5H_FC | ecosystem: Environmental > Terrestrial > Deep subsurface >...
GTAGGGGTTTGGGGCTTTCAATAAATGAAAGATAAGGGTTATTTAAGGAAAACTATATGATAGATTGAAATAACCTCCAGTTGAGTTGTGACTTGAATCACACTAAGCTGGAGGTTCATAACTGAATACAGCACCGATGAGAGAACCTCTCACTCAACACTCAACGACCGAGTACTAACTACCAAGGAAAGGTAGGTCGCCAAATGGAAAGAAAAAGGTTCATTGCAATTAGTGCAATCGCACTAGTAATGACGGGCTCCACAGCAGCATATGGAGCTTTAACAGAAACTGGTGTATTTGCAGCAAGCACCGAAGAAGTATCAGTACGAGTAGTAACAAAGCCAGCCGAGATAATCAACTCTCCTGTACAAAAGGAAGTTGTTTTCTCTGGGCCTGTAACAGCACCAGAATTAGCCGTAGGACCTGTCCTCAAGTCAGACGAGCCCATAGTTGGGTCTTATGACTGGATGGCTAAGGAAAAAGCTGCTAAAGACCAGCTCAGGCTTGAGGCTGCAAAAACACAGTCTGCCCTTGAAGCAGAGGCTGCCAGGGTGCAGGCTGAACTAGAAGCAGAAATTGCACATCTAGAAAAAGTTGCTTCCAACACCAAAACCCTTAATGAGACTCTTGTCTTGGTCAAAAACCAGATAGGTAAGACTCCTTGGGTTTTTAGTGGCTCCACGACTAGCGCTTGGGATTGCTCAGGTCTTGTTCGCTGGACATACGCTCGCTTAGGTATTGACCTGCGCCATAGTGCTTCGTCACAAAGGGTTGCTGGCGAGTTTGTCACTAAACCTAAGATTGGAGACCTTGTGTCTTTCAATTACAGAAGCTATGGAAGTGCCTATCACATTGGAATCTACATAGGCCCAGACCAGATGATTCATGCTGGTGGTAAGCCAGGAGACAGAACAGAAATACGTTCTATCAGTGGATGGGCTAAAGACAACGGAAACAGCGAGATTACATATACTCGTATTGTTGAAACAAACAACTAAAGAAGGAAAGACATAATGAAAAACGTATACAAGAGCATTGTCGTCGCTGTGGTTTTTGGGAATGCTATTGCGTTCCCAGTGGTGGCGTACACCTTCCCTTGGAGCACCTACCTGATTGACCCAACTCCTTACTACATAGTGCAGTCCATATCTCTTGGGCTTCTTATTGCATTCTGTATCTTTGTGTATGAGTGGGCTAGGTATGCAGAAAAGCCAAAGTTCTTGACATTTGAAAAGTCAAAACTTAAGGGACTAAAACCTCCAACAAACTAGTCAAAATGAGACCCGCTTCGAAAGAGGCGGGTTTCGTTTTTTCCGACTCCCTTTCCGCTATTATTAGAAGCATGAGCGAACTAGGAGAGCATGCCCGCCACGAGTTGGAGTTGGTTGGGGAAGAACCAGAAGTTATTGACTGGTATGTAAAAGTTGTTGAGACCTTTGCTGAGTTTGGTCACTCTGGTGCAAGTGCTGAGTACACGACCCGTGTGCTTGAGCAACTACTTCGTTTTAAAAACTTGACCCCACTTACAGACAACCCTGAAGAGTGGATGGATATCTCAAGCTATACAGAGCAGGGAACTCCGCTATGGCAGAGCCTGCGTAACTCTGGGGCATTCTCTTCTAATGGTGGGAAGACGTATCACCTAATGGGAGAAGAAGAATACATCGAGCATAAGACAATGCCGAACCCTAAAGAGATGTTTCAGATTCCAAAGGGAAAAATTCCTATGGACAGACTTCCTAAGAAGAAGAAGAAGTAGCTCGCTTAGCCCTTAGAGCATCAAAGTCTTTGACCTTAGTCTCGCCCATGTAACCCCAAGCGTAACCACCAGCGATAAGTGCTTCGTTGACGGAAGTCTCTGCTCCATCGAGGTAGAGCCAGCCAAGAATACGACCATACTTCTCTGAGGAGTCTGGCTTCTCTGTCTTAATAACAATTGTCTTAGCACTGGAGATTAGCTCACCAAGCTTTTTCTTGACTTCAAGACCTAGCGCCTTTTCCATCTTGTCAGTAGTGCGAGACTCTGGAGTATCGATACCTGCAAGGCGTACTCGCTGTGAGTAAGAGATGTTAAAGCCTAAGTCAATGTCGACATCAATGGTGTCACCATCAACAACTCTGGTTACTTTCTTAACGTAGTAAGTAAACATTACTTCTCTTCTTCCTCTTTAGCTACGCCAGCAGCCGAGGTGCCATTGAGCATAAAGCCTGAGATAACGCCAACAAGGAATGAAACAGTGGTGGAAAGCAAACCAAAGAATGCCTTGTCGTTCTCGGACTGAACCTCACCAAGAGGCTGAGTCACAAAAGTCACCGCGTAAATGATTGCCATTGTTGAGCCAAAAACTGTAAGAGCTAGCAAGATGCCAACAATAAAGCGAAGTCGAGAGTTGAGCTCGTCTGTGGTGTAGCGCTTTCTACTCATTCTCGGTGACCTCTTCGGTAGTTGGGGCATTTTCATATTCTGAATCTTCATCGAAAAGTGGGGTTCCCTTCATTACATCTTTGGTACAAACACCAAAGGCTTCGCAGTTAGGTGGTTGACAGTCTGGAGATTCCCAATTTGCTGGGTCTTGGCATGGGTAGCGGTAGACATCTTCAAATGTGTACTTACCGCAACCTGTCAAAGCAAGACAAAGTACGGCGGCAGCAATGACCTTACGAAACATAAATCCTCCAGAGCCTGTGTCCAATAGGCAGTTCTAGTATGACAGGAATTGCAAACCTTGATTTTTCGGACTCCCGTTCCGTTAAAAGAAAAACCCCCCGCATCCGAAGATGAGAGGGGTTTTAGGGGAAGGGGTTAGACTCCCCAAGTTCCAGCGTCCCAAGCGACACGCTTCCAGATGTGGGTAGTTCCGTTATAGGTTCCAGTGCAGTAATAGTGGTAGTTTGCATCGTCTGCAACAAGACCCACTTTATCTCCTGCTTGACCGAGAGAAGAAGTTGGCACTGCAGCAGCAATGTATGGCATAGCTCCAACTGTTACAACCTTGTTCGCTGGGAATTCGGTTCCAACATACACATGGTCTGCTGCTGGCTGAAGGAAGATTTTTCCGCCAGTGCCTGGGCTTAGGTAGATGTTGTGGTCGTTACCACTAGTGATATTAACGTTATCGTTTGACTGAAGATACAAATCACCTTGATAATTACCAATACCTGAAGTAAGCACAGTACCCATTCCTGGGCCAGATATATAACCGTCGTTGGTAAATGTCCAAGTATTGTTATATGTTTCCTCGAAATAAAATGTGTATTCAGCGCCTTGTCCAAAGGTTAGCCCAGTTGCAGTAATAGTTACGAAACCTTCACTAGGGGTACTTGCTGAAAATCCTGTTACGGTGTATTCAATACCTGCATTAAGAACTTTCCAGCCAATATCAACTAGTACGCCACCTTCTGGAACAGCTGTTACAAACTGTGGGCCATCTTCTGTCTGTAGATTTACAAGACTTTGAGTAGTTGCTGGTGGTCTTGTAGTGATGTAGACAGCCCTTGATTCATCAGATATTACGACAGCGTTTCTTTCCGCACCAAGATAAAGAGTTGCATTAGACTCATCTTGCGTACCACCAGCACGAATGTGGATGTGGTCAGGCAGAGTTGGCTCGATGACTAGGTACTGGTCTGTATTAAGTTCTTGATTTGGAATGAGCTTGATTGTGTTAAGACCGCTTTCGTCTGCACTGTCTCCGTTAGCACCATAGAGAACACCAGGGCCTACTACTGACTTAGCCTCGCGGTCGTTATCGTGCCGAGTGAGAACGCCATCATTATCATAGTAATAGATATTTGGCTCACGCTTGTCAGAGGAGTCTCTACCTTCTACTTGACTAACTATAATCTTATTTATTCTTGCCATTTTCTATCTCCTAGTCGTCGTAGAACTCTGTTGCGTAATACATTTGGGCTGTCCACTGTATCTTGTGAGTAACTGATTCACCATCAATTCTGTATAGAGAGAGCTGTTTTTCGTTGTTACTACTTCTATCCCAGAAAACGGCAGTTCCAGTATCGCTTCCACCACTAGAGGTTTCTATGTGGGTAACGTTGTCGTCGCCAGAATCATCTGCTATGTAGATAGTTCCAATGACGGTTCCGCCGTCACTTACATAAGCGTGGTATTCAATCTTTGCTCCACGAAAGTTTCCGTTTGAGAAATCTTCATTTGTTGGGTTTTCATTATCTGCATTCCACCAAACAATTGGTGCACCACCATGTTCAATGGTCATACTATAGGTAGTGGCGTCAAGAAGGTCAAGAGTTAGGTCGCATCCAAATCTCCACTCGTAACCACCTTCAGTAGTTCCTATATAAGTAGGGTTTCTTAAAAACCTTACAGTGCCAGATTCATCAGTTATGGTGATTCGTCTTATGTAAGGGTTTTGTCCATTAAGTACGTTGTGTTGTGCTGCGCCTACACTAAAATTAACAAGGGTGTCGTTTGAAGCCCCTCCCAGTGTGTAAACATTATCACCTAAACCTGTGGACGCTTCAGTTGTTATTTCTGTAAAGCCATGTGCTTGGTAAGTTCCATACCGTGCTTCGTTATTAGCGGTGTATGTTTTTACAGCGTCTGGGATATCGCCAATGGTTGCAACTCGGTTAGTTGCATCTGGGCTGATTGTTGCATCGCCCCAGCCGATGTAGACATTTCCTGGACCGCTATCTCCAGCAATCAGGGTGATATCTCTTGCAGAACGAAGTGATAGGTCGTCCTGTGGAGTGCCAATACGAGCAGTGCCTGTAGAAGTTCTTGTGAAGGTGATGAAGTCATCTCCACTGCCATCCTTGATGGCTGTTGGGACAACGAGGTTTGCGGAACCTCCTCCAATTATTGTGGAGTCTCCATTCTTAAGACCGCTGTACTCGTCAATCACATTATCGGAGGTAACGATACTTAGATTAGACATGTAGGTTCTTACACTTGGATTGTTCTGGTCTGCTGCAAAACCAATTCGGTAAGGACCAGAAGGTAGAGCCTCGTTGAGGCTAACTGACGCAATAACCTCGTTAGAGCCTTCTTCCGTGTAGGAGACAGTTACCTTGTCAGTAGATGCTGTTGGGTTGTATGTAAAGGTAACGGTATAGATTCCGTTGCCTGGTAAACCCCCTTCAGCAGTTGCTGAAGTGGTGCGACCACTAAGTTCTAGGTTGACGCAATCAAACTGAGCAGCGATTCTTGTTGTGTCTGGGCTATAGTTCCACACTGGGGTGGTTCCTGCGTTATAGATAGCAATGCCCATGTCAGCGCACTCGGAGTTGATGTCGACATCAAAGCTTACTGTGACACCTACATTTTGTGGAATAATGGAGTTTGTAAAGATTGGATAGGAACTTCCGCCCTCTGCAGCTCCTGTAAACCAAATACCATCAGAGTCCCAACCAAAGTGTGTGTTTAGGTATTGAAGATGACCACGCTGCTCTTCCCATGTTAGGAAGGGCTCAAGTGGGTCAAGGCTTTGACCAGCACTAATTTGCATGCTTCCGTCTGGGAAGGTAATTCTTCCGTTTTTATCAAAGACCCAGTCTCTTCTGCTTCCATAGAGTGGACCGCTGCCAGTTCCGTCTCCTCTGTAACTATTAGTCTGAATAGTTACCTCATCGGCCGCGTAGATACCAATCTCATCTCCGTAGGCACGAATCCAAACATCGTCGGCTGCTTCGATGTTGATGTCGCAGTCTGAAGTGACAGGGTCATTGTCACGAACAGCTTGAATAGTCATGTCGTGGTCGGTGACAGTCATAACGCTGCCCTCTTCACTGTCATAAGCAAAGACAAAGTCAGCAATGCTTGCGCTCTGGAACTGCAACGCATTCCATCTGCTTGTGCCATCACCAATCTTGAACTTGCCTAGTGTGGTGTCAACACCAATCTCTGCTTGGGCAAGAACTGGATTTGCATACTCCCAGCCAGCTGTTGTGTCGTTTCTTAATTGAATTTGCTGAGCCATTAGAAGCTACCTGCCGTTCCACCGTTGATTGATTGGGTTTGTGCGTAAATGCTACTTGCACTTCCGCCGTCTATGTTTCCTTCACTTAGACCACCTGCGGGACCTACTGGACCCTGAGGACCTTGCGGGCCCTGTTGATTTGATACAACTACTTCAATAGAAGCGTTGTCGTTGACATAAACAAAACTATTGTCGGGCATTACTTGGTTACCTCCGCTGATACGTCGAGTCTTCCTTGAACTAGTCTTTGAACGTAGTCATCAGTTGCAAGCTCTAGGTCATAGACATGACTTCCTGCTGGAAGCCTGGATGTGCTTAGTGCATTCATGCTTATGGTTATGGAGCCGTTTGGAGCATCTATAACAAGCCCGCCATTAGTAGAAGTGAGGTTGTCAAGCAACTTGGCTGGTTTTGCGTTTACTGGAAGTGTCCGTATTTGCATCCGAGCTGTATACCCTCTGAGGTCTACTGGCTCGCCGTCAATCTGCCATGTCAGGGTACGAGAAAACGTACTGCCTTGTAAAACAAGCAGATTAAGAACTCCAGCACGCATGGGTTACTCTCCAATGTAGGGTCTATTTATTATCTCCTACTTTGTAAAGTTCTATTTTCCAGACTCTCGTTCCGTTATGATACGGAGAAGGCGAAAGGAGGGGTAATGGAGCTATTGTTGATTGGTTTAGGGTGTGGGTTTGTAATTGGCTATGCATTCGGGCTGGGAATCCATAAACTAGATATGTGGGAACGTACTCGTTCTAAGTTAGAGGATTAATGTCTTTATTCGGTTGGTGCAGTACTGGGCATCATAACAGTTGCATAGTTCAATTCGGTAGCGCTGAGAGTCAGCACAATTGCTCCTGTAAATGCCATAGTGAGGGTAAACTAGAAGAATGATTTATGAGTGGAAGCTAGACGGAGAAGTCCGTAACTTTGGCGACGCTCTACCAGAAGTCCTTTACCCCACTGCAATGCTTGAAGAGTTATACGCAGACCCTGAGAATATGTACTTCCTTATCGGGTCAGTCATCTGCAATGAAATCATAGATGAGACGCTTCGAGCTGGTTACACCCCAATCTTTATAAACTGCGGATGGCGGGGGGAAGAGTTAGATGATGACCTCCTTGCTCAATGTGAGTTTAGAGGCGCTAGAGGCCCTCACACGCAGGCGGAACTAGCAAAGCATGGCATTGATGTTGATGTAACCCATGACCCTGCCTACGAGCTTCCTAACCTTTTTGTAAGAGGTGCTCCTAATGGTCTGGCTATAGTGGTTAGACATATCAAAGACACTGCCGACTATGACCAAAACTCGATACATGAGCTAAAAGCTGACGCACTTTTTAGTCCTGTAGTTGAAGACTACAATGACATTATTGACTTCATTAATAAGCTATCTGGAGCCAGATTTGTTCTTGGTGGCTCTATGCATGCTTGCATGGTTGCACACGCTTACGGAGTGCCGTTTGCCCCGTTACTAAGCGACGTTGTGGACTGTCCGCCTAAGTGGTTTGACTGGTATGCAGCAGAAGGATTGGGTAATCCTATCTTTGTAAATAACATTGTCGAAGGTCGCCAATGGTACAACTCTTTACCTAAAAAGTAGATTCTTCGGACTCCCCTTCCGTTATCATTAGAACATGAGCGAGCAACTTCAGGAAACCGTTATCTGGGAAGGTAGCGTTGATAAGGGTAGGTTTACGGCAAAGGTCGTGTCTATCCCTAACAACTCATTCCGTGGGATTTTGAAGATTGTTGACCTAGATGATGTTGAAAGATATCAGGCTGAAGTTGGCGTTTCGTATGACGCCCCGTTTGGTGCAGCAATAAAAGATGTTCGTGAGTGGCACAAACTGATTACAAATTGGATTGCTAACCAGTCTTAAACAGTCCTGTTGTTTGGATAGTTGTTTGCATCATCTGCAATTAACTGGTCATAAATCTGACCTGGAACTGTGTCACCCTTGCGCTCGTGTGCTTTGAGGTGGTCAAGCATTTCTTGAGTGCTTTCTGCTCTAAAGAATGCTTCAAGCATGTCCCCGAAGGAACATAGCGAGCACTGGACAGGTCCAGTCTCGGTGCGAAAGACGTAAACGTCGTACTCTGGGATGCGTGCGTAAATCATTTTTCTACCGCTTTCCATAACTTATAGGTTGGCATAAATGGATTGTCTTCATTACTTCCTTGATATACCTGACCTGTCTCTGTATCTATTAGTAAATACTTCTCTGGGCATTTTGTTATCACAGAGAGCTTTACAGCGTATTGTAAATCCTCAGCTTCACCGCTATCCCAACTGATAGGGGTGGTACTGGCTTTTGTCTTACGAACCCGCATAAGATGAGACTATAGCAAAATACTAAAGTTTATGGAAGGATGGCTCTATGAGAGAATTTATGAAGTTTGAGATTAGAGACCCTGAGTGGGCTCAAGACTTGCAGAATGGCCTAGAGGAGTACATGGGCAAGTTATATGAATCTGTAGACGCTGAAGAAGGAAGCCCTGAAGCTGACCCGTTTACTGAAAGTGGACTGCCGTTTTGTTCTTGCAATGTGTGCGAAAGCAGGGAAATTCTGTCCTTTATAGCCCCTCGAGTAATTAAGGGGTATATCGACGGAAAGATTGGCTACTTTGACGCTAGTGAAGAAGAAGTTGTTGAGTATCTTCTTAAAGACGGGGGTCAAGACCTTTCAGGTTTGAACCCACTACCGACTCAAGAAAATTAATCTGGTCATCACTTAACTGGTCTTTAAGTTCTCTGTAGCGACTGTAGTTGTTGCTAGTGAAGCTAACTGAGTTTGAGCCATCTGCATTAAATAAAATCTCTACTACTCCCATCTGCCAAAGTTCGTTTGCCATCTGGCTAAGTTCTGCTCGATACATTTCGTAGAACTCGGGAAAAATATCTTTACAAAGTTGCGTCACTCGATAGATAGGTTCGCCCTCTTCGTTGACGCCTACCCACTCTAAGGCTCCTGATGTTGTGAGAATGGTGAAGATTTTGCTGACCTTCTCATCTTCTGAAGATGCGATTTTTCAGACTTCCGTTCCGTCATTATCAGGGTCATCATCCATCTCTTCGGGGTCAAGGGTGAAGGTAATTCCAGTGGAGTCATCCATGGATTCGTTGACAATCATTGCTACAAGGTAGAGGGCTGCTTTTTCACGAAAGCCTGCTCTAATGAGAGACTGATAAAGCTCATGCATCTGAACTGCATCTTGGTCCATGGGACTCATACGCATCTGGTCTTCTAATGCGTTGAAGTCTGGCTCTTCTGGCTTATCGCTCATTATTAAATCCTAACCCATTGTAATTGGTTTAAAAGGTTACTCGACTTCATAACTACCCGAGACAGCAATGTAGTCTCCTGTCAACATTGAGAATGGGTAAATGTTTGTAACTCCTTGAGAAGACGCCCCAGTTCCTGCGCTTATTGCTACAAACGCAAATTCTATTGTTGAACCAATATAAAGACCATTGGCAGTATATTCATACCAAGCATTGCCATTATCTAGACCAACTGCTGCAAACTGGTAATTAGCTGACTTGGCTGCTACAGGAAGACCCATTAGAATTGCACCACCGCCAATTGCAGTCGTTGAACCTACAACAAATTGTGCACGGAAAAAGCAGGTCTTGCCGATAACTTTATAAGCAGCAGGGCGTGAACCATTACCTAAGGTTATTGTTCCAGACTCTGTTCTTAAAGTTGGAGTGTAGGAAGTCCATGCAGTTAAGTCTGATGCTCCTGCTCCTGTGGCCCCCGTCGGACCTGTTGGGCCTATAACTGTACTTGCAGCTCCTGTTGGACCAGTTGGACCTGTAGCTCCTGCGGGTCCAGTCGGTCCTGTAATACTTGCACCAGTTGGTCCTGTTGGTCCAGGGGCGTTAGAGAGTGGGCCTGTTGCGCCTGTAGCTCCCGTCGGTCCTGTAGAACCAGTCGGACCAGTACCACCTTGAACTCCAGTTGCTCCTGTTGCTCCAGTAGGACCAGTCACTGTAGAAGCAGCACCTGTTGCTCCTGTTGGACCAGTAGGTCCTCCGCTAGGACCAGTTGGGCCAGTTGGTCCTATTGGTCCTTGCACAAATGAATCTGCACCTTGTGCACCAGTTGGGCCCGCTGCGCCCGTTGCTCCAGTTGGTCCAGTAGCGCCTCTAGGTCCAGTTGGTCCTACTGCTCCGTCATAACCATTTTGACCATCATTACCAGGAAGACCTGCAGGGCCAGTAACACCCTGAATACCACGTTCTCCTTGTTCACCTTGCAAACCTTGTGGACCAGTTGGTCCTTGTGGTCCTGTGGGGCCAGTTCCACCATTTAAACCAGTCGAACCTGTAGGTCCAGTATTTCCTCGAGGTCCTGTGGCTCCTGTTGGTCCAGTGCTTCCTTGCGGACCTGTAACAGTTGATGCTGCACCTTGTGGTCCTGTTGCTCCCGTTGGACCTGCTGGACCAATGTTGCTTGAAGCAGACTCAATCCAAAAATCGTCATAGTAAACATAGACAAGACCATTGGCAGAATTTAGCCATGCATCACCAACTGAAGGATTAGATGGTGGAGTATCAGAAGTTGTTGCGAAGACGCCATCAGCACCCGTTGCACCTGTAGGTCCAGTATCACCTGTTAAACCTGTTGGTCCTGTTACACCTTGCGAACCAGTTGGGCCTACTTCTCCTTGCGGTCCTGTGGCACCATCATTTCCATTAGCACCTGTGGCACCTTGCGGGCCAGTCGCTCCAGTAGCTCCAACATTTCCTGTATCTCCCTTTGCACCCGTTGGTCCTGTGATTGATAGACCTTGAAGACCTTGAGGGCCTGTAGGTCCTACTCCTCCAGTGGGTCCTGTTGCTCCAGTGCTTCCGCTAACTCCTTGAGGCCCAGTAGAGCCAACAGCCCCAGTAGGCCCAGTGCTGCCAACAGCACCAGTAGCACCTTGAATACCTTGTTCACCTTGGTCACCTTTCGCTCCTGTTGGTCCTGTTAATCCTTGTGGGCCAGTCGGACCACTAAGTCCAGTAGCTCCTGTAGCTCCAGTGGCTCCAGCAACTCCTTGAGCTCCTGTGGGTCCTGTAGTGCCTGTAGCACCTGTTGCACCGATACTTCCTGTTGCACCTTGAGCTCCTGTCGGTCCCGTGTGACCATCAACGCCATCTTTACCATCTTTGCCATCTTTGCCATCTGCACCTGCAAGACCACGGGGACCTGTTGGACCAGTAGCTCCTGGTAAACCTTGCTCACCTTGAGGACCTGTGGGACCAGTTGCGGAAACGCCATTACCATCAACGATAACTACATCTTTGATGGGACGGAAATTTACTTTAGGCATCTATACCGTCCTTATAGAAGGTCGAACCAGCCAAGAGATGATTTGGCTGAAGAGGTACCATTTAAAACTCTGATAGCTAAGACAATAATGTCACTTACTGGAGTGTTTGCATTTGTTCTACCTAACTGAAAAGCAAAGTTTTTGCTATCAGTGATTGTTGCTGATGCGCTGTTTTGATTGGTAGAAGCAAAGTACCCCTGAGAAATAATAGTTCCACCGCTCATAGCTGTTGCAGATGTGTTGTACTCGACGTTGTATTTTGGAGCATGTGTAGCCCAAGTTCCCCCCGTAATAGAGTCAGGGTTTCTAATCAAAGCAAACTCAAAGTCACCAGCACCGTTAGGAGAGATGTCAACTACATCTGGAATAACTACAGCATCAGTTCGCCCTGAAGCTAGGCGTAAAGCAATAAGCGGATAATAAGACTGGCTAAAAGACGCACTTTGTCTAACGGCGGTCCAAATCTCGGTTGGTTTGAAGTAGCCACCATTTGAGATAACAGTGGTACAAATCTGCTTCATGGTTGAAGAACCTGAAGTTGTTCCTGTGTTTGTGATTTCATAACGAACTGGCAAAGAAGCCGTAGTCATATATACAGAATCAATACGGTTAGCGTGATTGAACTGATGAGCAAGAATAAAATAACCATCAATAGCAAAGCCCATGCGAGCAGAGCCAACACCAAGCCACTCAATCTCGGTAAAAAGAATTTGAGCCTTGCTTAAGTCGAGAACCACATCAGACGGACCAGAGCCATCAAGCTTGTCCATATTCCATTCAGACTGTGGAACTCGAGTTTCTACTACCGAACCAGAGATAGAAGTACGCTTTACAAAATAAACATTAGTTCCGTCTTGCTCCAGATAGAAACCGTTTTGTCGGGTGAAATACCCTGCTCTTTGTCGGAGGTTTGTCTTTGCTGGAGCGAAGACGAAAGTTTGAAGGACCTGAAGAGATTTGCCTGGTTGGTATGGGAAAACTCGACGAGACTCACGAGTGGTCTCTGAACCAGAAGCATTTGTGACATTGAGAAGAGCAGAACTTTGATTGATGTCGTAAGTAGTGGTTCCGTTGGTAGCGTGGGTATCGCTGTAATCGCCACTGTCTTGGTATCTATGGGCTGAATCGAATAGAGTAAAAGGCTCAGAAATCTTGGTTCGTCCGAACATGTCTGTGCGAAACGCGTTGATTTGGTCACGCGATGGCTTCGAAACATTGTTTAATGGTGAGGACGACATAGTTACTATTGTAAGTTGTAATAGACACACTGACTTTTAATAAAGAAAGAAGCATCATAGAGTATGGGACGCAAGAAGAAACCTTCAGTAATCTCTACACGGAATGACCCGTCAGCACACTGGGTAATAAGCGAGGAATGGGCAGCAAATGGAAGAAACCTGGTTAAAGGCACCGAACTCTCTATACGAGACGAGAGAGGACGGTTTCAGTTTGTTAGGCATGTCTACAACCCAAGGCTCGATGTGGAGTGGATTGACGTTGTTGGGGGGCCGAATGGCTCAAAGCAATACAGGTCCTTTAACCCCCAAAGAATTAAAAGGGTCCACTGGAAGAACAAGATAAGACCTAAGAAGGTTTAGTAGACTTTTACTGTAATTTAGGAGGCATAATGAAATCTGACTTTTCTAACTGGAGCCATACTCCAGAAAACCCTATTATCTTAAAAGCCTACGCAGAGAGCGCTATTGTCGAAGGTCTAACTGGAGGACAAATTCCAAAGGTGGTTTGGAGAGATGGAGAAGCAACCCTAACTCTTGCTCCAAAAGATGGCGAGCAAACCTATAACTTTAATATTGAAAACCCTCTGTTGATTGCAGAGATGGCTAAGAAAGATTTTATAGTTGAGCCTTCTGTAGAAGAAGAGACTTCTGAAGAGGAGTAATCCATCATGTCCTCGGGGATATCTGAGGATGGAGACCACGCTTTAAACTGACGTAGGTGGGATTGGTATTGACCAGTCCCGCCTATTTTCACTTGTACGACTACTGGATGTTTAGTACTAATAGACCAGCACATTGAGCCATGAAAAGTCTTAGGAGCGTTCTTACCTAAGACCCAGGTGTTTGTGGCGGTGGTGTCTCTAGTTCCATCAGGAAGTAGCCGAGCAAACCTTAACTTAACATACTTAGGCTTTTTCTTATATTTAAGACCTACTTGAGCACAATAAAGTGCTCGATTCCTATCAAGTTTGGTGATGGCTTTCTTGTTATCAAAATCTAAAGTTGTCCACTTGTTTGCTTGAATCCATTGGGGATTGGTGGATTTCCATTGAACTTTCTCTTTAGAAGATGCAGAAAGTGGAAAAGTTGTTTGAAAGATGAAAAAGGCTGCAGCTACGGGGATTACTAAAAACTTCTTAGTCATCCTTCCATTCTAAAGAAGGTCGGACTCGTCTACTACATCTAAAGCAAGCTCAAAAATCTTTGCTTCATGCTTCATGTAATGATGACGGCACAAAAATAGGTAGCCTGATTCAAACTCAACTCGATAGAAAGATTGAGCCACTCCACATTGGTCGCAGAGTTCTAGGCGGGTAAAAGACTCTATTTCTACTTTTTGTTCCTCAGGGTTTGTTGGTTCAACCTCTACCACGGAAACTTCACTCACTCTGCATTTCCTCGTAAATCTCTTTACAAGTTGGGCAGATAGGGAACTTCTTTGGGTCGCGGTTAGGAATCCAGACCTTTCCACAAAGAGCCATAATGGGGACGCCTTCAACGAGCGAATACATAACCTCGTCTTTAGGAGCATAGTGAGCGTGACGTTCGTGGTCACCGTCTTCGGTGTATGTTCGAGTGTCCTCTTGGTAAGAGGCTCCTGAGCCTAGAAGTGCCATGCAGCCAGTTTAGTACTTGACTGGGAGTAGTGATTGGAGGATTGTCTCCATTGGCATGGTGGCAATGTGACTAGAGATGTCTTCCCTACCAAAAGAGATAAGAGCATTCTTTCCCTTAACCACTAAACCAGCAGCAAATTCAACTCCTGGTTTATGGAAGTTAAATCCTCGGGAGAGGGCAATAATCTTTCCCTTATTATCAAACTGTACGAAATAGTGGACATAGCTACGCAAATGTATTGAAGTTGTCCCAAAAGTGGTTGGTACCCAGTTAGTTTGGAATTTAACAAAAGTACGATGCATAACCCCTAGATAAGTTCCATCTTCCATCAAGTGGAGGTTTGTATTGCCACGAAGCATAGAAACAGCGGGATGGTCAGTCATAAGAGTTGTTAGTACGCCATCTTTAATGGTTGCGTTAGGTCCATAGATAAAGTCAAAGTTTCCGTTAGGTTCATAAGGAACCATCCAGTTCTTTTCTGGACGTTCAGCATCAATGCCGTTAAACTTTTGAAATTCAGTAACTTTTGTACATTTAGCATCCAGTTTTGCTACAGCCATGCGAGCAACAGGAGTATGACCTTGCTCCATTGTCACACAAGTAAAGTGCCAAGCACCGTCACGCCAAAAAAGCTTTGGGTCTTCAAGACCTCTGTTTATATCAATACCAAGACCAGAAACATCAATCTTACGAAGGTTCTTACACTTAAGTTCTTGGTCTAACTCTGCAAACCAAACATGGGATTTGATAGTTGAACCTTCGGTAACAGTGTAAGCACCATTTCCCATGATGACGTAGTTACTAGAACGGATTGCTAAAACGAACCCTTTCTTAGCATGGTAGCCAATTGAAGGGTTCGTTGCACCCCAATTCTTGTTTGTAGGGTCTACAAGACGACGGACATCGGTAATAACTCCACCAAGTTGATGGATTGTTGGGTACTTTTCATCTTGTTTTGGCATTATGCGTCCCTAGTCTGCGTAGATAACTGCTGGATGGCGGTTGATTACTTTGTTTACTTTCTTTGCTACTACAAAAATATTATCTCCCCTGTTAGACATAGGATAGCCGATAGCTTTTAATCTCTCTATATCTTCTGTTAAACCGTCTTCAAAAGAGTCTTCAGTCCACACAGAACCATCAAAACCACCAGCTTTTAGAATCTGTGTAATAGCAATAGGGCTGTACTCATAGTTGTGGCGGTAGAGAGCTGGCTTATGGCGATACTGCATATAAAAATAAGGTTCGAACCCACGAAGTATCTTCCAAAGAGCCCGACTGCTTGTGATGTTGGGGGTAGTAAGAATCAAAATACCCTGAGGCTTTAGGACTCGATTAATCTCAGAAATCATAAACATAGGGTCTAGTTCCATATGTTCGATGACCTCGGCACATATAACCATGTCAAAAGTGTTGTCCTCTATTGGAAGCTTTTGAGTCTCGAGGTCTACTCGGTAGACAGGAACCTCTCTCCTGTGCTGTCCTATTACTAAAGACATCTGCTCAGTTTGAGGTAGGTCTAAGTCAAAATCTGTAACGTGAACTTCAAGTTCAGGGACCAGCAGGTCTAGCGACAACGGAATAACTTTTGAAGTTCCAAGCTCCAGGAGCTTGCCTTTTGGCTTTTGGTCAATAATAGTTTTTATGGTTCTTGCCATACGACGCTTATGTACCTGATGATAAGAATCGTCAGGAAGAATGACTGCCTCTAGGGCATTAATGATGCTCTTAGGAATGTCCTTGTATGGCTCGCTTATCATGTAACGAGTCTAGTCTATTTAGAGCCCCGAATCGGATTCGAACCGATGACCCTCCGCTTACAAGGCGGATGCTCTGGCCAACTGAGCTATCAGGGCGATGTTTTGATTATAGACCACCTGGAACCCAGAGGTCGTCTCCATTCTCACGATTTTCATATCTAGCCAAAACAAATAGCAAATCACTAAGACGGTTCAGATACTTGGCAGTCAATGTATTGACACCTTCTCCAAACTGGTGAATTGCATGCCAAGTTGCTCTCTCTGCACGACGAACTATTGTTCTAGCCACATGGAGATGAGAAGAAGCTGGAGTCCCGCTAGGGAGAACAAAAGAACGTAAAGATTCAAGTCCAGAGTTGTAACTGTCTATTTCACTCTCAAGATAGTCAATCTGCTCTTGAGTTACACGAAGTGGCTTTACTTTTGGTGACTCTACTACTGGAGTACATAAATCAGCTCCAACGTCAAACATATCGTTTTGAATCTTTACTAGCAAAGTCCTAATGTTGTAGTTCTGCACATGCAACAGAGCAACACCAATGTATGAGTTAGCTTCATCAACAGTAGCGAACGCTTCAAGTCTTGGGTCATTCTTAGATGTGCGAGACATGTCACCAAGTGAAGTTGTTCCATCGTCACCAGTCTTGGTGTAAATGCGAGTTAAATTAACCATTGTTCTCCTTAATGTGCTCCCTGCCAAGGACTCGAACCTCAATTGCTGGTGCCAGAAACCAGAGTCTTGCCATTAGACGAACAGGGATAGTTTCCGTACCTCGGATGGGATTCGAACCCACGACCTTCTCCGTGAGAGGGAGATGTCCTAACCGCTAGACGACCGAGGCTTAGTGTCCTGTCATCATACGCCATACATGGATGTATAGCGAGTGAGCAGCGTAGAGAGCAGAGATAGTAAAGATTGTCTGAACAACTATTTGATGAACGCTAACCTTTTTAAAACCACGCTCTTCTTTTACTTTTACCTCTGAAGGGCGGGTTTTAGTAATCATGGGTAGCGGACCTTTCCATTTTCTATAAACACTAAGCCAAGTGAATCACCATTGTCGAGGTGCACTTCGTTAATGCCAGTCTGTGCCCATCCCCATTCTCCTGCAGTATTGAAAGGAATCGGGAAAGACTCATACTCTTTTACATAAACTGCCCAGTAGGCTTCTGCGGGTGGCATTTCTTCACAGCTTTCTACCGTGGCATCAGGCAATCCATTTACACGACAAACAACAGCGTTTCCGTATTTCAGGGTTCCCTCTATGTTAATTATAGCAATATCTAAAAGAGCAAGAGCATTGCCTCCATCAGAGGTAATGACGCATTTCTCGATAGGGGGGCTTGAATCAAGGGAGCCATAGTCAACATAAATGCTTACGCAATTAGTGGGATTTGCTGGAAAAGCGTAGGTAAGACCTAAAGCTAAAAAGCAAGCACAAACGATACCTATTATTGTTTTCTTAAACATATTTAAAAGCCTAATGCAAAACGGGACAGGTTTCAACAACCTATCCCGTTTGCTTTGTGTAACTACACAGCCAATAGACCTGCTGGGTCGATTCCTCCGCCCCTAGTCCATGTTGGCTTTGCTTGACACTCTAGGTGGAGATGAGGACCAGTTACGTTTCCCTCTGCTCCTGAGTCAAGAACATGCTGTCCTTTGACTACCTTGTCACCTTTTTTAACATGAAGCTTTTGTCCATGTGCATACATTGTGAAGAGAGTTTGCTCTCCAACTTTATGCCTGATGACTAACGAGTGCTTTCCGTAAGCACCACCCCAGATACCTGTACCAACGACAGTGCCGTCTGCACAAGCAAGGACTGGTGTTCCTTTGGGGCAAGCGAAATCCACGCCTTCGTGTCTTCCTGTTGACCACATCTTTCCTGGCTTAGCGAAGGGTGTAGTTATCTTGCCACCAGCAATTGGAAGTGCCATATGCTCACTCACAATTTCTGTGCTTGTCTTACTAGAGTGCTTTACTCTATATAAAGATTTTAACCTCTGCGTTAGTGTGTGAGATTGAAAGTGCGGGTGGTTGGAATCGAACCAACATCCTCCCAGCCCATCCTATAAAGCTAGGTACACCTCCGAATGTGCGACACCCGCTTGGCTGGGATGGCAGGGCTCGAACCTGCGACCTAGGAGTTAACAGCTCCCCGCTCTGCCAGCTGAGCTACATCCCAATGGCTATTTATTTTTCTATTGCGTCAATCTCTGCAGGACGATAGCCACTCCAAATTGCATTATCAGTTACAACAATTGGAGCTGTCTTCAAACCTTGAGAAAGAAACATCTCAAGCTTGTCTGGATTTTCTGTCAAGTCAACAACACTATATTCAATCTCTCTGCGGTCTAGATGCTTCTTAGTTGCGTTGCACTGAACACAGTTTGGTGTGGTGTAAACGGTTACGCTCATGCGTGGACAATCCTTTCAATTCCTGCCGAGTTAATTAGTTTAGAACATCCAGGACAAGGCTTACCTGTAATGTAAATAGTAGAGCCTGATAAGTCATTCCAGCTTGCTCTTAGAAGTGCGTTTGATTCTGCATGAGTTGCCCAGCAAAGGTCGTAATTTCCTTCTGCATGTTTAGCAGTTGAGTCAAGTGCACGAGGACATTGCCCTGTTGCGCCACAAGAACGGTCATCGCCTGACGGTGTTCCGTTATATCCAGTAGAAACAATCTTGTGGTCTTTAACAATAATTGCTCCGTGTTGTGCACGAACACAATCTCCACGAGCAGACACTGCTTTAGCGATTGCTAGGTAGTAGTCGTCCCAACTAGGTCTAAGCACTAGTCAGCCGTCCAGTAATCATCTTCATCACTAGCAGTTGCATACTTTTGCTTCCACTTTTCAATGTCAGATAAAAGCGCTGTGGCTTTTGCATGTACTTCCTTTATAGCCTCTTCAGCAAGGAGAATACGAAACTCGATATTAAGAAACTCGTGGTCTAGGTCATCTGACATCTTCGTCCTCTGTCTTTATGGTGTGTACAAGTATCACATAATTTGTTGATTTTAAAAACAATAGCCGTGCAACAAACTTAAGAACTTTATGCTTCCACTCTGGGTAGTCATCAATAACCCCAAGAGTTATGGGGCTAGGAGGCTTTTTAGCTTTAGGCATTGTTCTGGGTGCGAATAAATTCGCTAAGAAGCTCTACATTGTCAAAGTCAATATCCATCTCTAGACCTTCTTCAAGAGGACGAAACTTTCCTTCTTCGCCTTCACCTTCAAGAACTTGTCCTTGACCTTTAGTTAGAGAGCCAAGCATGTCATCTGCAGAAGCCCACTTCTTTGTATCTACGTCATAGCAAAGTAGATAATAAATCTCGGTTTGCATCTATCCTCCTGTTTTGTAAAAGCCACGCCCCTTGAACTGCACGGGGGCTGAATAAAATATGCGTCTTAATTCTCCACCACACTCAGGGCATTCTGTGACCTTTTGGTCTTCAGTCATGCTTCTGATTTCAGTATAGATATGCTCTTTGTCGCATTTATACTCATATGTTGCCATAAACCCAGTCTAAAGGAAAACCCCCCTGTCCGTATAGACAGAGGGGAATCCAACAATAACTATTTTGTTTTCTTTGCCTTAGGGGCAGCTCCAAAGCCAGGAACTGGGTTTACCAATTTCTTCTTAGACCCTGGTTTCTTTTTTGCAGAAAGACCTGACACATCTAGACTTGGTGGGGCGGTGGAGACTTGGTCCTCTGGTGAAAGTTCTTTAGCAGAAGCCTTTAACTTTTCGAAAGCCATTACAGACTCAACGAAAGCAATCGGACTAACAAAACCTTTTCCGTTTAGGTCCCAACGGTGACTCTTGCCTTCGACAATTTCAAAATGCAAATGTCTTCCAGCTGAAGCTCCAGTGTTTCCCATAATTCCAAGAATTGTTCCAGCTTCAACCTTCTGACCAGTCTTAACTTTGAGTGAGCCTTCAGCCATGTGACCAGAGCGAGTGGTGTACCACTTGCCATCAATCTTGCTGCGAATGTCAACGTAGTATCCAATGCCGCCTAGAGAGCCGTCAGCGTTTTTTAACTTTGACGGACCTGCATACACCACTGTTCCATCGTGCCATGCTTCAATGTAAATTTTTGGATTAGAGCCCCATATGTCATCGCCATTATGATGCTTCTTTGTTTTTTCAATGGGATGTATCCTCCATCCGAAGGGACTTGTAATTTTCCAAGCCTTACCTTTTTTCCCGTCTATAGGGTATTGCGCTTTTGCCATGATGTCCTTTCTAGACATAGATACTTCAATTGTAGAAAGATGGCTAAACAGAAACATTAGTGCAGATGTTCGAAGAATAGAAAAACTCCCGTACCTCTGCCGAAGTACAGGAGCTTCCTATGTAAAAAGTGTTTAGAAACTACTTCAGTTTTATAACCTGACCAACGTTGATTTTGTTTGCATCTTTGATTCCGTTTAGCTTTACCAAAGCTGCAACAGTTGTTCCGTTAGCCTTAGCGATTTTTGTTAGAGTGTCGCCAGATACGACTGTGTAGGTTTTTGCTCCTGAGGTAGCTGGTTTTGCAACTACTGGTTTAGGACCGTGAACGGGTGCTGGAAGAACTGGGTCGCTCTCCTTTGCCTCCACACTTGCAGTTCCCGCTGCATTCTCCACCGCAATTACAGCATTGAAGAATGTGAACGGTTCGATGTAGCCCTTGCCTGTGTTGTTCCATTCGTGGTTCTTTCCCTCTTTCAACTCCCAGTGGAGATGCTTGCCTGTAGACATTCCAGTTGAAGCCATCTTGCCAAGAATGGTTCCTGCTTCAATCTTCTGTCCCTCTTTTACTTTTAGCCCGTCAGCCATGTGTGCGTACAAAGTTGTGTACCACTTGCCGTTAATGTTGTGGAGTAGCTTTACAAAGTTACCAAAGCCACCACCTGCAGCAGTTGACTTTCTTGCTTCGAGTACTTTGCCATCATATGGAGCTTCAATCCAACATGGCTCCTGTCCAGACCATACGTCCGAGCCATTGTGATGCTTCTTCTCTTTTGTCACTGGGTGAATACGATTACCCATCGGGGATGTGATTTTAAAATCTTTCCCTAGTTTGCCGTCAATAGGCAGTTGTGCTTTAGCCAATTTGTCATCCTTAGTTTTCCGTAATTATTTGGAATGTGCGTTACTACCAAATAACGGTAACAATTAAGAAATTGGTCTATTCTGCTGTAAGAGTGTACAAGCCCTGCCCTGTAGCCAAATCACTGGCGACATTTGAATCAGTAAGTGTTTTTAATTTTGTGAATTTTGCCTTCTCTGCAACCCTAATGCTAGACACATTGTCATCGTGAATCATTGCTTCGATGGACTTAACAGCCAGCTCTTTAAATGCGTAAGTTGTTACTAAGTTGACAGCAGCAGTGGCCAATCCTCTTCCACAGAACTCTAAGCCAATCCAATAGCTAATAGAACACGACTTCGGATTATCTTTGAAACGCCAGAGAACAACTTGTCCAACTGTGACATGTTTGTATTTAATCGTAAAGAAATAGTTCTCGGGGGATTCGGTGGGGGTTTGCGTCGTTTTCCAAGGCTCTAGATGCGCCTTGTTTACTTCCATCAAATAGCTGATGTGTGCTGAATCTTGAAATGAAGTAGTAGAAACTGACACGAGGTCATCGGAAAGTTTGACGGTTTGCTTGGTCTCCCCGAAATCCTTAAACCTCATGTCAGCCTCTCTACATCTAATTTACTTCTTCTTTGGTGCTGCTGGTTTCTTTGCAGCTGGCTTTTTAGCTGGTGCTTTTTTCTTCGCGACTGGACGTTCACTTGGTGTGCCTTCTTGCACGATTCCGTCTTTGTCACGGTCAATAGCATTAGCTTTGTAGCCTTCAGATACTCCTAGGAAAACTCCTAGTCGCTTCAATGCGTTCTTCATCATTTACCTCCTAACTTAACAATAGCAGCCCAAGTCTTTGGACCAACAGTTCCGTTGGCTTCAAGACCGTTTGCTTTTTGAAATGCAATGACTGCCTTTTCTGTACCTGGACCAAATTCTCCATCTGCCTTAAGTTTTAATGCAGTCTGCACTCTTTTAACTTTAGGACCTTTTGCACCTTTCTTAAATGGCGTAAAGGCTGCTGGAGCTTTAGCTGCAGGTGTAGAAGTTGTTGCTTTCTTAGGAGCTGCAGCTTTTGCTGCTGGTGCATCAGATGAACCAACCTTTGAAAGTAGTGGAAGACTTTCTTCGCCAGCATAGACTGGTCGACCCCAGCCTACGATTGCGTTCATAAGTTTTAACTTATTATCTTTAACATATGCGCGAGTCTTCTCGACACACATTCCACCATTGCGCTGGTCTCCCTTTGCAGTTCCTGAAGTGTTGCCTTCAATAACTTGGATGGTTCCATTACCGTTGTTCTTGATACAGATACCAACGTGTGAAATTCGGTTGACGCCATCATCTGGGAAGTCGAAATAAATCCAGTCTCCAGGAGTTGGGTCATCATTACGGGCATCTGCCCAGCGGTCGTTCTTCTTAAAGAAGTCAGCTGCTGCAACTGTTGATGCAGACTTTGGATACTTCTTTGCGTCTAGTCCTGATGTGAATGCACACCAAGAAACAAATGATTGGCACCATGGCTGAAAATTAACGCCAGTCCACTTGCCATACTTTGTCTCGTTATCTTTCGGTCCTTCGATTGTTCCTATCTCTGCTTTGGCAACTTCGATAATTCGAGCTGCCGTACCTTTAGCTTCAGGCACAGTATTACCTCTATTCGAATAGATTAGTCGCTCTTGTTTGAGCGGCCCTTAGTGTATCGAAGTAGTGACCGTTTTAGCTCTAGGTTCTCTCTTCGCAGGTGCCAGTTATCTCGAATAGTCCAGAGCATTAGCCCTGTAGATGAGATAAGGGCAATAATTACTGCCAGTATGTCTGTCGTTAGTAGTGTCATTGTAGGAGCGTACCAAAAGAAAAACCCCCCTGTAAAGGGGGGCTTTTCCGTCGTCTGTCCCCACTGGTGGAGTGGGGGGCGAACTCTTAAATATTACTACTTATTGTTCTCGACTACAAGCTTAATCTCGCATGCGTCTGTGGTGCAGTACGCCTCACCAATTGCATCTGCAGCAAGCCCTGCGTATACGCCAGCAAAGTCAATAGGGAAAAGTTCGCTTGTGTAAGCCTCGTACTCTTCTTCTGTGATTTGGGTGTAAGGCATCTGTGGGTATGTGAAGTTTCCTGAAGGTAGGAATGAAACTGTCTTCAACTGTCCGTCATACATATGTAGGACTGTTGGGACATGCTCTGCTTCCTTCTCTGGGTCAAAGCTGATGGTTACTGATACAGAGTTGTCTGACCAGTAACGCTGAGCAGTTGCAGCAAGTGACATCTTCTCGAAGATAGAAACATCTTTCTCTGCACGCTCTGCTAGTGACTTGATTGGGAAGAACACTACTGATGTTGTATCAGGTGACTCTGATGCTGGTTCAATCTTGTAGTTAGCAAGTGTGAAGAGTGGAAGCATTGGGTCGTTGTTTCCAAAACGAATAGCACGCATGAAGTACTTACCGCCTGGAGTCCAGTGAACTCCTGGAGACTCACCTGCAAGAATAGAAACGGTTCCTGATGGCTTAACGGTTGTTGTCTTAATTGACTCACGAACACCAAGCCACTCGGAGTACACCTCGTCGTACTTTTTTACGGTAGCGTATCCCTCGTCCATCCATTCACGGAGGACGGGAAGTCCAACGCGGTCTGCAAAGTTTGCAACTCCAGACATCGACGTGCCGATTCTGCGATTACGCTGCATGATTGCGTTGGTCTCTTCCCAATGTGTTGGAAGAAGAGTTACAGTCTTAGCGTAAAGGTACGCAAACTTTAGAGTGCGTAGGTAATCTTCTTTTGTTTCGTGACGGTTGAGGTATGTCTCGACGAGCGTACACATTTCGTACGATTCAAGGGACTGCTCTGCACAAGGGTTGTATCCCATGATTCGGTGGTCCTTGTTGTTGATGGGGTCTGCAAGACGACCGTACTTCTTTGATACGTCCATCCATAGAACTCCTGGTTCGCCGTTGCGAACGATTCCGTCAACGATTGGTGCGAAGTCAGTTCCAACTTCTGCGACGACAGAGTTATTAGACATCCATCCCCAACCTGGATTCTCTGGGTCGTATGAGTTACGTTCAGGGAAAACTTCTGCATTCTTAAGGTTGAGGAAGTCTTCGTCGTCGATGCGACCGATGAGCAACTCTGCGCTTCTGCGAACATTGCCCGATACTACACAACGTCCAATCAAATTACCAATGTCTGCAATGTCTGTGCGTGTTAGCTTCTGTCCAGCTCGTCCTGTAAACATCTTACGAATAACTTCGTGTAGAAGAACTAATGGTTCTGGACCTGATGCTGTTCCACCAAATGACTTAATAGGTGCGCCATACGGACGAATGTCTGCATAATCAAAAGCAAGTGACTTCTGATTCTCCTTCAAGAAAGAGTTGATAAGTGCAACGGTTGACTCCTGCCATCCTTCACGAGTGTCAGGAATTAGGTAGACATCTTCACCCTGTGGCTCATAGATAGTGAAGTCCTTGTCTGCGCCAAGCTGGTCAAAGCCAACACCAACGCCAAGCATTGATGCTTCCATCAAGAAAGCAAAAGGCTTTCCTGGATTGTTCTTTGTCATCTCTTGAGTAGAAACAAATGCACAGTTCTGAAGTGCAGCAGAGTTCTTCTGGACGTTAACAATGTCAGTTCCCATTACCCAGAGTCCACGACCTGGAGGTGTCCACTTCAAATCAAAGAGACGCTCGAAGAATTCTTTAGCAGATGACTGCGCCTTTGCATCAGACCATGGAAGACGCTGTTGCTTTGCATAATCTTTCTGAAGTGAGTATGTACCGTTGGTTACGCGCTCGCAGACTTCAGCCCAAGTTTCTTTAGTTCCATCCTCTTTCTTGCGTGAGTATGTGCGAAGAAATGTAATTTCTCCTACAGAGTTGCCGCCTGCATCTCGATAACCAAATGGTGCTGTCTTGTTTTTAAAACTTGAAACGAAGTCTTCTGAAAGACGAAATGAGAATGCAATAGCCACGTCTGCTCCAAACAGTTGTTGTTGTGTGTAATACGAAGGTTCCCTTAGGGAGAACTAGTTTAAGTCTTCCGCTATTCTTCTAGAAAAGCGTATCGCTGTCCAATCCTGGACTTTTAGTAGGGGTATGTGTGAGACCAAGCACTATTCCTCGGGCTAACTCTAAACCTGAGATAAAGTGATTGTTTAGTCCACGTTCGGTAGAGCGGTCTACAACTGCTTGAATTTCTTCTGCAAGTTTGTTGCGAGTGTTGTACTCAGACTCACTTCTAATAGTTTCGTAACTGCTCCAAGTTGGTCCTGAGGATTCACTCACGTTTTCACTTCCTTTGCGTTAGGGGTGGTGGTAAAGATTATTGGGAGTTCTAACTCTTTAGCAATAGCGATTTCAAGCTTTGCTCCCTCTGACTCACCCCATCCTGGGAGGACATAAACGGAGTCAGATTTCATAAGTGCTTCTAAATCTCTACGCATGTACCAAGCCCTAGGCATAATGTTTTCGGTTGGTCCAATTTCTCCAGGGTTAAAGACAGCCTTACCTTGAGCACGAAGTTCTTCTGCAACTCTTGCAAATGCTGGACGGTTGTAATCAGGTAGTCCCGTCATGGGACCTGATAGGTAGATGTGGAAACGGTGACCGTTTTTATATGACTCTCTTAAAAGATGATTTGCGAAGCGAGGACTTAACACGGTGTCTCTTCGCATGAGTGAACGGTAAGCAAGATGTCTTTTGTTCCGCACCCACCACATTCGATTCTTTCGATGTAAGGCTCATCAATGTCATAAGAAAGATAGAGAGTTCCTTCAATCTCTGTGTCATCTGGAACTTTCAAACTATCCACTCGCTTGAGCCACTCTCTTACATCTGAAACATAACGTGGCTTACCTGTGCCTGCATCCATAAAGATAAAGACACATGCTGAAGTTGTATTGGTCTGAGGGCGTCTGATGTGACCATACTCGTCAAAGAGCGACTCTGGTTCTGTGGTCTCTTCCTCTTGCTCATCCATATACTCTGGTGGAATCTTTGCAAGCTCCTCCAAGAAGGAGTCAACAATATAGTCAGTCTCTTCAGCAACCATTCGATACTGAGAGTCTTCACGGGTGATATCCCATTCAATTGGGTTGCTGGTTTTAGACTCTTCATCCCAGCCGTTTCGCTTCATGATTGATTCGGCAATTACTTCTTTGATTTTTTCAATAGCGCTCATGCGTCTGTCCCTTGGTGTGATGATTTTCTAATACTACTTATAAGTCTTTCTAAATCCTCTAAAACTCCTGGTATTAGTTCAGGGGTCACATCTATACGAGTTCCTGTGGAAACTGGACCTATGGAGGTGGGGGTTAGGTAGTCAGGTTTTACATACTGCTTGGTTAACTCTCGAAGGTCTTTATTAAATTGCGAAGAGGGATTACAACATCCATCGCATGTGTGATTGAGTTGGTACGAGTCCTTGGCTACGCCTTCTACTTCATCTGGGTCTAAATGACCAATACCGTGTCCACATATGCGCTCCATGATTTGACGGTCGCCACGCCAGTTCTGATTCCACTTGACCATATGGTGGTCTGAAAACTTGTGAATAGTGCAGTACTCGCCCTTGCATGAGCCTTTATCGTGGGTATCAAGGCGCATTCCGCCTACCAAGACATTCTTTTCCATACGTCAATGGTAACGAAAAACCCCCCTAGAAAACTAGAGGGGTTATAACGATTAGATAAAGTTTATTTAGTGTGCTGTCCTGGACAACCCTGCTTAGGGCAACGTGGGTTGCCGTTATTGCCTTGAGTCTCTGTACGACGGGACCCGCAGTATTTACAGTTGTCTTGACGGTCTTCTGGAAGCTTGTCTGCCATGGTAACTCCTTCGGGTTATGTAATAAGTTTACGCCTACTTCTATTTCTTGATTTCTGGTTTTAATGTAAGGTTGATTTATGACTCCTCATTACAACGTGGTGATTGCTACCCCTGGACACTCCATGCATAAGGAGTATGTCAAGTCTCTTATGGGGACAACGACTTATTTAAACTCTTTGGGGTTGTCCTACCACTTCGTCAACCAATACTCTTCCTTTGTTCCTAGTGCTAGGGAAAACACTGCAACCGATTCCTATGGGGCAGATTGGGAAGCCGTGGGGTTCGGGGCTGGAAAGTTTACCTATGACCGAATTGTCTGGATTGACTCCGACATTAGTTGGACGGTGGAAGCCTTGCAGACTTTGCTTGATTCTGATTTAGATATTGTCTCTGGAATGGTTGCCGTAGATAGAACTGGTCGAATTTCTGCCATGCGCCTTAATCCTGCAGGAAATCCTGTATCCCTAAATAGCCGAGACTTTATTGTAGAGGGAGAGCCTCTGGAAGTAGATGGGGTGGGGTTTGGCTTCTTGGCTGTTAAGGCTGGTGTCTTTGAGAAGATGGAGCGCCCTTGGTTTCGGACAAGGCAGATTGGGATTGAGACTGCCTCTTTCAAGGTGGACCTAGGTGAGGACTACTCTTGGTGCGTCGGGGCTAAGGAAGCTGGGTTCTCTATTTGGCTTCATCCTCTGGTAAGGGTTGAACATATGAAGGAAATGGTGCTGACAGTCTGATGGTGCGTCTTCCTAAGTGGGTCTGGTTTTTATGGTTTGGGGTATGTGTTGGGGTTATCGCTTTGAGGTTTGCTCTTGGCGATTGGGCCCTTTAGCTGACAACTTATGAATAACTTTTGGACTGTTCCTGTGGATATCTGGTTATATCTTCCTGCATTTTTGATTGAAATCTTCGCCCTCCGACTCCGTTAAGAGCATCATTCTGGGCAAACCTTCCTGCAAAAAAGGGTGAAAAAAGGTGGGAAAAAAGTGTTAGTATCTTTTTTGACTAAAAATGCAGGAAGGTTGAATTACTAACAAAGTTTTGTAAAAAAGCTGAAGAAATAAATGTTAGTGAAACTATAAAACTATGCTATAAATACTTAATACTTAACTAATAATCTGGTAGTATCCGTTTCGAATTCCTTACGCGATAAGGGAATTAGGTTGAGAATTAAGAGATTATAATCTAGTGTTATAGTGTAGACTTACATTAGGAAAGGGAGGGTCAGCATATGACTTGGATTCAATTTGGAATGTTGGTACTTGCCAACTTTGTTTCGGTGTTGGTTGCCATTTGGATTTTCAGATGGACTGATTATCGAAAGAAGAAAAAGTTTGTTGAAGGAATTTTGGACCAGATGGAGGAAAAGATTTCAACGGAGATGAACTTCCAAGATTTGGTAAAACGGTTTGAAGAAGGAGATAACAAATGATTAGCGCCAAAGATGCATTAGCTGCGATGGGGGTTTCTGTAGATGAAGCCATCGAAGCAGACAAGAAACAGAAAGACAGAAAACCTAGAGACCCAAGAGTCTGTCTTTGTGGTCATGCAATCAATAGACACACAATTCCTGCTGGGGTTGTTTACTGTAAGCCATCTCAGTTGGACTGCGACTGCAAGAAGATTGAGCCTGTCATTGAGGTAGAAGACACACGGTTGTTCTTGAGAAAGACTAACGGTGCAGGACTTGAGCACGCCTTGATTCGTGGAATGAGTGCTTTGGCTGATGCAGGTAAGGAAGCCAAGTGGCTGGTGCCTATTGAGTGCGCCAAGTGCAAAACTACTGAGGGCAGAATAATGCCTGCTCCAATCAACATCTCTTCATTGACTGTTGCTAACGAGTCAACTGGCTATAACGCATTGTTGTGCCAAGACTGTATTGCGGGGCTCTAATGAAGAACTCATTGACGACCAACATTACTGAGCAACTACAACAAGTTGTTCAACGTGGGGAAATGACCCCTGAAGCTTTCTTGGCTGTGACCCAAGTTGTGGAAGCAAATACCAATAACTGGATTGACGCCAAGATACAAAAGCTGGAAGAGATGATTCGTGAGTGGGAAGTAAGCATGGATGATTCTGACAAGACTCTCTACTCTCTAGGACTTCGTAGAGCTGTCGATGTTATTCGTGAGCAGACTGCCTATTCACAACTTCCGATTCTTGAAAAGCCAGATACACCAGATGCGTAATCGAAAGATACCTGTTTTGACGAAAGAAGAGTGGGCTGTTCAGAAGGAGAGGCAGAGACTAATCATGGAGCGCAAGAAGAAATTCGAAGAAGCCAAACGAGCGAGTAAGGTTCAGATAAATGCCGTACAACCTTAAGGGAGAGTTAGTCAATCGGTGCAACACCCATGGGAACAAGATGATTTACAAAAACCATGGGACGCTACTTTCGGTCATCTTGACGACCCAGCAAGAGCAGGGCATCAAGTTGACTTGGTACAAATGTGAAGTCCATGGTGGCTATCACCTGACCAAATGGGAAAACAAGAAAGACTAAAATGCAAGAGCCTAAACTTCATTTTGATGGAGATGTATCGTTCAATATCAGACAAGTCCATTGGGATGGGAAGTTCTCCCATTGGGAGGGTGAACTCGTCGTCAAAGGTGAAACCTACTGTGAAGCAACCGCTCCAACTTTTTGGGGAGTAAGTGATATCCTGACGGAGTACATCTTTGAGCAAACTGTAAAAGATGACCTTCCCGTTTTAGACCACAACTGGTTCAAGATGGATGCCAACGATAGATAAGAAACAGGGTTCCAATGTACGAATACTGGTCATGGTTACTAGCTGTACTTGGCGTATCTGGAATGTACTTTGTTGGAAAGAAGACTGTTTGGGGATGGCTGGTTCTACTGGCTAACGAAGTTATTTGGGTTGTCTATGCCCTAGTCACCAACCAATATGGATTCATTTTGATGGCTATCGCTTATGCCATTGTCTATATCAAAAGCTACCTTGAGTGGCGAAAAGCGGAAATCTAGAAACACTTTTTTGTTCATCTTTTTGATGTTCCGTCCGAAACTCTAGACCCCTGATTTCCACACGGAAATTGCCCTTTCCAGATTTTGTTGTTTATGAAAGGGGGTAAATATCACGCAACTTTTTCAAAAAATTCGTCCGACAATGCCTTACCCTAGTGGTACTAGGTAAAAACTATCTAGCCCTCGAAAGAAGGACGAAAACCGAATGAACAAAGCAATGCTCGAGTCGTACCTCCGCAACCTTGCGGGTCAGGTTATCGGCGCAGTAATGATTGTCAGCCAGACCTCTGGCATCTCATCCCCACTCGACTTCTCAGGAGCCGAATGGCTTCTAGTAGCCAACGCCCTCTGGGCCTCCCTTGTTCCTGTAGCCCTTCGCTACATCAACAAGCAGGACCCTGCGTTTGGGCGTGTCGCTGAAGTAGCGGCAAAGGAAGTTACCAAAAAGTTATCCACAGCTGCCGCGAGCGCGAAGAAGCCTGCAGCCAAGAAGACCGCAACAAAGAAATAAGTTATTTGGAAGTGGGGCCTTCGCGGGCCCCGCTCTCCATAATTTTTACCTCACCGACATAGGAGAAAAAGATGGCAATGAGTATCGCAGAGGCCCGCGCCCACGCTGACAAAGAATTGGCACTGCGTGCCGAAATCAAAGAATTCACGGACATGCTCTCAAACCAGGACTACCGCACCAAGGTAGAGAAGGCGGCTATCAGTGCGGCCCTCCAGGAGAAGCGTCAAGAATTGAACGACCACCTCGCCCTTGCTGCTGAAGCTTAAGAGGTAAAAAATGTCCGAGCTGACTCCCTTCGATGAACCGAAGGAAGAGGAAGACCTCGAACCCGCACTTGATACTCCCTTAGACCTGCGCCCCGACCTAACGGCGATTGGCCTGGTCGAGATGGAGCGCGGCGTTGTCGAGGACACCTACGAGAACCGCCAAGTACTTCGCGGCGCGTTAATGAACTGGGACGCCGTCTATTCACAGACGGGTACCCCAACTGGACTTATTGCGGCTCGCTCGCAAGAACAATCTAAAGAACGGCGCGTTCTTTCCCTAACGGAAAAGAAGCCGCTGCTGACGGACCCACTTAACAACAACTCTGATTACATAACGGGCCTTGACCTGCTGGTCGACGAAACGGCGTGTCGTATTACACCACCTTGGGTAATCGGCGCGACTAAAGCGTGGCAAGCGGAACAAGCGGCTGGCGGCCCGAAGTCGGACAAGCGAGCGCCTGCCGCTCTGCCTCACCGTTGTCGGACGGTAAAAATTGACGGCTTGCGCTGCATGCTCTGGTCATCGGGACGGTTGAAGGATGACGGCTTGTGCCGCGTCCACCTCCGCACCCAACGGAAGCCTGGCGAGGATGTCGAACGCGCTCGCAGGAAGTTAATGCAATCTGCACCTTACGCAGTTGATGTGATGGAAGAGCTTATGGAGAACGCGGTGTCAGAACCCGTGCGTCTCAAGGCGGCCTCCGAAATCCTTGACCGTGCTGGTGTGAAGGGCGGCTTCGAGTTCGATGTCAATGTAGAAGTGACGGATGGTCGTACCCCAGCTCAGATTGTGATGGAACGGCTTAACCGTTTGAAGCAAGGCGCGGAAAACACAGCTCAGCTCCTGGCGGCCACGACTTCCATACAAGATGCGGAAGTTATTGTTGACGCCGAGCTCCAGGAAGACGACGAACAAATTTTACCTGCGGCGAGCGCCGAGGTAAAAAATACAGGCGAAGACGAATCCGTCGAGTCCCAGGAGATAACAGCGGAGGAGCTCGAAGAGCTATGATGACGGTAGAACAACTTATCGAAGAGGCTGCACAACTTGCGGCGCGGTTGCAGTCGGACATCATTGAATGCCGAACCCGTGACGAACACATCCGCGTAACGGCACGGGCGAATGAAGCGGCGAATCTGCTCAACGGCTTGAAGGTGTTGCAACTAGAGGCAACGGAACCAGTCCGCAACATAAGCGGCATGGGATTTATAGATTAATTACAAACTATGCTAATGCTTAGCATAGTTAGTAATTAATGGTTTGTCAAGCGGCAAGGAGATACGGCGTGCCTAAGTCAAACGGCAAGTGTGACCAAGAGGAAGACCCAACGGATTGGGTAGACAGAATGGATGACATGCTCTGATGGAACAAGTACTAACGGATTGCTTCTGGTGCGGCGAGTCCTACGAACTCGGCGTGCACCAACGGTGCCCGAAATGTTCAACGGACATCAACAGCAAGGCTGCCGCAGCTGACGGCACATCCAAATAACTTTCCCTCAAGCGGCCTGGTCCCTAAAGTTCCTATCATAGAATCTGCCGTACAAGGTTAGAACTAAGTCTGTTCACTAACGGCCTGTGGATAACTCACGGCGGAGCGGCGAGCTCAGCTCGTTACCAAACATCCAAATAACTTTTACCGCAGCGGCCAGCTCACCAGGTGGAACGGCCAGAGTTCAGAACACGTTCTGAAGTTGGCGGCCAGGTAGCCAGAAGCAAATAACTTTAACGGCAAGCTCCAGAGCTACAGCTGTCTGGATGACGGTGAGTTGTTTGGATGTTGGACTCAGCGGCCCGCGTTTGCTGCTTGACAGGACTTGACACGGTGAGTAGGATAGGTTTCTCAACACGGAGCGCCGAGAAACTGAAGAGCGGCTCGCCCGAGAAGCGAATAATTTTTAAATCACTGCAGCAGCTGGAAAGCTACCCGCCAGTAACTTGACAACGGGTACCCTTCGCTCTATGATAAAAACATGATTGAATTATTAATACTCTGGAACGTAGCGGCGGCTCGAGCTGACCATGGGTCGGAAGACACTGACGCGACGACGGGTGTCATCGTTGTCTGGGCACTGCTACAGATTTTGCTGTGGCCGATATCGATGTGGCTTCTGTTGTGGAAACGGTTCGGAGTTGAGTGGGGCTGGGCCCTGGGCATCACCAGTACATTCACATCCCTGGGAGTCTTCATAGCTCAAGACAGCTTCTACTTAGTTGTTGGGATGTTGGCGTCAGTGGTGGCCTTTAGCCTCATCGCAAAAGAAGTCGTGTCGGATAGTTGACATTCATACATAAAGGTAATACAATAAAAAAATAATGACGAAAGGATTCCAAGATGGAATTTAGAGAACTAATCCTTCTAGCAGGTGGCGTGAGCCTTGGCTTCGGACTCGGCCTGCTGGTATACGCAGTACACCGTATCCGTGAGACACGGCATGCACGCTGGTTCCGCAAGAGCGACAAGCGGTACGCAGACCTCATTGCAAAGATTAACCGTGATGAGAATGCAATGCGGGCACGGGTAGATGAGTTGACTTCACTTAAGGAGGAGTATTCAAATGTTAAGTAACGGCACGGTTGCTGAGATGGTAGCGCTACCCGACTGCGACTTCGGTTGCGGCGAGACGGCACGCTATGACGCACAGACCAAGATGGGCCCGTGGGCCTATATGTGTCAGAGTTGTTTTGATGTCAACGGACCAGGCAAGCTTGGTATCGGCATCGGACAAGAGTTGAAGGTGGTGAAGTAAAAATGCGTGGATACGTTGAGTGGCTGGAGGACACGGCTCGGGATAAGCCCGAAGACTGGGAACCAACCGCAGAGGAGTTCACGGAAGCGATGCTTGAGAAAGCTGACGCAGCCAGGGACTAAGTAAAAATTTAACGGCTCGCCAATAAGCACCTGCAGCGATGGGACTTGGCGGGTCGTTTTTCATTGACGGGGTAAAATTTTAAAATGGACGAGAAGAAGCGGGAACGCGAGCGCATCAAGCGGATGACTAAAGGCGTGCCTGGAAATTATGTGCAGAACCAGAAGTTCCAGGTATTTGAAGACCGCCGCACAAAGCGGATGCGAACCAGGGAAGTAAAAAATCGCACAGCCATTGAGGAACAAACTCCAGAGGAGTAGTTCGTTCAGGTCAGCAGGTTTCCTGCACTAACTTCACAATAACTTTTCTTCTTTAATTCCAGGGCCCCCTGGACATCAACGACACGCCGAATAAAACAAACTTGACTTGTTTGCAGGAAAATGTAATAATAGTTTCATCATCAACAAACGACGAAAGGATTCAAGATGGATTGCAGTTGGTGCGGAGATGAAATAGAACCAGGCATCTATGAGATTCATAAATGCTTAGAAGAAAACGACGAGGAGTAAAAATGAAAGAAGCACTAGAAGTAGTTGCAGAAAGCGACTTGGAGTTCTATCTTGAAACTGCAAGTGGTATCGCATTCGACACTTGCCACAAAATCTATGTTCTTATGGATGACGAGCAAATGGCACTAATGCGCCAGTATGGATACGACTCACTAATCAGTTCAGATGAAATGTCTGCCGAGCAAATGTATGAAACAGTTTCGCAGTGGTATGAAGACTCTTGCGGACTTCGATTCATTCAGGCAGTAGAAACAAATCACGAAAACCCAAACGAAGGCTTCACAGACATTGTTGCTCAAGGCGCAGACTGGGAAGACGAAGACGAAGATGGGCAGGAGTAAAAATGGAAAAGTTTATTGTGAGGGCAACCCTCACTAAAGATTATGAAATTGAAGTCGAAGCAGAAGATGCAATGAAAGCCATTGAGTCTTTAGATGAGTGGATTGCAGATGACTTCGAGGACTTCGAGGTCGGCGCTCGCTGGGACTTTGAGGCAAAGTAATGAGCAGACAATGTTGTGAGCACGACGCTCACGAAAACTATTGCGACTGCTGTATGAGTAGTTGCAATAACTGTTCAACTCTAGTATGATAAAAACACCCAAACGACGAAAGGAAAACAAATGCCAAACTGGGTATTCAACAGTGTAACTGTTACTGGAAAAGAAGAAGACCTCCGTAAGTTTATGGAGAAGGCTGGAAAGTCTTACACGACTTACTACAAAGGCGTGCGGACACAGAAGGAAGATGGCACTTGGACTTATGATGCCGAGGCTGTTGATGAGAAACTTCACGAAGCCCCTATTTCATTTATGAACTTTCATTCACCTGAAGATGTAGATGCTTACTTCAGTGCGAGTGATTACAAGCCTGAAGGCTACGACAAGATGAGCACCGAGGAACGAATGGCACACGCTATGAAGTTCTCTAGCGACGGATGGTATGACTGGAATGTCCGTGAGTGGGGGACGAAGTGGGATGCTTGTAATCCTGAAGTGACCAATGGCGACCCATCATCAGGCTCTCTTGGTTACCGCTTTGATACGGCTTGGTCTCCTGCTGAAGGTGCGTATCGCAAGATGGTCGAGCAACACCCTGAACTTGAGTTCGAGTTCTACTGCGAAGAAGAACAAGGCTGGGGCGTGGAGTTTGCTGGCGAGAACGGCGAGTTCTCTATGACTAAGGAGTGGGACATACCGAACTCACATCAGGACTATTTAGACCTTGATTGGGAGTGCCGTGCTTGTGAATACTTCTCAGACTCAGGCGACCAAGACGACCTTTACGACGACTGCCCCGACAACAAGAAGGCAACGGAAGAAGCCGTCCAACAGATGGAGGACATCTCGGAGTTGATTGGGTAAAAATGAAATACCAAATGACCAAGACCGAAACTTATTACATTGAGGCAGGCTCGGAGCAGGAGGCATACGACCTCCTCAATGAACTGGACAACGGCTCGGCAAGCCGAGTGGATGTGGAAGCCAAAGAACTAACGGAGTAAAACTCACGGTGTGGAGGAGGGGGCGAGAGCCCCCTTCTTTACGGCGAGCGCAGGTAAAAAACAGATACACTAGGAACGGAAGGAGATTCAAATGACCGAAGTAAAAAATACACAAGAGGTAGTCCGTAAGCTGAACTACTTTGCTGAAGACGGTAACTACGGTAACGCTGATGGCCTCACCATTATGGAGACCACACATTGGGACGACATCGACTGGGCAATCATTGAGAGCGCTTCGGATTGGGCACGTCCTGAGGTTGCTCGTGTTCTAACAGAGTCTTATGAACCTGGCGCAGATGAAGCTGCGCTTCGTGCCAAACTTGACGCCCTGGGTGTAGACCTGACAGAGTTCGAGAAGTAAAAAACTTCGGTAGGTTTCTTCGTCGTTTCCTACCGAACACCGACCTGAGCATGTCGAGACAAAAAGGCTCACTTTTCATTTCTGCGACACGCCGAAAAAGATTTTTGCAAATGGACTTGACAAGTGCAGAAAGATGATGCAATACTTATCTCAATGCCAAGACAGGCAGAAACGACGAAAGGACAAACCCAAATGGGAGATAGAGCAGTAGCAGGTTTCAAGGCAAAGTCTGAAACACCAACAATCTTTTTGTATCAGCATTGGTCTGGCGAAGGACAAAATCGCTGGTTCGCTGAGGCACTAGAGGCAGCACGACCACGCTGGTCTGACGACTCTTATGCAACACGCATTATGATTTCGCAGTTAGTTGGAGACCAATGGAATAGCGAAACTGGATTTGGTTTGTATGTAGGTGGCACTTCACATGGTGCTGACTACCACTACATCTTGATTGCAGATTTCGAAAAGCAAATGGTTCTCATCGCTGAGAACGATAACTCAGACAATGTAGTTGCAGAAATCAGCTTCGACGATTACATCTCTAACTATGAGGTGCTCGTGCCGAACTCAACAATGGAAATAAATCAAAAGAAGCATGAGGAGTTCATCGCTAAGTATCCTGAACTTGCAGGTGCTTTCTCGTAATCAAATTGTTATCTAGAGGGGGGTGTTTGGATTTGACATCTTCCTGCACTCTCCTCTATGATAAATCTATAACTAAATAAGTCCTAGCAGACACCCATAACCCGAAAGGAAACAAGATGCTAGATGCAACAAAAGATGTGCAAGGGATTGCACTTTATGCGGAGTTCCGCAAACCTGGGGCGATGATGCAAATCATCATCACACCTGATGGCTATGCAGTAGATGGCAAGGAAGTTCCTGCCTCTTTGTATCGTCGAGTCACTACCCCACTTACTCCAAAGAAACAATGGAGAAGTTCAAACCTTTCATGGCGTTCGATTACTGACCTAAATGGTGAGGCGCTCGCAAATGCTATGAAAGATAATTTCACAGAGAAAAGATTGAGTTTTGCAGTTCAGTTGTTCGATGGCATCAAAAATGGTGGCTGGCTAATGACTAAAGAACCAATCCTCGTCGAGACTTCCAAAAAAGATTTGGACGATGTGAAACTTGGAAAGACACCCAACAAGATGCTTTATCGCATCAACCAAACTAAAACAGCACTTGGCTTTCCTGCCGAGATTGCATAACAGGGAGAAGTAAAAAATGGAAACTCTAAAAGAACGCTACGCCGAGATTGGCGCAGGATTTTGGGACACAGTAATAGATGTTGTCTCGCAGGTTGCAAATGAAGATGCTTCGGTGCAACTCAATGCAAAGGTGACTCCAACTGGTCGCTATGTTGCTCGTGCATCAGGTGCAGAGCGTGCGCCTCGTAAGCGTGCAATAGATAACGCAGTTGCAGTTGAAAACATGGAAGGTGAAGAGGCTTACCTTCGTCCAAATGGCACTAAGTATTTTGGTCGCAAGTGGGGCGTTCACTCAGATGTTCTGACTCTTCGCAAGGCTCGTGAAGCAACTGCAAAGGTGTTCGCAGGTTCTGCGGGCTCTCCAATGTTTGCACTTTTGTATGGCGCTCCAGGTTGCGGTAAAACTGCACTTGTAGAGGCTGCTTATTCAGATGTCTACACCTTGATGGGAACTGGCGATACAGAAGTTGCCGACATGATTGGTGGTTATGTTCAGACACCTGCTGGTGGTTTCGAGTGGGTTGATGGCGACTTGGTAAAAGCTGCCGAAACTGGTGGCGTGTATTTCATTGACGAGATTGGTTTGATTGACCCTAAGGTTCTTTCAATCGTCTACGGACTAATGGACGGACGCCGTGAACTTACAATCACAGCGAACCCTGAACGAGGAACTATCAAGGCTCACCCTGAGTTCTTTGTAGTCGCTGCAACTAACCCAAACGCACCTGGAGTTCGTTTGTCCGAGGCTCTGCTATCTCGTTTCACCTTGCAGGTTGAAATGACTACCGATTGGGCGCTCGCTCGAAAGATGGGCGTTCCTACTGCACTCGTCACAGTTGCTCAAAACTTGGCAAAGAAACAACTTGCAAGAGAAGTTTCTTGGTCTCCTCAGTTCCGTGAACTAATTGCTTTCCGTGACATCGCAGAAACTTTTGGAACTGACTTTGCTATTGCAAACCTTCTCGCTGCTTCGCCTGAGTTAGACCGCCCGATTGTGGCAGATGTCTTGACTCGTGCGTATGCCACCGAGTGCAAGCCAGCGAAAATCTAACCTTCCCTGTTTAGGTTTTCGTTGAGGGGGAGGGGCTTCATGGGTGTCGCCCCTCTCCCACCCCTTACTTGACACCCAACAACTTTTCATTATAGAATTGCAATACTCGATTGGACACCGAGATACAAACTGGAAGGAAGTAAAGACATGGCACACATCAAGCACAGCGAGAACCGTGCAAGCAATACCCCCACCGAGTGGTTGGGAGTAGGGCGTGCGATTGGTGAACTTGCAAACAAGTGGAGCGAGCGCCACGACCTAATTGGTTATGTGGGAACTAATGCAGGACATGGAGCACCAGCGTGCTACAACCCTGCGCTCGCAGAGATTGAAGTAGACACAGCGATTGCTTTCGGCAAGATGATTTCACCTGAGATGGTTGGAGACCTTACCGAACGCTCAAAACAATTTGAGTTTCCTAAGGCAGTTGGTGCGATTATGCACGAAGCCTTCCACGCAAAGTTCTCACAATGGGATTTGGAAAAGGCATACAAAGATTTAGAAAAAGATGAGCACCAAGCACTTATCCTTTTGGAGGAAAGTCGTATTGAAGCTCAGGGGCTTTTGGCTATGCCTGAGTCTCTAAACTTTCTACGAGCATGTGCGATGGACATTGTGATTGCAGATGCACAAGAAAAGTTTGAGACATCATCAAACACACAGAGTGCTGCTTTTCTTGTGGCAACAGTTCACGCAAGAATTGACGCAGGTATCCTCGACGAGTCTGAGGTAAAAGATTTGGTCGAGTTGGTAGACGCTTACATGAGTCCTGAAGTTATTGCGAAGTTGCGTGAGATTGCTGCAAAGTTTCAGGCACACACAATGCACGCCAATGCGGAGTTGTTGTATCCACTTGCTAAAGAGTGGGCAAAAATTATTCGTGATGTTGCCGAAGAAAAAGGCGATGGTCAAGGACAAGATGGAAAGCCTGAGTCAGGTGAAGCAGGTGAAGGCTCAGGTGGTATGTCTAAAGAGTTTGCAAAGATGTTGATGGACGCACTCGAAGAAGCAGGTGCGGTAATTTCTATTGGCAACGCCGATGCGCTCGCAGACCAAGAGCAAGCAGAGGAGTGGGAGCAAGAAGTAAAAGACAAGCAAGCAGATGCTAAAGAGCGTCAGAAAAATAAAGAGACAGCAAAGGAAGTGTTCGACAAGAGCACAGGTGTTGGCGTCTCAAAGACCTCATCTCGTTTGCGTGAAACTCGTAAGCCAACTCCCGAAGAAAGAATTGCTGCGGTTCAGATTGCACAGTTGTTAGAGAAAGCAAAATACCGTGAGCGTGATGCGATTGAGATTGCAAGCATTACACCTCCAGGAAGATTACGGACTCGACAGATGGTTCAGGCTAAGGCTCTCAAAGAGCGTGGCGTGATGAAGCAAGTAGAGCCGTTCCGTAGAACAGTTCGCAAGCACACCGACGACCCGACACTTACTGTTGGCGTAATGGTGGACATCTCAGGCTCTATGGGCTCTGCGATGAACCCAATGGCAACTACCGCTTGGGTTATGTCGGAAGCGGTGCGCCGAGTGCAGGGCAAGTGTGCGATGGTCTACTACGGCAACGATGTGTTCCCGACTCTAAAGGCTGGACAACACCTAGAAGATGTCAATGTTTATACGGCAGAAGATGGCACGGAGAAGTTCGACAAGGCTTTTCGAGCACTTGACGGAAGCCTCAATCTTCTGAACGGTAGCGGTGCTAGACTATTGGTTGTCGTCTCAGATGGTCAATACACTCACGATGAGCGAGAGCACGCACGCAAGTGGCTGGCTCGATGCAACGATGCGGGTGTAGCGATTTTGTGGCTACCGTTTGACGGTGGGCATTATGCTGAGAGACTAGCACGGCACTCTAGAGTTGCGGTTCTTAGTGGCGTGTTAGACCCTACTGGTGCAGCATCAGAGATTGGTAGAGCAGCAGCAGGGGAACTTACAAATGTGGGTAGGCTCAACGCCTAAACTCAATAGACCTCTCAAAGCGGGTATGCGTCCTTCCAGCGTGTGTCCAAACCTGCGGAGAGAGTTGTGGTAAAAAAGTGAGAGCCCGTCGTCCCTCAAAGAAAACGGCGGGTCTCTCCTCACCAAAACGACGGAGGTAAAAAATGACGATACGACCAATTATGTTCCTGGTTGATACAACGGGCTTCGATGTTTCCTGGAGCTCTGGATTTCCGCTGCCTGGCGAACAGACAGCTTCAGAGTTCTACAAATACAGCAGCTCGTTCATCTGCGAGGTAAAAAAAGATGGATTTACGGTGGACATTTATCTTGATGGCGAGATGCGGTACAACCGTGAAGATGGGATTTGTATCTACGATGGAGGCGACTTGGTTGCTGCGGGATACGACACAGATAAAAAATTCACAGATGCCATCGAGGCTGAAGAACTCCAGCACATCAACAACCCGTGGTTTGATTTGTATGTGCGGGGTGAGCACCTTGATTGCATAACCCACGACATCAACGAGGCTTTACAGAGTGCAAAGGCTTGGCTTGAGGACGAAATCAACAACGCAAAAGAAATTGAAAATTTCGGCGTGTCGCCTCTTGACTTACCTGCATAAAAGAGTATTATTTCTCTTGTAAGGCAAAACGACGAAAGGAAATGAAATGGCGACATACACAAAGGCACGCAAGCCAGTAATGATTTACATTGGTTGCTGGTTGTGCGGTGAGACATTTCAGATTGCAGAAAGAGACTATAACCACGGCGCATCTTGCGACAAATGTATAAAGGGGAAATAAAAATGGCGATACAAGGTATTTCAGCAACAGACAGAACAGTATTTGTAGGAACACCAAAATGTTCTTGGTGCGGAGACATTGGCGAAGTAGAAGTTCCTACCGCTGGTTTCTTTGCTCGTGAACTTGGTGCACCAATTCAAGAAGCCTATCCAGAGTTGGACAAGGCTTTGCGGGAGCAAATAGTTTCAGGAACTCACCCAGAGTGCTGGACAGAAATGTTTGGAGGTTCTCACTAATGAAAAAGTATTCGGTTGTCGTGAAGGCAAGTGTTCACACCGTTTGGGAAGCAAATACCGAACAGGAGGCAATCCTTATGGCAGAGGCTTGGACAGCAGAGGAATACGGAAATCTGGTTCATAAAGCCAATTTCGAGGTTGCGGAAGTCTCCTAATTCCGTTACCAAAATGTTATAAAAAAGATGCGGTTTCGACTTGCATAGTGCAGGAAGGTCGTGTAATGTAGTTCTTGTTAGGGAAACCTAGCAAAAAGTCCCCAACAATGGGTTCGGGATAATGACAAAATGAAAAGGAGTCTTAGTTATGTCTAAGGCAACAGTTGCAGTAAAGGTAGTAAAGGCAGTAGAAGTTGAGAACACAGCAGTAGAACTCAACGCAGACACCCAAGCAGTTATCAACGAGTTCGTGGCAACACGCACAATGATTACCGAGTTGGAAAAGACCAAGAAGGAACTTGAAGCAAAAATCAAGGAAGTTCTTGGAGATGCCGAAGTTGGTATCGTAAACGGCGAAATCCGAATTGAACAGAGCAAGCGTTCACGAACAGGTGTGGACTCAAAGAAGTTGGCACTTGCTTTCCCTGAGGCTTATGAAGCCACACAGACCACCACAGATTATGTGGTTCTGGTTGTGAAGTAATCCCCCTTATTTCACACCGAAGCCCCTCGACTCTCCCCCAGAGTCGGGGGGTTTCTCTTTCCCCAAAGCGTGGAGGTAAAAAATGTTGCGGGTGAAAGTTGCAGGTCTGCGCTCGCCACACGCAGACCCGCCAGCACTCACTTGGAGTTGTAAAAAATGTCGCGGATAAGCTGTGCAGCATCTTCCGCTGCGGTTATACATGAAGAACAGAGTTCTTTGTATTTGTTTGGCAAGTGGTCATTATCAGAGATGATAAAAACCTTGTTGCACGATGCGGGCTCATCGCCACAGTAGTAGTTGAAACAGAAGCGTGCTTCTTGGTATGTGCCGTCAGCCAGCAAAGCCCAGAGCGTGCCGTGGTCGCCTTTTTCAAGGCGTTTGTATTTCGTCATTAGTTCCTCCCTTCACTTATATAACTCCGCCTTAGCAAAACTTTTGTTAATCAAAAATGGCGTTTTTTGGTGTGAGATGAGACACACGACACGCCGATAAAAAAGAACTTGCATAAAATGCATAAAGGTTATAGAATAACTACATAAGTTCAGAACAGGGAGAAAACGATGAACGACATAATGAAAATGGTTTTTCAAGAGATGAACCAAATCTGTATTGAGTGCGGACGAAAGTTCGACATGTTTGATGAAGAGCAAGCAAGCGAGTGGCACGCAGGACACGATTGTGAGGTGGAGTAATGAACGAAGACACAGTAACCCTAGAGGTCACAGGTAAAGAACTTGCAATCCTTACCGAAGGTGTAAGTGCAACTATGCAATTACTATCCAAGCATTTGGAAAAGCACCGCAACCACAAAGATTACTCAATGGAGAAGTTGTTTGTGATTATGGAGATGTATGCACATACGGGAGAACTTTGGGCAAAACTGCACAGAACCGCTGGCATTAGCCAAGAAGAGATTGCACAGTATCTAGAAGAACAGGAGAAGTAAAAATGTTGGTGAAGGAACTGATAGAACAGTTGCAAAAGGATTACCAGCCAGAAGACACTTTGATTGTTGCCTACTGGGACAAGAGCACCGTTGAGGGCTACTCTTCAGAAGAAGAAGAAATGACTGAAGACGATTGGTCAGAAGTTGTTGCGAAGTATGAAGACGGGGAGTTCGGTTGGCAAAGCGATGCTGCCGATAGTTTCCTACAACTAGTGGAAGAGGTAAAAAATGTCGCTGCCTGAGATTGACCACATCAAGTTCACGAAGAACGTTGTCTTCGTTGGAGATTATTTCACTCTGATGACTACGGTTGTTCTTGATGAACAGTTCCGTGAAAAAGACGAAGACGATTATGACTTTGCGGTAAGACTGGCGAGCATCTTCCTGAAGGAACATTATGGCTGGGACGTTGAAGCAGCAGCAAATGAAATTGGTGTGGACTTTGAGGACGAGGAGGAAGACGAGGAGTAAGCGGCGCTCGCCGTGGAAATCACTAGGTAAAAAATCATTTATCCTAGAGTTCCACGGGAACTGCTGGAGCTCGTCTCGCACCCGTGATGAGATGGGCTCTACCTCCCATCGCATCTATCTCCCTACTCCCTGAGGGAGATAGGTGTCTAAAGTCCAGTTCATTATAGAGAGCCCCTTTTCGGAGGGGCTTTCTTTTTCCCCATCAAACCCTTTGCGCCGTTGTACAGTAGACCTATGTTGAAACCAAGCATTGTTGATAAATCGTTCCACTCAAATGGTGGGGCTTCGCCTTTTGTTGCAGCAATCATTGACGACCCAAATGATGGGGAAACAAAACTTGTTGTGATGTTTGAGGAGGAAGGCTGCATTGCGGTTCTTTCTTTAGACCGCATCATTGACGAAGAAGACATTTCAGCAAAACACAACTCACACCATCATGCGGACAAGCATGAAGATGAGCTGCGTGATTTGCTTTGGGAAGACTGAAGGTAAAAAATACACAACAGCTGCGCCGCAGCTCCAGGGAGATGAGAACAACTTGACTACGCTTGCTGCCGTCCAGGGAGAAGGTTGGGCAGTCATCGGCTACGACAGCAGGGTGACTGAAGACAATCGCATCTTCGTGCTGCCGAAGGAAAGTGGCAAGGTGGTAAAAAATGGACACTACATCTTTGGTGCAGCAGGGGACATGCGTGCGGTCAATCTTCTTGCACATACTTTCAAACCTCCTGTCCCCGCAGCAACAGATTACGGCGTCAAGTTAGATAAGTTCATCTCCTCCAAGTTCGTTCCTGCTCTCAAACAATGTTTTGATGATGCTCAATACGGGGAGAAGGGCGAACAAGACTCCTCCGTGCTGGTAGTTGTGCACGGACGCATCTACGAGATAGGAAATGGCTACGACTGGGCTCTTGACGAGTCAGGGCTATACGCAATGGGTTCTGGAGCTGAATACGCTCTGGGTTCGATGCATACAGCATTTGAAGGTAAAAAACGCACCATTGGCACAGCAAGAAGCGTTGTCAAGAGTGCGGTAGGCATTTCTGCTCGCCTCGACCCCTCAACTGGTGAACCGATTTATGTAATCTCCCAATCTGGATAAATAGACTTGACATCTTCCTGCACTTTATGATAGATTGACATCAACAAGGAAGGGAGGATAGAAATGGCAAAGTTTCTACCAGATAGTGCTATTTACGGCACATACAAGAAGTTCAAGAGAGTTGGCTCATCACGCCGTAGAACCACCGAAGTTGGTTGGGAGGATTTCTTCTTCCTAGTCAATGCGGTAAAGCGTTTTCGCTCTCGCCGTAAAAGACAAAAGGCTCGTGCTTTGTTTTACAAGAAGCATGGGTATTACAAGCAGTAATCTGCACTTGACAAAATGCAGGGAGGTGTGAAATAATAAAAACATCAACGACGAAAGGAAGAAAATGAAGAAGGTGACAGAAATGACAGACAAAGAGTGGGAAGACCTAGAGGTTGCGTCAGCGCAAATTCTATGGGAGAACCTCAATGCGGAAGATGAAGCAGACTTAGTAAATCTGGAAAGACCAGATTACGGTCAGGCTGGACGACGCTACTACGACCCATTGTGGTCAGAAGTGTTGGACGGACTTTGGCAAGGTGGAACAGATGACCTTGATGTTGATAGACAACTAAAAGTTCCAATGATTACAACCAAAAGCTTCGACACCGTTATCACAATGTATGCGGACGCTAATCCTGTTGATTGGTTCGTAAAAGAGTTTCGCTATGGTGTCTGGGATTCAGACATCAACAAGATGGACACAACAGAATTGTTTGACATCGTGCGATTGGCTCATGCCGATTGGAAGCGTGGCAAGCGAGTTCTTATTCGTTGCCAAGCAGGTTGGAATCGTTCAGGACTAATCACAGCGTTGGTTCTTATTCGTGAGGGCATGGGTGCTCGTGAAGCCATTGACCTTATTCGTGAGAAGCGAAGCGAGTGGGCACTTTGCAACAAGTCTTTTGAGAAGTTCTTGTTAGAACAAGACCCAAAGGTTTGGCAGGGCGACTCATACGGAAGCGACACGCCGAAGAACTAATTGTTTGACTTTTTGCAGGAAGGTTGCAATAATTATCCTGCAAAACAAAATGACGAAAGGACAAAAGCAAATGGCAACATGGAAAATGGAACGAAAGTACATTATTCGTAGACGCTGGGCGTTTGTATTGGCTCTAGTGCTTGCGGTGCTTGTTCTCTATGGTTTGTATGAACTAGTGGGACGCATCTGGTGGGTAGAGGGCGAAGGCTATTGCTTCAACACAATGGAAAAGTGTTTCCCAGAAATGTTTGGGAACTAAACAATGACGAAAGGTAAAAATGAAGAGCACTCGAATAGCCGAACAGGCTGCCGAGCTCTACAGCAAGGGCATGGCAATCGAAACGGTTGCATCTGAACTTGGTGTGGCGTATAGGACAGCAAGGAAAGCAATCAACTCGAAAGGAGTAACACTTCGTGACCCAAGTGCGAGATTGGTTGGTAGAACTCGTCCAGACAAGCAAAGGACGACTCAAAATGCCTAAAGGAATCGTTTGGACTGCGGTTATCTCTGCGGTTGCAGGAGCAGGGTGTCTTACCTTTGCTTTCTTAGATAACAACACATTGGCAAATGGTTTTGGCTTTGTGTCGGTGGCATCTGCTCTACTTGCATCAAGAGAAAAGTAGGACTTGACTTTCCTGCAAAAGTCAGGTAAGTTATGTAATACAGATACGGAAGGACGAAAATGACACAAGTATTAGAAGTTGCATCTGAGAAGCAGGTGAAGTTTCTTGATGACCTAATGGCTCAGAAGGAAATCCCTGCGGTTATTCTCAATGTGTTTCTTGAGCAGAAGACAGCCTTGACTAAGAAGCAGGCATCTGGGTACATCTCAATGTTCCTAGGGTTTCCTGATGCTGTTGAGGTAAAAAAGTCTGCTGCGGGGCTAACCCCTGAGCAGGAAGCTCGTCAGCGTCTATTTGCGGAACTAAATGAGGCACTTTCAACTGTGCCTAAATCTAAGTACGCAATCCCTGTTGATGAGTTGATGCTTGACTTTATGAAGCAACCTGTGCACGGGGACCTCGTGTTCCTTGAAATCAAGGAGTACATGAAGCGTCTGCAAATGAACAAGTTGTTTGGTTCAGTAGGAGCGTTCACTCGTGTACGACCTGCTGTGGAGGACGCCCTCGCATTTGTACGGATAATCCAGAAAGACCCGTACATGTATGCACGCAAGTTTGCTGAACATTACAAGTGCTGTGGCAAGTGCGGTGCTGAACTAACAGACCCGCGCTCGCGAGAGTTGATGCTTGGACCTGACTGCCGAAGGGCATTTGGGTTCGTGAGATAAGTCACAAAAAAGACCCCCTTGACCTACGCTTAGAAGGTTCGGGGGGCTTTGTGACCCTCTGGTAAGGTTTATACATGAGCGACGTATTAGACAAATTGACATTCGGGCTTTCGGTAGCCCCAAAGGTTGCGTAGTACTGCGACCTGTCCCTGTCCCCTAAAGAAGGAGTACCGAATGAAGTCATCTCGTTTTCACCCAGAAGCAATCGTGTTTGGAATCTCTATTGCTCTACTAGCAACAACAGTAACAATCGCTGCGGCTCAGGCAACAGCAGTAACAGAAGCCAACCAGGCTGCTGCGGTAATCCAGGAAGAGAAAAGACTCGAAGCCCTGGCTGCATTAGCCGAGGTAAAAAAAGTTAGCCGCCTTGAAGAGCTCGCTGCAACAAGAGAACAACTTGACCCTCTGGAGCTGAAGGAACTACTCAGCCTCGTCGGGTTTGAAGGCAAAGCACTGAAGGAAGCATGGGCTATCGTGATGAAGGAATCCACTGGACGTCCTAAGTCTCACAATGGCAACTCCAACACAGGCGACAACTCATACGGTCTATTCCAAATCAACATGATTGGTGGGCTTGGAGAAGACCGCCGTGAGAAGTTTGATTTGAAGCAGAACTCTGACCTCTGGAACCCAGTCCTTAATGCACAAATTGCTTATCACATGAGCAATGGCGGAGAAGATTGGGGCTCATGGGGTATAGGTCCTAACGCTTACAATGGTGGTAAGGCTGGCTCGTATTACAAGTGGCTTGACCAATACCCAGAAGGAAAGTAGAACTATGGAAGAGAACAAGGAAGTAAAGGCTGAGCCAGTTGCGCTCGCCGTAGAACCAACAACTATCCCTGCGGTAGTTGTAGAAGCAAAGCCAGAAGTAAAGCCAGAACCAGAACTGGAACATGCCCACAAGAAGGAAGCTGCCGCTGCACCAACAGCAACAGCACCATCTGAAGGTAAAAAATTGGCAGGGGCTGGTGTATTCGTACAGCTCTCAGCTCTGAAGCACAACTCTCGTGCAAAGAACTCTCGTTCAGTTGCATCTGTCCAGTCTCGACTCATTGAACTTGGTTTCTCTGATGCGGGCGACGACAAGCGAGGAACTTTTGGTGATGCAACGCTCGTGGCTCTCACTGCGTTCCATAAAGACTCAAAAGTTAAAGCAGATGCTTGCACCGACGAACCAGTCATTGTTGCGCTATTTAAGGGCACTGCGGTAGAAGTTATCGCTTAATTCTTTCCAATCAACGCCCAGTACTTCTCTTACCATTAGAGGTGCTGGGCGTTGTTGCGTCCTTGCACAACGTCTAGGTGCGACCATGGAAGGACGGCACTTATGGCAATAAATAAAGGAAAGACTGTTCAGATTCTCAATAGAGTCTTGGCAGTGTTTGCAGCATCAGGTCTGTCGGTAGTTGGTGCGGGCGCAATCGCTGGCGTCGAACTATGGCAGGCAGTACTGATGGCAGGTATCGGTGGAGTTGCGACTGTGGTTGAGGGGCTAAGTCGTGCTTATCTACAGGACGGAAAGCTAACTTCGGAAGAAATTAACGAAGTGTTTAATGCCGTAGATAAGAAGAACTCAGCACGAAAAGCTGCGTCTTCAGGGAACTAGAACTGCAAACGAGGAGGCTCTGAGGTATTTTTTACCTCGGAGTCTTCTCCATTTTTGGCGCAAAAGAAAACCCCCACATTTCTGCGGGGGCTTTCTTGTTTCTTCCTCTTACGGATAGAGGAGGTCTTTGCAGAACTGGCTCATCTGTTCGACGGGAACTTTGCAAGCCTCTGGAGTTGTTGCGTTGTCTAGGAACGCCCACACTGCTAGGAACGCTAGGAACAATGCGGTGCCTACTACATAACGCCCACGCTTTGTTAGGCGAACTCCCATTAGGTCTTCTATTAGGTTTATCATTTTTACCACTCCTCCACATTTCTCTCAATGTCGCGAGTCTCGCCACATGTAGGGCATTTCCACTCGTAGTATTCGGTGTCGTGTGCTAATTCAATTTCAACCTCTGCCTCAATGTCCTCGACTTCAAACATCTTGCAGTCTTCGTTGTAGCAAGCCTCTGCACGAACTGAGTCGAACGAACGTCCGCCTGCAATTGCGTATTCGTTTCCTGTTACGCCTTCTGGGTAGTAGCCTGACATTTTGTTTCCTTTCGTCGTTTCTTGCTTATGGGATAAGTATTTCAACCTTCCTGCACTTTGTCAAGTCTATTCTGCATTTATTTTTCTCGGCGTGTCGCAAAAGAAAAAGCCCCCCTTGCGGGAGGCTCTCTCTTTGTAAGTCTTAGGCTGAGGTAGTTGCTAGGACTGTGACCTCTTCCTGCTCTTCGTACTTGACCTCTGGGTGGTTCAGAACAATGTCAAGGATTTCCTGAGCACTCATCTCTCGGTGAGGCTCACCACGGGTTTCCTCCATGATTACGACCTTCTCGATAGGTGCGGTAGCACCTAGGAGCAACTCACGAACCTGAGCCTTTGTGTCGATAATGTAGTAGTAAGTAGTGCCCTTGATAGTTACTGCGGTTCCGTATGCTGACATTTTGTTCCCCGTTTCGTCGTTATGTATAAGCCTTGTGCTTATGGGATAAAGGTAACTACCTTCCTGCACTTTGTCAAACTGATTTCCCTGCGTGTCGTGTAACAATTTGATAACGAAAAAGCCCCCCTTGCGGAGGGCTCTTCCCGTCAAGTCTTAGAAGACTACTTCGATTCGTGGCTCGATAATCTGCGCCACCTGTTGAACCATCATGCGGATTTGGTCTGCGGTGTCTTGGTCAAGCCCTAAGGTCATGCCCTCGTCATCTGTGCCCCCTGTGAAGACTACATCTCCGACTGTGTAGTCTGTATGAGCCCCAAACCTCTTGTCCCATGCAAACTGTGCATACGGGTTGTGCGGTAGTCCTATGAGCTTTCCTTCCTCGTTGAGCCACATAGTGAGAGACTCATCTAGGTCAATAGCCTGCACCCACCCACCTACGGCGGTCTGTAGAGTCTGAAGACTGTCTGCGGTTAGGTCTAGGTCAATGACCTCACCTGTTGTCTTTATCTGAATTGCTAGTGTCATGCGGATTACCTTTCCTGCCAGTTGTCTTGTTCTATTGCTACTCCCATGCGGTTGAGGGCTTCGACTGCTTCATCTTCTAAAGCCTTATCTACTGATACATAGGCTTCCTCTTCGTCTGACCATGTATTAGTTTCTATCTCCATGGCTCTGCGTATCCATTCCCTTGACCCATCACCATCAAACCAAAAGGTCTTGGTTTCGTGGTTGTAGGCAACTACTAGGTGTGTGTGCTTAGGCACCTTGTGTCCCTTCGTCGTTTTGTAGGCTTGTCCTACTAATCACAATCATAATACCTACCTGACATTTGTCAAGTCAAGTGACTAGGTGTGTCATCTCTGTGTCTGACTATCACCCTAGGTGAGAGAGTGCTAACAACTAAACAACATGTAAAAGACACTAGACATCTTGGCAACTCATGACATCACAACAACCTAACAACATGACTAGTCATCACAACATCTCATGCTTGTATAACTTTCTACCTCAATGATTACTTTTGTTTATGCACATAGATTTATTCTTGGCAATCGTCTTTGTTTTGCAGGATAAAAACCAGCCAGCGCAACAAAAAACATCATGCAAACAAACACAACAGCAAAAATTACATGACCACGAGCACTTGCAGCAATCGCAGAAAAATCTAGAAAAATAACTTGGAAACGATTTGAAAAAGTTTCAAAATATACGGAAGCCGTCTCACAGGCCAAAAGCATTTTAACGTAAAGGTTCAGTAATTCGCCTGCTTCGTACAATGATTTAGCTCCTGTTTTCCCGTACGCTTCCGTAAAAACCCTGTACGATAAGTAAATGGACCAGAGAACTCTATTACCGCAGGATGAAGTGGCTTTTATTGCTGCTTTGCCGCGCCCCGAAGCTGAGTCCCGCCTACGCTCCCTCTGGGAAGCTGGCTGGTCTTTGCAAGTTCTTGGCAACTCCCTCAACCCTCAACGTCCGAAGACAACCATTCACTTTTGGGTAAAGCGAGCCACGCCTCTCGAGCAGCAGAGAGCAATCCCTGCTCCTCCACCCAAGTCATTGACGACTTCGGTTCCCACTAAGTCAGCACCCCGTTTGCGCTCAATCAGCCCAGGAGTCCCTGCAGATATGCGTCAACGCTTGAGGCAGCTAAGTGACCTAGCCAAGCGGTACAGGGCTAAGACAGCCCCTGACAGCCCATTGGCTCAGGCTAACGATGAGTTGACTTCTATTGCTCGCACACTTCGCTCTATGGGCGTCCCAACCGCTTCTATCGCTGAGGCCGCAGGAGTTTCCTACCGTGCCATGGCAAGACGGCTGAGCAAGTAATGGGCCGTCAATACAAAACACTTACAGGCACTTACAGCGAGGAAGACCTTGCCATAGTTGTGTGGGTAAACCCAAAGTCTAAAAGCAATCGTCAGAGTCGCGCTCTTGAAACCATGACCTCTGAGACAAGCAGTTATCCAATGGCGTTTCCGATTAAGTCCTTGACCTCTAACCGTTCTTGGCGCAACGCAACCCTTGCCCACACAAAAGAGGAAGTCTTCGAGCTAATCCAAAAGACAGAACGCACTCGTCCGCTACTCATTCCGCTGAGCGTCGCAAAAATCGCTTTAGGCTGGGAAGAGTTCTACATCCCTTCGGAGTACACCAGCTAATGCGCAAAGCAATCGATGTCTTTCCAGCTCTTATCAAGCTTGCCCCTCCAGGCTCACTCGAGGACTTTACCCAACTACAGACAAAAGGCGACGCTCCTCAGGGGACACGCCGTGTAGATAGAAGCAGAGCTGTAGTTATTAATAACATTCTCATCATTGCTCAAGACGCTCCAGAAGGCCCTACAGTGGTTTTTAAAGAGCAGGTCGAGGATATGAGCCAAGAAGGCAAAACAAGCCACATTTTGACTGTCTCAGGCAAAATCATTGCCATAACCAAAGACGACAACTGCGGGTGCGGCTCCAGGCTTAGAGGCTGGAATCCCTACGGTTCTGCCGTCGTAATGTCTAGCGAGGACCCTTCATGATTGGTTGGTTTGAGTTTGCAGTACTAGGACTGGCGACCTATCGCATTACTAGACTAATAACGCGAGACGTTATTACTGAGGGCTTCCGTAATTGGTGGTGGAAGCACTTCCCGCCAGAGACAAAAAAGCTTGGGTACCTGCTAACCTGCGAGTGGTGTTTATCGCTTTGGATAGCATCAGTTCTTACAGTCTTTGCTATCATTACTACAGTAACTATTGCTGTGGCTTTGGTATTCGCCTTATCCGCAGTGGCAGGGCTGTTAACTGCGTATGAGGATAAGTAACTTCATGCTCCGTAACAAACATGACGAGGAGAATCGCCAATGAGCGTATTCAAAAAAGAAGAGCCAGCAGTAGAGTCAGCGACTCCTGCTACTACGCCGAAGCCTCGTAAAAAGCGTTCAACTAATCGCTCCACTCAGGTAGTTATAAAGCAGCAGGCCCCAAAGCCATCTGGTCTTTCATCAATCTTTACTTCAAACTCAAACACTCCACAACCTCTTTCTTACAACACTCCACGCTCTATGACTGCTGCCGCTGCGCAGGTAAAGGTCAACGACAAGGGAGAATTTGAGCAGTTTAAGACTCGTCGTCACGCATCTTCATCAGCATGGCAGGCAGAGGCTTGGGAGTATTACGACGCAAT